>Ga0306926_10002922_pt1 | contig 17553 bp, 13 predicted proteins | sample flu12Cox44000178_FD_203759 | JGI IMG/M metagenome (GOLD analysis project Ga0306926, IMG submission 203759) | Lab enrichment of tropical soil microbial communities from Luquillo Experimental Forest, Puerto Rico - flux8day.12C.oxic.44.000.178 (v2)... | ecosystem: Environmental > Terrestrial >... | reverse complement strand
CGCGCCGAAATTGCCCGCGGCGATGAAGGGACTGCGGTCGATTTCAGCATTTCGCACGCGGGGCCCTGGGTCGCCTGCGCCGCGCTCGCGCGCGCTCGCGTCGGACTCGATCTCGAGATGGGCACCGGCTCGCGCATCGCCGACTGGGTCGTGCGTGAAGCTGCGCTCAAGGCGAGCGGCGAGGGGCTGCGGGCGCTGCACGAAGTCGAGGATCTCATCGAGCGCGAAGGTCAGCTGCGCTGGCGCGGGGAACTCTGGTACCTGCGGCGGCTCGAGGGGTTCGCCGGTGCCTCGGCGTGCGTCGTCAGCAATTGCGAGATGCCTGCCGTGGAGAGGCACGCGATCGCGCTCGCGGAGTTGTTTGACTCATGAGCGCGGATGACGGCGGCAGGCTGCGCAACACGCTGTACCGCACCGCTACGCGCTCGGGACGGCGGATGACGCCGGCGCGGCGGCTGCTGTACGCGATTGTGGTGCCGCTCGCCATCGGGCTCATCCGCATGTGGTGGCGGCTGTGCCGCGTTGTGCGCATCGAAGGCCTCGAGCATCTCGAGGCAGCGCTCAGCAAAGCGCCATCGCTCGTGCCGTGCTACTGGCACCAGCACCAGCTCTACTGCGGCAAGTTCCTCGTCGACCAGCGCGCCCGCGGCATGATTCCCGGCTGGCTCATCAGCCCCTCGGTGGACGGCGAGATCGGCGCCATGATGGTGCGCCGCTTTGGCGGCGCGGTGATCCGCGGCTCCTCGACGCACACCGGCGCGCGCGCGCTGCGGGATTACTACCAGGCGCTGGTGCGCGATAACGTCTCACCAGTCATCACGCCCGATGGTCCTCGCGGTCCTCGGTTCAAGTTCAAGCCGGGCGCACTGCTGCTCGCACAGATGTCGGGGCGGCCCATCCTGCCGATGTCCTACGCCGCCTCGCGCGCCTGGCTGATCAAGTGGGATCGGTTCGTGATCCCCATGCCCTTCTCGCGCATCGCGCTCGCCATTGGGCCGCCCTGCTATGTGCCACGGGTGACGGATGCGGCATTGCTCGAGCGGCTCCAGGGGCAGATGGAGCAGGAGCTCCGGCGCCTCTACGGAGTGGCGCGCGATGCACTCGTCCGTCGGGGTTGAGATAAGCCACTCGCGCCGTCATTCGCGCGCACGGTTACCGGGTGATTCTGTTAAGTGATGAAACCGTGATCGAACAGGCTCTTAGCTTGTGTTCCTCAGTCAGTGTGCGAGAATCGCGTGCAACCACTTGGAAAGCGGCCGCGCTGAATACTCGAGTCCGTGACGGCGCGTCACGACAAAGGACGAACAACTGACTAGGCTGGCGCGCACAGGTTGGTGGGAGGTCCGAAGTCAATGACGACTCCGCCGCCGGAAAAGCCGGCGGACTTCACCGCGTCCGACATTCTATCGGCTGACGCCTGGACCGGGCGTAGCGCCAAACCCATCGTCGGCATCGACGTCGTCTGCACCAAGATCGCCGTGGACTTTCAGAACATGCGCCGCGAGGGCATGGAGGAGTGCGTGCGGCGCAACCTCGAGCTCTTGCGCGGTGCGACAAGCGCCGATTGCGCCTTCCTCGCTGCCCTGAATCCCGAGGACCGTACGATCGCCGATGTGCAGCTCGCACGCAGCGCCTTTGCCCAGTGTCGCCCCGAGGGACTGATGGGCACGAGCGTCGAGTCCTTTCCGTGGCTCAAAGGGCGGCTCGAGCACCTCCGGCTCTCGGAGCTGCGCGATACCGGTGCCCCGCGCAAGGAGCAGGCTGCAGAGGCGGCGAAGCTGGCCGAGCTCCAGATCGGCTCGGTGCTGAGCGTCGCGCTGTGCACGGGGGGCAAGCCGGCCGGATTCCTCGCGCTGGCGCACGCGCTCCCACGCGGCGCCTGGGATGTGAACCTCCAGCTGCTGATGAAGCTCATCGGCACGAGTCTCGCCACCGGGCTCGAGCGCATCCGCACCGAGGCACGCCTCGCCAAACTGGAAGAACGCACCAATCTGTTCCAGGCCGCGGCCAACGACGGCCTGTGGGACTTCGACGTCGAGAGCAACGAGGTGTACTTCTCGCCGCGCTGGAAGGCGATGCTCGGCTACGGCGATGATGACATGCGCGGCTCGCCCGACTGGCGCAGCCTCGTGCATCCCGATGACCTCGCGCGCGTGCAGTCCGCGATCCGTGACCACGTCGCCGGCAAGACACCGATCTTCGAGAGCACCCATCGCATGCGCCACCGCAACGGCGAGTGGCGCTGGGTGATCAGCCGTGCGACCGCGCGCGTCGACAAGCACGGGCGGCTCTTGCGCCTGGTCGGAGTGGAGCTCGACATCACCGAGCGCAAGCTCTACGAGGAGGCGCTGTTCCGCGAGAAGGAGAGCGCGCAGATCACGCTGCAGTCGATCGGCGATGGCGTCATCACCACCGATGCCAACTCGACCATCGACTACATCAACCCGGTGGCGGAGGAGCTCACCGGCTGGCGGCTCGAAGACGCCATGGGGCGCCCGGTGGAGGAAATCTTCCGCGCCTTCCACGAGGAGACCTGCGAGCCGCTCGAGAACCCGCTGTCGGTGTCGATCCGGCGCATCCGGCCCATCAAGTCGGTGCGGCCGATGCTGTTGATCCGCCGTGACGGCAACGAGCTGTACGTCGAAAGCACCGCCGCCCCGATCCGCGATGGCGCAGGCCATGTGGCCGGCGGAGTGCTGGTGTTCCACGATGTGAGCGAGTCGCGCGAGCTCAACCGCCGGCTCTCCTACCACGCGAGCCACGACCTGCTCACCGGGCTCGTGAACCGGCGCGAATTCGAGAGCCGGCTCGAGCGCGCGTTGAAGAGCGCCAAGGCCCGCGAGGCGTCCTACGCGCTGTGCTATCTCGATATCGACCAGTTCAAGATCGTCAACGACACCTGTGGCCACAGCGCAGGCGATGCGCTGCTCGGGCAGGTGGGCGCACTGCTGAAATCCAAGGTGCGCTGGCGCGATACGCTCTCGCGGCTCGGTGGCGACGAGTTCGGCATTCTTCTCGAGAGCTGCTCGCTCGATGAGGCGATGCGCACCGCCGAGACCCTGCGCGAGGGCGTGCGCAACTTCCGCTTCACCTGGGAAGATCGGGTGTTTCGCCTGGGCGCGAGCATCGGCGTGGTGCCGATCACCGCCGACAACGAGGATGTGGCCTCGATCCTGTCCGCGGCGGATTCCGCCTGCGCCGCCGCCAAGGAAAGCGGCCGCAACCGCGTCCACAGCTTCGCCGAGAACGACATCGAGCTCATGCGGCGCCGGCGCGAGATGCAATGGGCGGCACGCATCAACGCCGCACTCGAAGAGGGGCGGTTCGAGCTGTTCCGCATGGCGATCCAGCCGTTGCAGCGGGCCGAGACCGGCGCGCATTACGAGCTGCTGCTGCGCCTGAAGGATGAGACCGGACGCATTGTGGCGCCCAATGACTTCATCGCCGCCGCCGAGCGCTATGGCATCACCCCGGCGATCGACCGCTGGGTGATCGAGAATGCTTTCCGCTGGCTGGTCTCCGAGGCCGACGAGCGCGAGAAGCTGCTGCAGTGCTCGATCAACCTCTCTGGGCAGAGCCTCGGCGATGACAAGTTCCTGCCCTTCGTGATCGATCAGTTCCACAAGAGCGGGCTCGATGCTTCGAAGATCTGCTTCGAGATCACCGAGACCGCGGCCGTTGCGAGCTTCTCGCAGGCGAACCGCTTCATCCAGGCGCTGAAGGAGCTCGGCTGCAAGTTCGCACTCGATGACTTCGGCACGGGCCTCTCCTCCTTCGGTTACCTCAAGCACTTCCCGGTCGACTACCTGAAGATCGACGGCAGCTTCGTGCGCGAGATCCTGCGCGATCCGATCGATCGCGAGATGGTGCGCTCGATCAACGAGATCGGGCATCTCACCGGCAAACAGACCATCGCGGAGTTCGCCGAGAACGCCGAGATCATCCAGATGCTCACCAGCCTCGGCGTCGACTACGCCCAGGGCTATGGCGTCGCGCAGCCGCAGCGCGTGGTGAAATCAGCCGTTGCCTGAGGCCAGAACGCCGGTTGCGCCGGTAAACGGCGCCGAGCCGCCGCTGGTATAAGGTCGGCACCGTGAGCGACCGCAGGCTGTCACTTTCCCGCGTATTGCGCGCGCTGCGCGCCCGCTACGGCGAACCGCGTCCGCCTGTGAGCACCGATCCTTTCCAGCTCATTCTGTGGGAGCAGGTCGCCTACCTGGCACCGGACGAGCGGCGGCAGGAGGCCTTCGAGGCGCTGCGCACCCGCGTCGGGCTGGCGCCTGCAGGCATCGCTGCGGCGCCCGCGGCAACGCTTGCAGCGGTGGCACGCATCGGCGGTGCAATTGCCGCAGGCAGCCGGGCAGGACGTATGCGGCGCTCGGCGCAGATGGTGCTGGCTCGCTGGCACGGTGATCTGCGCGGCGCACTCGCGCTGCCCACGGAAAAGGCGCGCCGCGCACTCGCGGCTTTCCCGATGATCGGCGAGCCGGGTGCGGACAAGATCCTGGTTTTTGCCGGTACTGCCCCGCTGGTACCGCTCGATTCCAACGGCCTGCGCGTGCTGCAGCGGCTGGGCATGGCGCCGGCATCGGCAGACTACCGTCGCGACTACCGCGCGGCTCGCGAAGCTCTTGCCGCGCAGGCACCGCGCACACGGCGTGCGCGCAGCGCGGCCTACTTCCTGCTGCGGGAGCACGGCCAGCGCACCTGTCGCCGCAGCGTGCCGCAGTGCACTCTCTGTCCGCTCCAGCGTGGCTGTCCTACGGGAAGGGCGGTGCGGCGAGGCGAGGCGCCGTCGCTCGCCTGAGCGCCGCATCGGAGTGCCGGGGTAAGATCGCGACCACTGCGGACTGTTCCCGAGGTGTACCGTGATCTTTCTCCTGGTCCTGCTTCCGGCAACCGGGCTCACCATCGCCGGCTACTTCGTCCTCTATCTGTCCTCGCGCACGGAAGGAACGCTGCGCACCTTCGGCCGTTACCTCGGCTTCTGGGCGTTCACGCTTGCCGGGCTGCTGATACTCGCAGCGCTGTTCGCGGCTGCGCACTTCGGACATCACGGTATGTTCGCTACGCACGGCCGCTATTGCCCGTGGCACGGCGAACGCGAAGATGGCTGGGACGCTCGCCCGCAGGAAGGACCGCGCGGTCCCGCGGCGCCTGCACCGCCGGCGGCCCCGGGAGATGCGGAAGGCCCGGGGCCTGCGACATCGCCCACGCACTAGCGACCACAGCGGCCGCAACTGCACGATGAGACCGCTCTCGCTCATACCGCGGCGACGCCGCGACTGACACTTCGCCGCCGACGCGCATGAGCTCAGATGACCGCAACGCCAAAGAGATCGCGTACTGGAACGGTGCCGGCGGGCAGCGCTGGCTGGCAGCGGCGCGGACGCACGATGCGCTGCTCGCGCCGGTCGCCGGGCTGCTGCTGGAGCGTGCCGCGGCGCGCCCGGGCGAAGTCGTCCTCGACATCGGTTGTGGATACGGCGCCGTTTCGATCGCGCTCGCACGACAGGTGGCGCCTGACGGTCACGTGCTCGGAGTGGACGTTTCCGCAGCGCTCCTCGAGCGCGCGCGCCAACTGCTGCCGCCGGGTCTGCCGCTGAGCTTCGTGCTCGGCGACGCAACCGTGCATGCCTTCGAGCCTGCTCGGGCAGACCTGCTGTTCTCGCGCTTCGGCGTAATGTTCTTTGCCGACCCTGGACGATCATTCGCCAACATGCGCGCCGGGCTTCGCGCGGGCGCGCGTGTGGCGTTTGCCTGTTGGCGCGAGCCGCGTGCCAACCCCTGGTTGATGCTGCCGTTACAGCAGGCGTACCAGCATGTTCCGCCTCTGCCGGAGGCAGGACCGGAGGATCCCGGGCAGTTCTCGTTCGCTTCCGAGCGACGTGTACGCGGCATTCTCGAAGGTGCGGGATTCAATGCGGTCAAGTTCGAGCCGCTCGAGCTGTCGTTCGATCTGGCCGAGGGCCGTGGCCTCGACGCGGCGGTCGAGACCTCCGTCAGCATCGGACCTGTCGGCCGGGCGCTCGACAGTCAGCCGCCTGCGCTGCGAGCCGCGGCCGCAGCATCGATACGGGCGGCGCTCGCGCGCTACCAGGTAGGGGAGAAGGTAGAACTGCCCGGCGCGGCCTGGATCGTCACCGCCCTAAACCCCTGATCCCTGGCCGAGCCGGCCCCGGTGCGCTAGCCGCCCCCAAAGTCCAGCCGCATCGACAGGTCGATCGCTCGCACGTGCTTCGTAAGAGCGCCCACCGAGACGAAGTCCACGCCGGTCTCGGCAATTTCGCGCACCGCCTCCAGTGAGACGCTGCCGGAGACCTCGAGCTTCGCTACTCCGCCCTGCGCGCGGTTGAGCGCGACCGCTGCGCGCATGTCCTCGAGGGTGAACTCATCGAGCAGGATGATGTCGGGTCGCGCGTTGAGTGCCTCCTGCAGCTCACCGGGGGTCTCGACTTCCACCTCGACAGTGACGCCGGCGGAATTGCGGCGTGCCGCCTCGATCGCGCCGGTGAGCGAGCCCGCCGCCGCGATGTGGTTCTCCTTGATGAGCACCTGGTCGTAGAGTCCCATGCGATGGTTGTGCGCGCCGCCGCAGCGCACGGCGTACTTCTGCGCCGTACGCAGCCCCGGAATGGTCTTGCGCGTGTCGAGAATGCGGCACGCAGTGCCCGCGACGGCATCGACGTAGCGGCGCGTAGCCGTCGCGGTACCCGAGAGCAGCTGCAGGAAATTGAGGGCTGTGCGCTCACCGCTCAACACCGGCCGCGCCGGACCCGCGATCGCAAAGATCACCTGGTCAGCCGCCACGCGCTCGCCATCGCCGGCGTGCCACGTGAGCTGCACTCTCGCGTCGAGCTGCCTGAAGGTCTCATCCGCCCACGCCCGGCCGCAGAGCACCGCGGGCTCACGCGTCACGACGGTCCCACGCACGCGCTGCGCCGCCGGCACCAGTTCCGCGGTCACGTCCCCGCTACCGAGGTCCTCGCGCAGCGCGGCTTCGACCTGTTTGGCGATGTCGGCCGGGAGTTGGGGCACCAGCTGTGGCACCAGCGCTTCGGCTCAACGCCCCATGAACGGCAGACCGTGCGTCGCGCCGGCCATGCACATGATCATCGGGATCGACAACACGAAGTTGATGCGTGAGGCCATGCCGGCGGCCTTGCGGGCGGCGGCTTTCTGTTCATCCGTCGCCGCGACGATGCCGAGGATCTTTTTCTGGTTCGGCCAGATGATTCCCCAGACGTTGAGCAACATGATGGTGCCGAGCCAGGCGCCGGTGCCGATGGTCCGCAGGTAATACGCCGTGTGACCGACGGGATCGGCCACGGCGCCGAAAGTGAAGGCGGAAATCAGGCTCGACCCGAGCAGCCACGCCCCACCCAGCCAGGTCGCGACGGCCGCCCAGCGGAACCAGAACAGCGCGCGCGGAGCGACGTACTTGGTGATGCCGGCGCCTCCCGGCCCTCCCTTGTCGGCCGCCGCGTCCGCAAGCGCAGGCGTCTGCGCCACGTTGAAGTAGTAGAGCAGGCCGATCCAGAACACCCCCGCAACGATGTGGAACCAGCGTGCCAGGCCCAGCTGGTTGAATTGCGAGCCGCCGATCAGCAGCGCGAGCACAACGGCGATGACGATGCCGAGGATCAGCGAGTGACGGTGGTTGTTCAGAAGATTCATGGCTTTAGATCTCCAAGTTCTTGTTTCTATGGGAGTGGATAGCCGGCAGGCGTTTGAAGAATAGGCGAGGCACCCCCATAATTCAACGCATGCTGGCGGCACGGCGAACGGCGCGCGCCGATGCGCTCTGAATCCACGCCGACGCCGACGGAGCCTGCGGAGCGCCCGCCGTCTCCGTGTATCAATGTCTGCTCCCTGGATGCGCGCGGCTACTGTATCGGCTGCCTGCGCAGTGGGGAGGAGATCGGCAGGTGGCTGTCGATGAGCGCGGCAGAGCAATGGCAGCTGCTCGATGTGCTTGCCGAGCGACGCAAACTTACGAGGTAGTCGAGATGGATGTGGTGGAGCGAATCAAGGCGGAGTTGTCCTCCAGCCCCGTGGTGCTGTTCATGAAGGGCACGCCGGATTTTCCGCAGTGCGGTTTCTCGGCGCAGACTGTGGCCGCGCTGCGCGCGGTGGGCGCCGAGTTCAAGCACGTCAACATTTTCGAGGAACCCGAGCTGCGCGAGGCGCTCAAGCGCTACTCGAACTGGCCCACCTATCCGCAGCTGTACATCAACGGTGAGCTGGTAGGCGGGTGCGACATCGCGCTCGAGATGTATCGCAACGGGGAGTTGCGCAAGCTGCTCGCCGAAGCCGGCGCCGCGAAGTAGCTTCCCCTCCGGGGTGGTTACAGCGGCGGCAGCTCCGAATCCGCCTCATCGCCGGGCACATCGGCCGCATCGCTGAGCCAGCCGAGCTCGCGCGCCCGCTCGTCTGCGCCGCGGTGGCTGTCGCGCAGGCGGTTACATACCAGGCAGAAGAGGTCCGCACAGCGCTCCGCGTCGTAGCGTGCGCTGTGCGCGCTGTCCGCATCCCATTCGAATCCCGCCACGAGGATCGCCTTGGCGAGCACGGTCTGGCCGAGTGCGGCGCCGGCGAGCGTCGCAGTGTCGAAGCAGGAAAAGGGGTGAAAGGGATTGCGCTTCACCTCGGCGCGCGCCACGGCGGCGTTGATGCAGGCGAGATCGAAGGCGGCGTTGTGCCCGACGACGATGGCCCGGCGACAGTTGTAGGCGCGTACGGCATGACGCACCTCGCGAAATACGCGCTGCAGCGCATCGCGCTCGGGGACTGCGGGGCGCAGCGGGTGCCAGGGATCGATGCCGGTGACCGCGAGCGATGCCGGGTCGAGCCGCGCGCCATCGAAGGGCTTCACGTGGAAGTCGTGGCTCGCCCCACGTCGCAGCGTGCCCTCGGTGTCCATGTCGATGAGCACGACTGAGATCTCGAGCAACGCGTCCGTGGTCACATTGAAGCCGCCGGTCTCCACATCGATCGCCACCGGCAGGTAGCCGCGAAAACGCCGCGACATGAGCGCCGCGGCGGCGGGCTCCACCACAGGTACCGGGGTCGGCAGCGGGTCACTCATTCATCGGTTCCGGAGAAATGCGCCTCATGCGGCGAGCCGCCAGGCGATGCGTTCGCCGGCACGCAGCGGCACGAGCTGCTCGGTGCCGAAAGGATAGCTTGCCGGCACCTCCCATGGCTCAGCCACGAGGGTAATGGTGCCCTGATTGCGCGGCAGACCGTAGAAGTCCGCCCCGTACGAGGACGCAAAAGACTCGAGCTTCTCGAGCGCACCTGCAGCCGCAAACGCCTCGGCATAAAGCTCGATGCCGGCGTGCGCCGAGAAGATGCCGGCGCACCCGCACGCGCCCTCCTTGGCGGCACGTGCGTGCGGGGCGCTGTCGGTGCCGAGAAACAACCGCGGGCTGCCGCGCGCCACCGCCGCGAGCAGCGCCACGCGGTCCTCTTCCGCCTTCAGGACCGGCAGGCAGTAGTGATGCGGCCGCAGCCCGCCGGTGAACAACGCATTGCGGTTCATGAGCAGGTGCTGGGGTGTCACCGTGGCGGCTATTCCTTCGCGTCCCTTCAGCACGAACTCGAGCGCTGCACGCGTGGTGATGTGCTCGAACACGATGCGCAGCTGCGGGTGGCGCGCGGCGAGCGGCGCGAGCACCGTATCGATGAAGCGCGCCTCGCGCGCGAACACATCCACTGCGGGATCGGTGACCTCGCCGTGCACCTGCAGCACCAGCCCCACCTCCGCCATGCGTGCGAACACCGCATCGAGCCGGCGCGCATCGGTGACTCCCGCGTCGGAGTGCGTAGTGGCGCCCGCGGGGTACAGCTTGCAGCCGAGCACACCGCCCGCCGCCTGCGCACGCGTGATCTCCTCCACCGGCGTGTGGTCGGTGAGATAGAGCGTCATCAGCGGCTCGAACTGCACGCCGGCGGGGAGCGCCGCCCGGATGCGCTCGCGATAGGCGAGGGCGGCCGCCACCGTGGTGACCGGCGGGGTCAGGTTCGGCATGACGATGGCGCGCGCGAAGCGTGCCGCCGTGAAAGGCAGCACCGCGGCGAGTCCCGCCCCATCGCGCAGGTGCAGGTGCCAGTCATCCGGCCGCCGGATGACGAGTGCGCTCATCGCGAGCGCTCCAGTGACTGTGTCACCTTCTGTTTCAGCAACAGCTCGAGGGCGAGTCTCACCCCGAAACCGGTGACCTCGGTGGGGACATGAGCGAGTCCCCCGGTACGGGTGGCGGAGGAAAGATCGATGTGAGCCCAGGGCGTACCCTCCGGCACGAAACGCGAGAGGAAGCGCGTCGCGAGGATGTGATCGCCCTTGCCCTCCACCGAGCACTGCACCACATCGGCCACCTTGCTCTCGAGCTCGGCGTCGTAATCGGCCTCGAACGGGAAGCTCCAGAGGCGCTCACCGCTTGCCCGTCCCGCCTCGACCAGTGCGGCGGCGAGCTCGGCGCGGTTGCTGAAGACCCCGCTCATGCGCTCGGTGAGCGCGTAGACGCAGGCACCGGTGAGCGTCGCGAAGTCGATCATCAGGCGCGGCCGCGTGCGGGACGCGAGCGCCAGGGTGTCCGCAAGCACCATACGCCCCTCGGCGTCGGTGTGAATCACCTGGATGGTCACGCCGTTCGCCGCCCGCACCACCTCCTGCGGACGGTAAGAATGCGGCCCGATCCGATTCTCGGTGATGGCGAGCCACGCATCGGCGGCGAGCGGGGCACGCAGCTCCGCGAGCGCGAGCAGCGTCGCGAGCGCCACGGCGCTCCCGGCCATGTCGGTGTGCATGTCCAGCATGGAGCGATGCGTCTTGAGATTGACGCCGCCGGTATCGAACAGGATGCCCTTACCGATGAGCGCGACTTCGGGACGGGCGCCACGCCGGTTGCGGGCGGGCCGGTACTGCAGGTGCGCGATGCCGGCGCCGCGCTCGGCGTTGCCGGCCGCCACCGCGAGAAATGCCTGTGCCCCGGCGCGCTGCAGAGCGCGCTCATCGAGCCAGCGGAGCGCGAGCCCGTGAGCGCGCGCGAGGCTCGCGATGGCGTTGCGGTATCCGCGCGCGTCGAGGATGTTGGGAGGGAGCGATGTCAGCCAGCGCGCGAGGTTGGTGCCGCGCGCGGCCGCGGTGGCGTAGCGCGTATCGAGGCCGACATCATTCAGCAGCACCAGGCGGCGGATGCTCCAGTCCTCCTGACGCGACGCACGCCAACTCGGCAGCGGAAAGGTGTGCGCCAGGGCGGCGGCGAGCAGCGCTTCGAGCGCTGCGCGGGCGGAAGCGGCCGGGCCGGCGGCGGCGAGGCCGATGATTTTGGGCGCACGCGCGGCCGCCTCCTTCAGCATGCGACCGGCGAGTGACAGCCGCTCGAACGCGCTCGCATCGCTCGCGAGGTACCCGAGCACCGCCAGGGTGTGGCGGCGATTGCCGAGCACCGTGGTGCGGACCGAGCCGGCACGCGCCGGGGCGCGCGCGTGAAGCTCGCGCCAGCGTGCACTCTCCGGGAGTCGTCTGAGCGCTGCGGCATCCGGTGGATGCGGTACGATCGCAAACAACGCATCCAGCGCGCCGACGTTGCGGCGCGCAGCGCTGACGATGTCTGGAGCGTACCTCGGCGGCAGCAGGCTCCGCTCGCGAGCGCGGCTGCCGGCGCGCGCGCGGGCGCTTGCGGAGCTCACTTGCTTTACCTGTCGCCGCTCGCCATCATTACTCATTCTAACGCGATGGTGGACATCACGCGCGCGACCGCGGTCGCGACCGCGCCGGCAACCTACCCCTCGCACCGCGAGCGAGTCGCATGACCGAACCGCCGAAGCTTGAGGATCTCGATCCCGTTGAGACGCGGGAGTGGCTGGAATCGATCGACTCCGTGCTGAAGATCCACGGCCCGGAGCGCGCGCATTTCCTGCTGGAGCGGCTGATCGACTACACGCGCCGCAACGGCGCCTACCTGCCCTTCAAGCCCAACACCGCGTACGTCAACAGCATTCCGGTCGGGCGCGAGCCGGAGTATCCCGGCAACCGCGCGCTCGAGCGGCGCATCGAGGCGTACATCCGCTGGAATGCGCTCGTCATGGTGCTGCTCGCCAACAAGAAATCCACCGAGTTGGGTGGGCACCTCTCGAGCTACGCCTCATCCGCCACGCTGTACGAGGTTGGCTTCAATCACATCTGGCGCGCACCCTCCGACAACCACCCGGGCGACATGCTGTTCATCCAGGGGCACTCCGCGCCGGGCATCTACGGGCGCGCCTTCCTCGAGGGGCGCCTCACCGAGGAGCAGCTGCGGCACTTCCGCCAGGAGACCGGGGGCCCCGGTGTCGGACTCTCCTCCTACCCGCATCCGTGGCTGATGCCCGATTTCTGGCAGTTTCCCACGGTGTCGATGGGCTTGGGTCCGATGATGGCGATCTTCCAGGCGCGCTTCATCCGTTACCTCGAGCATCGCGGACTCGTCAAACCCTCCGACCGCAAGGTGTGGGCGTTCCTCGGCGATGGTGAGATGGACGAGCCCGAATCGATGGGCGCACTCACCATGCCGGTACGCGAGGGACTCGACAACCTGATCTTCGTCATCAACTGCAATCTGCAGCGGCTCGATGGACCGGTGCGCGGCAACGGCAAGATCATCCAGGAGCTCGAGGCCGCGTTTCTCGGCGCGGGCTGGAACGTCATCAAGGTGCTGTGGGGCTCGCGCTGGGATCCGCTGCTGGCGCGCGACACTCTCGGGCTGCTGCGCCGGGTGATGGAGGAGTGCGTCGACGGCGAATACCAGAACTTCAAGGCGAAGGGCGGGGCGTACACGCGCGAGCATTTCTTCGGCAAATACCCCGAGCTCAAGGCGATGGTCGCCAACATGTCCGACGATGAGATCTGGCGTCTCAACCGCGGAGGCCACGACCCGCTGAAGGTCTACGCCGCCTACTCCGCGGCCATGAGTCACAAGGGCCAGCCCACCGTCATCCTTGCCAAGACCGTGAAGGGATACGGTCTCGGCAAGGGGGGTGAAGGCCAGATGGTCGCGCACCAGCAGAAGAAGCTGTCGGAGGACGATCTGCGCGCCTTCCGCGACCGCTTCAACATACCGGTGAGCGATGCGGAGCTCGCGACTCTCCCGTTCCGTCAGTTCGAGCAGGGTTCCGAAGAGGGGCGCTACCTGCATTCCAAGCGCTCGACGCTCGGGGGGTACCTGCCGATGCGGCGGCACGGCCCGCCGCCACTCACCGTGCCACCGCTGCAGGCATTTTCCGCGGTACTCGAGGGCACCGGCGAGCGCGAGATCTCCACCACCATGGCGTTCGTGCGCATCCTCACCGTTCTGCTGAAGGACAAGAACATCGGCCGCAACATCGTGCCGATCGTGCCGGATGAGGCGCGCACCTTCGGCATGGAGGGCCTGTTCCGCCAGATCGGCATCTACTCCTCGGTCGGCCAGCTCTACACCCCGCAGGACGCGGAAACGCTCATGTCCTACCGCGAGGACAAGAAAGGACAGATGCTGGAGGAGGGTATCAACGAGGCAGGGGCACTGTGCTCCTGGATGGCTGCCGGCACCGCCTACAGCAACCACGGCATCAACATGGTGCCGTTCTACGTCTTCTATTCGATGTTCGGCTTCCAACGGGTCGGGGATTTCATGTGGGCGTCGGGAGACATCCAGGCGCGCGGATTCCTGCTTGGCGCAACTGCCGGTCGCACCACGCTCGCCGGTGAGGGCCTGCAGCATCAGGACGGACACAGCCAGCTGGTCGCGACCACGGTGCCCAACTGCGTCGCCTACGACCCGGCGTATGCCTACGAGCTCGCGGTGATCATTCAGGACGGCCTGCGGCGCATGTACGCCGAGCAGCAGAACATTTTCTACTACATCACGGTGATGAACGAGAACTACGCGCAGCCACCGCTGCCTGCCGGCGCGGAGGCGGGCATCCTGAGTGGTGGCTACCTGCTGCAGACAGGCGGTCGCGGCAAGGTGCGCGCGACGCTCCTCGGCTCGGGCACCATCCTGCGCGAGTGCCTCGCCGCGGCGAAAATCCTCGAGAATGACTACGGCGTGCCCGCGGACGTGGTGTCGATCACGAGCTTCAGCGAGCTGCGCCGCGAGGCGCTCGAGTGCGAGCGCTGGAACCTGCTGCACCCGGGCGAGACGCCACGCGTGCCTTACGTACGGCAGCTGCTCGAGCAGCGTGAAGGCCCGATGGTGGCCGCCACCGACTACCTGCGCACGGTGCCCGACCAGATACGCCAGTGGGTCCCCGGGCGCTACGTGACACTCGGCACCGATGGCTTCGGCCGCTCCGACACGCGCACCGCGCTGCGCCGGCATTTCGAGGTGGATCGCAACTACATCGCATTGGCGGCACTCAAGGCGCTCGCCGACGAAGGACGAGTGGACGCGACAACGGTCGCGCGCGCCATTCAGGCGCTCGGCGTCGATCCGGCCAAGCCCGTCCCCTGGAAAGTCTGAAGGCTCGTCCATGAACGCCGCGGCGGGGTTGGTCGAAGTGCGCGTGCCCGATATGGGCAACTTCAAGGACGTCGCCGTCATCGACGTGCTGGTGAAGCCGGGCGACACGATCGCCATCGACACCCCGCTCGTGACGCTCGAGTCGGACAAGGCGACCATGGATGTCCCATCGACCGCTGTCGGCGTCATCGAGAAGATCCACACCAACAAGGGCGGCACGGTCAACACCGGCGATCTCATCGCGACCGTGCGCGCCGACGGCGCCCAACGTCCGGCAGCGCCGGAGGATGTAGCGAAACCGGCCCCCGCCGCGGCGGCAGCATCCGCCCCGCCCCCTGCGTCCGCCCCGATGCCCGCCGCTGCGCAGGCGCCTGCTCCTGCCCAAGCCCCGGCACATGCGCCGACGCCCAAGCGGGAAGCTGCCAGCGCTGCACCGCCGCCGCCCCGAGTCTCGACCACTTCGCCGGTGGCCACGCAGGCCTCGCCCCCTGCAGCCCGTGGCGCGGTGCTCACACCCCGCTCGCTTCTCGGAGTGCCGACCTCCTACCGCAGCGATCTCGCACCGATCGATGAGCCGGGCTTCACCCGCGCCCACGCAAGTCCCTCGGTGCGCCGCTTCGCGCGCGAGCTCGGCGTGAACCTCGCGCAGGTCCCCGGTCACGGCTTCAAGGACCGTATCACGCACGATGACGTCAAGTCGTTCGTGAAAGGAACGCTGGCGACTTCCGCGGCGGGCTCGCCTGCCTCCAACACTGCCGCGCCGGCGGCCGCTGCGGCGGCGAGCGCGCGTGCGCCGGCGCCTGCCCAGGCTCCTGCGCCTGGGGTGCCGTCGGTCGACTATTCGCAGTTCGGTCCCACGGTGCTCGAACCGCTCTCGCGCATCCAGCGCATATCGGGGCCGCGGCTGCAGGCGAGCTGGACCACCATTCCACACGTCACGCAGTTCGATGAAGCGGACATCACCGAGCTCGAGCAGCTGCGCGGCAGCCTGAAAGACCGCGCGCAGGCGGCGGGCGTAAAGCTGACGCCGCTCGCCTTCCTCATGCGCGCCTGCGTGAAGGCACTGCAGGAGTTTCCGCGTTTCAACTCCGCGCTGGCGGGTGATGGCGCGAACCTCATCGTGCGCAAGTACGTGCACATGGGCTTCGCGGCCGACACACCGAACGGGCTCGTGGTCCCGGTGGTGCGCGATGCGGACCGCAAGGACGTGTACGAGCTCGCGCGCCACCTGGGACAGCTCTCCGAAAAGGCGCGCGCGGGCAAGCTCCCGCCGACGGACATGCAGGGCGGCTGCTTCACCATCTCGAGCCTCGGCGGCATTGGCGGCACCGCCTTTACCCCGATCATCAACGCGCCTGAAGTGGCGATTCTCGGGGTGTCGCGCGCCACGATGCGGCCGGTGTACCGCGACCTCACCTTCGTGCCACGACTGATGCTGCCGCTGTCACTCTCCTACGACCATCGCGTGATCGATGGGGCCCTGGCGGTGCGCTTCACCACCTGGCTGGCCCAGGCGCTCGCTGATCCGCGCGGCCTGCTCGAGGCCGTGCCGTGAGCGTCGATCTGACGATCCCCGATATTGGCAACTTCACCGACGTCGACGTTGTCGACGTGCTGGTGAAGCCCGGCGATAACATCGAAGTCGACACGCCGCTCATCACGCTCGAGACCGACAAGGCCTCGATGGACGTACCGGCGACCGCGGCGGGGCGCATTACCGAGGTGCTGCTGAAGCGCGGCGACAAGGTGTCCAAGGGTTCGCTGATCGCCCGCGTCGAGGACGGGGCCGATGCCGCAGCCGCAGCTTCCGCCAACGCGCCGGCACCGGCGGTGTCCAATGCACCCGCCGCCGCTCAGCCCGACACCAGCGCGCGCGCCGCGCGCGCCTCGGTGCGTGCGGACACCGGCGGCGACACCGTGCGCATGCCCTCACCACAGCGGCGCCCTCCGGAGGAAGGCGCGGCCGATGCTGCGCGCAGCACGCAGCTGCTGGTGCTCGGATCGGGTCCCGGCGGCTACACGGCCGCCTTCCGCGCCGCGGATCTGGGACTGAAGGTCACGCTCGTCGAGCGTTACGCGGAATTGGGCGGAGTCTGTCTGAATGTGGGCTGCATCCCCTCGAAAGCTCTGTTGCACGCGGCCAAGGTCATCGAGGACGCGGAGGAGATGTCCGCGCGCGGGATTGCTTTCGGTGCGCCGCAGATCGATCGCGCCAAGCTGCGCGCCTGGAAGGCTTCGGTCGTCGCGAAGCTCACCGGGGGCCTGAAGGTGCTCGCACAGCGGCGCAAGGTCGAGGTGGTGCGCGGGGTCGGTCGCTTCGTCGGCCCGAACGTGCTCGAGGTCAAAGGCACCAGCGGGGCCGAGCGCATTCGCTTCGAGCAGTGCATCATCGCCGCGGGCTCGGAAGCGATGCGGCTGCCGGGGTTGCCGCAGGACCCACGCATCATCGACTCCACGGGCGCGCTCGAGGTGCCGCCATTCTCGGGGCCTGTCCTCGTCGTCGGTGGCGGCATCATCGGTCTCGAGATGGCCTGCGTGTTCGATGCGCTCGGCAACCGCGTAAGTGTCGTCGAGCTCACGCGGCAGCTGATGCCCGGTACCGACGCTGACCTGCTGCGACCACTCGAGCGGCGCATCCGCGCGCGCTATCAGCAAATCCTGCTCGGCACGAAGGTGGCGGGGATTGCGCCCGAGGCTGCGGGGCTGCGCGTGAGCTTCGCCGGCGAGCAGGCGCCTGCACCGCAGCTGTTCGAGCGCGTGCTGGTCGCAGTCGGCCGCTCGCCTAACGGACGGGCGATCGGCGCGGAGGCCGCCGGTGTCAGCGTCTCCGAGCGCGGCTTCATTGCGGTCGACCGGCAGATGCGCACCAACGTGCCTCACATCTTCGCCATTGGCGACATCACCGCGCCGCCGCTGCTCGCCCACAAGGCGATGCACGAGGGCAAGGTCGCAGCCGAAGTGGCCGCCGGTGAGAAGCGTGCCGCGGACTGGCGCGTGATCCCATCCGTCGCCTACACCGACCCGGAGATTGCCTGGGTGGGTCTTACCGAGACCGAGGCACGTGAGC
>Ga0306926_10002921_pt1 | contig 17558 bp, 15 predicted proteins | sample flu12Cox44000178_FD_203759 | JGI IMG/M metagenome (GOLD analysis project Ga0306926, IMG submission 203759) | Lab enrichment of tropical soil microbial communities from Luquillo Experimental Forest, Puerto Rico - flux8day.12C.oxic.44.000.178 (v2)... | ecosystem: Environmental > Terrestrial >... | reverse complement strand
GCGATGCCTCCGGCCTGTCGCCTGTCCTGCGTTACGTCTGTCGCTCGCCCGTGGCCCCGGCACGGAGTGCCGAAGCCCGCGGACGGAGCATTCAAGTCTCGATGATCGGAGCCGCTGTCAGGCGCTACAGGTTTGCCTGGAAGTCGCTGTAGTTGCGAACCTTCTTATAGACCTGCAGCCGGTTGCGCTGGTGCTCAGCAACGATCACCGAATCGGTGTTCGGATCGAACTCGACCGCAGTCGGGAAGCAAAAGCGCCACTGCGGTTCGAGGCTCTTCACGCGGCGTCGCGCCTTGGCCATGTCGGGGTTCGCATCGATGCTCATCTGGCCCCATTTCGACAGGACCTGGGCATCCCCGACCAAGGTCGTGATCGGTCCGCCTTCGGGGTCGAAGACGCAGATCCGATGATTGCCCCAATCGGCCACATAGATGTCGCCATCCGTGTCGATTGCCACATCGGTCGGATGATTGAACTGGTCGGTCCGCGGATGGCCCGCCTTCTCGCCTTCGCCCGCAACATACGGGCCGAAGATGGTCACCCGATAGGCGTTGCCCGGTTCCTCGATCTTGCCGTAGGACCCGATGCTCGCCAGGAACCGGCCGTGCGGCGACAGTTTCTGGACCCGATGGTTCTTCCAGTCGGCAACATAGATGTCGCCGGCCTTGTCGAGGGTGATGCCCCAGGGCTGGTTGAACTCGCCCTCGCCTTTGCCGGGGCCACCACACTTCCCGACGAACTTACCGTCGGGTGTAAAGACCTGCAGCCGGTTGTTACCGCTGTCGACGACGATCAAATTGCCGCTTTTTTCGACTGCGAGACCCGCCGGCCGATTGAGTTCGCCATCACCGCTGCCGGCGACACCCCATTTGCCGATGAATTTGCCGTCGGTGTCGAATATCGAGATCGTGTTGGTCCAGTCATCCGACACGTAGACCCGGCCCTGGGTGTTGTCGATGGCGATGCCGAAGGGCCACGTCGAACGACCGTCGCCTTCGCCATATTCGAAGAAGTCGGCAAGCCATTCCTCTTCGCCGGGACCACCAAGCTTCGTCTTGTTGACGTGCATCGCTTTATTCTGGCCCTCGGTGCCGCGGTTGGCGGCGTAGAGGACGCTGTTGTTGTCCAGGCACATGGACTGGATGTAATTGAACCCGTTGCCACGGGCGGCATTGCGCCCGACCGCATGGCTCCAATCAAAGACACGTCCGCGCGCTACCGTTGTCAACGGCATAGTTCCCTCCTCTTTTTGTAACGATAGCCCGTTGGTCAGCCCTTCGGCCTATCGCCAGTCCTACCTGTCGTTTGCCGGCCGCGCCCCGCGGCCGAGGCCTCGGAGCGCAACCGGTGCTTACCTTCCAGTTCAGTTCAGGAACGCGGGCTTCTCGAACGTGCCGTTGACGATCGGCGCCGGGTTCAACCCGAGCCACTTGTCGAGGATCGTCGAGTAGACGCTGCGGAAGTCCATGTTCGGGTCGAGGTCGCCCTGCACCAGCTTTGAGGCCTCCATCGACGGCATCTCGCCGTAATGGCCGCCCTTGACCTTTTCGCCGAGCACAAACGCGACGCCACCGGCGCCGTGATCGGTACCGGAGCCGTTGTCGTGCACGCGACGGCCGAACTCCGAGAACAGCAGCATGACGACGTTGTCGGCATGGTTGTGCTCGCGCAGATCGGCCCAGAACGCCTCGACGCCCTGGCTGACGGCGCTCCACAGAAGGCTGTGCCCTGGGTTCTGCCCGGCATGCGTGTCAAAGGTGCTGTGGTCGCAATAGAAGATGCGGCTGCCGATGTCGGCACAGTGCGCCTGTGCGATCCCCTTGAGCTTACGGGCGATCGGCGTGTTCGGGTACTCGACCGTCGAGGTGTATTTCAGCGGCGCAACCTTGATGATGTCCTCACCCTTCAGCGAATCGATCGCGGTCTCGCTCAGATAGTCCATGACCGGGCCGCTGCCGAGCGCCGGGCTGTACATCTTGGCGAAGCGGTCGAGCACGGCCGTGCGCTCGTTGCCTTGCACCTGCGGCAGGAAGCCGTAGCGCTCCAGCGGACCGGCAACGCAGGCGACCGGCACGCCGGGGCAGACCAGCGCGCGCGGCAGGCTCGGTCCCATGCTGACGACCTGTACGACATTTTCTTTGTGCGGGTCGAATTCGCGCGCGACCCGGCCGAGCCAACCTTCGGTGCCGACCTTGATCGGCTCGCAGGTGTGCCAGATGTCCATGGCCCGGAAGTGGGACCGCGGCGACTCCTTCCAGCCGACGCCGTGCAGGATGGCGAGCTTGCCGTCATCCCAGAACTTCTTCATCGGCGCCATGTAATCGGGGATGCCGTAGGTCTGGTCGAGGTGGATGATGTTGTTGTCCGGGATCCCGACCGCCGGCCGGTTATCGCGGTACAGCGGGTTGTTATACGGGATTGTTGTATTGATATAGTCGTTGCCGCCAGTCAGCTGCAAAACGACTACACAAGGGTCAGTATTTGCCATAGTGCACTCCTCCTCGTCTGGTTTGCCTCGAGCGTTAGGCGAATTGATACTCTCTGGTGGCGACGATCAGCTGCAGCATCGCGCCGACATGCTGATCGGCCACCTCCGAACTGCCGTTGTCCCAGGACACCTGGCCCCATTCATTGGCTTGGGACAGCAGCTGTTGCTTGGTGTCGGCACCGACGTGGACCGGTCCGAGCAGATCCAGACATCCATCGACCAGCTGGTCGGGGCTCAGCGACCCCTTGGCCTTCAGCCGATTAATGATGCTGCGCACCCCCGGCGCCGAGGTGTCGCCGACCTTTTCGGCCATGAAGTTGATGCGGGCCATCAACGAGCCGCTGTTGATCCACTCCTTGCCGGTGTGCCAGCCCTCGACCGATGGCGGGTTCAGCAGGTCCTGGCCCATATAGGCGGTGTTCATCGACAATTCGCCATATCCGGGCTTCGGCAATTCGTGATCGCCGACAAAGCGCAGGGTGCCGACGACAACCTCGGCCGGCGATTTGACGTGCTGGAAGCGGGCGTTCTTGAAGAAGTCCGAATTGAACAGCACGCGCAAGACCTGCTTCACGTCGAACTTCGAGTCGCGGAAGGCGCCGACCAGCGTATCGATCGCCTTCTGGTCGCGCGGCGACTCGATCGGCCAAGCGGGCACCTGCGGCTCGTCAGCGACGAAGAAATTGTACAGGTGCCGGCAAATGAATTTGCCGCATGCCGGCTGCTGCACGACGATATCGAGGATGTCCTCGCCGTTGAACCGGCCCTTGTGCCCAAGGAATTCCTTCTCGCCGTCGTCATGGTCTTCCGGGCGATACTCGAATTTCCACGGGAACCGGCCGTAGGGAGCGCGCGGGATCTTGGTCTCGAAGGTCCAGCCGGTGAAAGCGCGCGAGCATTCGCGGACGTCCTTCTCGGTGTAATTGCCGGCGCCGAGGCTGAACAGCTCGAGCAGTTCGCGGCCCCAGTTCTCGTTCACCGCCGTCCCATGATTTTGCTGGTTGTCCAACCAGAAGATCATGGTCGGATTGCGCGCCAGAAGTGACAGCAACTCCCGGTAATTGCCCATGCCGTGCTCGCGGAACAGCTGGATCTGTTCCAACACCTGGTCGTAATTGTCGACCTTGGAATTGCCGGTGGCGAAGACGTGGTGCCAGAACAGCGCCATCTTTTCTTCGAGCGGCCGCTGGGTGTTCACCAGATAATACAGCCAGTTGACGTTGCCCATCGGCGGCTGGCCGCCGGGGAGCAAGGACGCCGGCTGATAGCGCAGCAGCGTGTAAGGGTCAGCCGCGGGCTGCGTCTCAGGATGCAACAGCTCCTCGACGGTCGCCTCGTAGCCCTTGCCAGCACGCGCCTCAAGCTCGTCACGGCCGGCTCCGAAGCCCGCCCGTCGCATCAGATGTGCCATCAATTCGATGTCGTCTTGATATGCCATACTCGGGTCTCCTCCTTGATTGGGTCAGTCTCGAATCGCTACCGTCGTGCGTTTCGTCCCTTGGGTTTGCGGGTTCGAACGTACACGTCGTCACGCCGACACGGCACCAGCCTCAACATCTTAAGGCAGATGCAGGCGACGCCTGCTTCTTAGAATGATTGTATCCTGGGCCGGCCGCCTGTCAAGCGAATGCGAAGGCGTTAAATGACGGCGCTGGGTCCGATCAGCGATTTTCCGGGCGCACTCGGATGATGACGTCGACCCGGCAAATCTCAGTGCCCAGGGGCGGTAGAGGAAACTCGCTGACCACCACGTCCTGGCCGGGGATGTCTTGCAGCTTGCTGGTCGCTTCGCAAAAGAAGTGATGGTGATCGGTCGTGTTGGTGTCGAAGTAAGATCGGCCCGGCTCGACCACGACCTCGCGCAACAGCCCCGCCTCAGTGAACTGATGCAAGGTGTTGTAGACAGTTGCGAGCGATACTTGGATGTCCGCACCCAAGGCTTCGCCGTGCAGCTGCTCGGCGGTAATGTGGCGGTCTCCGTTTTCGAGTAGCAATCTCGCCAAGGCGAGGCGTTGCCGCGTGGGCCGCAAGCCCACGGACCGCAGCCGCGCTAAGGCGGTTACTGAGGGTAACGTCATCGTCATGCAACAAATATAATCAGGTCACCGGCGAAAATAAACAACCCTTTCGCGATTCGGCGTTGCTTAGTCCCCGGTCTGCAAGCGCCCGACCAACTCGCGCACCGTCGGCACGTAGCCGTTCGCATAGAACGGGTCGGAGGCAAAGCGATAGGCGTTGTGCCCGGCGAACATCAGCTGGTACTCAACGTCGTCCGAATGACGGATCGCCTGAAGCGTCTTTTGGATGCAGAAGCTGCGCGGATCAGCCTTCTTTCCCGTCGTGCGCGCTTCGTTCTGCGCCCAGTTTGAGAACTGGCAGGCGCTGAGGCACCCCATGCAGCCGATCTGATCGGTGCGGATCTCGAGCGCCTTTCGCGGAGTGACGAAAACCAAGGTGGAGTCGGGCGTGCGCAGGGCTTCGGTAAAGCCCGCCGCGACCCAGCCCTCAGCCGATTTCTTGTCGTGCGCCGTCAAGAACACCGTGCGGCCGCGAGCCCCCACGCTGAAGGGCGCGACATGTTCCCCAACGGGCTCGACGGCGTACGCGACCTGATGCTCAGAACGCTCTTGCAGCTCGTTCAGAAAGCCATTGCGCACCGCCGAGGAATAGAAGCCGGTGGGACTGAAGCGATTTAAGTACACATCGCCTTCGCCCAAGGTCAGGAGCTTACGCTTCCATGTTTCGGAAATCGGGCTTTCCTGTGTCACGAGCGGACGCGTCCCAAATTGAAACGCAACCGGCCCCAATTCGGGATTATCGATCCAGTCCAGCCATTCGCGCAGATACCACAGTCCGCCGGCGATGAAGATCGGCGTCGTCGTAAGCCCGAAATCGACCATCAAGTTGCGCAGCTCGCGGACGCGAGGGTAAGGCGGTTCGGGATTCTGTGGGTCCTCGCTGTTGGACAGCCCGTTATGACCGCCCGCGAGCCAGGGATCTTCGTAGACAACACCGCCGAGCCACTCGCAGAATTTATGATAGGCCCGTTTCCACAATGCGCGGAACGCGCGGGCCGACGACACGATCGGGTAATAGTGCACCCCGTAGCGAGCACAGATTTCAGCGATCTTGTAAGGCATTCCGGCGCCGCAGGTGACGCCGTTGATCAGCCCCTTGGCCCCTTCCAGCACCCCGTGGAGTACGCGTTCAGCCGCCGCCATCTCCCACAAAACGTTCATGTGGATGCGGCCTTCGCCATTGGAGCGCTCGTGGGCAACACGTGCCTGCTGTATCCCACCGGCGATCGCATAGGCGACGAGTTCCTCATGTCGCTCGCGTCGCGTCCGCCCGTGGTAGATCTGCGGGACCGGGTGACCTGACTCGGTGTAGCTGTCGGCGTTGACCCCAGAGAACGTGCCGACGCTGCCGGTGGCGGCCCAGGCTCCGGAGCTTTCGCCATTCGACACCGAAATGCCCTTGCCGCCTTCGACGAGCGGCAGCACCTCGCGCCCGGAAATCACGAGTGGATTGAGCGGTTTCACCGGACTGCTCCTTGCCGCGACGGTCTTGCCGGGTTCAAGTCGGCCACGGCGGGGGGCGAGTGGTGCTCTCCGCCGTAGCGGAGAGAATATGGGGAACATCCGAGAACACGGAAGTGACTCCCCAACCGAACAGGGTGTGCGCCTGCGCAGGATCGTTGACCGTGTAGGCGAGCAGGGGGTATCCCGCCTCGCGGATCTCAGCCACGAGGGTCGGATGCAGGCGGCGGTGATCGGCATGGATTGCCGCACAGCCGAGCCTCTCGGCCAGCCCGCGCCAATTCCTCGGCATCGAATGAAACAATATGCCTCGGGCGATTTTAGGGGCGCGGGCTCGCGCCGCCATGAGAGCCTTTGGAGAAAAGCTCGAAATCAGCGGCGGCGGCAGCTGCGGAGGCCACAGCTTGCAGAGCAGCGCGGCAGCCATCGCCCCGGTTTCGGCTTCGCGGCCGCGAACGGCTTTCAGCTCCACGTTTGCTCCGATACCCAACTCGCCAAGGAGCGCCACAGCTTCCGCCAGCGTGGGCACCCGCTCCCCCCGGAAGAAAGCACCGAACCGGCGTCCGGCGTCGTAACGGCGAATCTCCTCGAGGGGCAACAGGGCCGCCTTGCCTCGACCATTCGTCGTGCGATCAAGCCGCCCGTCATGGAGCAAGATCATTTCGCCATCCGCAGTGAGGCGCACGTCGAACTCGACCCAGCGAAAATCGAGCTCCTTTGCCTTGCGCAATCCGGCAAGCGTATTTTCTGGCGCGCATCCAGCTGCGCCGCGATGGCCGATCACCGGCGGGAGTAGACTCTTGAGGTGACCTCTCGGTGTCGACCCCTCGTGGCGAAACAGGGGTTCGCCCTTAGGCTTGGCGCCGGCTATTTCCATACCCGTAAGGTGGCGCATATTCGAGGCGCCAGTAGCGAGAAGTGCAGGGCCGTCCCGCCCGGCACTGCCAATCGTCAGGGCGCCGCCGCCTTCACCTGCTCTTGGCGCCTCGCGCCGAGATCCTCACCGGTCTGCTGATCGACCTGGCGCATGCTGAGCTTGACTTTGCCACGGTCGTCAAAGCCGAGCACTTTGACTTTGACGATGTCGCCCATCTTGACCACGTCGGCGACCTTGCCGACTCGGTGCGGCGCGAGCTCGCTGATGTGCACGAGCCCATCGCGTGATCCGAGGAAGTTCACAAACGCGCCGAAGTCTACAACTTTGACGACCTTCCCGGAGTAGATCAAACCGACTTCGGGCTCGGCGACAATCCCGCGGATCCAATCGATCGCGGCCCTGGCTGCGTCACCATCGACAGCGGCGACCTTGACGGTGCCGTCGTCATCGATGTCGATCTTGGCCCCGGTAGTCTCGGTGATCTCGCGGATGACCTTGCCGCCCGAACCGATCACCTCGCGGATCTTCTCCTTCGGAATGCTGAAGGTGGTGATTCGAGGTGCATTCTCGTTAACTGTGTCACGCGCACCGGCCAGCGCCCTGGCCATCTCGCCCAGGATATGCATGCGGCCCTCCCGTGCTTGGCTCAGAGTGACCCTCATGATCTCCTCGGTGATCGAGGTGATCTTGATGTCCATCTGCAATGCGGTGACGCCCCGCTCGGTGCCGGCAACTTTAAAGTCCATGTCGCCAAGGTGATCCTCGTCGCCGAGAATATCCGACAACACGGCAAAGCTTCCCGGCTCTTTAATCAGCCCCATAGCTATGCCGGCCACCGAACGGGGCAACGGCACCCCGGCGTCCATCAGAGCAAGCGAGGCGCCGCAAACCGAAGCCATCGACGAGGAGCCGTTGGACTCGGTGACCTCGGAAACGACGCGTATCGTGTAGGGGAAGCTGTCCTTTGTCGGCAACAACGGCCGAATCGCCCGCCACGCGAGCTTGCCATGCCCGACCTCGCGACGGCCCGGCGAACCCAACCGTCCGACTTCGCCCGTGGAGTACGGCGGAAAGTTATAGTGGAGCATGAAATTTTCGCGATATTCCCCTTCTAGGGCGTCGATAATCTGCTCATCCTGGCCCGTCCCCAGCGTCGCCACTACGAGCGCCTGCGTCTCGCCTCGGGTGAACAATGCCGAGCCATGCGCGCGACGCAGGACGCCGACCTCGCATGAAATCGGTCGAACTGTACTGGTGTCGCGGCCATCGATTCGCAATCCGTCCCGCAAAACGGCGCCCCGGACAATCTCCTTTTCGAGATCCTTGAACAACTTCAGCGCGGTCGCGCGCTCAAGCTCGTCGGAGAACAGCTCGGCAGCCTGTGCCTTCGCCGAATCGAGCCGGTTGCTGCGATCCTGCTTGCCTTGCTCGCGATATGCGGCCTCGATCCGCGGACCGATCGTTTCGCGCAGCCGTGCCTCGATCGCGGCGAGCTCGGGCAGTGCAGACGTCATGCTCCACGGCTCTCGGGCACACGTCTCGGCGAGCTCGATGATCGCCTGGATCACCGGCTGAAACTCACGATGGCCGAATATCACCGCGCCGAGCATGACCTCCTCGGAAAGTTCTTTAGCTTCGGATTCGACCATCAGCACACCATCGGCTGTGCCGGCAACGACGAGGTCGAGCTGCGAGCGAGGCATCTCGCCTAGTGTCGGGTTCAAGGCGTAGTTCCCGTCGATGTAGCCGACGCGCGCCCCGCCAACAGGCCCCAAGAACGGTATCCCCGAGATCGTGAGAGCCGCCGAGGCGCCGATCATCGCTACAAGGTCGGGATCGTTTTCCAGATCGTGGCTCAGAACCGTGCAGATCACTTGGGTCTCGCTGGCAAATCCGGGGACGAAGAGCGGCCGCAACGGCCGGTCTATCAGTCGCGAGACCAGCGTCTCCTTCTCCGAAGGGCGTCCCTCCCGCTTGAAAAAGCCACCCGGAATCTTTCCGGCAGCAAAGGTCTTCTCCTGATAATTGACCGTCAGAGGGAAGAAGTCCTGACCGGCCTTCGCAGTTTTCACGGCGACCGCCGTGCACAACACGGTGGTTTCGCCATAGGTCGCAACAACCGCACCATCGGCCTGGCGCGCGAGCTTCCCCGTCTCAAGAACGAGAGGGCGTCCGCCCCATATCAGTTCTTTACGATAAACCTGGAACATTCGGTATCATCCCTTTCGGAAAAAATCGGGTGCAGCGGCGCGGTTTCGGCTACGAGGGTTGCCCACGCCGGCGGCAAATGAGAACGGCACCATCGGGCGTTGCCGATGAGCGCGCGCGACACTCCTTCCCGGCCGAATCCGTCCGGCCGAGCGGGCTTTCAGTTGCGCGCAGGGTACCAACGAAGTGTCAGCGGCGCAGTCCGAGACGCCCGATCAACGTCTCGTAACGGCTGACGCTCGACCTCTTGAGATAGTCCAGCAATCGGCGCCGCTGGCCGACCATGACGAGCAATCCGCGCCGCGAGTGGAAGTCCTTCTTATGGCTCCCCAAATGATCGGTGAGATTGCGGATGCGCTCGCTCAGGATCGCCACTTGGACCTCCGGCGACCCGGTGTCACCCTCTTTGGTGGCGTACTCGATGATGAGCGCATGCTTGCGCTCGGCAGTGATCGACACCGATCTACCCCTTCAGCGATTGATGACCCGCGCCGGCTGGAGACCGCCGTTTTCGATCTTGGCCAGAGCGATCACCATTTGGTCGTGCCAAGCGCTGACGACCGTACCCTCATCGAGCCGGTCCAGATGCGCCCGTACGCCAACATCGTGCGGCGTCACCCTCTGCCCGCAACGCAAACGAGCGGCTTCGGCTGCTGTCAAGGCCAGAGCCGGGATGTCGTCCAGCGCGGTCTCGATGGGAAGCAGATATTCCGAAGCAGCCAGACTATGCCGACGCTCGACTACGGAATCCAGTGAAATCGCCTGCTCTACGGTGAACCGTCCGACCGAAAGGCGCCGTAGCTCGGCAACGTGGCCGAACGTTCCGAGCGCGATGCCGAGATCGCGGGAGAGGGCGCGGATATAGGTCCCCTTGCCGACCAGGGCCTCGCAATCGGCGTGGTCCCGATCAGGCATGGCAATGAGCCGCAGCGCAGCGATCTGCACTAGCCGCGCCTTGAGAGTCGGCGGTACCGCGGCGCGCGCGAGTTTATAGGCGCGGCGTCCGTCGACCCTGATCGCCGAGTAAGGTGGCGGTGACTGCAGGATCGTCCCGGTGAATCGGGGCAGGATTGCCTCGATCGCCGACCGGCTCGGCCGCAACGAGCATTCGCCGACGATTTCGCCCTCACGATCGTCGGTGGCGCGGGCGATACCCCAACGGATGCGAAAGCGATACCGCTTGCGGCCGGCCATTGCGTATGCGGTAGTCTTGGTCGCCTCGCCGAGCGCTATCGGCAGCACGCCGGTTGCCAAGGGATCGAGCGTGCCTGCATGTCCGACCTTGGTTCGGGCGAGGCGGCGGATCACCCTGACGACCCGATTCGAGCTGAGCCCGAGCGGTTTGTCGATGACGAGCCACCCGTGAGGAGCGGCATCAGCCCGCATCGTCATGGTCCTCGGCTCGGGCAGCGCGACGACGGAGATCGCGCTCGATTTCGGGCCGTGCGAGCAAAGCGGCAATCCGGTCTGCCTGATCAAACGAGAGGTCCAGCTGAAATATCAGGTTAGGTGTATAACGCAGCGCCACCTCACACGCGACGAGCCGCTTTAAGAATGGCGTACTGCGCTTCAGCCCGGCGACGATTTCAGTTGCGTTCGCACCGCCGAGCGGCATCACAAACACAGTCGCGTTCCGTAAATCGGGGGTAAATCTCACTTCTGTAACCGCAATGCTGGTGTCCCGTAGCGCGGGATCACGGCAGTCGCCCCGACGGAGAATCCCAGAGAGCGCATGTCTCAGTTCTTCCCCGACCCGAAGCCGTCGTTGGCCGACATTACGCTTCGGCTTGATCTCGATCGGAAATTGCCGCCATTTTCTGTTCATGAGCCAACAGCGCTATAGCGATCGCGCGACTTCTTCCATCTCGAAGCACTCAATCACGTCGCCGGTCTGGATGTCCTGGTAATTCTCGAAGGCCATGCCGCACTCGTAGCCCTGATTGACCTCGCGAACCTCGTCTTTGAAGCGCTTCAGAGTCTTTAGCGTGCCTTCGTGGACGACGACGTTGTCACGCAACAGACGAACCTTTGCACCGCGACGCACGGCACCTTCAGTGACCATACAGCCCGCGACCTTTCCGACTTTAGTGATATTGAAAACATCGCGGATCGAGGCGTTGCCGAGGAAACGCTCACGTAGGGTCGGCGTTAGCAGGCCCGATAGCGCGCCTCGCATGTCTTCGATCAAGTCATAGATGATCGAATAATACCGGATCTCGACACCGTCGCGCCTTGCGAGATCGCGCGCTTGCGGGTTGGCGCGGACATTGAAGCCAATGATCACCGCAGCCGATGCCTTAGCCAAGATCACGTCGCTCTCATTGATCCCGCCGACCGCCGAGTGCAGCACGCGAATTGACACTTCGTCCGTCGACAGCTTCTCGAGCGAGCCGACGATCGCTTCGAGGGAACCTTGCACATCCGACTTGACGACGACTGGCAGTTCCTCGGCGACGCCGGCGGCGATTTGCGAGAACATCTGCTCAAGCGTACCGCGCGCTCCCGACGCCGCGACCGCGTTGCGCCGGCGGCGCTGACGAAAATCAGCGATGTCCCGGGCGCGGCTCTCGTTCTCGGCGACCACGAAATCGTCGCCCGCAAGTGGTGTCCCGTTTAGGCCCAATACTTCGATAGGTGTCGACGGGCCCGCCTCTCGCTGGTTTTGGCCTCGATCGTCGACGAGCGCGCGCACGCGGCCCCATTCGCTGCCGGCGACAAAGATGTCGCCAACCCGCAATGTGCCCCGCTGGATCAGCACCGTCGCGACGGCGCCGCGACCTCGCTCGAGTTTTGCCTCAAGGACGACGCCTTCTGCAGGGCGATTCGGGTTCGCCGTGAGATCGAGCAGTTCGGCTTGCAGAAGGATGGCTTCTTCGAGCTTGTCGAGATTGGTTTTCTGCAGCGCGGAGACCTCGACATCGAGCACGTCGCCACCAAGCTGTTCGACCACTATTTCGTGTTGCAACAGCTCCTGCCGGACGCGCTCTGGCCTCGCGTCGGGCTTGTCGATTTTATTGATGGCGACGATCATCGGCGCTTGCGCTGCCTTGGCGTGGCGGATCGCCTCGACCGTTTGCTCCATGATGCCGTCATCGGCCGCCACGACCAGCACCACGATATCGGTGACGTTGGCTCCACGCGCGCGCATCGCGGTAAAGGCCTGATGACCCGGCGTGTCGATAAAGGTGATTTGCTTGCCGCTTTTCAGGCTGACCCGATAGGCACCGATGTGTTGCGTGATGCCGCCGGCTTCCTCAGCCGCGACATCGGTCTCGCGCAGCGCGTCGAGGAGCGAGGTCTTCCCATGGTCGACATGGCCCATAACCGTGACCACCGGCGCGCGGGGCTCAAGCGTCTGGGGGAGATCCTCTTCGCCTCGCAGCCCCATCTCGACATCCGCTTCGGACACCCGCCGCAGGCGGTGCCCGAACTCGGTTACGATAAGCTCGGCCGTATCGGCGTCGATGGTCTGATTAATCGTCGCCATCACTCCCATGCGCATCAGCGCCTTGATCACGTCGGCGCCGCGCTCGGCCATGCGGTTTGCCACCTCCTGGACGGTGATCGTCTCGGGGACGACGACTTCGCGCACGACCTTGATCTGCTCCTGGTCACCCTGATGCAGCCGCTGCCGCTCGCGCTCCCTGGCCCGGCGGACCGAAGCCAGGCTGCGCATCCGCTCTCCTTCGTCGTCGGCGAGCGCGCGGGTGACCGTGATCTTTCCGGTCCGGCGACGCATCTCTTCGCGACGAGTTGGCGCCACCGGTTTTTTGGCCTCCGGCCGGGCCCCCCGCCGCGGCGCTGCCGTGGGTTCTTCTTCCTCCTCGAGAGGAACGCTGACCTTGCCCGCCGCGGCGAGCGCGGCAACTTTCGCGGCCGCGGCTTTCCCCGCCCGTTCGGCAACTTCCCGCCTCGACTCTTCGTCTTTGCGTCGCTGTGCCTCTTGCGCGGATCGCTGGCGGGCTTCCTCTTCAGCGCGCCGTCGCCTCTCTTCCTCTTCAGCTCTTTTACTCGCTTCCTCCTCGGCCCGGCGCCGGGCCTCCTCTGCGGCCTGCTCTTCTTCTTGGCGGCGCCGGTCGGCTTCGGCGAGAGCGGCACGTCGGCGTGCCTCTTCGTCGGCTTTGCGGGCATCGTGCACCGCGCGGACGCGCCCCGCCTTTTCTTCGGCGGTTAACGCGCGAGGGATCGTAACGGGCGGTCGCGCCGGCTCCTGTGTTACTGGTCGCGCCGTCGCTTGGTCCAGCGCCACGACGGGCGAGGCCTCGACTCGACCGGGTTCGAGTGCCGGCCCTATGGTGCGCTTCTTGCGTACCTCGACCGTGACCGTCTTTGAGCGCCCATGCGAGAAGCTCTGACGCACCTGTCCCATCTCCACACTCTTGCGGAGCTCAAGCCTGCCGCCGGTGCGGGCGAGGGTCAGGGGTCGCTTCTGTTCCTGCTCATTTGCGTCGCTCATCTGGATCCAATACCACCATTTGCCGTGCCGGCCGGCCCGTAGCGGGTTCCACTCGATCAACCACCGCACCGGGGCGAAAGCCGGCAATCTTCTGCGCAACGGTGATCAGCCGGCCGCTCAACCGGCCATCCCCGATAGCTATGTTTACCACATGATCGCGCCCAAAGATCGCGCCCATCTCTGCTGCGGTCAGCACGATCGCAACGGGCAGACCGCGCCCTAGGGCGCGGATCTTCCGGCGCGCGCCTTCCGCCCCGTCGAGCGCCAGGAGGAGCAGGGCGGCTTTCCCCGCTCGCACGACTTCGCAGGCCTTCTCGAAGCCGGCAACCGCGATACCAGCCCGGCGCCCAAGGCCGATCGCATCCAAGCAACGCTGCACCAGCAACGCCTCGACGCGATCCGCAAACCCTGCCGGCGTTATTATCGCCCGGTGCGCCGAACGTGCGAAGAGCCGTCGCGCTATGGCGCTCTCGAGGATATCGCGGCGCGGGGTTAACCACAAACCCCGTCCGGGCAGGCGGGAAGCCATGTCAGCAACAAGCTCACCATTCGGCCCCACGACGAAGCGCAACAGATTCGACCGGTCGTGGATCTCGCCCGTGGCAATGCACCGACGTTGCGACTTGGCGGTGCTCACCCCCCGGCTGCCCTGAACTGTCCTGGTCCTATCTCGAACACGCGCGGCTGCTATTCCTGCTCGGATCTTGTGGGTTCGACGGCTTCATCTGCGTACCAGTGTGCTCGCGCTCGCATAATCAGCGCATTCGCCTCCTCTAGTTCGAGATTGACACCAACCTTGTCGGACCCTGCGAGAAGCTCGACGAGTTCATCCCCCGCAAGGCCGGCGAAATCATCAAGGGTCGTTATCTTGTTCTCGCCGAGTGCGACCAGCATGCCGGGGGTCAACCGTTCGAGCGAAGCGAGTTCGTTGCTGACGCCGAGTTCTTGACGCCGCTCCTCATATCGGCGATCCCGCCGTTCGAGCGAGCTGCGCGCTCGCTCCTGCAGCTCCGCTGCCACCTCGGCGTCGAAACCTTCGATGTCGGCGAGGTCTTCCAGCGGTACATAGGCCACCTCTTCGAGAGAGGTGAAGCCCTCTGTGACCAGCAGATGGGCGATAACATCGTCAATATCGAGGGCATCGATAAACATCTGGCTGCGGTTGCGGAATTCCTCAGTCCGTCGCTCCGACTCCTCCGCCTCGGTCAGGATGTCGATATCCCAGCCCGTAAGTTGTGATGCAAGACGAACATTCTGGCCGCGTCGCCCGATCGCCAAGCTCAGCTGGTCGTCCGGCACGACGACTTCAATGCGCCGCTGTTCCTCATCCATTACGACCTTGGCGACTTCGGCCGGCGCGAGGGCGTTGACGACGAAAGTCGCCGGGTCCGGAGACCACGGAACGATGTCGATCTTTTCACCCTGTAATTCACCCACGACGGCCTGAACACGACTTCCGCGCATGCCGACGCAAGCGCCAACAGGGTCAATTCCGCTGTCGCGCGAGATCACTGCGATTTTGGCGCGACTGCCCGGATCCCGAGCGACCGCCTTGATTTCGATGATGCCGTCATAAATCTCCGGCACCTCCTGCGCGAACAATTTAGCCATGAACTGCGGATGGGTACGCGACAAAAAGATCTGTGGACCCCGCGATTCCTGCCGCACATCGTAGATGTAGGCGCGAACGCGCTCACCCTGACGGAAGCTTTCGCGCGGCAACAGCTCGTCCCGGCGCAGCATCGCCTCGGCGCGACCCAAGTCGACGACGACGTTGCCGAACTCGACGCGTTTGACGAGCCCATTGACAATCTCGCCGACTCGATCCCTGAACTCGAGGAATTGCCGTTGGCGCTCCGCGTCGCGCACCTTCTGAACGATGACCTGCTTTGCCGTCTGCGCTGCTATACGCCCAAAATCAATCGGCGGCAGCGGGTCGGTGATGAAATCACCGATCTCCGCTTCCGGGTTCAACCGCTGCGCCTCGGCATGGGCGATTTGGGTCGCCTCGTTCTCGACCGCCTCTGCCACTTCGCGGAAGCGAAGCAGCCGGATCTCGCCGTTGCGGCGATCGATTTCGGCGCGAATGTCGTATTCCTGGCCGTATTTGGAGCGGCCCGCCTTCTGGATCGCCTGCTCCATGGCCTCCAGCACCTCGTCGCGATCGATGCCCTTGTCGCGAGCGACACTATCAGCGACTTGAAGCAGTTCCGGGCGCGCGTATGTGACGATCGTGTCCATGATGTTCTCGGGTTTCGGGTGTCAATGAGTTCGGGAGCGGGGTTATGGCCTGCGGAGGATGAGGTTCGGAAAATACATGTCGCCGTGCAGCGATCAGATCGTCCGTGAGGATGAGCTTCGCTCGCGCCACTGCATCGAGCGGCAATCGCGTTTCGCCCGCCTCGGTGAAGAGATAAAGAACCCCCTCTGCGGTTCCAATTAGGCGCCCACGGAATCGCCTTCGTCCGTCGAGCGGCATAACGAGCTCTATCTTAGCCTCGAAACCTCTAAAGCGATCAAAGTCCTCTGCACGAACCAACGGGCGGTCGATGCCCGGGGAGCTGATCTCCAGCGTGTAGGCACCGGCGATCGGGTCGGCGACGTCGAGAAGGGCGGAGACGGAACGGCTGATCTCTGCGCAATCATCGTGTGTGATCGGCAAATCGTCGAGCCGTTCGGCCATGACCTGCAGCGTCGTCCGGCGACCGCTGGTCATGACCACTCGCACAAGACGGTAACCCATCGCAATGAGCGACGGCTCGATCATTTGCGCGATGCTCCTCGTGTCAACCAAGAACCCCAGACCTCCTCAGGACATTTAGCAACAAGCGCTCGTGTCTTCGCCTACGAGGACCGACGTGCGCGGAGCCGGTCCCACCTCTCGAAAACAGCCGTAAAGATACAAAAAAAGGGCCGCTGGCCCACCCCATGCGCAACGGTCCGCCGACGGGACCTATAGATTATCAATAAATATGATGGGTATACCTGCGTCGCAAGGGCGTTTCCGTCATTTACGAAACCGTCGTCTCAGGCTCAGAAAGGTTGGGGTACGCCCGGCGGCGCGTGCTTTTTCCTCATAGCGCGTCGGGGGCCAATCTTTCGGGCGGTTACGCCAGTCACGAGGACCTCGAACAAGCCATTCGAAAAACGGGTGTTCGGTGACTCGCTCGAGCATCCAACTGAGATAATTGCCATCATCCGTCGCGAGCCGGAGTTCGGCTCCGTCCGTCATGATTGCCGCCAAGGCATCGAGGGTCTCGCGGGACACGAGGCGGCGGTTCTGGTGGCGCTGCTTTGGCCAAGGATCTGGAAACAAGATGAAGACGCGATCGATCGACGACGGCCGCAGCGCCCCGATCATCAGCCGCGCGTCGTCGGCAAAAATCCGGATGTTGTCGAGGTGACGGCGTTCGATATGCGCGAGCAGCCTGGCGATACCTGGCTCGAATACCTCGCAGCCGATGAGGCTAATCTCAGGATGGCGTTCGGCCTGAACCGCAAGATGCTCGCCCCCACCAAAACCGATCTCAAGCCAAACCGCCCGTTTCGGAGCACTGAAAGCGGCACGGGGTTCCAGCTGGCCTGCCCGCGGAATGGTCAAAACAAACCGCGGGAGCAATTCGCCGATCCGGAGCTTTTGCCTCGAGCGAAGCCTCCGCCCGCGGCGGCGCCCGAAGACCAGCTGACGCTGTGCCAGCTGCACCATCGAGAAGGCTAGAAGGCGCGCCGCAGCTGGTCCGCGAGATCAAGCCTCTCCCAAGAGAAGCTGCCGTCGGGTTCGGGTTGTCGGCCGAAATGGCCATAAGCCGCCGTGCACGTGTAGATCGGTTTGTTCAAGCCAAGATGCGTGCGGATCCCGCGCGGCGACAGATCCATCAGCTCTTGCAGCACACCGGCCAGCTTTTGCTCGTCAACCACCCCGCCAGTGTCGACATAGAACGACAGCGGCTTGGCGACACCAATCGCGTACGCAACCTGTATCGTGCAGCG
>Ga0306926_10002920_pt1 | contig 17560 bp, 15 predicted proteins | sample flu12Cox44000178_FD_203759 | JGI IMG/M metagenome (GOLD analysis project Ga0306926, IMG submission 203759) | Lab enrichment of tropical soil microbial communities from Luquillo Experimental Forest, Puerto Rico - flux8day.12C.oxic.44.000.178 (v2)... | ecosystem: Environmental > Terrestrial >... | reverse complement strand
TCGGCGCCTGGGGACTGGGCTGGGAATGCTGGTGCGACGGGATGGAGGTCTCGCAATTCACGTATTTTCAGCAGGTCGCAGGGATCGAGTGTGCGCCGGTATCCGGCGAATTGACTTACGGCCTTGAGCGACTGGCAATGTATGTGCAGGGCGTGGACCGCGTCTTCGATCTCAACTTCAATGGGGGTGAAGGCGATCAGCGCGTCACCTATGGCGACGTCTTCCTGCAGGCGGAGCAGGAATATTCGCGGCACAATTTTGAGCATGCCGAGACCGGGATGCTGTTCGAGCAGTTCAGGATGGCCGAGGACGCCTGTCGCAAATACATCGATGCCGGTTGGGTTACATCGGGCAACGCCAGGCGCCATCTGATGGCGCTGCCGGCCTACGACCAGTGCATCAAGGCGAGCCACGTGTTCAATCTGCTTGATGCGCGCGGCGTGATCTCGGTCACCGAGCGGCAGAGTTATATTCTGCGGGTGCGCGAGCTTGCCAAGGCGTGCGGCGAGGCGTGGCTCGCGACACCAGCCGGAGGAGCAACGCAATGAGTGCAGTGCCTGAGATCGGTGGACGCCAGCCGCTTGCAATCGATGTCGAAGCCGGCAAGAGCTACTGGTGGTGCGCCTGCGGGCGCTCGAAAAAGCAACCGTTCTGCGACGGCTCGCACAAGCAGACGGAGTTCAGGCCGGTAGAATGGAAGGCGGAGAGATCCGAGCAGTCCTGGTTCTGCGCATGCAAGCGCACGGGAAATCGGCCGCTGTGCGATGGCAGTCACAAGAAGCTGTGAATGCCCGATCTTCTGCTCGAGCTCTTGTCCGAGGAAATCCCCGCGCGCATGCAGGCGCGCGCCGCCGATGATCTGCGCAGGCTCGTCACTGACCATCTGATGGAGGCGGGCCTCCTCTATGAGGGCGCCAAGGCGTTTGTAACGCCCCGGCGGCTCGCGCTGGCAATCGAGGGCATCCCCACGAGGCAACCCGATGTGCGGGAGGAGAGGAAGGGGCCGCGGGTCGGCGCCCCCGAGGCAGCCGTTGCGGGGTTTGTGCGCGCCGCCGGGCTCTCATCCATCGACCAGGCGCAGGTTGTCCGCGACCGCAAAGGTGACTTCTATATAGCGGTCATCGAACGGTCCGGGCGTCCGGCCATCGAGGTGATCGGCGAGATTCTGCCCCGGATCATCCGCGAGTTCCCCTGGCCGAAGTCAATGCGGTGGGGCGGGCATTCTGCCAAGGCAGCACCCCAGTCCGAAGCTTTGGATGTCTCCGTTGCTGATTCGCAGCCGCTGCGCTGGGTAAGGCCGCTGCATTCGATTGTCGCCACGTTCGGGCCGGAAACCGAGCAGCCCGACCTCGTGGCTTTCTCCGTGGATGGTATTGCGGCAAGCGACCAGACGCGCGGCCATCGTTTCCTGAGCCCGCAGGCGTTCAAGGTCCGCCATTTCGCGGACTATGCGTCAGGATTGGAGAAGGCCAAGGTTGTGCTTGATCGGGAGCGTCGCAAATCCATGATTTTTGTGGACGCGAGGAATCTTGCCTTCGCGCAGGGCTTTGAGCTGATCGAGGACGCCGACCTGCTCGAGGAAGTAGCCGGCCTGGTGGAGTGGCCGGTCGTGCTGATGGGAGCATTCGAAGAGAGCTTCCTTTCGATCCCGGCTGAGGTAATCCGGGCCACCATCCGCAACAACCAGAAATGCTTCGTCGTGCGCGATCCCACGCGTGCAAGCCTCGTCAGCAGGTTCATCCTTGTGTCCAATATGGAAGCCGAGGACGGCGGCAAGGCCATTGCCGCCGGCAATGAGCGAGTGATCCGGGCGCGGCTGTCGGATGCGAAATTCTTCTATGAAACCGATCTCAAGACCAGGCTGGAGGACAGGTTGGTCAGGTTCGAGCAGATCGTATTTCACGAGCGGCTCGGCACGCAGGCCGCCCGCATTGCGCGCATCGAATCACTTGCTGGCTACCTCGCCCGGCTGATCGAGGCCGACATCGGCATGGCCGAGCGCGCGGCCAGGCTCTGCAAGGCGGATCTGTTGACTGATGTGGTCGGCGAATTTCCCGAGCTGCAGGGGTTGATGGGCAAATATTACGCAAGGGCGCAGGGCGAGGATGAAGCGGTCGCAAACGCCTGCGAGGATCACTACAGGCCGAAAGGTCCGGAGGATCTTGTGCCGGCGGATCCCGTCTCGATTGCTGTGGCGCTCGCGGACAGGACTGATACGCTCGTGGGTTTCTGGGCAATAAACGAGAAGCCGACCGGATCCAAGGACCCCTACGCCCTTCGACGAGCCGCCCTGGGAGCGATCAGACTGATCTTGTCCAATGGTCTGCGCTTGAGATTGTCGGCGCTCTTCCACGAGGCTTGGAGCCAGCATGCCCGTTCCAGTGGTGATCGCCGACTTGCAGGTTACGAAGCATTGGTGCTGGATCTGCTCGCGTTCTTTGCTGACCGTCTGAAAGTTCAGTTGCGCGAGCAGGGTGCGCGGCATGACCTCGTCGATGCCGTATTCGCTCTCAAAGGGCAGGACGATCTGGTCCTCATTGTGCGCAGGGCAGAAGCACTGGCAAAGTTTCTCGAGACCGAGGATGGAAAGAATCTGCTGGTGGGGTTTCGCCGGGCTGCAAACATTCTGCGTGACGAGGAAAAGAAGGACAAAAGAACATACGCGGGAGCGCCGGCGGCTGGGCTGTTGCGCGATCCGATCGAAAAGCAGCTGTGGAACATAATGCAGAGCGCGGGTGCGGAGGCCAGCACGCAGGTTGTCCAGGAAGATTTCGAAGCCGCCATGGAAGCGCTCTCGACCCTGCGGCCGGCGGTAGATGCCTTCTTCGACGAGGTGACGGTGAATGTGGCGGATGTCGATCTGCGCGAGAACCGGCTCAGGCTGCTCAATCAGATCCGCGAAGCTACGCTCTTGGTTGCAGACTTTTCGCGGATAGAAGGCTAGCGGATGGGGAGCGAGGTTCGTGCCCCGGGATTGCTGACCTCCCGCACGGGGCCCCTTGGAACCGCACGTGGGCGCGGTCATTATTGTCGGATTCACCACCGCCGGGCTTTGCTCGATTCAGGGAGATTCCCATGACGCTTACCGTCGCCCACATCACGCCTCTGATGGCGCTCATTGCTGGTGTCCTGATCCTGATCATGCCACGGTTGTTGAGCTACATCGTCGCGATCTATCTCATCCTTTTCGGCCTCTTCGGGCTCAACAGCATCCATCATTTCATCCGCTGACGCGCAGCTAACCTCGCAGCGCCGCGGGAAGGTGCTGCGGGCGCAGCCTCATCCGTGCTTCCATGGCCAAACCGTCTTCACGCCGAGCTGCCCTGAAAAAGAAAGTTGCCCGCGCATCGTCGGGCCGTGGGGCCGCTCGTGTGCGCGCCAAGAGGCGGGACCGAACCAACTGGGTATACAATTTCGGCAATGGCAGCGCCGAGGGTCGCGCCGACATGCGCGACCTGCTTGGCGGCAAGGGCGCAGGGCTGGCCGAGATGGCCAATCTCGGCTTGCCGGTGCCGCCCGGATTCACCATCACAACAGCGGTCTGCACCTATTATTATGCGAACGCGAAGCAGTATCCGGACAAGCTGAAGGAGCAGGTTTCCGCCGCGCTTGCCCGTCTCGGTCGCGTCGTCGGCAAGTCGTTCGGGGACCCGGACAATCCGCTGCTTGTCTCAGTGCGCTCGGGTGCACGCGCATCCATGCCCGGCATGATGGATACGGTGCTCAACCTCGGTCTCAACGACGATACCGTAGAGGCCTTGTCGAGGCGATCGGGCGACAGGCGCTTTGCTTACGATTCCTATCGCCGTTTCATCACCATGTATTCCGATGTCGTGCTGGGCGTGGGCCACCATCATTTCGAGGAGCTCCTCGACGAGCACAAGGATCATCACGGCTATGCGCTCGACACTGAGCTTTCGGCGGATGACTGGGTTGAGCTGGTCGGTCGCTACAAGGAGCGCGTCGAGAGCGAGCACGGCGAGCCGTTCCCGCAGGACCCGCGCATACAGCTCTGGGGAGCCATCGGCGCCGTATTCGGTTCGTGGATGAACCAACGCGCCATTACCTATCGGCGCCTGCACAATATTCCGGAAAGCTGGGGCACTGCGGTCAACGTTCAGGCCATGGTGTTCGGCAACATGGGCGAGACCTCGGCCACCGGCGTGGCGTTCACGCGCAATCCTTCAACCGGCGAGAAGCAGCTCTATGGCGAGTTTCTGATCAATGCCCAGGGAGAGGATGTCGTTGCCGGTATCCGCACGCCGCAGGAGATCACCGAGACCGCCCGACGGGAGGCGGGCTCGGACCGGCCGTCGATGGAAAAGGCATTGCCGGAGGCGTTCGGCGGGCTCACCCGCATCTGCGGGCTGCTCGAGCGACATTATCGTGACATGCAGGACCTCGAGTTCACGGTGGAGCAGGGCAAATTGTGGATGCTGCAGACGCGCTCCGGAAAGCGCACCGCCAAGGCGGCGCTCAGGGTCGCGGTCGACCTCGCCAACGAGCGAATCATCACGCACCGGGAGGCGGTCGCACGCATCGATCCCATGGGGCTCGACCAGCTTCTGCATCCCACCATCGATCCCAGTGTCGAGCGTGAGGTCCTCGCTACCGGGCTGCCGGCCTCGCCGGGCGCCGCTTCCGGAGAGATTGTGCTCTCGGCGGACGAGGCGGAGGCGCTCAAGGCGAAGGGCAGGAACGTCATCCTCGTGCGTGTTGAGACGTCGCCTGAGGACATCCATGGCATGCATGCCGCCGAGGGCATTCTGACCACGCGCGGGGGCATGACGTCACATGCGGCCGTGGTTGCGCGCGGCATGGGCAAGCCTTGCGTCTCGGGGGCGGGATCGCTGCGGGTTGACTACGCCGCAGGGACCGTGACCGTGGGTGGTCGCGTCTTCCGGGCGGGCGCCGTCATTACCATCGACGGCTCGACTGGCCAGGTCCTCGCCGGCCGCGTCCCGATGACCGAGCCCGCGCTCTCCGGCGAGTTTGCGATCCTCATGGGGTGGGCCGATGCGCTGCGCAAGCTCGGTGTGCGCGCCAACGCCGATACGCCCAACGATGCCCGCGTGGCGCTCAAATTTGGCGCTGAAGGTATAGGGCTTTGTCGCACCGAGCACATGTTCTTCGAAGGCGACCGCATCCGCGCCGTGCGTGAGATGATCCTCGCCGACGATGAGACATCGCGCCGCTCCGCGCTTGACAAGCTTCTACCCATTCAGCGTGCGGATTTCATCGAGCTGTTCGAGATCATGCACGGGCTGCCGGTGACGATCCGGCTCCTCGATCCTCCGCTGCACGAGTTTCTCCCGCACACTGACGAGGAGATTGCGGAGGTTGCTGCGGCAATGAAGGCCGACCCCAGGAAGCTCGCGGATCGTGCCCGCGAGCTGCACGAGTTCAATCCAATGCTCGGCTTCCGTGGTTGCCGGCTGGCGATCGCCTATCCCGAGATTGCGGAGATGCAGGCGCGCGCCATATTTGAAGCGGCGGTAGCTGCCGCAAGGCGCGCAGGCAAGCCGGTCGTGCCGGAGATCATGGTTCCACTCGTTGCCAGCAAGGTGGAGCTCGATCTGATCAAGGCGCGCATCGACGCCATGGCCGAGGCTGTTGCCATCGAGACCGAGACCAGGGTCCATTACCAGGTCGGCACCATGATCGAGCTGCCGCGCGCGTCGCTGCGCGCCGCCGAGATTGCGCAAAGCGCAGAGTTCTTCTCTTTCGGCACAAACGATCTGACGCAAACGACATACGGCATAAGCCGCGACGACGCCGCGAGCTTTCTCGGCACATATGTGTCCCGCGGCATCCTATCCAGCGACCCCTTCGTTTCGATCGACCGCGAAGGGGTAGGCGAGCTCATGCGCATTGGCGTCGAGCGTGGTCGCTCGGCGCGTCGCAGGCTCAAGGTCGGCATCTGCGGCGAGCATGGCGGTGATCCTGCCTCGGTTGCGTTCTGCCACGACATTGGTCTCGACTACGTGTCGTGCTCGCCATTCCGGGTGCCGATTGCGCGGCTGTCGGCAGCGCAGGCAGCGATCAGGAAGCAGAGCAGTCGCCGACAATCCGGAACTGATTGAAGCGCCATAGTTGTGACAGCACGAGCGTAGATGAACTGGCGTCGCCACGTGCCATTTCCGAGCCACCCCGGGAATCAGGCCAAGATAGTTTTCGCTGCGAAGGTTATGGCGACAATGGGGCGGTGAGCGCCACTTAACGTTATCGCAACGTTAATCAGACAATAAAAATTCGTCGCAATTGCGCCATGACGGCGCCTTGACGCGACCGGATCATGCTCGTGCGTTTGGGGCTGGGGGTCAGCTGCTGATGCTTGCGTCACACGGACGGCCGAAGGGTGGCCTGCGGGTCCCCTTCGGCTTTACCATCTTGTTGTTGCTGGTCTTGCCGAGCAAGATCGGCTCCAACCACGTGTCCGATCTGATGACACGTCGACCGTTCGCCGAGCGATCGCAAAAGGCGGCCCTGGTCTCTCCGTTCGGCGCCATTCACGAGCAGAGGTTCAGTGCTGCTGGGCCGATGGCGCCATCGATGCCGCTGCCCTCCGGCTATACGCTTGCCGCCTTCGATCCCAATAGCAGCGAACTGGGTGCTGCAACCCTCGGCGAGGCGCATTTGGATCCTGCAAACCGCCAATACAGCGAGTCGATCAATCGAAGCCGCAAAGGCGATTTCGCAGTCTCCCGCAAGGGCGATCGCCTCGTCGTGGCGAAGGGAGAGAACAAGTCACCTTCGCAGCCGCAGGTCGCGCGCTCAGGCGGCGCGTTGCCGCGCGTGGTGCCGAGCCGGACAACTCCGGCCGAGGTGGCTGACGAATCCGCACGGCCCGCACCGGACATTCGAGGATATTCTCCCGCGAGCGGAGGAGAATACCGGGTTGCACATGTGGCGCCGCAGAATTCGAACACGGCCTATCCGGTGCTCGCATCGCCTCGCCCTGACGAGGGCAGCGCACCGGGCAGCGAATCCGGGGTTCGTCCACTGAGACGCGCAGCGATTGATGCGGATCCGGCGCTGCGCGCCTCACGGGTGTTTTTCGGAATCGATCCGATGGGAGAAAGAGTGGCCGCGCTCGAGCCGTGGGCGCCAGGCGAAGCGCCGCAGTTCGAGGACTTCAAGAGCGTGGCGCACATAGACGTCACGGCTGCCGGCGATCCTTTGAGCACGCCCGCCAGTACGCCAACGGAGTCCACCTTCAAGCTTGCATCGCTGCCGCCCGATGCAATTGAGCAGGACTGGGAGGGCATTCCGGATGCCCCTGTCGAGCGGACGGAGCTGCCGCCGATCCTGCTTGATCCAGCGGCCCAAGAGGACGCCGGCCGCGGCGGTGAGACGGTGGCACCGAAGGGCGAAGTGACCGGCGAGGACAAGCGGCCCATGTCACCTGCCGAGCGCCTGAACCTCGACGAGAGGGGTCGCGCCAAGGCCGAGAAGTGTCTTGCCGAGGCGGTCTATTTCGAAGCACGCGGAGAGACCGCGCTTGGCCAGGTTGCGGTCGCCCAGGTGGTGCTCAATCGCGCATTCTCCGGCAAGTATCCGAGCACGGTGTGCGGAGTGGTGTACCAGAACTCGCATCGCCATCTCGCGTGTCAGTTCACCTTCGCCTGCGACGGAATTCGCGACGTCATCCGCGAGCCGGATATGTGGGAGAGGGCCAAGAAGATCGCAGCCGAGATGCTCGACGGAAAGCTGTGGCTGCCGGAAGTGGGCAAGGCAACGCACTATCACGCGACCTACGTGCATCCGGGCTGGGTACGGGAGATGAAGAAGATGCACCGGCTCGGCGTTCATATCTTCTATCGGCCGCGCGCCTGGGGCGATGGAGGCGATGCGCCGGAGTGGAGCGATCCCAAGACGACCCAGTCGGTGGCAAAGAGCCTGTAAGCAGGCCGTCGGATCGATTGCGATGCAATTCTTTCCCGATGTGGTTTTCAGGTCACAGTGGTGACCGGCGGGCGAGCGGAGCCCGACTATCGACGCGAGATTATCAAGCAAGAGGCGCGCGGCCCACAATCGCCATCAGGGTCGGTTGAGGAATGTTCAGAGTTTTCTGATCAACTTTCGGGCATGCTTGCGCCCGATTCGCATGGTTAATGTGACGTTCTGACCCGGGGGGCGTATGAGGGGGATGGTATGATTGCGCGGTTCGCAGCGCTCGCTGCGCTCCTGCTCGCGGGTGACGCGGCTCTCGCTCAAAACCTGAATGTAGAAGCTGCAAAGCGCTTCGTCACGGGGAAGCTTTTTGCCTTCAGGTGCGTGGATGGCTCGCGCGGCCTCGGACGCATTTACGCCGATGGTTCGGTCATCGGTACCATTCAGGTGAATGGGTCGGGACCGGAAAAATCTGTCTGGCTGCCGCCGGGAACGCTGCGGGTGAAGGGGGAGGCAATCTGCGCCTCGCTCAAGGGCATGTCGTTCGAACCCTGCTTCAATCTTAGTCGCACCGGCGAGAACAGCTTCCGCGGCTCGGTTTCGGGGCTCGGGATGGTTGCCTATTGCGATTTCACGCGCCGCATGAGCGTCGCCGGCCTGGGGCCGCGGCCACCGCTGCTGGCGGGACCGACCTCCGCAACGCCATCAGCAGCCCCGGATCGAAGATAAAGGTGCTGTGCGCTTCCTGCATCACGTTGGCGAGCGAATGGCCTGTTGGGGAAACAGGAGACGCTGGTAAAGCCAGCCGATTCCCAGCAGAACGACTCCGAGCCCGATGAACGAGAGCGCCTGAAGCAGGCCTGTCAGCCCGCGCATATCCACCAGGAACACTTTCAGGACGGTGAGGATCACCACTGCGGCGGAGGCAAATCGCACGGCCTGCGAGCGCAACCGCACACCGGCCGCGAGCAGCACCACGCCAAATGCGAGCCATGCCACCGAATAGGTATACTGCTCGGCATCGCTCATGGGGCCAAGGGTCAGCACCGCGCCGCGATAGACCCTTCTGACCTCAAGCGAGAGGTAGCCAAGCGCCAGCGCTACAGCGGTCACCGCCGCGAGGGCACTGTATGCCTGCGGCCGGGCACCCCTTGAGACCATTGCCAGCACGGCAGCCAGGATCGCCGGCAGACCGTATCCGAGCAGGATCAGATTGATGTAACGCCTGCCGACCGGCTCTCCAGTGAGTACGGGATTTTCTGCAAACGCAAGCCCAAGCACGATGGCCCCCAGTGTCAGTGCCGCAATCACAAGCGCGGCCACATCGTGCACCACGCTGCGTGTGCGCTGGCGCAGCCGTTCGAGACCGATGACCATTGCCAGGCCGACGGAGACTTGCAGTGCGATCTCGGTAAGCCCGGAATTGGCGCGATATGGGTCGCCGGCATTGATGAAATGACGGATCTCGAGAAATGCAAGCAGCACGGTGAGCAGGATCGCACCGGAATCGATGACGCGCGCAGGAGCATCGTCGGCGCGGCGGCGCAGCAGGTAACCACCCAGCCAGAAAGCGGCAGCGGGAATACCATATCCGTAGAGCAGCCAATTGAAGATTGGGGTAGTCCCGAGGTCGCGACCGACAATGCGCGGCTCCCACGCAATCCGGGCCAGCACGAGGGCGACGGTTATGGCCGCGAGCGCGCGCAACGCCGGCAATGGGTGTCGCTCCGATACCCAGGCGATGCCCGGCACCATGAGCGCAAGACCCACCGTCAGCCATCCTTTCTCGAGGGCCATGGTGAGCGAAAGCGCCAGCGCCGCGATGGCGCCCGTCGCAAACAGCGCGCCTGCTGCGGCCAGACCCGGACGCGGCGCTCGCCTTCCCAACTTTTCCGTAGCAACGGCGAACAACGCGGCGAGCAGGAGCGCGATCCCTGAGAAAGGGATCGAGACCGCAAAGCCGGCGATGCGGTAATAGAGCGCCACCAAAACGGCAATCGGCGTGAACACCGCGGAAGCCGCCCACAGGATTGGCACGAGCGGCTGCTCGCCTCGTCCTTGCGCGCAGTATCCCGTGACACCGAACAGCGCCGCAAACCCGACGCCGAGCGAAAGATGCCATCCGTATTGCGCGCTTTCAGGCTCCGGCACTGCTCCCGCGACCGGACCGGATGGCGCCACGAGGTGTGCGAGATCAAGATCGAGCGCCCAGCGTCCGATCACCAGCGCCGCAAAAGGGGCGGCCGCCATCAGCGCCCCGACAGCAGCATTCGATCGCCATGCGATTGCAACCGTCGCAGCAATGAGCGCAACGAAGACACCAAGCATCTGCGGATCGTGCCGGCTCACAAGCACCAGGAAAACTGCGGCAAGCAGGTACGCGCTCAATGCCAGTGACGAGACAGGGTCGATCCGACCCGGCTGCGGGTCCGGACCCAGAAAGAGCCCGGCGACGATCAAGCCCGCGGCAAGCACAAACCCGGTCACGACGTGAAAGTTATGCGGCCCCGGTGCGGCGATGCCCGCACCCGTCGCTCCGGCACATGTCCACAGCACGCTCAACGCAATTGCGGTCAGCGCCAGCCACCGCCACATGCGCAGCCGTGCGAGTGCAAACGCGGCGCCGGTCACGACCGCAAGATAGATGTAGAGCGACCAGTAATCCGGGCGCGCGGAAGCGACGAGGAGCGGCGTCACATAGGCGCCGATCAGGCCCAGTCCGGCGAGTGCCGGTCCATGCAGCAGGGCGGCCGTAAGCGTCGCAAGCGCCACGATCCCGAGCAGAATGAACGCCGTTGCCGGCGCCAGGAATCCATAGAGTGCATGTGCCGCGTAGATGTCCGCATACGCCACGGTCGTTCCAGCCGCGGTCAGGATGGCCGGAATATTTGCCTTGGGCAGTCCCCGAGCTCCGGCAAGGCGCTCCGTCCGGCGCGCCCATTCGCCGGCGGCGATAAGCGCGCTCGCCAGCAATGCTCCGAGCGCGACCCGCACACGCGGGCCGAGCAGCCCTTGCTCGATGGAATAGCGCACGAGGAAGATGCCGCCGAGCGCAAGTGCAAAGCCGCCGATCCACACCGCCCATCGCGTGCCGAGCCGCTCCTCGAGGCTCATGGCGGATGATCCTGGTGGGGCCTCCGGGGGCACCGCGGCGGGCTCTGGCCGAGCGGCGGCTGCGGCCGGTGTTTCGATCGGCTCCGGTGGACGCTCGCGCGCTGGCTGCTCCAGCACAGGGGAGGGCGGCGGAGCAGGCGCCGCCGATGGAGAGATGGCACCCGCGCCGCCCGGCAACGATGCGGCCGCGGTGCTCTGAATTGCGGCAAGTCGCGCCTCGACACGGCGGAGCCGCTCGGCGAGGCCTATTGATTTGACAAGCGCAATGATGGCGATGATCGGAAACGCCAGCAGCAACAACCCGAGCAGGAAGAAGAACAGCTCCATCAAGGCCCCCAGGCGGCAGGGGCGATGCTATCCAACGTGCCAGGCGAGCGAAAGCCGGAGGGCGCCGGGGAGCGATGTCGCGGAGCAATCTCTCGGCGCTGCACGCGGCTCTTATTCCAGATCGAGCCGGAACGGCACCGCCTCGTATGCGATGAGGCCGCGGCCGATCGACTCGATTGCGGCCACCATGCGGCCCTCACGACCGAGCAGGCGATCGGCAAGAGAAACGATACGCGCGTTGGGCGTCGCAGTCGCCGATGCAGTGCGAAGCTTCTGGGCTATCCTGAGCTCGCTGTGTTCTGCGTTGAGCGCGCAGGCCGCGACATATGCCCCCGCGGTCGAGCGGCTGATGCCGGCGTAGCAGTGCATCACCAGAGGCCTGGCGCGATCCCAGCCGCGCACGAAGCTGATGAGCCTGCCTACATGCTCCTCGCACGGAATGACGTAGCCGTCCATTGGGCTCGTGATGTCGTCCATGCCCAGAACGAGATGATTGCTTTCCCGGATATGGTTCGGTCGCTCGACGCGATCCGTATCCTTGAGCAACGAGACGATGTGCAGGGCTCCGGTCTGTCGGACCGTCTCATGCAGTCGGGCGAGCGAGCAGACGTGAATCATTTGCGTTCGTGAGCAAGCGGCCGATCAAATCGACTCGGTGAGTGAGGAGACTTATATATGCGAAGGAATGAGGCTTGAAAACGCACGGAGGCCAGCGCGGGAGGCGCCAAAGCCGTGACTACGGCCGTAGCTCGAGCTTGTGGAAGCGTTCGAGATACCGCGCTTCCGCGACGTCTGCCGGCCAGGGCGTGAGATAATCGCGCGTGATCGCCGCGGAGAATTTCGGGGCCAGTCCAAAGAAACGCCGCGCCTCATTCGCGGAGAACCCGGCAAGCCGCGTCGCTTCGAGATAGGCCGCCGAGCGATCGCTGGTCTTGATCAGGCTCAGGAGATCGACCGGCAGGCTTGCCGGCAGCCCGAAGCGCAGGTGGATCGCTGCCATCAGCCGTGCCTCAACCGCCTTGTAGGCGTCTCCGATCACTGCTTTGAATGGGGAGATCATGTCGCCGATGACGTATTCGGGGGCGTCGTGCAGCAGGAGGGCGAGACGGCGGTTGCGATCAAGCGAACTGCGATGGCGCGCGATCATCTCCGCCAGGAGCGAATGCTGGGCGACGGAGAAGATATGCGATCCTAGCGTCTGGCCGTTCCAGCGCGCGACGCGGGCGAGTCCGTGGGCGATGTCCTCGATCTCGATATCGAGCGGGGAGGGGTCGAGCAGATCGAGCCGTCGTCCCGAGAGCATGCGCTGCCACGCGCGGGGTGCAGGAGAGCGGGCGCTGCGGCGCGTGGCGGGCATCAGGCGAGCTTGGCGAGGGCGGCGTGCCGATGGCATCTCACCACGTGATCGTTGACCATCCCCACCGCTTGCATGAAGGCATACACAATGGTTGGGCCACAGAATTTGAAACCGCGGCTTGCGAGCTCCTTCGAGAGGCGCCGCGACACGGCGGTCTCGGCCGGCACCTGCGAGGTCGAGCGAAACCGGTTCACTTTCGGCCTGCCGCCGGCAATGCCCCAGAGCAGCTGCGAAAATCCTTCGCCCTTCTCCATCAGGTCGAGATACGCGCGAGCAGAAAGGATCGTACCTTCGATCTTCAAGCGGTTGCGCACGATGCCGGGATTGTTCATCAGCGCATGGACCTTGCGTGGCGTATAGCGCGCAATCCGGGCAGGATCGAAGCCGTCGAAGGCGTCCCGGAAGCTCTCGCGCTTGCGCAATATGGTGATCCACGAGAGACCGGCCTGAAAGCCATCGAGGATGAGCTTCTCGTAGAGCGCGCGGTCGTCATATTCCGGCACGCCCCATTCCTCATCGTGATAGCGGACATAGAGCGGGTCGAGCTTCGGCCACGGGCAACGGTAAAGTCCATCGGCGTGCAGAAGCCGCGCGCTCATGGCCGGGCTGCTGGATCGCCGGGAAACGCAAAGCGCGCCCAATGCGGCCTGAACGCCCGCAACGCGATGCGCCCGGCGGCAAGCTGCTCTCCGGCGGCGAGCGCCTCGGTCACACGGTCGAGGCGGAGCATGGCAAGGCCCCGGCGTTCTGACGTCGAGCCTAGCGTGCCGACCGGCTTCTGGCCGGCGCTCACCGGGGTACCGGGTTCCGGTGCGAACCCATCGAAGCGCACTGCGACCACGCGGGTGCGCGCCGTACCGCGATGCTCGATGCGCGAGACCACCTCCTGGCCCACGAAGCACCCTTTGGCAAAGTCGACGCCCCCGAGCTGGTCCATGTCGGTCTCATGCGGAAACGCATCACCATAGATGAAATCGAGGCCGCCACGCGGGATCGCGTGCGCGATCCGGTGCGCCTCGTAGGCGAGGCTGTCCCTGAGCTCGGCCCCGAGCGCGGCAGCTGCTTGCGCTGCACGCTGCGGCGGCAGCATGCACCGGGTCCCCAGCTCGGACAGCCTAGGATCGGCGTAGCAGAGGCCATGTTTGCCATCCGCGGGCATCCCCTCCCAGATCGCCATGACACCCAGTATCTCGCACAGGTCCTCAATGATGACTTTGGCGCGCAGCTTGTAGAAATTGAGCCGCTGAACCAGCGTGGGGGCGAGCGCGCGCGGGCAATCGAGGAAGAAGCCACCGCCGTCCGTGGGTTCGGCCTCCGCCACGATGAAATCGGCGATGATCTTGCCTTGGGGGGTGAGCAGCGCAGCGAAGGCCGCGTGCGCCGGATCGATCCTGGCGGTGTCGCTCGTGATGAGGCCGTTGAGGAACTTGCGGGCGTCGTCGCCGGCGACCTTGACGACGCCCCGGTCGTGAAGCAGCGCTGCCTTCATAATTGGAATGTGCCAGAGGTCGCCGGCTAACGTAAGCCGCCCTCGCCGCGGTCACAAGTCGATGCTACTGCCTGGAGAGGACGAGCGAGAACTCGCCCTGGCGGATGCGGAAGGCAAGCCCCTCGGCGAATCGCGCGGCCGGCTCCTCGCCATAGGTCGAGACGAATTCCGCGAACGCGGCGAACAGGCACGCCTGCGCCAGGCAATCGCCGTCGATGCCGTCAATGCGGGCTTCGAGCCATGCCTCGTTGAGATAGGCAAGAGCCACCCGCTTCTGCTCGTGGTCAGGAGTCTGCCTCGCTAGAGGCTCGATCATTGCCGGTCATTCCCGAATTGCAGCCGGCTCCCCGCGCCGCGCCCGTAGGCCAGCAACTTAACACCGCAGGCGCAGCCGGCTAGATGCAAATGAAGGAACGGTTAATGCACAGCCCTGCCGGGCGGCCTTTCAATGGTCTCGGGCGGGCCAAGCTTTTTCCTTATTCGCCGATACACTGAACCTTAAACCATCGGGGATCATTCTCGCTCACCGGGCGGGGCCGAACGCAGGAAATGCCCTTGGGGAAGGGCTGCGTGGGGTCGATCCGGGTGGCGGGGACGCTGCCGTCGCGGTGCGAGGGCGGCGCGCGAGGGGGCTTCTTCATGGCGGCGTGCGCCGTCGCGGTTCATGCACCCGCAGCGAGCCTGAGACAGGCCGCTGCGCGGCAATGGCGCGAGCGCGCAAAACGGCTCTATCGGCCTTCGTTGCCGCTGGCACGCGCGAACGCCGCCTCACGCCGGGCCGCTGCGCTGGTGCCGACTGGCATCCTCGCCATCAAGTTTCTGGTTGGCGCATTTGCAGCCGCAGCCATCACGGCAGGGCTCTGGCCTGACGACTGGCACCTCGGAGCTTCCCGTTCCTTGCCGCGGGAGCACCCGGTGGCAGCGGCGCCAGCCGGGGAGCAGGAGCAGCAGACGCTGGTCTATCGGCGCATGCCGCAGGCCGTCCCCGGCCCGGAGCAGGACGAGAAGGCTCCGGCCGGGGAGCCGGAGCTTCCCGCAAATTTTCCGCTGCGCGTCAAGACCGTACACATCGGTACTGCTGGGCCGTTACCCACCGCTGGGCCGGTGGCCGCGCTGCCAACCGGCAGCAACCCGCTCGCCGGCAAGCGGCTGCGCTATCTGATCGGCGCCACGGGTGCGGCGGCTGGACGAGACGGCGAGGTGACCGAGGTGGCCTACGATACCCGCGAGCCGGCGAAGCGCGGCATCAGCATCGCCTACTGCAATCTGTTCGATCAGAAGAATACTGGCAAATACGGGCCCTATCTGAAGACATCGGAGAGGGCGAAGGAAGACCACGAGGGCCAGATCGACCCGCGCGGGCCGGGCTGGGAAAGGAACCTGCGCGATCAGTTCGAGCGCCGCAAGCGGCAGGGCTTCTCGTATGTCGAGCTCGACAATGCGGATGCCTATTCGGTCGACGAAGTCATCGGCGCCGTCGAGCTTGCCGGCAGCTATGGCCTCAAGGTGATCGCGAAGAATCCCCTGCGGCTCGAGCGGGCGGCAGCAGCGTCATACCTGGCGCATCCCAACGTCTACGGCGTGATCGTGGAGCGCGGGGCGGGAAGCCCCGACGACATGGACGCGCTGCGCCGGGAGGCAGGCAAGCCGGATCTGCCGGTCTGGTTCGTCGCCTTCGGCTCCGGGCGCAAATGGGCCGACAAAGTTGGGGGTACCGCGAAGCATTACCGCGGCATGGGCGTGACCTATTCGAGCGACGGCGAGTACGGCAACTCCATCGACATCCTTCCGCCGGCGTAAGGACGTGCGCTAAATTAATTCGCGTAGCGCGCCGTCACGTCGCGGATGATCTTGGAGCCTTCCTCGAGATAGCGGCGGATGACGAGATCCGCCGCCGGCGTGCACGTCCGGTAGCTCTGCTGATAGCCGTAGTAGCCGCGATTGAAGCTTGCGATCATGCGCGCCCGGCGGTCTCCGCTCGGCGTTTCGGCGTCCACCAACGACTGCATCTCATTGCGCCATTTCTGCCCCTCGTTGGCGCCACACAACCCGCGCAGATAGTGCAGCGCGCCGAGAATCTCGGCGAGCCGCTGCAGGCTCCCATCGAACGGCGCGGCCACGGTCTCGGCGCGCGCGCTAGTTCCCGCTGCGATCAGCGCAATCGAGGCGAGCAGCAGGGCGCGTGCTAGCATGGGCCGGATCATCTCTCTCCAATGGCTGGCAAGCGGGCATCTTTGCCCTCTTAACGCGACCGAAACAAGGCGGTTGCATGCCTCAAGCTGGCGATGCGAGGTGAGCCAACGCGTCGGCAACGATCTCGGCGAGCCCGGGGGTGGTTGGCAGGCCGGCAAGCTCGGCCGGCGCGATCCAGCGCGCCTCGCTGAGCTCCTCGTTGAGCACGGGCTCGCCCGCGAGCCAGCGCGCGGCAAAGCAGAGAATGACGAAATGGCGCTCCACGCGGCGCTCGCCGTCGCGCGCGATGGTCTCGCGAAAGCCGGCGAGCGCGACCGGCTCAATGCGCATGCCGGTCTCCTCGGCGATCTCGCGGACGAGCGCCTGCTTGAGCGTCTCGCCCGCCTCCACCACCCCGCCAGGGAGGCTGTAGAGCCCGCTCGCAGGCGGCCGCGCCCGGCGTACGAGCAGGAATTTGCCCTCGCGCACGATGGCCGCGCTCACGGCGAGAAAGGGGCGCGCGGGATAGGCTCTTGCGTCCGCCACTGCGTTCATGCTCGGCGGGCATTATATGAGGACGCATCCGCCTTGTCCGGCGGTATGCTGGCGCAAGCTCAACCAGCGAGGCGCGTGCCCAATGTGCGGACGCTATCTGATCCTGTCCTCTCCGGACGCCTTCCGGCGTCTGTTCGGCTATCGCGAGGAGGCGCGCTTTCCGCCCCGCTACAATGTCGCGCCCACCCAGCCGGTGCCGATCGTGCGCCTCGCGTCAGGCGGCGAGCGGCAGCTTGCGCTCGTGCGCTGGGGGTTGATTCCGCCCTGGGTCGAGGACCCGCGCGGCTTTACGCTCATTGTCAATGCGCGCGGCGAGAGCGTCAACGACAAGCCCGCCTTCCGCAACGCCATGCGCCGGCGCCGGTGTCTGTTCCCGGCCGACGGCTTTTACGAATGGAAGGAGGAGGGGGGTCGCAAACGGCCGTTCTGCGTGCGGCCGAAGGACCACGCGCCGCTCGCCTTTGCCGGCTTGTGGGAGACCTGGACGGGTCCTCACGGCGAGGAGATGGAAACGGCCGCCATCGTGACCACTGCCGCCAACCGCGCGCTTGCGGCGCTGCATGATCGCATGCCGGTGATCATTCCCGACTCCGCCTTCGACCTGTGGCTCGACTGCGCGCGGGTCGATGCGATGACCGCGAGCGCAATGCTCA
>Ga0306926_10002919_pt1 | contig 17560 bp, 22 predicted proteins | sample flu12Cox44000178_FD_203759 | JGI IMG/M metagenome (GOLD analysis project Ga0306926, IMG submission 203759) | Lab enrichment of tropical soil microbial communities from Luquillo Experimental Forest, Puerto Rico - flux8day.12C.oxic.44.000.178 (v2)... | ecosystem: Environmental > Terrestrial >... | reverse complement strand
AAGAGCACCGGGTCATCGCCATCGAATGCACCGCGCTCGGCATAGCGCGCGCGCAGACGTTTCAGCTTTTCGGTATCCATGGCTTCATCCCCCGCATGCAAATCTACGACGGATCGCCGCGAAGCTCCATCTAGCGCGCCCCGGTTCCAGCCATCGGCGCGACGATCGACGCGTCCGCCAGAATCCTCAGCCGGCTGACGCCGATCGCGCACCGCCTTGACTCGCCGACTCGCCCAATGGTATGCGAACGCTTACCAGAAAATCGGGAGCGCAATGGTCACTGCATCGGGCAGCGACGCGGAGCCTGTCAGCATCTGCCGGCAATGCGGTGCGTGCTGCGCCTTTTTCCGCGTGTCCTTCTACTGGGCCGAAGCGCCACAACGGGGACTGCCCGAGACCTGCATCGAGCCGGTGACTGCGCACCTCGCCGGCATGGCCGGGACCAACCGCCCGGTCCCGCGTTGCTGCGCACTGCAGGGTGAGATCGGCCGGCAGGTCAGCTGTCTCGTCTATGCGGCGCGGCCCTCGCCGTGCCGCGAGCTGCAGCCGGGAGATGAGAAGTGCAACAGGGCCCGGGCTCGACACGGGCTGCCGCCGCTGCCGCCGCCAGGCACCGCGCCAGCACGGCGCGACGATGCGAAGCTGAGCCGCGAGCCCGGCTGACTCGGCGGCATCGCTCGCGGTTCTCCGGCGGCGCGCAAGCCGACCGGCCTCATCGGCTATCGCCGCCGATGAAGCGCGCGCAGTCCTCAATGCTCAGGCAGTGGCAATGAAAGCTCGATTCCAGCAGGGCCTTCATCCGCCGCAGTTGCCTCATCTGTGCTTCGACCTCCGCCAGCTTACGTTTGGCGAGCGTCCGCCAGCGGACCGCCGGCGGCGTCGATGCGGAGAATCCGGCGACGAAGGTACGCGTTTCGGCAATGCTGAAGCCCGCCGCACGCGCAACCTGCAGCAGCCGCAAGCGTCCGATGGTATCCGCGCCATAGCGTCGTTGACGGCTGACCCGTACGGGCTTTGGCAGCAGGCCCGCTTTCTCGTAGTAGCGGATTGCCGATGGCGCGAGGCCGCAGATTCGCGCGACCTTCCCGATGGACATGCTCGACATGTTGGTCAGCTCCCATGGCCGGTGGCGCTCGCGGCTCAAGCGGCTGGACTTGCGCACGATGCAAGTACAATGTAGGTGACCACAAGAGCGCAAGGGAGTTTTCCGTGGTTGACTCGAAGCGTCTCGCGTATCTGTTCGATCTGTGGGTGGTGTGGATTCTGCGCGGCGTCATGGCACTCGGCATCACGGCGGCCCTGGCCGTTCTGGTGCTGTTGGTGTTTCGCGAGATCGGCAGGTCATGGGGTCAGATCGACAGCATCGTGGAGCTGCAGCAAGCGGTTCAGTCCCTCTTTGCCGGGGTGCTGCTGGTGGTGCTCGGTCTGGAGCTCATGGATACCCTCAGAAACTACTTCATCGAGCACCGCCTCCGCGTAGAACTCCTCGTCAGCGTGGCGCTCATCGCCGTGGCACGTCACATCATTCAGCTCGACTACGAGCACAGCCCGCCCGGGCTCGTGGCGGCCATCGCGCTGCTGATGTTCACCCTGGCAGCGAGCTACGTCGGTGTTCGGGTGCTCGTGCCCGAGGCCGGCCGCAAGCCGAGCGGCAGAGAACGCGGTTAGCTCGGGGGATTTCGACCGTCGTCCCGTCACGCCGGCCGGGCGCCGGCGTCGATTGCCGATTCGTGAAGCGGATCAACGCGCGCCGCGGACAACGCGGCAGACTTCGACGGCATGGGCATTCTCGCGATCGTCGGCCTGATGGTGCTCACGCTGAGCGCGGCGTTCCTGCTGTGGTCACTGCTGCTGCGCGCCGAGCAGCTCTATACCCAGCTCGAGGGCCACGGGCAGACAGCCGCTGATATCGCGGGGATCGCTTTTCTGGCGCTTGCCGCCCTGATCGTGCTCGGTGCACTCGCGGCGCTGCTGGTCGAGGCACGGCAGCTGCTCGGCGCGCTGCTCTCCTGATACGTTGATCGGTGGCGGGTACGTTCACGGCACCGCCGCCGAGGCCCCCACCACCCGCGGCAGGAACGTCACGCGCTCGTGTGCGAGCGCATCCTCGTGCAGACGGATGACGAGCGTATCGATCTCGATGTCCGCCGCGCTCGCAATACCGGCGCGCTCGATTAAGGGCAGGAGACTGCGCAGCACCCCGACCAGGTGGGCCATATCCGGGCGTGGCCGGCCCACAAGCCACCCGCGTCGCGGCCGTCATCTCCGGCGGCGGAACACCTCCGCCGTGAGCTCCTCGAGCGGCGCTCCCCGCTCCGCGAGACGCCGCGCCTCATGCTCGGAGTAGCCAAGGGGATAGTCCGGTGTCTTGCTCATTGCGCCTCCCGCGATGCTCGCAGCCTAGCGCAGGGTCGCCAGACGGCGACAGCGCACGATTTGACGTATTGCGCTGCAACCGCCGAACGCGGAGACTTGGCCCCAGTCGCTTGATGGAAGAACCTGCGATCTGAACCGTTCGCTGAGGGCGAACGCACATGCACGTCTATAACCACGCCCGGCTGATGGAAGAGTCCGAGTTGCGGGTGCAGATGTCGGTGTACCTGCATACACCCGAAGACGCGGTCGCGAGGCGCATGCTGAGCTGTCCCGAGACCTACCATAGCTGGGAGGTCGAGCACGATCGTCTCATGCACACCGTATCCGATCGCGCGCGCCTTTTGGAGCAGGTGCTGGCGCTGCGCACCGCCGTATTCGGCCTGGTGCACCGGCGCGCCGTCTTCGACTATCTGCGCGAGGCTCAGGTTACCGGGCTGAAGCGCCGGCGCGTGCTGGCGCTGTTCTACGGCTGTCGCGACTACACCGACGCGCTGCTGCGGGAGCACGGCAAGTACGTGCGCTGCAGTTCGAGCTACCTCTGCACGCAGCATCTCGGTGAGCATCTCCTCGAGGACGTCGCCTTCCAGGAGCCGCTGGCGCTGTACGAGGAGTGGTACGCGGAGTATTTCCGCGCTTACTGCGATACCGAGCTCGCCGAGACCGAAACGGAAAAGCAGGCGAGCGTGGCGCTCGATGCGCTCAAGCCGCTGCTGAAGCACCGGGTGATCGAGGCGCGTCAGGCGATCCTGGCGATGCCGCAGTCACCGGATCGGGAATGGCGCGAAGTCGAGATCCGCAAGCCCAACGGCGACACGCAGCGCATGCGAGCGATCTTCGGCAAACACTAAAGCGGCGCGCGGCCTCGCTCAGTCGCTGGTGAATTCGAATTCGAGCGCGATCCCGAGGTCGCTGAACACGCGGCTCACGGCAGGCGCGAGGCTGAACCCGCTCACCTCGCCCGGGGGCGCCGTGATCAACAGGCTCACCTGCCCGCCCTCGGCGCCGATGCGCCGCAGCGTCTCGGCATGCGCGCTGAAGAAGCGCGTGGAGAGGGACAGCGCCCAGCCGAGGCTGCGCGTCACGACCACGCCGAGGTGCTCCTCGGCTGCGGAGCGGCGCCGCGACTTCGGCAAGCTCACATCCGCCGGCCAGGTGGCGGTATTGAGCGCGCCGAGCCAGTAGCTCTCGGGGTGCACGGAGGCGATTCCGCTGCGCGAGGCGCGCGGATCTCCCGCGCGAAAGCAGTGCGCGGCCTCGATGCTGAATTCGCGTGAAAGCTCCTCGGGATCGAGCGAGGGGTGACGGATCCGTAGCGAGAGCTGGAAGGGTTCCGAATCGGACTCGGGGAGCTTTCTGGCTTCCATGAACACTCCTCTGTTCGCAATGCCGCGCGCCTGCACCCTGGCGCCGAGACCGTAAGACTAAATCACCGGACGCCGGCGTGCACGCCGAACATGCGCGCGCGAAGCGCGTATGCTCGCCCCCTCGGCCAGGCACGCAGCTCCGATCGATTGCTCGCGCGCGAAGGAGTGATTCCATGATTGTCCGCATCTGGCACGGCCGCACCCGGCGCGATCGCGCCGATGAGTACGGCGCCTTTCTCACGATGCGCGCGATTCCGGACTACCGCGATACCCCCGGAAATCTCGACGTGGCCATCCTGCGGCGGGACGAGCCCGAGGTGAGCCACTTCCTCACGGTGACCCGCTGGGAGTCGGAGGACGCCATCCACGCCTTTGCCGGCAGCGAGGTCCTGAAGGCGAAGTACTACCCGGAGGACCAGGATTTCCTGCTCGAATTCGAACCCGAAGTCCACCACTACGCGGTGGTCGCGCGCGCGGGGGAGAGCGGCTGAAGACGCACCCGCGCCCTATTTGGTGGGCGTGCGACGGGACTTGATGGGCTGATTGTAAGGATCGTAGCCGCCGCCCGGGGAGCTGCCGCTGTCGGGCTGGATGCGCAGCTCCTCTTCTTCCGGCTGCTCGACCTTCAGCTCCGGTGCCTCCAGCTTGCGCAGCAGCCGCGTGGTGCTCTCGATGGCGTTGCGGCCTGTTTGCTTGAGCCAGTCCCACATGGCATTGCCGCGCTCGTCGTGGACCACCTGACCGGTTTTCGAGGGTGGCTGCGTCGCATGCGTCCTGGAACTTTCGCGCGCGCGGCCGGATACCCCGCCTGGCCGCTGCGGCGCGTGCTCGCCGGGGCGCGAGGCGGTGGTCGCGGGTGTCACCGGCGGCAGGCCCGAGGGTTGCCGCGGAGCACTCGCGGGCTTTGCCGGGGAGCCCGGGTGGGCACCGCCCGCCGGCCGGATGGGTTTTGTCTCACTCATGTAAAAATCCGCGCCGGGCTACAGAGTCCCCGCACGGTCGCACTACGTTAACCGGCGCGCCGCCCGAATGGGATTTCGACCGGCGGAAGTGTGGAGGCAGTCACACTGACCGCGCGGCGGATGTCTCACTTGCCGATGCTTCAACCCCGCCCGATCCCCGGAAGTGGCGCATGCACCAGCGTATGGCAGACTGCCACGGCCCGCCCTGCCGAAGCCTATGAACGCAATGGCCACCGTCGCCGAGCTTTTCGTGTATCCGCTGAAGTCGGCGCGCGCCATCGCCTGCTCACGCGTGCGCGTCCGCCCGACGGGATTCGAGTGGGATCGGCATTGGATGCTGATCAATGCCCAGGGCGTTTTCCTCAGCCAGCGCACTCACCCGCAGCTCGCTTGCATCGTGCCCCGGATCGAGGGTGAGGAGCTGCTGCTGCAGGCGCCCGGCCTTGCGCTCTTGCGCCTGCCGCGCACCTGCACGGGCGAGCGGCTGCCGGCACGCGTCCATAACGACCGCTGCATCGGCCTGGACGAGGGGTCGGCTGCGGCCGAATGGGCCAGCCGCGTTGCCGGGGAGCCCGCCCGCCTCGTGCGCCTTCCCACACACATCGAGCGGCAGGCGAACCCGGCTTTCGCGGGCAGCGCCTTTGCACCGATGGGCTTCGCCGATGGCTTCCCGGTGCTGGTGTGCAGTCAGACCTCGCTGGAGGATTTGAACACGCGCATGCCCGAGAGCATTCCGATGGAGCGCTTTCGCCCGAACGTGATTCTCGAGGGGTTGCCGCCCTGGGCGGAGGACCGGATCGACACCCTTAGCGTCGGCGAAGTGACCCTGCGCCTCGTGAAGCCGTGCAGCCGCTGCACGATTCCCTCCATCGATCAATCGACCGGCCGGCCGGCCATCGACCCTGCGCCGGTGCTGCGCCAGTTCCGCTTCAACAAGGCGCAGCGCGGGATCACCTTCGGAGAGAATGCGGTGATCGTCAGTGGGGCGGACACGCTGATCGAGCGCGGCGCGGCCTGCCAGGTGCAATTCGAGGGGACTTAAGTCACCCGGTCGCCCCGGGGGACACTGCCGGGCCGATCCGTGGCCGGCGCGCACAGGCGGCGCAAACTGTGCGCAGCGCACGACACCCCTCGAGCCGCTTCCGCCACACTTCGTGAGACATTGGCGGCACAAAGTGTGAACCACTTGGCATTTGCGGTCGGCACGCTGGCAGGTCTCGTTTGCGCAGCAATCGCCTTCGCGGTGCTTTGGCGGCTGTGGCTGCGTCGGCCGGTGTCGCCCTTTTTCGATGAAAAGTGCCTCGCGGTCTTCGAGCAGTGGCCGACGACCGCCATGGCGCTCGATCCGGTCTCGCTGCGCTGGATCTCCGGCAACCCCGCATCGTCCCGCAACCTCGGCTACACGCTGCGAGAGCTGCGCGCGCTGAAGTTCAGCGACATCTTCAGCGTCGATGGTGTGGAGGGTCGTGGTCTCCTGCTGAAGCTCCAGGAGGCGACCGCGCGTGCTCCGCTGGAGATGCGTCAGCGCCGCGCCGACGGTTCGGAGCGTAACGTCGAAGCCACCTGCTATCCGATCCAAATGGCCGGCAAGCAGCTGCTCGCGGTGGCGGTGCACGACGTCACCATACGCCGCAAGGTCGAGACGCAGCTGCTCGAGAAGCATCAGCAGCTCGATCATCTGGCGCACCACGACCACCTCACCGGGCTGCCGAACCGCCTGTACCTCGCCGCGCATCTGCCCGATGCCATCGAGGAGGGCAAGAAAAACGGCGCCATGCTCGCAGTGCTGTTCCTCGATCTCGACCGTTTCAAGCACGTCAACGATTCCCGCGGTCACGAGACCGGCGACAAGCTGCTGAAGACTGTGGCGCAGCGCGTCCGCTCGACCATGCGTGCCGATGACCTGGTGGTGCGCATGGGCGGTGATGAGTTCGTGGTGGTCATGCGCGGCATCAGGGGCACCGAGCAGGTGAACGAAGCCGCGGCGCGCATCAACCGGGCACTCAGTGCGCCAATGGTGGTGGACGGCCGCACCCTCGTGACTACGGTCAGCATCGGCGTGGCGCTCTATCCCTACGACGGCGCCGACATGGGTGAGCTGCTGCGGCACTCCGACACCGCGATGTATCAGGCGAAGGATCGCGGCCGCAACAACTACCAGCTTTTCAGTCAGAGCATGGACAAGCGGCTGAAGGAGCGCATCGCCATCGAATCGAGCCTGCGCACCGCGCTGCAGAGCCGCCAGCTCGATGTGCATTACCAGCCGATCGTCGACATCGAGTCGCAGCGGGTGGTGGCCCTCGAGGCGCTGCTGCGCTGGAAGCACCCCTCGCACGGCTACGTGCGGCCGGAGCGCTTCGTGTCCGTTGCCGAAGAGGCCGGCCTCATCGTGCCGATCGGCGACTTCGTGCTGCAACGTGCGATCGAGGACATGGTGCGCTGGCGTCAGGCCGATGGCCGACTGGTCCCGGTGGCGATCAACGTCTCCGCCGTCCAGCTGCAGCGCTCCAATCTCGCCGAGCAAATCGCGCGTCTCACCAAGGAGCACGGACTCGAGGCCTCGATGCTGCAGATCGAGCTCACCGAGAGCGCGGTGTTCGAGCGGCGCGAGCCGCGCGCCCGCGAAGCGAGCCAGGATGCGGTCGCGAAGCTGCGCGAGCTCGGGGTGCACATCGCCATCGACGATTTCGGCACCGGCTACTCGAGCCTCTCGTACCTGAAGCGCTGGCGCGTGGACACCCTCAAGATCGACCGCAGCTTCGTGCGCGACCTGGTGACCGACCTGAGCGACCTGGCGATCGTCAGCGCGATCATCGCCATGGCGCGTCATCTGCACATCAAGGTGGTTGCCGAGGGCATCGAGGGATGGCAGCAGCTCGAGAAGCTCCGCCAGCTGGGCTGTACCTACGCGCAGGGATTTCTCTTCGCTCGTCCGGCGCCCGCGCAGGACTGCCTGCGCTATCTCAATGGCGAACCGCTCGATCTCACCCAGCGCCTGCCGGTGCTCGAGAATCTGGAAACCACCGGCAGCGGCGAGTCGGTGCCGCTGCGCGCCTGAGACGCAAGCCGCGGGGCCTTTCCGGCCGGCCCGCGGCGGCTCTGTCCGAAGTGATTTCGGGACGTGAGAGAATGGGCCATGTTGCCCAATGCCGCTCGACCTGCGCAGACGCGCACCCGCCAGCAATGCGCGGATGCCGTGCTCATGGTGCGGCCACGGGCATTCGGCTATAACCCCGAGACCGCCCTCACCAACACTTTCCAGAGGCCTCGGGAGCACGCCGATGGCGATGCCGCTGCGCTCGCCGGGCAGGAGTGGGCGCAGCTCGCGCGGGCGCTCGAGAGCGAAGGTATCACGGTCTGCAGCGCCGAGGATTCCGCTCTGCCGGTGAAGCCCGATGCGGTGTTTCCCAACAACTGGGTGAGCTTTCACGAGGACGGCACGGTGGTGCTCTACCCGTTGCAGAGCGCGAGCCGCCGCTTCGAGCGCAGGACCGAAGTCATCGAGGCCGCGGCCAGCGAGCTCGGTTTCAAGGTGTCGCACCTGCTCGATCTGAGCTGGTTCGAGGGCGAAGGCAAGTACCTCGAAGGGACCGGCAGCCTGGTGCTCGACAACGTCGCCCGCGTCGCCTACGCCTGCCTCTCGCCGCGCACCCACCCCGAGGTGCTGCGCGAATGGACGCAGGCGCTCGGCTACGAGGCCGTGACCTTCCGCGCAGCCGATCGCACCGGCGTGCCGCTCTACCACACCAACGTCCTGATGTGCATCGGGGCGCGCGCCGTCATCGTCGGCGCCGAGGCCATCGCGCCCGATGATCGGGGGCGCGTACTCGAGCGGCTTGCCGGCAACGGCCGCGAGGTCATCGAAATCGGCCATGACGAGATCGCCCGCTTTGCGGGCAACATGCTCGAGCTCGGAACCTGGGACGAGGCGCTCGGGGACTCGCGCGTACTGGTGATGTCCGAGAGTGCGCGCCGCGCACTGAGTGCGGACACGTTCGCGCGCCTGTCCGGCTGCACCGATGCGGTGCTGGCGGTTCCCGTGCCGACCATCGAGAAGCTCGGCGGCGGCAGCGTGCGCTGCATGCTGGCCGAGGTCTTCCGCAGCGCATGATCGAGCTCGTCCTCAAGGGTGGGCTGTCGTACCTGCTCGGCTCGATCATGGGGAGCCTGGCGGTCGCGCGCCTGACGGGCGGGCTCGATATCCGCACACTCGGCAGCGGCAATGCGGGCGCGACCAACGCGCTGCGAACGCAGGGCAAGAAGGTTGGGCTCACCGTTCTGGTGATCGATCTCGCCAAGGGGTGGATCGCGACCGGCGTCATCGCCCCCTTCGGGCTGTCCTCCGGCCTCCAGTCGCCGGCCTCGGCGGCGCTCGCGCCCTGGTGCGCGCCGGTATGCGGTATCGCCGTGATGCTCGGACACGTTTATCCGCTCTGGTACGGCTTTCGCGGCGGCAAGGGCGTGGCGACGCTGCTCGGTGCAGTGCTCGGAATCAATGCCCGGCTGCTCGTGCCGATGATCCTCACCTGGCTCGCGGCCGTGATCGCCTTCGGTTATGTCGGCCTCGCTTCGATGCTGGCGGCGGTGGCGCTCGCGGCGGCCGTGGCACTGAGGAGCCCGCCAGGGCCGCTGCTCGCTTTTGCAGTTCTCGCCGCGCTGCTCATCTTCTACACGCACCGCTCGAACATCGCGCGCATGCGCCAGGGCACCGAATCCCGCGCGCGGCGGCTGTGGCTGCTCGGAACGCGGCGCGGTTCCGTCTGATCATGGCGAGGACAGCCCGAGCGCCGCAGGCCGTCCGACCGCTCGCGCAGGAGACACCGCTCGTCGCGCAGGTGTTTGCCGAGCTCGCCGACGGACGCTTCCACTCCGGCGAGGCGTTGGCACGCTCGCTCGGCGTGAGCCGCAGCGCCGTCTGGAAAGCGGCCGCGGCGCTGCGCTCGCTCGGCGCGACGCTGCACGCCGTGCGCAATCGCGGCTACCGCCTCGCACACGGCTGTCAGCCGCTCGATCCAAAGGAGATCCGTGCGCGTCTCGCACCCGAAGCACGCGAGCGCGTCGCGCGCCTCGAGGCGACCTGGTCGCTCGACTCGACCAACACGACGCTACTGGCGCGGCCCAATCCGCGCAGCGGCACGGCCGAGGTGCTGCTCGCCGAATACCAGCGCGCCGGGCGCGGCCGGCGCGGTCGCGCCTGGCTCGCGCCTCCCGCCGGTGCGATCTGCCTGTCGATCAGCTGGACTTTTCCCGCGGTGCCACAGGACCTCGGCGCACTGGGTCTCGTCATCGGCGTATGCGCGCTCAGGGCCCTGCGCGAGCACGGAGCCGGCGAGGTCAGCCTCAAGTGGCCGAACGATCTGCTCATCGGCGAGCGCAAGCTCGGAGGAGTGCTGATCGATCTGCGCGCCGAGTCCGCCGGGCCGGCGTGCGTGGTCATCGGCATCGGGCTGAACCTGGCACTCGGCCCGGCGCTCCTGCGGCAGATCGCGGAGAGTGGTACCGCGGCCACCGACCTGGCGAGCGCCGTGCAGCCAGTGCCGGCGCGCAATGTCCTGGCGGCCGCACTGGTGAGCGCCTGCGTACGCGGGCTCATGGAGTTCGAGCGAGCGGGCCTCAGACCTTTCATAGAGGAGTGGCGTGCAGCGGATGCGCTGCGGGGCCGAGCGGTGAACGTGAGCGCCGCCGACGGCGTTGCGCGCGGTGTTGCCCGCGGAATCGACCTGCGCGGCGCGCTGATGGTGGAAACACCCCAGGGTATCCAGCGGTTCATATCCGGCGATGTCACGGTGAGGGCTTGAGGGTGGCCGTGCTGCTCGTGGATATCGGCAACACGCGCATCAAGTGGGCGCCCCTCGAGGGGCGACGCATCGGCAGGTCTCGGGCTGCGGTGCATTCCGCCTGGAGCGCTGCGGCTTATGCCCGGCGGCTCCTGGGGAAAAAGCCTCATCCCACACGTCTGTGGGTCACGAGCGTCGCGGGGCTCGAGGTGAACCGCGCACTCGCCGCGGCAGCGCGCCGTGCGCGTGTCCCGGCGACCTTCGTGACGGTACCGCGCTCCGGCGGCGGAGTGCGGGTGGGCTACTTCGAGCCCTGGCGGCTCGGTGTCGATCGGTTCGTCGCCGCGGTTGGGGCTCACGAGCTTTTCCCGGGAATGCCCCTGTGCGTGGTCGGGGTCGGTACGGCGATGACCATCGACCTGATCGGTGCAGACGGGCGTCATCGCGGCGGAGTCATCATTCCGGCACCAGCGCTGATGGTCGACACGCTCTTCGCGCGGACGCACGGCATCCACCGGCGTGCACGGGGCGGCGCCAGCCGCAGCAGCGGCGGGACGCGGCTTTTTGCGCGTTCGACGCGGGATGGGGTCGTGCAGGGTGCACGCCACGCGGCGGCGGCGCTCATCGATCGCGCCGTGGACGAGGGTCGGACCCTTCTCGGCCGACGGCCGCTCGTAGTACTCACCGGCGGCGGAGCGGCGACGGTGCGGCCGCTCCTGCGGACCTCGTTCGTCGGCGTGCCGGATCTGGTCCTGCGAGGGCTCGCGGTGCTCGCCCGAGGCGAATGACACATCCGCCGGTCCGCAAGACGCGTGATTTCTTGGGGACCCCGGCTGAAACACCCCAAGAAATCCCGCTTGACGTGAGCGGCGAGCCATTGGCCGATGAGCAAGACGCGTGATTTCTTGGGGACCCCGGCTAGAATCCGCCCGTGCGCTTTGCTTTCTTTGCGCTCCTGTTCGCAAACCTCGCGTACTTCGCGTGGGCGCACTGGATTGACGCGCCACGGCCCGCGCCCGTGAACGAGGCGATCGCGCACCTGCCGCGGCTGAAGATGGCGGACGAGGCGCCGCCCGCGGAGCGGCCGCCGCCGCGCGCGGGCCAGAAGACCGCGTTCGGTGCCGCCACCGTGTGCCTGTCCGTCGGCCCCTTCGGCGATCTCGCCAGCAGCGACCACGCCGCTGCGCTGCTCAAGGCCCGGGGATTCGACCCACGGCCGCGCACCGAGCCCGGTCCGGTGTCGGGCAGCTACTGGGTCTATGTCGCGGGCCTTGCGACGCAGGCCGATGCCGATCACGCGCTCGTCACGCTCGAACGCAACGGCATCAAGGACGCGCTCGTCATGCCCGACAGCGAGGCGGGCCGCCGGCTCTCTCTCGGGCTCTACAGCGAGCGTCCGCGTGCCGAGCGACGCGCCGAGGCCGTGCGACAGGCGGGACTGAAGGCCGAGATCGCCGAGCGCAAGCTCGCCGGCGCGCTCTACTGGCTGGATGTGGCGCCTCCTGCGGGCATGAATACCGTCCCGCTGCAGGGCCTCATCGCCCAAGGGGCGAGCTCGCGGATCGGCGTGCAGCCCTGTCCGCCCGGAGCGGCGGCGGGCGGAGTGGACCCATCGCGCGCGCCCGGGACCGCACCCGCAGCGCCGGCCGCTGCCATACCGGAGTCGGCGACCGTCAGCAACCCGCCAACGAAGGCCGCGGGGCTGCCGAAACTCTAGTCAGAGAGTGGCCGAAACAAGGCGCTCAATTGCCGCAGCGCGACTGAGGTCTGAGCCAGACCCCGCCTTTGGGGCGTAGCGTGATTGACGGAAACGGCTCGGGCCGCTCGTTCTGCGCCTCGAGGACGAACTGCTGCACGATGGTGGCGAGGATCAGTACCGCCTCCATCATCGCGAAGCGATTGCCTATGCAAACGCGCGGGCCGCCACCGAACGGCATGTAGGCGAAGCGCGGTAGTTGCTTCGCGAGACCGCCCGCCCATCGGTCCGGCCGAAACTCCTCGGGGTCGTCGAAATAGCGCGAATCCCGGTGCAGTACCCACGGCGAGATGAAGATCGTCATACCTACCGGCACGCGGTAGCCGCCGATTTCGCACGCATCAATCGCCTCGCGGCCGATGGCCCACGCGGGGGGGTAGAGCCGCATGGCCTCGCTGATTGCCTGCTCGCACACGCGCAGGCTCGCGAGATCGCTCAGCGCCGGTGAGCGCGTCCCCAAAACCTCGCGCACCTCGGCTGCGAGACTCGATTCGACGGCCGGGTGCCTCGACAGCAGGTAGCAGGTCCAGGACAGGGCCAGTGCCGTGGTCTCATGACCGGCGAGCAACATGGTTACCACCTCGTCCCGGATCTGCCGCTCGTTCATGGGCTCGCCATTCTCATGGCGAGCCAGGAGCAGGAGGGACAGGAGATCGCCCCGGTCCTCGCCACTCAGCCTGCGCTCCGTAATGATCCGGGCGACCAGTTGATCGATGCGCCGGAGCGCCCGGCGGTAACGCAGGTTGCCGGGAATGGGGATGCCGTCGGGGATGAAAATAGGCCGACGCAAGCGCGCCGAGATCTCGGCCATCAGTACATTGGTCGACTGCTCGATATCGGCCACATCCCGCGTGACGCTGGTCCCAAAGAGCGTTTCTGCGGCAATCTCCAGGGTCAGCGCCATTATCTCGGCGTGAACATCTATTCGCTCCCCGGGCCTCCAGCCTTCGAGCGCCGCCTGTGCCCGCCGCACCATGACTGCCGCGTAGCCTGCCAGCCGTTGGCCGCTGAAGGCCGGTGCGTTGAGCCGACGTTGCCGCTGCCAGTCATCGCCTCTCGCGGTCAGCAGCCCAGTGCCGAAAATGGCGCGCACGTAGCGCCAGAAGTGTCGATTCTTGGTGAAGCCGCGATGGTTCTTGACCAGCACGTACTCGATGTCATCCGGATTGTTCACCAGCAGCGCTGGCCACGCGCCGATGCGGAAGCTCACGAGATCGCCATAGCGGCGAGCGCACCCGGTCAGAAAGCTGAGGGGATCGCGGCCGAAGGCGAGCCCGGCGCCCAGCAGCGGGACTCCCTTGGGCCCAGGTGGCTTTTGTGGTGCCGCAAAATTCAAGGCGGTGCCTGAGACTCGTGCGAGTCCCTGAAATGCCCGGTGCCGCGATCTTATGCTTTCTCGGGCATCATGGTCCTTCCCAACGATTAGCTTCGCAACGGGATCAACAGCCCACCCCGCTGCTTGGCGTGCCGAACACCCGGTGACCTGCTAGCGCAGGTTTTTGATGCGGAATCTCGTGATGAGATAAGTGCCCGCCAGGGCGAACACGCCAAAGGGCACCAAAATGATGGCGATGGCAGCGGACTCTTCAGGCATTAATTGGCACGTCGCCGCGACCCAGATGACACCGACGAAGAAGCACAGTGTCCCATTAACGAAGTCCGCATAGCCTTTCACCACCGCAACCTCCGTAACGATCACAGGGCGGATCGCCGAACCCTTTACCAGGAAGGGCAATGCTCACTTAGCCGTCGTGATGGTGTACGGACAGCCACGCGCGCTGACATGCACCTTGGCGAACCACAGGGGGCGAGGATGTGATTTGTCCTCGAGGGTACAGACCTGCGCAGCGCGTGTCGGTCCGGTATCTATGGCCCGAACCGGCACGCCTGCTAAAACCATCACGAGTATGAGCGCCACGGTATCCCTCGTGAGGCAGCTTGCCACGGGGTTTGGGCCCATGATGTGCAGCAGCGCACAGCTCGCGGGTTTGACAACCGCGCCATACAGTCCGGCACAGCCTGTATGTACTGCATGGACGGGCCAGGGCGAACTACTTACGCTCGCGCGCGATGGCCCGACCCTTCGATCTGCGCGAGCGCTGGCGCGATGTGACCATCGCGGAGCTCGAGGCTTTCCTGCGTGCCTATCCGCGCCCGCTCGAGGCACGGCCGCCGCTCACTCGCAAGGCGAACTACCGTGAATGGGTCGATCCGGCTCGCGGTAAATGGCCGGAGAACGCAGTGGCGAAGTGCTGGGCTCGCGGCGGCTGCCGCGGCTGTCAAATCCGACTCAACTGAAACGGCGCTCGAGTCGATCGCTTAGGAACTTCCCGAAAGCGGACGCAGAACGCGCCGTGCCGCTACTACCATGGTCAGCGGAAGCTCGGCGATCGCGTGCGCGCCCAAGTGGACCGACAATTTGCCGCGCGCCGTCTGCGCGCACGGTTGTGGGAGTGCGCGTGCCAGAAACATCTCGAGGTGCACCGTTCCGCGGCAGGGGAAGCCGCGCTCGGCCGGCTCGAATTCGACACCGGGTACCTTCGGCACCAATGTGAGCACCTCGTTGCGCGGCACGGCGTCCTGCGCGTCCTGCACCACCTGCCGATACTCGCCGATCGCGTGCCTCAACACGGCCTCCGCCTGTCTTTTCACTTCGACGTCCGAGTGTTCTGAAGCGAGGTGAGTGAACGCCAACAGCGGTTGCCATTCATCGGGCACCAGCTCCCGCGGACGAAAGACGGTGAACTGAACGTTCTCGTCGATGGCGGCTTGTGACAGTACTGCAGCGGCGCCTGGAGCTACCGCTGGCGCCTGTGGAGTAAGCGGTGGCGCTTGTGCAGGCCACTCCGGCGGCGCTTCCCGGCGCGTCGACCGCGCCTCAGCCGGTCTGTCGATGCTCCGTGTCGCGAGCTCGCGCGGCGTATCCACCGCGGGCACTGTGCGCGCTGCGGTCGTCTGGGGAGCTTCCTGGACGGGAGAAGCGGCACCGGCCGCGTCCAGCCACTGCCGGCAGCTGCTGACGAACTGCTGCCGCTCGATGTCGGAATCGATGTGTTTGCCCAGCTGATCAAGCAGCGCACCGATGTTGGATGCCGCGTTAGCGGCGTGCCTGACGGCATACTCTGCAAACGGGCCGATGTGGGCGGCGAGCTCGGATTCGAGGTGGCGAAGACTGGCGGTCCCAACGTACAGGGGACGCACTTCGCTCGTGTGCGGCGCGGGGGCCGGTAATGCCGTGTCGGCAGGCTGCATTGCGTCGGTCGAGCTCGCCAGGATCGAGTTCAGGCAGGAACACAGTCTTGCGTAATGCGGCGCGAGGGGAGGCGGATAGGCATCGAGAAAATTCTGGCTGCTCAGAAAGTACTCAAGGCTCGATGAGGGTTGGACGTCAGCTACTCGGAACGGCAGCAGGGGTATCCCGCGATCGGAGGCGCGCTCCACTTCGCGGTGCACATCGGTCGATGAGTCGGCGCTGGCGGAGAACACCAATACCATCACCGGAGCCGCGGCAATGGCGTTGACGATCTCCGTCGCCCGGTCGGCGCCGAGCGGAACATCCCGTCCCGCTATCCAGCACGCGATGCCGTGCGCCTCGACGTGAGCCACGAGTTCGCTCGCCAGGTCCCAGTCGGGCTGTGCGTAGCTGATGACTACCTTCGGTCGCGACACGGTCTGTAAGCCGAGGTCAAATGGGCCAGCGCAGCCCGCCTGTCATTTATCGGATGCCAGCTGCCGCGGCCCAAAATGCTTTCGTGGAAGGTTCTCACCATCGCGGGTTTGCGGCAAATCGACAACGACGCTCGCGCGAGGTTTGTGGCTCCGTAATTTCTGCCCCGCCGATCCGCGCCGGTCGATTCAACCGATCCCGCGCCGAGCTCCAGGAGACACGGTAGCGCTGAAGGTTGCGCTCGAAGTGCCCATCCGCTACTTTGTTACAGTCGCTCCGTTGTTGCACCACCCGGATAGGGGGAAGCTCAACGACAACCTGCGGCAGGGAAGCGCCCGTCCGAGGGCGCGTGCAGCAGCGGAATTCACAGTGAATAACCAAGAAGGCGAGCGCGAACACACTCTCTGCGCCCTGGCGGGATCCCGGTAATGGCGCGGGGCGACATATTCGTTAGCTACTGCACGAAGTCTGATCGGGACGCGGCTTACGAGCTCGTCGCGCACATCGAGTCCCGCGGAATCGAGTGCTGGATCGCGCCACGCGATGTGCAGGGCGGTATGGAGTGGGCGGCGGAGATTGTCAACGCCATCACCGTGGCTAAGGTGATGGTGCTGATTTTCTCGGCAAGCGCAAACAACTCGCCGCAGGTGCGCCGGGAAGTGATGCTTGCCGCGCACCGCGGAGTCAGGGTCGTACCATTTCGAATCGAGGACATCACGCCCGCAGCCAGCCTCGAATACTTCCTGGCCGGCCATCAGTGGCTCGATGCCTTTCCTCCACCGCTTGAGCCTCACTACGCGAGGTTGGTCATTTGCCTGAACACGCTGCTGGCGACGCCGACCAATCCGCCGCCGCGCCGGGAGACGCCGTCGCCGCCCGTCGATCCCAGGCCCGAGCAGATGCACTCGCGCCTGGTGATCGAAGCCGCGAAACTCCGCCGCCTGGAGTCCGACCTGGCGGTCTACATCGGGCCGTTCGCGCAGATTGCGGTGCACCGCGCTGCGGCTGCCGCCCCAAGCGTCGATGCGTTGCTCGAGGCGCTTGGCGGACAGATTGAGTCCGAAACTGACCGCCGCAAGTTCCTCACCGGTTGCCGCTGGCTGCGCCCTACCGGCTAAGGTATTTCACGCAACGCCAAGATCGCCTTGCGCAGGCTGATGCGCATGCGATTGAAGGACAACCCGAGCTCGGCGATCTCATCGCCGCCCTTGGCCGGAAATTCCGGCGCGTCCATGTTTCCCTTGCTGACCTGATCGGCGATGGTGGACAGCTTGACGACCGGTCGCACGACCAGTGTGGCCATCAGGATATTGCCGATCACGAAAAGAAACACGAACAGTCCCGCCAGGACACGCGCGAAGCTGCTGAGTGCGGCGTTCGCGCGCTGCACCGGCAGCGCATACGGCACGCTGACGATCTGTGCGCCGACGATATCCTTGAGCTGCCAGCCGAAGCCGTTCGCCGTGCCGTACTTGTCGAGCATGCTCTGCGGTGCCGCGGCGACGCTGCTGTGGCACTCGAGGCAGGCTTCGTCGGCGATGCGTATCGGCCGCGCCAGATAGAGAGTCCTCCCGACTGCCGTGTCGCGTTCGCCGATCAGTTCCTTGATCTCGGGATTGTCGCGGAAGTGACGCACCACTCCCGCTTCCCAGTCGTCG
>Ga0306926_10002918_pt1 | contig 17563 bp, 15 predicted proteins | sample flu12Cox44000178_FD_203759 | JGI IMG/M metagenome (GOLD analysis project Ga0306926, IMG submission 203759) | Lab enrichment of tropical soil microbial communities from Luquillo Experimental Forest, Puerto Rico - flux8day.12C.oxic.44.000.178 (v2)... | ecosystem: Environmental > Terrestrial >... | reverse complement strand
GCGCTGGATAACGAGATCATCGAAGGTAATAGGATCGCGCAGCAGAAACCACGCTGGCGTCGATTTCAACCCTATTTTCGACATCTCGACGAGTTGTTTGTCTACATAATAAACATAGAAACGATCAGCAAGCAGCAGAATCGGCGAAGGTGGATCGTATTCGAACCGCATTCGGCCTGGCCGTGCCATCCATAAGCTTCCGGTAACAGCGGCGTTACCGGCGGAGGACTGTCGAAACCGGGCGGTCATCGTGTGTATTCCGTTCAGATATTCGGTAACACGGCGAAGATCCTCGAGGTCCTGGGGGGTCAGCGCGGCGGGGGGCGGTGAGACGGCCGCGTTTACTTGGACCGCCCACAATAATGTCGCAACCGACCAGATGCATTCGACAAGCACGCGCCGGCTAACGGAACGCTGCTCGACGGGAGCCGCAACCCTGTCTCCGCACGCCAGATTTCCTACCATATCGACCTATTCTGTCTCGACTACGTGATGCAGTTTTTCCGAGAAACGAACTCGGGGACGGCTGCCGATGCTTCAATCGCCGCTCCGAGCCAGGACCTCGCGTTTGCCGACATGGTTGGCGGCGCTGACGATGCCCTCGGCTTCCATCCGCTCGATAATGCGGGCAGCTCGGTTGTAGCCGATCTGGAGATGACGCTGCACAAAACTTGTCGAGGCTTTGCGCTCACGGCATACCATGGCGACAGCTTGTTGATAGAGCGCGTCGCCGGCACTGCTGTTGTCTTCGTTTCCACGAAAGTCGAACGGGTCGCCATCGTCCTCGGTGATCTCGTCGATGTAATCGGGTTCTCCGCGCGTCTTAAGGAATGAGACGACGCGCTCGACCTCCTGGTCCGAGACAAAAGGCCCATGGACGCGTGCGATGCGACCACCCCCCGCCATGTAGAGCATGTCGCCACGACCCAAGAGCTGCTCCGCACCACCTTCGCCGAGGATGGTGCGGCTGTCGATCTTCGACGTCACCTGAAAACTGATTCTCGTGGGAAAATTCGCTTTGATGGTGCCCGTGATAACATCAACCGACGGGCGCTGCGTGGCCATGATAATGTGGATACCGGCGGCACGTGCCATTTGCGCCAGCCGCTGGATCGCTGCTTCGATCTCCTTGCCGGCGACGAGCATCAGATCCGCCATCTCGTCGACGACGACGACGATCAGGGGCAGTTCGCTGGTGTCGAAGGGCTGTGACTCGAAGATCGGCTGACCGCTTTCCTGGTTAAAGCCCGTTTGGACTTTGCTGATCAGGCTCTCGCCCTTGCGTTGCGCTTCTGCGAGTCGCCCGTTAAACCCGTCAATGTTGCGCACTCCGAGCTTCGACATCTTGCGATATCGATTCTCCATTTCGCGCACCGTCCATTTGAGCGCCATCACGGCCTTACGTGGATCGGTGACCACCGGAGCCAGGAGATGCGGGATCCCGTCATAGACAGACAGCTCCAACATCTTCGGATCGACCATGATGAATTTGCAACGGTCGGGAGGCATCCGATAAAGGATGGACAAGATCATGGTGTTGATGCCGACCGACTTGCCGGATCCCGTCGTTCCCGCGATCAACAAATGCGGCATCTTTGCCAGGTCGGCGAGGACCGGTTCGCCGGAAATATCCTTCCCTAGGGTCAAAGCCAGACGTCCCGGGTGCTCTTCATAGACGGGCGAGGCGAGAAGTTCGCGCAGAAATACAGTCTCGGCTTTACGGTTGGGCAGCTCGATGCCGATCACGTTGCGTCCGGGCACAACCGCTACGCGCACGGAGATCGCGCTCATCGAGCGTGCGATGTCGTCGGCAAGCCCAATGATGCGAGAGGCTTTGATCCCTGGTGCCGGCTCGAGCTCGTATAGCGTGACGACCGGGCCAGGCCGAACTTGTACAATTTGCCCGCGGACGCCGAAATCCTCGAGCACGCTCTCAAGCAAGCGAGCATTTTTTCCGAGCGCTTCCTCGTCCACTTCCCCGGGGTTGGTTAGTTGCGGCTTTGCCAAGAGTTCGAGCGAGGGCAGCAAGGGTTGCTCGTCTAATTCGAGGTCGAGCGTCGGCTGACGCTCGCGATCGACACGCTTTCCGGGTGCGAGCGGTTTTGCCCTGGGTGCGATAAAGCGGATGAGCCCGGCGCGGTCACGTCCAGCACCCGCGATATCCGACGCGCCATGCCCTAGGCGCGGCTCGCGCCGGTCAGGCAACATGGTCACGATGGTGGGCTGACCTGGCCCGGATGAGTCGGAGAAGCTCGAAGTGGTGTTGGCGGGACCGCCTCGCCAGTAGCGGATCCGCCACCCGGCGACCCCCACTCCCGAGAGCGTGCGGCGGCCAGAAAACAAGCCGATGCGAGACATATTGCGTCCCGCCCCTTCACCGAGGTCGCGCCAATCCTGCCAAGACAGGCCCAGAATTAGCACTAGCAGCAGGCCGACGAAGGCGGCCGTGACCACGGAAATTGGCAATGCCAAGGCGCTGAGCGAGGCACGCATGAGCAGCCGCTGCAGACCCCATCCGACGGCGCCGCCGAACTTTGGCTCCTGCGAGAGGGTGTCGAGATCGAGAACCGAGAGCGCGAATGCCCCCAAAACGAGGATCACCGGAAGCAGCGGCACCTTGAGCCGGAGCGATACCAGCGGACGATTTAGCAGCAGACGAAAGCACCAGCCCAGCAACACCAACGGAAGCAGAAAAGCAGCAAAACCGAGACTTTGCCGCAGGAGATCCGCAACGACAGCTCCGCGATAACCGAGAAAGTTATGTGGTGCTGCGTCGACCGCTGTATTCAGCGACGGATCCGGTGGGTTGTAGGTCAGCAACGCCAGCATCAGTAAAAAGCATGCAAGCAAAAGGGCTAAGCCCAACGATTCTAACAAGCGACGCTTCAGCGTCTCCAGCGTGTCTGCCCATCCGCGCATACGCCGCCGAGTCCCGCGTGCCAAATATCCTACCGATCGGGCCATGCTGCCCCCTCCGGTGGCCGCCTCCGATCTCCGTCTATCCCCTGAAGGCACAAAACGGCAACAAAATTACGTTACTACCTTTTGTCGCAAAAGCGCGTGGCGCGATAGGGAACTGGACAGTTTGCCGGCTGAACTTCATCATTTCGCGGTGGGCGAGGATGTCGAGGTTTTGATTGCTGGCGGCGGCCTGATCGGGCTTTTACTTGCGACCGCTTGCGCCGGCGCCGGGATCGAGGTCGCGATCGTCGATCCCGCCGATCCCACAGCCATACCTGATGAAGGTTTCGACGGCCGTTGTTCGGCGATTGCCTACGGGTCGAGCCGGGTCTTGGACGCTCTCGGCCTCTGGTCGGAGATCAGCTCGCGGGCCGAGCCGATCTCCGAGATTCGGGTCGCCGACGATGAATCGCCGCTGTTTCTGCACTACGACCATCAGCATCTCCAGACTGCTGCGCCGCTCGGTTATGTCGTGGAAAATCGGGTGCTTCGCCGTGCATTTGTCGAGCGTGCCCGATCTCTTCCGAGCCTGTGGTTCCTCGCTCCGCTCACCGTCGGCCCCGTCGAAACCTCGGTTCTTGCCGCGGTCACGACCCTTAGCGACGGGCGAAGGCTCAGGTCCCGCCTCGTGGCTGCAGCCGATGGTCAGAAGTCTCCGATGCGCCGGGGAGCAAGCATCGGCGCCGTCGAATGGTCTTACCGCCAGACCAGTATCGTGGCGACAGTGCATCACGAACGCCCACACTGCGGCATTGCGGTCGAGCACTTCCTGCCTGCGGGGCCATTTGCGATCCTGCCGATGAACGACAACCGTTCCTCGATCGTTTGGACCGAACAGAGCGAACTTGCCATGCGGTTGGTTGGGCTCCCCGATATAGCCTTCGCGGCGGAGCTCGCCGCCCGCTTCGGAAATTTTCTTGGCGCGGTTGAGGTAATCGGCCCGCGCTGGACCTATCCCCTCGGGCTGATGTTGGCGGAGCGCTATGTCGGATGCCGGCTCGCGCTCGTCGGCGAGGCGGCCCACGTAATCCACCCAATCGCCGGTCAAGGCCTCAACCTCGGAATCCGCGACGTAGCCGCCTTGGCCGAGCTGGTGATTGATAGACGACGGCTCGGCCTCGACATTGGCGACGACATCTTGCTCGCCCGCTACCAGCGGTGGCGCAGTTTCGACACACTGATGCTCGCCGCTGTGACCGACGGGCTCAACCGCCTGTTCTCGAACTCGATCGCCCCGATCCGGCTCGCCCGCGGTCTCGGCTTTGCTGGAGTCCACCGCCTCCCGCCGCTCAAGCGCCTGCTGATGCGCGACGCGATGGGAATCTTGGGCGACTTGCCTCGCCTCGTCCGCGGTGAGCCCCTGTAGCTGACCTTTCTTGCGAAACCGGATATCCAAGTTATCGTTGAGTCGCATATGACTGCCTTCCTGCTTCTGCAGGAGAATATCAGGCTTACTCTCGCTAAGATTGTAGAATACGCGCTTTTTTGGGCAGCGTTCCGGCGCTGGGTGCACCGCCATGAGACCGGTGTCCCGGGCCTGTTCAGTGCAACAGATACCCATCAAGCTCGGCTAATTTGAGGTTCCTCACCCTTCGCAATCGCTCGCAATATAGGATGCGAATTTGTTCCAAGGCAACGATGGCGAAGCGCAAAGGTCGACCCCGAGGGGAAAGAGAATGCAGGACGAGGTTAGCCGCGAGCCGGCTCACGATACCGCACCGTCGGGCTCTTCCCGAAAGACCTGGCGAGAGCATCGAGACGGCGTTGCACGGCTTCGCCGCGAAACAGGCTGCCCGCCGACGGGATCTCGAGGACCAAGCTGCCGGCTTCGAGGCCGAGCCACGTCTCGGACAAGAGATCGATCGTCCCGCCACACAGAGTGTAGGCAAGGCGAAGCGCGAGACCAAGAGTAACTACCTCAGCGGCGACTCGTTCATCGATTAGGTGGCGAGTCGGTTCCTTCACCGGGTCGTCGGCTGCCCCGCCATAGCGGGTATGCAGCACTGAAGCGACGAATACGCGATCTGCGTGGCTGATTCCGGCAAACGGCATTCGCAGGCTCCGGGTGAACGCTTGCTCCGCCCGGTAGTCGGGGTGCTCGCTCCATGCCATGTCGCTCAGCCAACAGGCGGCGCGATGAACTCGTCGCGCTCCTTCGGACTGGTTGGGGAACAACGGTGTAGTCCATGCCTGCAACCGGTCGCCGTCGAGGCGGAATCGGCTCTGCCGCTGGGCAATCGCGGCGCAAGCCGCGATCAACGGATCAAGCGCCCGCTCCCATGCAGGAACGAGACCATAGGCATAGCCTTCACGCAGCCCGAACGCTGAGAAAACAACCCTTTGTGGTGCTGCCATGGCAACCAGCTTGCGGAGAATTAATGCTGCCGACGGCACTAATTCGAGGCGCCTCCGCGCGATGGTCGTAATTCTTTCCAGCGACTTGCGCGATTGCCGCCCGATGATCTCGAAGAAGGCTTCGGCCTCGCGGCGACCGATCGTGTATTGGTGAACGATGTGAAGCGGATAGTGGGTGTGCTCCATGTGCAGTCGAGCAATGGCGCGCGAAGCCCCACCGACCAGATACAGATTCTTTCCGTGTGCGGCGCGTACCATCGCGGCCGGGGCCAGCGCACGCTCTGCCGCCTCGGAAATTGCCTTGACGCTATCACCGAGTTCAGTCAGGCGCAGCGGTCCTAGCGGCAGAGTGATGCCTTGGCCTATCTGTCCGTTTTCGGTAGCACCGCGCGAGATTCCTGCTCCGATCTGAACCAATTCAACGCTGCCGCCGCCAAGGTCACCCACGAGCCCATCGGCGTCGGGAATTCCGGCGAGCACGCCGGCAGCGGACAATCGCGCCTCCTCGGCACCATCGAGGATCTTGACTGGCACGCGGCACTGGCGCTCGACCTCCTCGGCAAAGGGTCGTCCGTCAGTCGCATCGCGCACGGCTGCCGTCGCCAAAACAGCGAGATGCTTGACACCAAGAGCACGGGCGAGCGCGACAAACCGGGATAAGTTAGCGAGCGCGAGCGCCGTGCCCTCAGGGTTCAGGCGGCCGGTCGAGGCGATCCCTCGCCCGAGAGCGCACATGACCTTCTCGTTAAGAAGAGGAAAGAAGGTGCCGCCGAACCGCTCAAAGACCACAAGCCTTAGCGAATTCGAGCCCAGGTCGACGACGGCGATGCGGCCGGCGGTTGCAGTCGTTTCGGGGTCAGTCATCAGCTCAGCGAACGAGAAGCCTCGGCTGGCCCCGCTTGAGCGCCTTGCCGCGCCCCGACAGGCTCGGGTTGGTCATAAAGTAGGTGTGGGCCGAGAAGGCTTCATCATCGACTGCTACGCGCTCGTAGTTCCCATCCGGCGACAGGCGCCAACTCTGCAAGGTATCCCGGAGGTTGGCTACCATAATCTCGTCCAGCACCTGGCGGTGCACCGTCTGGTTCTCTATCGGCACGAGCGCCTCGACGCGTCCGTCAAAATTTCGCGGCATCCAGTCGGCCGAGCTGATGAAGACCTTGGCTCGATCCGACGGCAGCTTCTCGCCGCTGGCGAAACAGACGATACGGCCATGCTCGAGGAAACGGCCGACGATGCTTTTCACCCGAATATTGTCCGAAAGCCCTGGGATGCCGGGGCGCAGGCAGCAGATGCCGCGGACCACGAGGTCGATACTCACCCCCGCCTGTGAGGCCTGATACAGAAGGTCGATGATCGCCGGGTCCACAAGAGCGTTCATTTTGGCCCAGATCTGAGCCGGCTTGCCGTCCTTTGCATTGGCGATCTCGGCTTCAATCAGCTCACACAGCCGGGTCCTCAAGTCGATCGGTGCGACCGCCACTTTCTCAAGGCTCGCCGGGCTCGCGTATCCGGTCATGTAATTGAACAACCGCGCCGCATCTCGGCAAAGTGCCGGATCACAAGTAAAAAACGACAGGTCAGTGTAAACTTTGGCCGTATAGGGGTGGTAATTGCCAGTTCCGAAGTGGACGTACGAGCAGAGGTTACCGCCTTCGCGCCGCACGACAAGCGAGACCTTGGCATGCGTCTTGAGTTGCAGAAAGCCGTACACGACCTGGACTCCGGCGCGCTCCAGATCGCGTGCCCAGCGGATATTGGCCTCCTCGTCGAAGCGTGCCTTGAGCTCGATCAGCGCGGTTACCGACTTTCCCGCTTCGGCGGCGGTGGCGAGCTCGCGGACGATCGGGCTGTCCTCGCTGGTGCGATAGAGCGTCTGCTTGATCGCCGCGACCGCTGGATCACGGGCGGCCTGTCCTAAAAATTGAACAACAACGTCAAAACTTTCGTATGGGTGGTGAACGATAATATCCTTTTGTCGGATCGCCGCGAAGCAATCCCCGCCGAAATCTCGGATGCGCTCGGGAAAGCGAGCGTGATAGGGGGTAAAAACAAGATCGGGGCGTCCGTCGATGATCAGCTGCTCGGTGTCGTTCAGACCGAGGATCCCGTCGCTGGCGAAGACGTCCGCAGGGGCGGCATCGACCCTTTCCATCAAGAAGCGACGCAGATCGGCTGGCATGGTGGAGTCGACAGCGAGATGGATCACATGCCCGCGCCGGCGTCTTTTGAGCGCCGTTTCATAGAGGCGGACCAAATCTTCTGCCTCTTCCTCGATCTCGACCTCGCTATCGCGCAGCACGCGAAAGACGCCCTGAGCCACGACTGCGAAACCCGGGAAAAGGTGGTCAAGAAACAAGGCAATCATCTGCTCGATCGGCAAGAAACGGATCTGCCTGCCCGGTAGGCGCATGAAGCGATCGATCGACGAAGGGATCAGGATCAGCGCTTGCAAACGGGCGCCGTCGGTTATGCGTTCGAGTTCGAGAACCAGGCCGAAGCCGCGGTTGGCGATGAACGGAAAGGGATGGGCGGGGTCGATCGCCAATGGCGTCAGCACGGGAAAGACATCGGCCATAAACCGCTCTTCGAGCCAGAAACGGTCACCCGGTTTGAGATCCGCCGGCTCGACGACGGCGAGGCCAACCTCGCCGAGTTGTCGGCGCAACTCCATCCAAGTGACCTGCTGGTCCGCCATCAGCTTGCCGGCGCGCTGCTGGATTGCTTCGAGCTGTTGGGCCGGTGTTAGCCCGTCCTGGCTCAGGGTCTTGATGCCAGCGAGATGCTGACCTTTGAGACCGGCAACGCGCACCATATAGAATTCATCGAGATTGTTCGCAGATATCGACAGGAAGCGCAGCCTTTCGAGCAGCGGATGGTGGAGGTTATCGGCCTCGGCGAGAACGCGCTCGTTGAAGGCGAGCCAGGAGAGCTCTCGATTGATAAGGCGAGCGTCGGCATGGAGGTCGGCCGTTTGGATCTCGACCGGCCGCGCGGTGGTTCTCACATCCGCTCTCCCGATGAATAATCGAAGCAAATTCTATCGCACGGAGGTCAACCTGTCATGTTGCGGTCGGGGTCGTCCGATATCACGGTCGGCCCCGGTGATGCGATCTTATAAAAGGGTCGAGCGATTGGATTTTCGGCAACCTATGAGGTCATTGCCTGGTGAGGAGACCGACGATGCACTCGTTGCACTTGTTGCGGCACGCCAAGTCGAGCTGGAAGGAAGATGTCCCGGATCGCGAGAGAGGGTTAAACCGCCGTGGCCGTGAGGCGGCGCGGCGGGTCGGCCGGCACCTGCCGGTGGCGATAGGCGTGCTTGATCTCGTCCTTTGCTCGAGCGCCGTGCGCACGCGTGAGACCATGGAACTTGTCCTCGCCAACTACAAAATACGCCCGCGCAGTATGATAGAGGATGAGCTCTATGCAGCGAGCCCGGAAAAGTTGATCGAGCGTTTGCGCCGGCTCGACGACGACCACCGTAACGTCCTTCTGATCGGTCACAACCCGGGGCTTCACAAACTCGCAGTCATTCTTGCCGATGCGAGTTCGCCGGACCTGCGCGCCCTCGCATCGGGTAAATTTCCGACCGCCGCCCGGGCAAGCTTCCGGATATCGGATCAATGGTCGGCGCTTGACGCCTCGCGCCACGAGCTCGTCGCTTATGTCACTGTCGAATCGTTGCGCATCGACAAAGACTAACCGCCGCGATCTTCGCGCAGCACCTTGCGAGCGAGCGGGACGGTAACCGGACCTCCGTTGCTCAAGGCGATGGCGTCAAGGCGGACCACAATCTGCTCGGCAGCGGCGAAGGAGCGTTCGATGCGCCTGACCAAATATGCGATCACGTCTGGTGCAACGCGCAGCTGACGATCGGCGAAATGCTTGACGAGAACCGCGCCAAGGAGTTCGTCATCCGGAGCACCAATCTCGACAGCAAGAGCCGCGCGCAAGCGCGAACGCAGGTCGCCGAGCTCTATCCGCCACGACCCGGGTGGCCGGCAAGCGGTGATCAGCAGGCTGCCCCGGTGCTCGACGCAAGAATTGTAAAGGTGGAGCAGGGCGAGTTCCGAGGCCCGATCCGCATCATCGATCGCGATCCTCCGTGGAACCTCGTCGAGAAGCCGGGGCAACATCGTCTCGGACAAGGCTTCTCCAGTGATGATGACGGCCGAGGCGCGGTCCCGCCAGAGATGTGCGAGATGCGTCTTGCCGCAACCGGGCGGGCCATGGACCACCAGTCCTGCCGAAGGCCAATCGGGCCATCGATCGATCCGCTCGACGGCCGCGATGTTGCTCCGCGAAACCATGAAATCCGATCGCCCGAAGGCCATACGGCGGGGCAAGTCAAGAGCGAGCTGGATCATTTGAAGAGGATAATTTGGCGAGCAGAATAGCGCGAGTGTCGCGAGCTTTCACAAAGCCGGTTCCGAGCGAGCAAGTATGCGGGCCCACCGGACGAGGTAAGACAACCCCGACGCTATCGTCGTCGCACCGACGATCAGGCTCAAGACGAGGTCGGCTGGACCTGGGGGGGCACCAAGGCTAAGCCGGGCGAGGACGAAGCCGACCAAGATTATTTGAACACCCGTGTTGAGCTTGCTGATGTAAAGCGGGTCGTAGTGTTTCGGGACGGCGAATATCTGGATCAACAGGAACCCGCCGACGATCAGGACGTCGCGAAATATGACGAGGATAACGAGCGAAGTCCACAGATGCTGCGCCACACCGAGCGTAATGTAGACACTCATGAGCATCGCCTTGTCCGCGACGGGGTCGAGGAGCGCGCCGAGCCGGGTCCGGCGATCGAACCGTTTGGCGATAAACCCGTCGAGCGCATCCGAGATACCTGCGGCGACCAGGACCCAGAATGCCGGTCCATATCGGCTACCGAGAATCAACCAGATCTCTAGCGGCACGAGGAGGAGACGCGCGAGCGAAATCAAGTTCGGAAGGTTCAACCCGAGCCCGCTCATGATCATGGGCCGAATGCGGACTTACGACAGCGGCGCCGCAGACTGGTGCGGTGCACGCAATATCTGCAAAATGATATGAACGCACAAAGGTGTCTGGCGGAGACTCGTCATACTGGATATCGCTAGCGGGTGCCTGCGACCCCCGAGAGCTGCAGCCGCCATTCCGGATCGGCACCGTCGAGACCGAGGTCGACCCCGGCAAGACTGGATCTCAGCTGATCGGGACCGCCGACATATTTGATCTGAATTTTTGCCTCGTGACGATTGAGCGATATCAGATCGACTTTGCGGATCGCCGGCACCGAGGCTAGCCGGTCTCTGATCCGCACCCAATCGCCGATGCTTCCGATCGGCACGCTGACCGAGAGGCTGGCCTGCTGGTCGGAACGCGCAGCCGGACTCTTCGTCGCGCCGTTCGCGATCTCATTGGCGACGTTAGCCGCCGCCCGCTGGAGAAAGACGTCTGCGTTTTCGCCCGGGTTGGCGCCAACTGTCATGCTGTGGGTATCGATAAGGTGCCCCGATCGGTATCGCTTCATATTCACATCGAGACCAACGAGGTCGTCTCCGGTGCGCCGTGCTGTCCCCAACGCAACGATCACCTCATCGCCGCCATTCCGCTGGGCGATTGTCGCCAAGGCGTCGGACTTGCCCGCTTCGGTACGACCGGCATCGATGGTCGCCAAATCGCTCGCGTCGCCGAGCGGAACGGTCAGGCGGGTACCCCCTGATTCGGCCGCGCGTTGCGCCCAAGCCTCGCGCCAGGGATTTGGGTCCTCCCACAGGACGGTGCTGCCGGCATCCTTGTAGACGGGCAGGACGATCATCGGCTTGCCGGCGCCTTCAACCGCACCCTTCTTGCCGCCATCCTCGGCTGCACCCGGCTTGCTGTTTGCCTCGGCGGGTGCGCTGTCGGCGACGTGCACTAGGCGCCGCACCTTCGACGGACGGAAATGAAAGGTATAGTCGGCAAGATAGTGCACCGCTGACATGCGCTCGTTTGCGACCTCGAAACTTTCGACCATGTCGGTGATGGTCCTGTCATCGAGCTTTGACAGCTTCGCGCTGTCCGGTGAGCCGGAGAGCCGATCGATGACCGTCATGAGCGCTCGGCGCTGCCCATCGATCCGAGCGAGTTCGCGTGCCGCAGCGGCGCTGTCGGCCGTGGCATCGACTTTGACCGTCGCCGAAAACCCCTCGCTGCTGTCTGCGGCGAGCGCGTAGCCTCCCGTCATCACGCCGAGCAGCAACAGCAGGCCGCCCAATAAGCGCCAAACAGCTCGATTTCCCGTGATCATGGAAACCAGCCGCAGCCCATTGCAAACCGCCTCCGATCCGTTATTTTTTCAGGTCTTCGACCGCAGCGAGGCGGTAATACAGTAGTTTTTGAGAGGACGCCATCGCGAGCCCGACCTACCGCACCACCCGGCTGGAAATGTCCTCCCTTACCGCGTAGAGGCGATGTCCCGCCTTAGAGTGGGCGTGCTAATCTCGGGCCGCGGATCGAACCTGCGGGCGTTGATTGCCGCCTCCACCGATGCCGGCTATCCCGCAGAAGTCGTCTCTGTTGTCAGCGACCGTGTCAAGGCACCCGGACTGGCATTCGCGCAATCAGCCGGCATATGCAGCACCGTCATTCCACATCCTGGCCGGCGGTCATTTGCGGTTCGAGCCGAAGCCTTGCTTCATGAGCAGCGGGTCGAGCTTGTCTGCCTGGCCGGATTCATGCGCGTGCTGGACGGTGCCTTTGTCGAAGCGTGGCGCGACAGGATGGTCAATATCCATCCCTCGCTTTTGCCCGCCTTTCCCGGTCTGAACGCGCAACGTCAAGCACTGGCGGCGGGCGTTCGGTTCAGCGGTTGTACCGTGCATTTCGTTCGCCCTGAGGTCGATGCCGGGCCGATTATCGCTCAAGCAGTCGTGCCGGTTCTTCCCAACGATGACGAGGCAAGTCTCGCAGCTCGGATACTTAGTGTCGAGCACCGGCTTTATCCCCTCGCCCTGCGTCTTATCGCCGAGGGCCGCGTTCGGGTCGTCGCCGGCAAGGTCGAGATCGACCGGTGGCGGGCTCCGAAGCTGGCGGTGCTGAATCCGAGCGAGCCGCCACGGAATTCGCCCGCGAGCGGTTGGTCCCGAACTCCGGTTGGGTTATAGCTGGTCCACGGCTTTTTCAGGACGCGAGGAAGGCATGACGGCGATTGATCCCGAGCTAGAGCGGCACCGTCGAACGTGGATCGGGTTCACTAGGCTGATCAAGTATGCGCTCGCCAGCATCGTCGTCATCCTTATATTGATGGCTATTTTTCTGCTGTAGCGTCGGGACGGCGCGAAAATCGTACCGCAATACCATCGTCTTCGGAACTCGCAGCAACTATCGAAAGCGGGCGAACGGGGGTGTTCTCTCGCGCGATTGTAGTAGATGTCGCGCGCGCGGTGACGAGCACCCCGAACAGCAAGAACCACAACACTCCGATCCACCATTCTTGCCAGATGCCATAGGCCGCGACGCACGCGATCAGAGCACTGGTCAGGCTTGCGCCCGCTGCGGCGCCAAAGATTGGCGACCAGGGAGCCACAGCGAGGGCATGCCAGACATAAGCGACCACCAGTGCGAAGAGAACGGCACCCGGAACGCCGAGCTCGAGCCAGAGTTGCAGTGGTGCGTTATGTGGATGCAGTGGTAACCAGCTCTCGTCCGGTCTGACCAAATCCTTGCCGCCGGGAATCGACCGCGAGGAGTCTAAACCCCAACCGGCCAGTGGGCGCTGGGCGATGTGGTCGCCGGCGAACGACCAGATCCATAGCCGGTGCCCGGCCGAGAGCTTGACCGCATCGGCCGTTTCTGTGAGTACAGGGAGCCATCCGAGCCGCGCGAAAGTCAGAGGCGCGGTAATGATCACGAAAACCGATATGATTGCGGCAGCATGGGCGACACGGGTGCGCGAACAAAAGCACAGGATACCTACTAGCAAGCCGGCTGCAAGCGCGGCCTTCGCTGTCGTTCCGGCGAGTATAAAAATCAGCGCCCCGGTTGCGGCCGCGAGTAGGAGAGCGCAAACCCGCAAGCGTCTCCCTACTAAAACAGCGGTCATCGGAAATAACAAGATCGCAAACGAAACGGACGCTTGGTTGAGCCCGGCAGGCTGGTAGGCGCGATCGGAAAAGGGCGCGCCAACTGCTCCGTGCGTGGTGAGATCGACTGCGGCCAACGCGAGAGCGAGAGCGAGACTTCCGAGCAGTATGAGCGTCAGCCGGCCCGGCGCTCTGATGGAGTTGGTCGCACCGACGAGCGCAAGGCCGGCGGTAAACAGGCCCGCCAGCCGAACAGCGACTACCAGGCTGCGCCGCCAATCCACCGACCAGATGGCTGATGCCGATCCCCAAAGGACAAGACAGCCAAGCAGCGCCCCTACCGTAGCCAAAGCCGTGCATGGCTTCGGGCCCCTGGTCGACAACACTAGTCCCACCGCGCACAGCCCGGCGGCCGAGATGAGTGCCGCCACACCTCTCGGTACGATGACGAGGAGCGGGAAGAAGGACAGTGCAGTTGTGTCAATGCCTGCTTCACACCAAACCGCTGTCCGCGTGGCTATTCGAGCCGAAGTCAACCGAGACAAAGCGGACGGAACGCGCTCGTCCTTGTCGATCGCCGTCGACATTTGCCGTGCCTATCGAACTTGCCGCCGGCGCTCAGCGGCGCGAATTAGGGGCATATTTCGATCGAGGAGAAGAAAAAGGCTATCTCATGAGCGGCGTTGCTCAGCGAGTCGGAACCGTGCACCGAATTTGCTTCGATCGATTCGGCAAAGTCTTTACGGATGCTCCCCGGAGCGGCATCTGCCGGATTGGTCGCTCCCATGATTTCTCGGTTTAATGCTACTGCATCTTCTCCTTCGAGCACCTGAACGACGACGGGCCCCGAGGTCATGAATGCCACGAGACCCCTATAGAAGGGCCGCTCAGCGTGGACCTCGTAGAAGCGCTCCGCTTGCGCCTCGCTGAGTCGGATCCGTTTCTGTGCAACAATACGCATGCCGCGCCCCTCAAACCGGCTGTTGATCGTCCCGGTCAGATTGCGGCGCGTCGCATCCGGCTTGATGATCGACAGCGTCCGTTCGATGGCCATCACACCTTCTCACTCGGCGGAAAGCTCCGCTTATATCCGTGGCCTCATCGAGCCGCAATTTTCCCGGGAGCTTCGCTCGCTCACGACTTGCGCTCCCAGCCTGACGCTGTCTGCTGCCAATAGGTCAGCGTATGGCCGGCCTCGCGCGCGCGGCGCCAGCGAGCGCGGGCGGCCTCGACTGCGCCGGCATCGGTGCCGTCGAAGAGATCGGCGCACCGTTCATAGGAGCTGATGTCCTCCGATTCAACGCCATCGACGAGCACCAAGAGCGAGGCGCCGTTAGGATTCTCGCTGCGGTGGGTGAGCCAGATCGGTTGCGCAGGAGCGTTCCCGTCGCGGAACGAGCCATGCGGTAGGAAGGTTGCCTCCTCATAGGTCCATAGCGTCGCGCTGAGTTGCTCGACACGTTCTGGCGAAGCCGCCAAGACCACGATCCGATGACCTTGTGTCCATGCCCTTTCGAGCAGCTTGGGCAGCGCCCGCTCGAGCGGCGTTGACGAGAGGTGATAAAACCCGATTTCTCCCAACGAGTAAGACCTATTCCTTCTCGTAGTGCTGAGCGACGAATCGGTCGAGAAGCCGGACGCCAAACGCCGTGGCGCCTTTCGGTACTGTCGCCGCATCCTTGGTCGACCATGCCGTTCCGGCAATATCGAGGTGCGCCCAGGGAACATCGTTGACAAAGCGCTTGATAAACTGAGCGCCGAGAATGCTCCCGGCGGCACGACCCCCCCCGATATTCTTTACGTCGGCTGCGTCACTGTCGATTTCGCGGTCGTAACTGTCGTCCAATGGCAGCCGCCAGACTTCTTCTCCGACAACCTTGCCCGCCTCGATCAGCTGGTTGGCGAGTTCGTCATTGTTCGAGAACAAGCCGGCGCAGTGATGGCCCAAGGCGACGATCACTGCTCCAGTCAGAGTTGCCAAGTCAATCATCAGTCGAGGTTTGTAGCGATCCTGGCAATACCAGAGAGCATCCGCCAGCACGAGCCGGCCTTCGGCGTCGGTGTTCAAGACCTCGATCGTCTGCCCCGACATCGAGGTAACGATGTCGCCCGGCCGCTGGGCGGTGCCGGACGGCATGTTTTCGACCAGACCGACCACTCCGACCGCATTGACCTTGGCGTTGCGGGCCGCGAGCAGCCGCATCAGGCCTATGACCACGGCAGAGCCCGCCATGTCCCATTTCATGTCCCCCATCCCGGCAGCGGGCTTGATCGAAATGCCACCGGTATCGAAGGTAACCCCCTTGCCGATAAATGCCAGCGGCGCACCGGAGCCATCACCGCCGACGGCCGGTTTGCCGCGCCATTCCATTATAACGAGGCGCGGCGGCCGTACGCTGCCTTGCGCTACCCCCAGCAGGGCATTCATCCCGAGCTTGCGCATTTTGCTCTCGTCGAGAATCTCGACCATCACTCCGAGATCAGCGAGCGTCCCGGCGTGCTCCGCGAGCGTCTCCGGGTAGATCACATTGGGCGGCTCCGAGACGAGATCCCGGGTGAAGCAAACCGCACCGGCCGTCTTGTCGAGCGGCTCATAGGCCCGTTCCGCCGCGCTTGGCGCGGCGGTGGCTACGGTCAAGCTATCGAGCGACGCCTTCTGCTCGGGCTTTTGTTTTGTCTTGTATTTGTCGAACCGATAACCTCTGAGCCGAGCACCAAAGGCAAGCTGCGCGGCGGCCTCGGTTTGGTCTATCGGTGCGCCCTCGCCGACATCGATCGTAACCGTCGCCTCCCTCTCGCCGGCACTGTTCAGATGAGCGACGAGGTTGCCGCCTAGACGCTCGAACAGCTGGGCATTGGCCAGCTCAGGTTTACCGAGCCCGGCAAGGACGATGCGGCTCACTGGCAGGTTGGCCGGGGCGATGATCGGCAACAGCTCATCCTTCTTCCCCTTGAAGCGCGGGGCTGCAGCGAGCGCGCGGGTGATCGCGCCACCTGTCGCCTCGTCGAGGCGTCTTGCCGTAAGCGTCGGTGGCGCCTCCTCCCAAACCCCGACGATCATGGCGCCGGAGGCAGATTGGCCAAGCTCGGCAAAACCGATTTTCATCGCACGACCTCGATGAATTGTGACAGGAGCGGGTCGAGCACGCTCGGCGAGCGCACCAGGATCTCGCGATAGATCCAACAAGCCGGCAAGTCAACGCCCGAGATCCGTGGTCCCCGACCGGCGAAATCCGGTCTGGCTCGCCAGCGGCTGGTTGCCTATGATCCGCGGCCGATGATCAGCCTCGAGCGTTACATTCTGCGGCAATGCTTTGCTGTTATGATTTTCGTCACCGCGGCGCTCAGTGCCGCGATCTGGCTCGCCCAATCTCTCAGGCTGATTGATCTCATTGTCAACCGCGGCCTGTCGATAGAGATATTCCTCTACCTTGCATTGCTGATCCTGCCTCGCTTCCTCGACATCGTTTTGCCGATTGGGGTGTTCATCGCCGTGCTCTTTACTTTCAATCGGCTGACCGCGGAGAGCGAGCTCGTCGTAATGCGTTCGGCGGGATTGAGCCATCTTGCGCTGGCCAAGCCCGTGTTGATCCTGGCGGGAATTGCCTTTCTCATTCTGATGAGCCTTTCCGCCTATTTCCTTCCGGCATCGAATCGCGCGTTCAAGGACCTGCAGTTCGAGATCCGCAACCGCTTTGTCTCGAGCCTGTTACAGGAAGGAACCTTCACGACGATCTCGGACAAGCTGACGATCTATATCCGCGGCCGTGACGAGCGGGGCGAGGTCGTTGGGCTGCTGGTCAACGACAATCGGGAACCGCATCGACCGGTCACGATCATGGCAGAACGCGGTGTATTCGCCGATACGCCGGCCGGATCCCGTATCGTTATGGTCAACGGCAACCGGCAGCAATTCGATCCCGACACCCGCAAGCTGTCGCTGCTCACTTTTGACCGTTACACCCTCGATCTGGACAGCTTGCACGATGCCCCGGTGGTGCGCTTTCGCGAGCCCCAGGAACGCTTCCTAGGCGAACTGTTCTTTCCGCCGCCCGAGGCCGATCCGGTGCTGCGCCTGAGCTTCACAGTCGAGGCCCATCAGCGCGTTTTGATCCCGCTATCGGCGCTGAGCTTCGCTGTGATACCGCTAGCCTGCCTGCTGCCCGGAGAGTTCAACCGCCGCGGACAATTGAAACGCG
>Ga0306926_10002913_pt1 | contig 17572 bp, 12 predicted proteins | sample flu12Cox44000178_FD_203759 | JGI IMG/M metagenome (GOLD analysis project Ga0306926, IMG submission 203759) | Lab enrichment of tropical soil microbial communities from Luquillo Experimental Forest, Puerto Rico - flux8day.12C.oxic.44.000.178 (v2)... | ecosystem: Environmental > Terrestrial >... | reverse complement strand
GTACTTGACTGGCCAAGCACAGAAAAGCCCAAGGGTCTCGTTCATCTACTGCAACGACGACCAGCAAGTAGTCGGACTGCGCTACGATAATTGGAAAATCGTATTCGAAGAGCAGCGGACACCCGGCACATTGCGGATCTGGGCCGAGCCGTTCACCGCTCTTCGCGTGCCGAAGATCTTTAATCTCCGCACAGATCCCTTTGAACGCGCCGACATCACCTCGAACACCTACTACGATTGGCTGATCAGTCACGTCTACTTGCTGGTTCCGGCGCAGGCCTATATCGGGGAATTCCTGCAGACATTCAGGGAATACCCGCAGCGCCAAAAGGCCGCCAGCTTCAACCTCGACGACGTGTTGCGGCGGCTGCAGGAGAATAAACACTCCTAGGCAGTCGAACCGGACAAGGGCGGCCGTTCCGATATCCACGGCCGCCCAGTGCGGCTCGGAGGAGCGGCCGATGGAAGAATGGCTGCATCTCGTCACGAAAGACGTTGTCGTCATTATCGACGCGATGGCGTTGATCATTGTCGCGATCGGAACGGCCGAGGCCTTTTTCACCGGACTGCGGGCCGCGTTTTCTGGCTTGGTGCACCGACGGTTCCGCGAGGTCCTGGTGCGCTACGGTCATTGGCTCGTCGCTGGACTCACTTTCCAGCTCGCGGCCGATATAATCGAGACGTCGATTGCGCCAAACTGGCAGGACGTCGGGCAGCTGGGGGCTATTGCGGTGATACGAACCTTTCTGAACTATTTCCTCGAGCGGGATTTGACCGGGCTTGAGGAGACAGCGGATCCGCGTTGAGGGACGCGAACAGGCGTATGGCTCAAGAAGAGACAATAAAGCAATCACCGACCGATTGCGCCGATGCGGTGCGCGCTTTTTACGAGAGTCACCCGTATCCGGCGCCGCTCCGCGACCTCGACCGGCACCGCGAGCTTTATCGCAACCCGGATCGACGCCGCGCGCTGTCCCTGCTGCTGTGGCCATTGGAGGAGCCACGGACAGACCGAGAGATCCTGGTGGCCGGCTGCGGAACTTCCCAGGCTGCCATCCATGCGCTGCGCGAACCTGATGCTCATGTGACCGCCATCGACATCAGCGAGACCAGCCTGCATCACACGCGCGAGCTTCAGCGAAAATACGGCCTGCGAAGTCTCGATCTCCGTCGGCTCGCGATTGAAGATGTCGGCGAGCTTGGCCGGAGCTTTGACCAGATCGTCTGCACCGGCGTGCTTCACCACCTTCCCGACCCGGACATCGGCCTCCGGTCGCTGCGCAGCGTCCTTAGTCCCGATGGCGCGATGCACGTGATGGTCTACGCGCCATATGGGCGTGCCGGTATTTACATGATGCAGGAGTACTGTCGCCTGCTCGGGGTCGGCGCCTCGGAGGCGGAGTTGCGGGACCTCGGCACGACGATCGGCGCGCTGTCTAGCGACCATCCGATCGTCGAAGTGGCGAGGCGGACAAAGGATTTCACCTATTCGGACGCGCTCGCCGATGCACTGCTCCACCCTCAGGATCGCTCTTACACCGTGCCGCAACTCTACGCCTGGCTGGAGCGGTGCGGCCTGTCGTTCGGGCGCTGGTTCGAGCAGGCGCCCTATCTCCCGCAGTGCGGGGCAATAGCGAGGATGCCGCACGCCGCGCGCCTTCTCTCGCTTGCGCCGCCATCGCAATACGCTGCGGTCGAGCTGTTGCGCGGGACGATGACCAGGCACAACTTCATCGCCTATCGCAGCGATCGCGTGGGCGAAAGTCAGCCGATCAGGTTCGATGGTGATGCCCGGCGCGGCTGGGTTCCGCTGCGCGTGCCTTGGACCCTGTGCATCCGCGACCGGGCGCCCCCCGGTTTCGCGGCGGTCCTGATCAACCGGGCACACGCCTACCCGGACCTCGCCTTCCCGATTGATGCCGCGCAGGAGCGAGTCTTCGCGGCAATCGACGGTAACCGCTCGATGGATGAAATCCTGCGGAGTGCTCCGGAGATGAGTGATGAGCAGGCCTGCAGATTTATCGAGCAGCTCTGGGAGTACGATCAAATCGTCTTCGACGCGACAAGCTCGCACTGATCTAACCACTGGCCAGTTCGGCAAAAACCATTTTGGCGACAAGGACGAGTTCCTGCCCACGGCGCACATCGACGGATACAATTTGCTGCCCCTCTTTGACCGGGGAGGCTAAAGTGGGCCCCAGGAAGTCATTTTTTCTACATCAGCGACGACGGAGATATCCTGGCGCTTCGCATGGGCGACTGGAAAGTCGTGCTGATGGAGCAGCGAGCTGGTCAGGCGATTGATGTGCTGGTTCGAGCCGTTCGTGAAGCTCCCGGCGCCGAAGATCTTCGACCTGCGCCGCGACCCGTTCGAGCGAGTGGATGAAAGCTCGAACACCTACTGGGACTGGCTGATCTCCCACGCCTACCTGATCTACGAGATGCAGGGGGTCGTCGCAGCAGATCGAGGCCTTCGCGAAATTTCCCGCCGCGTCAAAAGCCCGCCGCCTTCAACCTCGACGCGGTGCTCCGCCAAATCGAGAATACGTCAGGCAGCGCCGCCTTTTTGGTGAGCCGTTTATTGAGCCCGAAACGGGTTGACGATGCGGAGCCGCTCATCAAGCACGATCCCATCGCGCATGTCCTCGGACCACAGCGTGTCGCAATCGGCGTGCAGCGCGGAGGCGGCGATCATGGCGTCGTAAGTAGACAGTCCGTAGCGTTCCGCGAGCCTCAGTCCCGTTTCGTGAATGTCAACGGTGAGAGATTGCACCGGTATCAAATTGCGGATCATCGACAGGAACGTGCGGGTTTCTGTCCATGACATGCCCATCTTGCGACGGGCCACGTTGGTGATCTCGTTCAGTACCTGCACGCTGATCACGCCGCCAGCGCCGATCAGCTCTTCAGCCCGGTCCGCCTTGGTGAGATCGCCGGATGCGACGTATAACAAAACATTGGTGTCAAAAAAACTACCGGGCATTCGCCTCGTCTCGATCGAACTTGAAGTCGGCGGGGAGGCGTCCGCGAAACGCGCGAAGGCGCTTTAGCAGCTCCTCGCGTCCGGGCTTACGCGACACGCCGAACGCGCGCTCGTCGGCAACATGGATCTCGACCTCGTCGCCCTCTTTTAGTTCGAGTGCGTCCACCACCGCGGCCGGCAGGCGGACCGCCAGACTGTTGCCCCATTTTGCGACCTGCACGGGTTCCTCCTGGATATACGAATCGATAAACGTATATCTGACCTAGGGAATAAAAATCAAGCGATCGGGTCTTGCATCCGCGTCCCCAATCTCCCTAGAGTATTGCAAGAATATTGTAGGAACGAATCCCCGATCGCTTTCACGCGATGATTCACACCGGCCGCTGGGGCCCGGGCGAACCGTTGTGTTCAAGACTACACAAAGCGAAGCCCATGCCCGGACCTCCAACTGGATTAGCGCCCCTGCTTCATCGCCGGGCGCGATCACTGTGACTTTCGGGTCGGATGGTATCCCATGTAAGGGGAGTGTCGGCGATGTCCATGGCCGATGCACCGCGCCGTTTCTTGGTCCAAGCCCTACGTTAGCGAACCCAGCGCCTAATTTATCTGGATCATCGGCGTCGCCAAGGTCGCCAAAGTTAGGCCGATCAGTTCCCCAATTTAGGTTAACACCATGTCATGGATGAACTGAAGCGTTCGCTTGTGTGCCAAATTGAAGTCGATGATTCTGGTGGCAGAAATTCCGGTATCACGACCGTGTGCAATTAAATTCCTATTGGCCGCTATCGAGTCTATTTTATCCTTGACTTCCTCGGCAATGGCGAATCTATCAAACTCCTCACCCCAATCCGAATTGAAATTAGAAAGCACATTAATGATCCTCTGGCATCTCGGATTTTGAAAAGTTCCCATCATTTTTTCAACTGCTCGCCGTACCTGCGGGTTCGCCTTGCCTCTGGTATATTCATTCAGAATTTCAGTGATGCATACTTCCAAATTTCCCGACATGCGTACGCACAAATGCTGAAATATCATAGCCATCAGAGCGTCATCGATTACGACATCCCGGAGCGATCCTAGAATAAAATCGATACTGCGTAATCGCCTTTCCAACTCAATCAGCATTGTCACTCGACCCCAGAGAACGCCTCAATTGCGCGGTTCATGCGTGTTTTTACGCTCTCCTCGTCTGCCGTTGCTCGGCGATAAGCTGAAGCGTAACGAGAGTCAGCCAAAAGTGCACGATAGGCCGCCGCAAGGCTTGGTCCCCGATATCACAGGCCCCTTTGTCAATCGAGTTGCCAATCCAACCATCACCGAGTCGAATACGGCCGCGTTTAGCGCACGCTCCGGCCGAAAAGGTCTATCACCAAGCAATAAATGAGCAGCTTCAATGGTTCCGGCGAAAAGTGAATGAAACGTTTGCGCGTCATCTTCATTGATCCATCGCCACTTATCCATGGAGGTATTTAGGAATTTGGCCATGGGACGAGCATATTCATCCTTTCGGAAGTAGAACGAGAAAAATCGAAGAATGAGTTCCTGATCCTTCATTCTTCGACTTATTGGACCGTACACCCCTCTCCAGGTCCCGTCTTTATTAAGGCCTCGTAGCAACCCTACAAAAGGGCCGTGATATATACAGGTCCTAATCTCCTGTCCGGAGAGCCGCGTACCACCAGTATTTATGCGTTCAAACACGTAATATATGCTTTGATCATCGCCCTTTGGTTCCTCTTGTCTAAAAATAGTTGCATGGATAACCGCATCATTTAGACGGCGTTCGGTTTCAGATAACTCATCATATGTTCTCCCCCTCCATGGTAGGGTAATGTCGAGCAACCGAAACCTCCTTTCCCCAAAATTTCCTGAGTGGAAATATTGCAAGCTTTTCAGTCTTTGTTGACCATCTATAATAAGGTGCTTTCCGGTATCAGGTTCACGATACAGAAATACGCCCGGGACTGGAAGTCCATATAGAAGTGATTCAATAAATCTTGACGCCTGTTTTTGGGACCAAACATAGGATCTTTGAAAATCGGGGATAAAAAAATCATTGCGGAGCATGCGTTGTACGATCGTTTCAACAGGATAATCTGCGCCGAAAAATGTGATGTTGAACCGAATGTGATCGGGCAGGCCCCGTTCGGCATCGTCTTCTACGCCTTCCGCGAGATCCAATTCAAAATCATCGGCGCCTTCAAGAGACTGAGTTTGAGCCTTGCGCCGCGGCATTAATTCCCGCTCCTTATGCGACTGCTGATGCGTGAGCCACAAATTAAGTATAAACGGGAATACCTTCGGTGTCGTCAACGAGGTTGCTGCGTCGAAATCTTTCGGACCGCCATCGACTTTCGTTCGGCTCATCGCACCGGATCCGCAAATTGGCTGGTCTCTCCGACTCCGCAAGCCGGCCGAACTAGTCAGGTTATCGGGTGCCCGCCTGAAGATTCACCTCCGCAGCGAGCTACATTGCTGTTCGACAGCGGTCAGGCCGCGCTCCAGCTGCCAAATGCGAGCTGAAGCATAAGCCTCCACTCGCATCTCCGCGATTCGATGTATTGCGATCTCGACAACCATAGAATCGTCTCATTCGCAACGTATGATTTCAGGGTGAAGCTTGCGAAAGATTGCCGCTGTATGATCGAGATGCCGATATGGATCGCCTGTCGGCAGAATCGCTATGAGGCTCCCGGGTTGCCCAGCGCCACAATCAAGACGAGATTGTTTGCTGATGATTTGCTGCAGATAACAGCGAGATCAGCCAAGACCCATTTGGCGGGGTTCAATCATTGATTGTAGTGGGCAATTATCGAGGGGCGACGTCTCGCGGCGGATATGGATCCGCTCTTCGCCCGCGCCGCAGCGTTCCGGCCGGCGATGCGGCCGAAGACGGCGCCGGACATGAGGCCGGTGCCGCTGGCGTAATTGTGGAAGAAGAGACCGCCGGCGATCTCGCCGGCGGCGTAGAGACCGGGGATCGGGTGGCCGGTCGTGTCCTCGACTTCAGCGTTGTTGGTGATCTTGAGGCCGCCGAAGGTGAAGGTGATGCCGGTCGTCACGGCATAGGCCTCGTAGGGCGGCTGGTCGATACGCTGCGCCCAGTTGGTCTTGTCGATCGCGAGACCCTTCGTCCCGAGCCCGTCGCGGATGTTGGGGTTGAACGGCATATCCGGACGCGGTGCGGCATTGAACGCGCGGACAGTCTCCAGGAAACGCGCCGCATCGACGCCCTCTAATCGCTCGGCCAAGGTCTCGAAAGTATCGGCCTTTTCTTTCGTGATACGGGGGATGCGGTATTCCTCGCGCAATAAGTGGACGACCTTCTGGTCGAAGATCTGCCAGGCGAACATATCGGGCTGGTTCAGGATCTCGCCGCCGTATTTGGCGTAGGTGTAGCTGTGGAAGTCGAGCCCCTCGTCGAGGAACCGCTCGCCGCGCGCGTTGACGACGATGCCGAACGGGTAGTTGTGCTTCTGGAAGCGGTCACCGACATCGAGGTCGCCAAAGGGCGGGGCGTTGAGGTCCCACGCGACGGCATGCGCGCCCGACCAGTGGCCGGCGACGGCAGCGCCGAGGTCGAGCGCCATCTTGAGGCCCTGCCCCGTATTGAACCGCGTACCGCGCACCTTGGCCAAGTCCCAGTTGGGCCCGAGATAGCGCGCCCGCATCTCGGCATTGGCCTCGAACCCGCCGCAGGCCAGGATCACCGCTTTAGCGGGCAGATCATGAACCCGGCCCCGGTGCCGCACCCGCACGCCCTCGACACCGCGGTCGCCTTGCAGGAGGCCGATCGCCGGGGTCTCGTAGAGCACCCTGATCCCGTCCTGCGCGGCGCGCGCATGCAGGGCTTTCATCAATTCCTTGCCGCCGCCCCAGATATGGCAGGCGAGCCCGCCCCAGAATTTGAACTTGCCGTCGACCCGAAATGCCTGCCGGCCGAGGCCCAATTGAAAGCGCACGCCCTTGCCGCGCATCCATACGCCGGTCTCGAAGCTGCGGCGGATCAAGATCTCGGTCATGTCCGGGTCGCAGCGGTATAGGGTGAGGCGCCCCATATCGTCGAAATACTGTTCCTCGGTGTAGGTGCCAAAATCGACGTCGCGAAGCTCGGTCTCGTTCATGTCCGGGATCAAGCGGGCGAGATCCTCGGCGCCATGGTAGACGACGCGGAAGGCGCCGCCCGTGAAGGCCGAGTTGCCGGCGCGTTGATCTTCGGGCGCTATCTCCAGCATTAAGACCCGCGCACCGTTCTCCCGCGCCGAGAGTGCCGCACAGGTCGCCGCATTGCCGGCACCCACGACAATGACGTCGAGGTCTTCGCGCCCGATCGTTTCCATGGCTTAATCCTCCGAGAGGCCAGCTTCCCGGAGCAGAATAACATGGCGCAGGAAACCGTCCGGCTCGCCGAATATGCCGCGGCGCTTCGCTACAACGATCTGCCTGCAGCGGTCGTGCAGCACGCGAAGGAATGCATCACCGACACTGTCGCCGCAGCCATCTGCGGCAGTGCGCTGCCGTGGAGCCGCATCGTTATCGATTATGCAGAGCGGACCGGCCCTGGGGGTAAGAGCCATATCCTCGGCCGCGGCTCGGCGGTGCAGGCGCCGGCGGCGGCGCTTGCCAATGGGGCGCTCGCCCATGCGTTCGAGTTCGACAGTCTGACGCGGCCGGGCGCCGGCGCCCACCCCGGCGCGACCGTATTGCCGCCAGCTCTTGCCATCGCGCAAGAGCTTGGCGCGGATGGGCGGGCGTTGATCGCTGCGTTTGTCGCCGGCAATGAAGTGATGATCCGGATCGGGCGCGCCACCGGACACACCAACGAGGCGCGCGGCTTTCACGCGCCGGGCACAACCGGCCCGTTTGGCGCGGCGGTCGCGGCCGGCCACCTGCTGCGGCTCGATGCCACCGGAATGGCCAACGCGCTGGGCATTGCCGGGTCGCTATGCGGCGGATTGCTCGAATTCGCGCGTGGCGACGGCGGCATGGTCAAGCGGCTGCATCTGGGGCGTGCTTCGGAAGCGGGCGTGCTGGCGGCAAGCCTCGCGGCCTACGGTTTCGCCGGGCCGCGTACGGTGCTCGAAGGCGAGTTTGGATTTCTTAGGGTCTTTTGCACGCAGTGGGACCTGGCCGAGCTGACCCGCGGCCTCGGCGACGAGTTTGTCGTCTCGACCGTGGTCTTAAAGCGCTACCCCTGCCACGCCACCGCGCACGCCGCGGTCAAAGCAGTGCGCGACTTGCAGGCTGCGCACGGCTTTACCAGTGCGGAGGTCGAGGGGATCACCGTCACCGGCACCGGTCGTATGATCGAACGCCACAACATCCTGGAGCCCGCGGATCTGATGCTGGCGCAGTACAGCATTCCGTTCTCGGTTGCGCTCGCGCTCTGCCGAGAGGCGCGCGACCCCGAATCCTGGAACAAGACGGCGCTCGCCGACCCGCAGATCCGCGCGCTCTGCCGCCGCGTCCAGCTGGTTCCGGAACCGAGAGGCGAGAGTGGCGGAATGGCGTGCACGGTGACGGTCGCGCTCGCCGATGGGCGCCGCCTCGAACACCGCGCCGAGAGCGGCATGCTCGAACCCGGCGAGCTTGCCGACAAATTCCTGCGCCTTACCCGCGGCGCGCTCGGCGAGCACAATGCGTCAGGCCTGTTCGAGCGACTTCAGCGCCTCGAACAGGAGGAGCACCTCGATTGGCTGACCTAGATCTCACCCCACAGTGCCGTCCCCCGCGCGGCGCAACACCCTGCCCGGTGTAGCGCCGGTGTGCCGGGCATTTTCAACGACGACGGTCCCGTTGACGAGCACGGTGGTGCGGGCGCCGCTCGGGTATCGGTGCGGGTCGGCGTAGGTGGCCCGGTCCTTGAAGTCAGCGGGATCGAAGATCGCGATGTCGGCCCGGTATCCTTCTCGGAGCAAACCGCGGTCGTGCAGCCGCAGCGCCCGCGCCGTTCCACCCGTCATCTTGTGGATGGCCTGCTCGAGCGGGAGCAGCTGCTGCTCATGCACATAGCGCCCAATGATCCGCGGAAAGGTGCCGTAAAACCGCGGATGCGGCATTCCTTGGCTGACGACACCATAATCGGCGACGCAATTGCCGTCGGAGCCGACGAGCGCCTTGGGTGAGCGGACGATCTGGCGGATGTCGTCCTCGGCGATCGAAGTGATCAAAACGCGGGTCGCGCCGTTGTCGTCGATCAGGTAGTCGCAGAGGAGGTCGATCGGGTCGCAGCCTCGCGTGTCGGCGAGCGCGGCGATCGTCTTTCCGGCATACTGCGGCAGACGCGGCGAGACCGAAATCTGCACGCACTCCCAGGACGGGATGCGGCCCCAGTTGTTGAGCCCGTCGCGCTCGATCTCGGCGCGGATGCGCTCGCGGGTTTCCCGCGAGGCCAGACGCGCCAGCATCGGCTCCAGGCCGCCGACCTGAACCCAGGGCGGGAGCAGGTTCTTCAGCGGATTGGCGCCGGCGGTATAGGGGTAGGCGTCACAGTCGATGTTGCAACCTTCGGTGCGGGCTTGGTCGATCATCGCCAGGATCTGCGCCGCCTTGCCCCAATTATCGGTGCCTGAGCATTTGAGATGAACGATCTCGACATGCACCTGCGAGGCGCGTGCGAAATCGATCGCCTCCGCCGCGGCTTCCAGTACCTTGTTCGACTCGTCTCGAATGTGGGTGAAATAGGCGGCCTTGTGACGCTTCAGCACGAGGCCGAAGGCGAGCATTTCCGAAGGCTCGGCGAAGCTCCCCGGCGGCGTGAAGAGGCCCGACGACATGCCGAGGGCGCCGGCGGCGAGCCCCTCCTCCAACAGCGCGGCCATCTCGTCGAACTCGGCCGGGCGCGGCGCGCGGTCTTCGAGCCCCATCACCATCAGCCGCAACGTGTTGTGGCCGACCAGCATCCCGGTGTTGACCGCAACCGCGGGAAACGTGTCGAGATACTCAGCAAAGCCCATCTCGCGGAACGGCAGCCACGGCGCGCCGCCGCTGAGATAATCGGCGAGCAATTGCGCCTTTCCCGGCAGGACCGGCGCGACCGAGAACCCGCAATGGCCAATGATCTCGGTCGTTACCCCCTGGCGCACCTTGCTTTCGGCCTTAGGGTTGATCGGCAGGGTGAAATCCGAGTGCGTTTTGATGTCGATAAAGCCGGGCGCCACGACCAGTCCTTTGGCATCGATGACCTTGGCCGCTCCTCCGGGTAGCGAGCGACCGAGCGCCGCGATCCGCCCCTCGGTCACGGCGACGTCGCCAATCTTGCCGGCCCGACCGCTGCCGTCGATCAGCGTGCCGCCGCGGATCAGGATGTCGCAACTCATGACCGGCCGAGATGCGCCTCGCGCCGACGGTAGAGGTCCTCATCGGCATAGCCCATCGCCTCGGGCCGGCCGCGCCCGAGCATGACCTGCATGTAGACCGGCTCCAGGCTGTCGTTGTGGAAGCCGTGAATGACCCCGGGTGGGCAAGCGATGCACTCCCATTGCCCGAGCTTGCGGCTGACCTGCCGGCCGGTTTCGTCTTCGAGGAACACGGTCAGATTACCCTTGAGTACAAAAAACACCTCCTCGACTTCGTGAGTATGAGCAGCATTGCCCTGACCCGGCGGGACATAGACGACGCTCAAGGTAAAGCCGCGCGGCGGAATCGTCGTCGGATCGTCGTGCTTGCCGGACCCGCCGGCGCCGATAAAACGATGCTGGGCACGCCGATAGCCTTTGATCTTGGCGTCTTCGAAAGCTTCCCAATCGGCTTTCTTGTCGCGAAAGCGCCCGATGTAGCGCTCGGCGATCTCGTCGAGCGAGAGGGCGGCGATCTCGGGCGGCATTGCATGGCGGGCTTTGGTCATGAGGGCCCCTTGGGATGTTGGGAGGTTTGGCAGGCATTGTATCGACGGGTGGCCAACCCTATCATCCATTGGCGAATTGATGCGAGGGAACCCTTATGGTTCAGGTCGCCGAACTCGACACGGCCCCGGAGACGATCGAAGCAACCCTCAATTACTTTGTGAATACCGGCACGATGCCAGTCAGTCTGGTCGGAGCTCCCGGCGCCACCGATACGCGAACCGGCGGCGGCGAGTCGGACCCGCGCCGCGTCTCTTTACGAAACGGCAGGCTTGTCGCCGATCGCTTTACGCTCGAGCGGGACGGCTTCCGGTTTGTGCATCACGACACAAAGGTCGCCGATTTCTACGACGAGGACGAGATCCGCCGGGTTTACTACCCGGAGATGGAAGCGCTGGTGAAAGCCGAGAGCGGCGCCAAGCGTGTCGTTGTCTTCGACCACACTTTGCGCACGCCGGACCAGGATTTGCGCGAGGCTGCCCAGATCCGCGAGGTCGTGCGCCGCGTCCACAATGACTACACAGAATGGTCGGCGCCAAAGCGGGTGCGCGACCTGCTGCCGGATGAAGCCGACGCGCTGTTGCAGCGGCGCTTTGCGATCGTGCAGGTATGGCGGCCGATCCGTCACCCGGTCGAGTGCTGGCCTCTCGCGATTGCCGATGCGCAGAGCCTCTCGCTCGGCGACATGGTCGTGACTGAACGCCGCTATCAGGACCGGATCGGGCAGACCTCGGCGATCACCTACAACCCGGCGCATCGCTGGTACTGGTTCCCGCAGATGCGCCCCGACGAGGCGCTGGTCTTCAAGGTCTATGATTCAATGAAGGACGGCCGCGCCCGGTTCACCGCGCACACCGCCTTCGACGACCCGACCACCCCGCCGCATGCCCGGCCGCGCGAAAGCATCGAAATCCGCACGCTCGCATTTTTTTGAGGGTGCTCCCGTGTATGTCGGGACCCAAATCCGGCCACGAGACGATGCCGATTACAGGGTTTGGGCGCAGCTGGGTGTGCGCCACGTCTGCGTCGACCCGCCCGGCAATGCGCATCATTGGAGCCTCGATGACCTGAAGCGTCACCGCGAGCACCTCGAGTCGTTCGGCCTGACATTGGATATGGTGCAGCTGCCCCTGTCGTCCCGCCCGATCGAAGAGGCGCAGAGCCCGAACATCCTATTGGGAAAGGACCCCGACCGACAGCGCGAGATCGACAGCATCTGCGCGCTGATCGAGCGCCTCGCCGCCGTCGGCATCCCTGCCGCCAAATACAATCTTTGCATCATCGGCATTCCGCGCACCGAGCGCGAACCGGGGCGCGGCGGCTCGCGCAATGCCGCGTTCCGCTGGGCCCGCACCGACCGGATGGCGCCACCGACCCAGGCCGGTATAGTGTCAGAGGAGGACAACTGGGGCCGGATCGAGCACTTCCTGGCGGCCGTCGTCCCGGTCGCCACCGCCGCGAAGGTGCGCCTCGCCTGTCACCCCCATGACCCATATACGCCGCCCGGCTACCGGGGCGTAACCCGCGTGCTGGGGACGATCGAGGGCTTGAAGCGGTTCGTGCGGCTGCACGAGAGCGCTTATCACGGCCTCAATTTCTGCCAGGGCACGATCGCCGAGATGCTCGACGACCCCGCTCGCGAGATCTTCGACGTGATCCGCTGGTTTGGCGAGCGCGGGAAGATCTTCAACGTGCATTTCCGCAATATCAAAGGGCGAAAACTCGACTTCATGGAGGCGTTCCCCGACGAAGGCGACATGGACATGCCGCGCTCGCTCGCCACCTACCGCGACGTCGGCTACCCGTACATGGTGATGCCGGACCACGTGCCGCAGATCGACGGGCGCGACCCCTCCGGTGTCGCCTTCGCCTACTGCTACGGCTACATCCAGGCGCTTATCGACGCGCTGGCGCCGCCGGGGACCGCTCTCAAACTCGACTGAATTTCTGGCAGAATACTTCCCGATTACTTCCGCCGATCTTCGAACCGAAGACCAAAGACCCGTCCCGCGCCGAGGGCTGCCGCACGCGTGGCGCGCCACTATGCCACAGGGTTTGGGAGGATGACCCGACGGGGATGTCGATCGAAGAAAATCGCGGTCGGGGATGGCTAAGCAATTGATGCGGAAATTAACCCAGCGTTAAAGCGATTCGCGTCCTCGCCAATCTTGTGCATATTATGGCGTTCGTGCCGCTCCGCGTCGGCGGCGCACCGTCAAACTCGCGTCAACAAGATCTGGTGAAGAGCATACGCGATGGGATTGCCAGGGAGACAGGGCCTCTACGACCCGCGCAATGAGCATGATTCGTGCGGTATCGGTTTCGTCGCCAACATTCGAGGGCGAAAATCGCACGACATTATCGCGCGCGGCTTGCAGATCCTGGTCAATCTCGACCATCGCGGCGCGGTCGGGGCCGACCCGCTGGTCGGCGACGGGGCCGGCTGCCTCATCCAGATGCCGGATGAGTTGTTCCGCGACTGGGCGGCCCGGGTAGGGCTGACCCTGCCCCAGCCGGGCTGCTATGCGGTCGCGATGTGCTTTCTGCCGTGGGAGGAGCGGGCGCGCCGCATCGCGATCGAGCATGTCGAAAGCTTCATCCGAGCGGAGGGGCAGACCCTCATCGGCTGGCGCGACGTGCCGACCGACACGACCGGGCTCGGCGCGACGGTCATCGAGACGATGCCGTGGATCAGCCAGGCAATCGTCTCCTGCAGCCCGGAAATCGCCGATCGGGATGCCTTCGAGCGCAAGATCCTCACGATCCGCAAGCAGGCTCTGAACAGCGTCATACCGCTCGCCGAATATCACGGCTTGCCGGAGTTGCGGCACCTCTACATTCCGTCCTTCTCGACCCGGACCCTCGTCTACAAGGGCCTTTTATTGGCGCCTCAGGTCGAGAGCTTTTACGAGGATCTGCGCAATCCGCTGACGGTCTCAGCCCTCGCCCTGGTGCACCAGCGCTTTTCCACGAATACCTTTCCGTCCTGGCGGCTCGCCCATCCGTACCGCTTCCTGTGCCACAACGGCGAGATCAATACCGTGCGCGGCAATGTCAATTGGATGGCGGCGCGCCGGCAGGCGATGACCTCGGAACTGCTGGGGTCCGACCTCGCGAAGATGGTGCCGCTGATCGGGCCGGGGCAATCCGACACCGCCTGCATCGACAACGCTCTCGAACTGCTCTTGATCGGCGGCGGCTACTCGCTCGCGCACGCGATGATGATGCTGATCCCGGAGGCCTGGGCCGGCAACCCGCTGATGGACGCGCAGCGCCGCGCCTTCTACGAATATCACGCGGCGCTGATGGAGCCGTGGGACGGTCCGGCGGCGATCGCCTTCACCGATGGGCGCCAGATCGGCGCCACCCTCGACCGCAATGGCCTGCGGCCGGCGCGCTACATCATTACCGACGACGATCACGTGATCATGGCGTCGGAGGCGGGGGTTCTGCCGGTCCCGGAAGAGAAGATCACGCGCAAATGGCGGCTGCAACCGGGCAAAATGCTGCTGATCGATCTCGAAGAAGGCCGCATTGTCGACGACGACGAGATCAAGCGCAAATTGGCCGCCGAGCATCCGTACGCCGCGTGGCTTGACGCGACCCAGTTCAAATTGCACGAGCTGGCGGAGCCGGCCGAGGAGGTTTCCGACGGGGTCGCTGAAAGCGTTGCGCTGGCGCAGCGTAACGACCCGACAATCCAGCTCAATCTGCAGCAGGCTTTCGGATATACGCAGGAGGACATTCAATTCTTTCTCGAGCCGATGGCGCGCGACGCGGACGACCCGGTCGGCTCGATGGGCACCGACACGCCGATTGCCGCGCTGTCGAGCAAGCCCAAGCTCCTCTACAATTACTTCAAGCAGAACTTTGCGCAGGTCACCAATCCGCCGATCGACCCGATCCGCGAACAATTGGTGATGTCGCTGGTCTCGATGATCGGGCCGCGGCCGAACCTCCTCGGACATGAGGCCGGTTCGCACTATCGGCTGGAGGTGTCGCAGCCGATCCTGACCGATAGTGACCTGAAAAAGATCCACGCGATTGAGAAATTGGTCGGTGCGTTCCGCACCGATACATTGGATGCAACCTGGCCGGCGGCGCAGGGCGCCGATGGCATGGCGCCGGCGCTCGAGCGTCTGTGCCGCGAGGCAACCGAAGCGGTGACCGCGGGCCATAACATCCTAATCCTGTCCGACCGCGCGGTCTCGGCCGAGCGGGTGCCGATACCTTCCCTGCTCGCGACATCAGCAGTGCACCACCACCTGATCCGCCAGGGTCTGCGCACGTCGACCGGGATCGTGGTCGAGACTGGCGAGGCGCGCGAGGTGCATCACTTCTGCGCACTCGCCGGCTACGGTGCGGAAGCGATCAACCCCTATCTTGCGCTTGCCACACTCGAGCAGATCCGCGTCGAGAACGAGCTGCCGCTCAGTTCCGAGCAGGTCCGAAACAACTACACCAAGGCAGTCGGCAAAGGGATCCTCAAAGTCATCTCCAAGATGGGGATCTCCACTTATCAGTCGTATTGCGGCGCGCAAATCTTCGACGCTGTCGGGTTAGCCAGTGATTTTGTGGAGAAATACTTTACCGGGACCGCGACGACGATTGAGGGGGTGGGGCTGCGGGAAATCGCCCAAGAAGCGGTAGAGCGGCACAGACAAGCCTATGGCGACAATCCGCTGTATCAGGACATGCTCGACCTCGGCGGTGATTACGCGTTCCGTTTGCGCGGCGAGGACCATGCATGGACGCCGCAATCGGTCGCTAAATTGCAGCACGCGGTGCGCGGCAATTCTCTGGCCGAATATCGTGCCTTCGCTGCATCGATCAACGACCAGAGCGAGCGGCATCTGACGATCCGCGGGCTGATGTCGTTCAAATTCGCCGACGAGGCCGTGCCGCTCGATGAGGTCGAGCCGGCGGGTGAAATCGTCAAGCGTTTTGCGACCGGCGCAATGAGCTTTGGCTCGATCAGCCGCGAGGCGCATACGACACTGGCGATTGCAATGAACCGCATTGGCGGCAAGTCCAATACCGGCGAGGGTGGAGAAGAGGCGCAGCGTTTCAAGCCGTTGCCCAATGGCGACTCGATGCGCTCGGCCATCAAGCAAGTCGCGTCGGGCCGCTTCGGTGTCACGGCCGAATACCTCGTCAATGCCGACGATTTGCAGATCAAGATGGCGCAGGGCGCCAAGCCCGGCGAGGGCGGCCAATTGCCCGGTCGCAAGGTCGACAAGATCATTGCCGGCGTGCGCTATTCGACCCCCGGCGTCGGCCTCATTTCGCCGCCACCGCATCACGACATCTATTCGATCGAGGATCTGGCGCAGCTGATCCACGATCTGAAGAACGCCAACCCGCGGGCGCGCATTTCAGTAAAGCTCGTGTCCGAGGTCGGCGTCGGCACCGTCGCAGCCGGGGTCAGCAAGGCGCGCTCCGACCATGTCACGATCGCCGGGTTCGAGGGCGGCACCGGTGCCAGCCCGTTGACTTCGCTGACGCATGCCGGTTCGCCGTGGGAGATCGGGCTCGCCGAGACGCAGCAGACATTGGTGCGCAACGGACTGCGCGGCCGCATCGCCGTCCAGGTCGATGGCGGGCTCAGGACCGGGCGCGATGTGGTCATTGGGGCAATGCTCGGCGCCGACGAGTTCGGGTTTGCAACCGCGCCCTTGATCGCCGCCGGCTGCATCATGATGCGCAAGTGCCACCTCAACACCTGTCCTGTCGGCATTGCGACGCAGGATCCGGTATTGCGCAAGCGCTTCACGGGCGCTCCAGAGCACGTGATCAATTATTTCTTCTTTGTCGCCGAGGAAGTGCGCGAGCTGATGGCGCAGCTCGGCTTCCGCACCTTCAACGAGATGGTCGGCCGCGTCGACAAGCTCGACATGGTGCGGGCGATCGACCATTGGAAAGCCAAGGGGATCGACCTCTCACGCCTCTTGTACCAGGAGCCGGCAAAGCTCGGGGTGGCGATTTACAACTGCGGGCGCCAGCAGCACCATCTCGACAAGGCACTCGACAATGATTTGATCACGGAGGCGCAGCCCGCCCTCGATGAAGGCCAGCCGGTGCGCATCGAGCACCCGATCAGGAATGTGCACCGCACGGTTGGCGCGATGCTGTCCGGCGAAGTCGCTCGCCGCTACGGCCACGCCGGTCTGCCGCCGGACACGATCTGGGCACGGTTCCGCGGCAATGCCGGGCAGAGCTTCGGCGCTTTTCTCGCGCACGGCGTCACATTGGAGCTCTATGGCGACGCCAACGACTACACCGGCAAAGGGCTGTCGGGCGGTCGGCTCGTCGTGCGCCAGCCGCGGGAATCCTCCCGCGAGCCGACCGAGAACATCATCATAGGGAATACTGTTCTCTACGGCGCGATCGCCGGTGAGGCTTATTTCGAGGGTGTCGCCGGGGAGCGTTTTGCGGTGCGTAATTCCGGCGCCGTCGCTGTCGTCGAGGGCACCGGCGACCATGGTTGCGAATACATGACCGGCGGGGTCGTCGTCGTGATCGGTGACACCGGCCGCAATTTTGCCGCCGGCATGTCAGGCGGCATTGCATATGTCTGGGACCCGAAAGGCCGCTTTGCCGAACTGTGCAACCAGAGCGAGGTAGAACTCGAGCCGATCGCGGCAGTGGAACCGGACGACGATGCCGACCCTGACCAGAGGCCGCGGCAGCGCGCTCCGAGTGTCTCCGACAACGGTATGGGCGATCCGCTGCGGTTCGACGCCTC
>Ga0306926_10002903_pt1 | contig 17587 bp, 16 predicted proteins | sample flu12Cox44000178_FD_203759 | JGI IMG/M metagenome (GOLD analysis project Ga0306926, IMG submission 203759) | Lab enrichment of tropical soil microbial communities from Luquillo Experimental Forest, Puerto Rico - flux8day.12C.oxic.44.000.178 (v2)... | ecosystem: Environmental > Terrestrial >... | reverse complement strand
CGCATTGCGCATGCTGGCGGGGCTGCGCGCCGAAGGCACGGAGCCGACGCTCGCGCTGTGGGCGCTGACGCGGGCGCTGCGCGACATCTGGACCGCGCGGGCCGCAGGCGGCGCGCCGCCTGCATGGCAACGGCGCAGCGCAGCGCTCGGCCGGGCGCTCGAGCGCGCACCCGGTCTGTCGTTCGCGGCGCTCGCGCTGCGCGCGGCGCGCGCCGATCGCATGATCAAGGGACGCCTCACCGGCGATGCCTGGGACGAGCTGGCGCTGCTCGCCGCTGAGCTCTGCGGGCAACCGCCGAGCAGCCGCTCCACGCCAACGACGCTGGTGTCATAACGCGGCATGCAGCCCATCGGCGTGTTCGGCGGCACCTTCGATCCGATTCACTGCGGACACCTGCGCACGGCCTTCGAGCTGTGGCAGGAGCTCGGGCTGGCGGAGGTGCGCTTTCTGCCGACCGGGAGCCCACCGCACCGCGCGCAGCTGCATGCGAGCCCGGAGTTGCGGCTGCAGATGGTGCAGGCGGCGGTCGCGGGACAGGCCGGCTTCGTGGTCGATGACCGCGAGGTGCGTCGCAGCGGTGTTTCGTACTCGGTCGACACGCTGGCGGAGTTGCGCCAGGAATATCCGCAGCGCTCACTGTGCCTGCTGCTCGGCATGGATGCCTTTCTTGGATTGCCGAACTGGCATCGCTGGCGGGAGTTGCTGCAGCTGGCGCACATCGTAGTCGCCCACCGGCCCGGCTGGCGTGCACCGACCACCGGCCCGCTCGGAGAGTTGATGGTCGACCACGGCACCGGCGCGATCCGCGCGCTGCACGAGGAGCGCGCCGGGCGGGTCTACGTACGCGCCGTGACGCAGCTCGAGATCTCCTCCACCGAGCTGCGCGCTCTCATCACCGCCGGACGTGATCCGCGCTACCTCGTTCCCGATGCGGTGAGGCAGATCATCCTCGACACGAGGTGCTATGCTGCACAGCAGGACCGGCGCGCGCCCTAGACTGCGCCACAGGAGAAACAGCTTAAGCACATGACCACCCACACACGTCTGCGCCCCAGGGAAGAGCGCGCCTCGCCGCTGCAGCACGCCGTGACGACCGCGCTTGATGACATGAAAGCCGTGAATGTTAGGGTGCTCGACGTGCGGGGCCTCACCGACATCGCCGACACCATGGTCATCGCCTCCGGCAACTCCGATCGCCATGTGCGCTCGATCGCCGAGCGGGTGGTGGAGCGGGCCAAGGCCGTCGGCTTCCGGCCGCTCGGTACCGAGGGCGAGCGCGACGGGGAATGGGTGCTCGTCGACCTGCAGGATGTGGTGGTCCACGTGATGCTGCCGCGGGTGCGGGAGTTCTACGGTCTCGAGCGCTTGTGGGACAGCGGAGAGACGGCTGCGGCGGTCACCACTCCGGCGGTAGCCCGCGTGGCCGGCCGGCGGCGCCACACCCCGCGGTAATACCAATACCCCCGCCATGCGCGTGCGCGTGATCGCCATCGGCACGCGCATGCCCACCTGGGTGCGTAGCGCCTGCGATGAGTACCTGCGGCGGTTGCGCGGTGGCCTCGCGGTCGCACTGACGGAGATCGAGCCGGCGACGCGCCGCGCCGGCGGCGCCGGGCAGGCGGTGGCGCGCGAAGGCGAGCGGCTGCTGGCGGCACTGCTGCCCTCCGATCACGTGATCGTCCTCGATGAGCACGGCCGCGAGCTCACGACGCGCGAGCTCGCCGGATGGCTCGGCAGCCGGATGCAGCAGGGAGAGGATCTTGCGTTCCTCATCGGTGGGCCCGATGGGCTCGCGGCCGGAGTGCGCTCGCGCAGCGATCTCACGCTGGCACTGTCGCGCTTGACCTTGCCGCATGCGCTCGCCCGGGTGCTGCTGTGCGAGCAGCTCTATCGCGCGCACTGCATCCTGGCCAATCACCCGTATCATCGTGACTGATGGCTGCAGCTTCCCCACGTGCACCGCTCCTGTGCCTGGCCTCGGCGTCGCCGCGACGCCGCGAGCTTCTCGCGCAGCTGGGTGTGCCCCATGTTCTGGCGGTACCCGACATCGACGAAACGGTGCTCGCGGGTGAATCCGCCGCGGATTATGTCGTGCGCATGGCCCGCGCCAAGGCGCGCAGCGTGCATCCCCAGGGCGAGGGCCTGCCGGTGCTGGCGGCGGACACGACCGTGGTCATCGAGGAGCGTATCTGCGGCAAGCCCGCGGACGCGGAAGAGGGCATCGCCATGCTGCTGCGGCTCTCCGGGCGCAGCCACGAGGTGCTCACAGCGGTGGCGCTCGCGGTGCGCGGGGAGGTGAATCACCGCCTGAGCCGCAGCGAGGTGCGCTTCCGCCACCTGAGCCTCATGGAAGCGACCGCCTACTGGAACAGCGGCGAGCCGCAGGACAAGGCCGGCAGCTATGCGGTGCAGGGACACGGCGCGGTATTCGTCGAGCATCTCAGTGGCAGCTACTCGGGAGTCATGGGGCTGCCGCTGTTCGAGACAGCGGAGCTGCTCGCCGCCGCCGGCCTCTCCTACTGGCTCGATACCGCGGTCGCCGGAGCCGCGCCGTGAGCATCGAGATCCTGGTGAACGTTGCGCCGCGCGAGACGCGCGCGGCGATACTCGAGAGCGGGGTGGTCCAGGAGCTGCACATCGAATGCACCAGCCGGCGCGGGCTGGTAAGCAACCTCTACAAGGGGCGAGTGTCGCGGGTACTGCCCGGCATGCAGGCGGCGTTCGTGGAAATCGGACTCGAGCGCACCGCATTCCTGCACGCAGCTGACATTGCCCACAGCGCCTCCAGCGACACGCTGGTGAGTTCCGCGCCGACGAGCCTGCCGCCGATCGAGGACATCCGCCGGCTGGTCAACTGTGGTGACGACATCCTGGTGCAGGTCATCAAGGACCCGATCGGCACCAAGGGAGCGCGCCTGACCACCTTCATTACATTGCCCTCGCGCTACCTGGTGTACATGCCGCGCGGCGATGGAGTCGGCGTATCGTCCCGGATCGAGGACGAGGCCGAGCGCACGCGCCTGAAGACCCTGCTCACGGAGCTCGCCGCCACCACTGACGGCGCGGGCGGCGGCTACATCGTGCGCACGGCGGCGCAGGGGGCCGCGTCCGAGAGCCTGCGCGAGGACATGTCGTACCTCGCCAAGCTGTGGGAGCACGTCCGCACGCGCGCCGCGCAGGTGTCCGCAGGCACCGTGGTGCACGAGGACCTGCCCCTCGCACTGCGCGTGCTGCGCGATGAGCTGGCGCGCGGCGTCAGCCGGGTGCTGGTCGATTCGCCGCCCGAGTACGAACGCATGCGCGAATTCGCGGCCGCGTTCATGCCGCAGGGCTCACCGGGGATCGAGCTGTACGCCGGTCCCCGCCCGATCTTCGACCTGAATGGGGTCGAGGAGGAGATCGCCAAGGCGCTCGATCGCAAGGTGCCCCTGAAATCCGGCGGACACCTGGTGATCGACCAGACCGAGGCGATGACCACCATCGACGTCAACACCGGCGCCTATGTCGGTCACCGCAACCTCGAGGAGACCATCTTCCGCACCAACCTCGAGGCGGCGGTGAGCATTGCGCGGCAGCTGCGGCTGCGCAACCTCGGCGGCATCATCATCATCGACTTCATCGACATGCGCGATGAGCCGCACCGGCGGGCGGTGCTCGCCGCGCTCGAGCGTGCGCTCGCCGGTGACCGCGCCCAGACGCACATCGTGAGCCTCTCGCCCCTCGGACTCGTCGAGATGACACGCAAGCGCACCCGCGAGAGCCTGGAACACCTGCTGTGCAAGCCGTGTCCAAGCTGCGAGGGACGCGGCTTCATACGCACTCCCGAAACGGTGTGCAACGAGATTTTTCGGGAGATTGTGCGACAGAGTGGGCAGTTTGCCAGCCGCGAGCTGCTGATACTGGCCCATCAGGACGTCGTGGACCGGCTCCTCGATGAGGAGTCCGCCACGCTGGGCGAGCTGGAAGCCCAGATCGGGCGGCCGATCCGCCTGCAGGTCGAGGCTCTCTACGGCGTTGACCAGTACGACGTCGTGCTCGTCTGAGGTTTTCACGTGGTGGGTGCTACGCCGGCCGAGCCTGCTGCCGCACAGCCTGCCGGTGACGCCGGAGGGAGCGCCACGCGCGCTGCACTCGCGCCGGTGCGCTTCGCCTTGCTCGGCTTCGGGGGCGCGCTGCTCCTCCTGGCGCTGCTGCTCGTCAGCTACGAGCTGGCTGCGGCACGCGTGCCGCAGCAGCGCGCGGCGCTCGAGGAGCTGATCCGTCACCAGACCGGGCTCGAGGTCCGTTTCAACACTCTGCTGCTGCGCTGGGGATGGTACGGGCCGGAGGCGGTGTTCCAGGATGTCGAGCTCGGGGAGCCGCAGGGTGCGGGCCTGTTGCTGCGCGCGCCGCGGCTGATCGTCGGCCTCGATCTCTGGCGTATGGTGCGCAGCGGCCATCTCGAGGCGAGCCGCATCACCCTCGAGAACCCCGATATCGATCTCGCCGCCGCCATGCGCAGCGGAGCGCCATCCGCGGCGGGGATGCCCGTGGACGGTGCGGCCGCGGGTGCGCACATCCTCGCGCGCTGGCGCGGCGGTCGCATCACGATCACGGGCGGGACGCTGCGCACCGCGTTGCCCGGCGGCGCGCGAGCACTCACGCTTGGCCTGCGCCGTGCGGAACTGCGGCGCGTCAACGCCGACTGGAGTGCCGAGGCCCAGGTGGCGCTCCCGCAGGCTCTCGGCACCAGCGTGCACTTTTCGATGCAGATGCGGGGCGATCCGGCCGCGGCGGGCATCTTCAACGGGTCGCTGAGCTTCGAAGGGCGAGGACTGCAGTTCTCCGGCTGGCGCGCGCTGGCCGGCACCGCCGCCGGCGGTTACCTGCCGCTCTCCGGCAGCAGTGATTTCGATGCGCATGCCGCATTCGTGGACGGACGACTTCGCAGTGCCACCGGCAAGCTCGCCGCCCAGGCGCTCGCCTGGCCCGCAACCTCGCCTGCCGGAGCCCCGCTGACGCTCGGGCAGCTGCGCGGCACGTGGCAGCTCGCACGGCGCGGCGCACAGTGGCACCTCGGCATCGAGGCTCTCGAGCTCGGCACACCGGCAGCGCCGCCGGCATCGCTGCTGCTCGACGCCGCAGTCGATGGCAGCGAAGTGCGCGCGCGCATCCAGCACGCGCCGCTCGAGGCGCTCGCTTCGCTCACTCGCTGGTACGCACCGCAGTTGCCGTTCGGTGCGGTCGTCGCGGGCGGCGACGCGCGCGAGCTGAGGCTCGATTGGAGCGCACGGCGTACGGCGGGAACGCGCCTGGCCGCCTCGGCCGAGTTGGAGGCGCTGACGCTGGCGAGCGCGTCGGGCGAGCTCGTGCTCTCGGGACTCTCGGGGGAGATGTCGGGGGCCGAAGACTCCCTGTCGATTGAGCTGCGTTCGCCCGCGGCCCGTCTCGTGCTGCTGCGCGAGCAACCCCAGGCGCTCGAGGGCCTCGAGATCAGCGCGCGCCTTGCGGCCTCGACCACCGCGAAGGGCGGGTGGCGGCTCGATGCACCGGATCTGCAGGTCGCGCGCGCCGGGTTGCGCGCCAGTGGCAGCGCTACGGTCGGCGTCACGGCGACGGGTCTGCCGCCAACGATCGACGGTCACCTGCTGCTGAAGGACTCCGATATCGCCCTGCTCGCCAGCCTTCTCGGACCCCGCAACTTGGCTCCCTTCGGCGCGGCTGCGCCGGCCGTCACGGCCGGCCACATCGAGAGCGCCGAGCTCACCTGGCACGGCCCCCTCGCAGGGGATCCCTGGAGCTCCCCCGGAGCACGATTTACCGGCTCTGTCTCGCTGCGCGATGCAACACTGAGCGCCGGCGATGGCTGGCCCGATGCAGCCGATCTCGCAGCGAGGATCGACTGGCACGGCGCGCATTTTCATGCCGCCATCGAGCGGGCACGCTCCGGGACGTTCGCGCTTCGCGAGGCCGACGCCGAGTGGGACGCGCGTGCCGGTTATCCGGCGCACTTTTCCGGCCGCCTCGAGGGTGAGGCTTCGCAGGCCATCGCCTGGCTGCAATCCCACCCACAGGCCGCCGCCTGGGCACCGGGACTCGAGCGCATCGATCTGCACGGCACGACCCTGCTCGACCTCGAGGTCGCGCTGCCCGCGAGTGCCGCTGCGAAAGCACCCCCGCCACGTCCGCGCGTGCGCATTGCCGCGCTGCTCGATGGCGCGCAGCTGCGCCCCGTGGCAGGCCTCCCACCGCTCGCGAGGCTGCGCGGCACACTCGCCTTCGCGGCGGGGCAGTTGCAGCGCTCGACGCTCACCGGCGAGTGGCTCGGCGGCCCCGCAAGTCTCGCGGTCAGCGAGCGTCACGAGCACGGTACGAGCCTGCTCACGATTGCGGGCCGCGGGACCGTGGATGCCCGCGCGGCGGCGCAGCTGGCGGGCGCCAACGCCGATAGTGCCGGGGTGAGCGGCAGCGCCGACTGGAGCGCGCTGCTGCTGTTCCCGGTTGCGACCCCGGCGCACTGGCAACTGCACGCGGACTCGAGCCTCGCAGCCGTCGCGAGCCGCCTGCCGGAGCCTTTTGCCAAAGTCCCCGGCGCTGTCCTGCCGCTTCACCTGGACCTGCAGGCCAATGACGATCGGGGTGAGCTGCGGGTCAGTCTCGGTGACCGATTTGTGGGTGCCGCCGCGCTCGCGCGCAGCGGCGACAGCTGGCGCATCGAGCGGGGAGCTCTGCGACTGGGGGGCACCGCTCCACCGCTGCCCCTCGAGCCGCTGCTCGTGCTGGATGGCCGCGTGAGCCGTCTCGACTTTGCGGCCTGCCTCGCGCTGTGGCGACAGGCGGCGCGCGATGCCGCACTCCCGCAGCTGCGTGCGCATCTGACCGCTGCGCAGCTGCTCGCCGGAACACGCAGCTTTCCCGAGGTGAGCGTGAGCGGAGATGCAGCCGGTGGAGCCGGGGTGTTGCGCGTCGAATCAGCCGCCCTCACCGGGAGCGCGCGCTGGGGCGCTTTGATGGACGCCGAGCACCCGGCACTGCTGCACTTCTCACGCTTCAACATCACCGGGGCCGCAGAGGGCACCTTCACCGCGCAGCTCGCAGCGGTGCTGGCTCCGGCCGCGCAGCTCGCGGTCGATGAGCTGGCGTGGCAGGGCCGCTCGCTCGGCACGCTCGCCGGGACGCTCGCCGTGCACGGCACGACACTCGAGGCGCGCGAGCTGGCGCTGTCGGGTCCGGCCGGCGACACGCGCGCCGACGCTCGCTGCTACGAGAGCCTTTGCACGCTCGAATTCAGACTCGAGACGGCCGATGCGGCCGCCGCGCTCAGCGCTTTCGGCTTCACGCAGGATGTGAGTGCGAGCCACGCTCACCTTGCCGGTCAGCTGCACTGGTCGCCACAGGACTCGAATCCCCTTGCAACCCTCGGCGGCAGCCTCCATATGCGCCTGGAAAATGGCGTCACGGGCGCGGCGGTCGACGCACCGCGGGGAACCTTTGCGCTCCTTTCGGTGCCTGCACTGCTCGCGGGCATGGCTCAGGAGCCCGCCGCAGCGGCTCCGCCTGCGCTGCACTTCGTGCGATTGACCGCCGATTACGAGGTCCGCGACGGCCAGGCCGTGACGCCAGGCCTGCATTTCGACGGCGATGCGGAGATTCTCGTGCGGGGCCGGGTGGGGCTCAGCAGCGGCGACTACGATGAGCAGGCCTGGATTCTGCACGGCGAGGACCGGCTGCCCGCCGCGGTGCGACGCCTCGGGCCGAGTCCGCGCCTCGCCGCCCTGTGGCTGTCGTTGCGCGAGTTGCTCGGCGGTGAAGTCGGCGAGCGCGCTCAGACAGCACTGCATTTGCGGGGCCCGTGGAGCGACCCCATAGTGACGCCGTTGGAGTGAGGCAGAGCATGAAGGTTGCGGCGATTCAAATGACCTCGGGTCCGGAGGTGGCGGCGAACCTCGAGCAGGCGCGCGAGCTGCTCGAGCAAGCGGCCTCGCGCGGGGCGCGCCTCGCGGCCTTACCCGAGAACTTCTCCTTCATGGGCCTGAAGGATGCCGACAAGCGCGCGGTGGCAGAGCCGGACGGCGCCGGCCCCGTTCAGGAGTTTCTCGCCGCGAGCGCGCGTCGCCTGCATCTGTGGATCGTCGGCGGTACCGTGCCGCTCGTGGCGGGCCCCGACGGGCGCGTTGCCGCGGCATCGCTCGTCTATGACGACGACGGCGAACGCGTTGCGCGCTACGACAAGATCCACCTCTTCGATGTCGATATACCGGGGCGGGCCGAGAGCTACCGCGAGTCAGCCCACGTCGCTCCGGGCTCGCAGGCGGCATTGCTCGATACGCCGGTCGGGAGACTGGGACTTTCGGTGTGCTATGACGTGCGCTTCCCCGAGCTTTACCGTCATCTGAGTGCCGGTGGCGCGCAGCTCTTTGCCGTGCCCTCGGCCTTCACCAGCCCGACCGGGCGCGCACACTGGGAGACCCTGCTGCGTGCGCGCGCCATCGAGAACCTCTGTTATGTTCTCGCGCCGGCGCAATCCGGCTTCCATCCGAGCGGACGCGAGACCTACGGCGACAGCATGATCGTCGATTACTGGGGACGGATACAGCAGCGCGTGCCGCGCGGCCGCGGCTGCGCGGTGGGCGACATCGATCTGGCCGCGCAGGCGAGCGTGCGCGAGAGCTTCCCGGCACTCGGGCACCGCACATTCACACCACAGCACGGGACACTGACATGACCGAAGCCGAAGCCGAAACCGCAAACGTGGTCGCCGATCCGCTCGCACTGGCCCGCGATCTGATCCTGCGGCCGAGCGGGCTCGATGATCGCCGCCTGGATCGAGTGTTCGGCGAGGTGCTCACACATGCCGTGGATTTCGCCGATCTGTATTTCCAGCTGAGCCACCAGGAGTCCTGGTCGCTGGAAGATGGGATCGTCAAGGACGGCAGCGCCAGCATCGAGCAGGGGGTGGGCGTGCGCGCGCTCGCCGGCGAGAAGACCGGCTTCGCCTACTCGGACGAAATCGTATTGCCCGCGCTCACCGAGGCTTCGCGCGCCGCGCGCGCCATCGCGGTGCAGGGCGGCGCGCGGCACGTTGCAGCCTGGCAGGCGCGCAGCGGTCATCGCCTGTATCTGCCGGCGGATCCGGCGGCTGATCTGGTGACCCCCGACAAGGTCGCCTGGCTCGAACGCGTCGACCGTGAGGCGCGCCGCATCGATCCACGTGTGGTGCACGTCACCGCAAGCCTGGTGGCGGTGCACGAGGTAGTACTGATCGCGACGAGCGACGGTGAGCTCGCCGCCGACGTGCGTCCACTGGTGCGCTTCAACGTGTCGGCGCTGGTCGAGCAGGACGGGCGGCGCGAGCAGGGTTACGCGGGCGCCGGTGGGCGTTTCTCGCTCGCCGAGCTGGTATCGAGCGATCGGCCGCTCGCGCTGGCACGCGAAGCGGTGCGGCAGGCGCTGGTCAATCTCGAGGCGCGACCGGCGCCCGCCGGCACGATGACGGTGGTGCTGGGACCGGGCTGGCCGGGAATACTGCTGCACGAAGCCATCGGCCATGGACTCGAGGGTGATTTCAACCGCAAGGGCACTTCCGCGTTCGCCAACCGCATCGGCGAGCGGGTCGCCGCCCCCGAGTGCACCGTGGTGGATGACGGCACGCTCGCGCGCCGGCGCGGCTCACTCAATATCGACGACGAAGGCACGCCGACACAGTGCACCACGCTCATCGAGAACGGCGTGCTGCGCGCCTACATGCAGGACCGCCTGAATGCCCGCCTCATGGGCATGCAGCCCACCGGGAACGGACGGCGCGAGTCGTTCGCGCACATGACCTTGCCGCGCATGACCAACACCTACATGCGTCCCGGTCCGCACGCGCCGGAGGAGATCATCCGCTCGGTGCAGCGCGGCATCTACGCAGTGAATTTCGGCGGCGGCCAGGTGGACATCACCTCCGGCAAGTTCGTGTTCTCCGCGAGCGAGGCCTATGCAATAGAGAACGGCCGCATCGGCGCGCCGCTCAAGGGAGCAACCCTCATCGGCAACGGTCCGGACGTGCTGACGCGGGTCACGATGGTCGGCAACGATCTGAAGCTCGACGATGGCGTGGGCACCTGCGGCAAGGACGGTCAGAGCGTTCCCGTCGGCGTCGGTCAGCCGACGCTGCGGATCGACGCGCTGACGGTCGGCGGCACCGGCTAAGCCACAAGTCACGAGAGCGTGATTTCTTGGGGTGGCCTCACGGCGCCCCTGCAGCCGGCGCTGTCGCCGTTTGCGTACGTCGTTCCGTGGCAACCCTGCGTCGTCACCCCGCGACATAATGACGGGCGCTGGCGAAGGTGTGATTCTCGTCCTGCTCACGAAGCCCGTGAGCACCTAACGTAGCTCGGGCGAGAACTCCAGTATCACGCGGAAGGAAAGCCGATGCTCTCAGAAGAAGTCACTGTCGAAGTTCCGAAGCTCAATCTGCCGCCCGAGCTGCTGGCGGAAGTTGCGCGCCGCCATCCCAGCAAGCGCCAGACCGACTTCCGCGTCGAAGGTTTGAAGCCCTCGTTGTTCGAGCGTCTGGCCAGAATGTTGGGTTTAGGCTGAGCCGGCGACTGCACGACGCGCGACGGTCGAATCCAACTTCGATCCCACCGGCAGCGGGCGGCGAATTTCGCCGCTCGCGGGTCGGGCTGCGCGCCTGCCGAGCGCGATGAGCGAAATCTCGCGGGTTGTTTTAGGATGTAGGTGCCATGCCGCGTCCTAACCCGCATTTCTCACGCCCGGTGTACGAGGGCTTGCCGTGGGTTTACATAATCCTCGGACTCGGCGCGCTCATCGCCAGCTACCTGCTCGCAGCGCGTGGTGTACTCAGCCTGTTGGTGGGAGTGCTCGGGCTGTTGAGCCTGGTGGGCGGGTTCGTGGTGGTACTGCGGCGGCGCGACTATCGGGCGCTGCGCTCGCAGTACGCCGATCCGGACTCGCTCGGCGGCGACGACCAGCTCTGAGCCACCCCAAGAAAACCACCCCAAGAAATTGCGCTTGCCATGCTCGGCGGAGCGAATACCGATCAGTAAGATGCGCAATTTTCTCGGGGACCCCGGTTAATTGCGCTTGCCGTGCTGGCTGAGCGACCACCGTGCATCAAGACGCGCAATTTCTCGGGGACCCCGGCCGGGGAAATCCTCGAGATTAGGAGGGCTCAGCCCGGAGGCGTCGCCTCCAGATCCTCATCGTCGGCTTCCTCGGCTTCCGCCACGGGCTTCGGCTCGAGCGCCGGCATGTTATCGGTGAGCGCGCCGCGTTGGCGGCCGGCGCGCTCGTCCATGTAGATCAGCTCATGTTTGCCGACCAGCACCACGTCGCCGTCGTTCAGATGGTGACGGCGCACGCGGTTGGATTTCACGTAGATGCCATTGGTGCTGTTGAGATCCTCGATGACGCACGAGTGCAACGTGGTGATCACCTGGCAGTGATGGCGGCTGATGAAGCGGCTGTCGATCTGCACGTCGTTGTCGGGGGTGCGGCCGATGATCACACGCCCGAGCCGCAGCGGCACCTCCTGCACGGTGCGCCCATCGGCCGCCACCAGCACGTGGCCGAGCACGCGGTCCCCGACACGCGCGGGGGCGGCGCGCAGCGCGGGCTGCGGCTCCTCCGTCCGGTAACGGTGCGGGCGCGCCTCGTACTCGGCCCATTGCAGCTCCGCCACGGCGCTGGCGATGTCCTCGTGTGTCACGATACCGCGGTCGGCGGTGTAGGCGGCCATCATGGCGGTATCGCACAGCGTATTGACCAGGCGCGGCACGCCCCCGGTGTAGCGGAAGATCTCGGGGTAGGTATCGGGGGTGAACAGCTCGCGATCGCCGGCGCCCGCGACGTCCAGGCGATGCTGGATGTAGCTCTGCGTCTCGGCTTCCGTCAGGTTCTGCAGGTGGAAGCGCAGGCGCACGCGCTGCGCCAGCTGCTCGAGTGCCGGGTCATCGAGCTTGTGGTTGAGCTCCGGCTGGCCGGCGAGAATGATGCGCAGCACCTTCTCCTTGGTGGTCTCGACTCCCGAGAGCATGCGGATCTCCTCCAGCACCCGCATGGACAGGTTCTGCGCCTCATCGACGATCAGCAGCACCTTGCGCCCGGCGGCGTACTGCTCGATCAGGAAACTGTTGAGGGTGCTGATGAGCTCGCCCTTACGCATCTTGAAGGGCGAGAACCCGAACTGCACCAGCACCGCCTGCAGGAAGTCGATCGCCGAGACCTGTGTCTGGTTGATCTGCGCGACCACGACGTCCGCGGGCACTTCCTTCAGAAACGACTCGATGAGCGTCGTCTTGCCGGAGCCGATCTCGCCGGTGATCACCACGAAGCCATCCGTGAACCAGATGGTCGACTCCATGTACGCCTTGGCGCGGGCGTGTTGCTTCGAAAGGTAGAGAAACTGCGGATCCGGGCTTAAGCGGAACGGCAATTCCTTGAGTTTGAAGGGTTCCAGGTACATGGTGTTGGCTCGCAGCCGATGTTACGGGATGCGAACGCCCACCCCCAAATCCTTCAGCAACGCCCGGGCGCGGGCGTCGCGGGCCGCGGCGGTCGACTCGACCAGCGTGCAGTGACCCATTTTGCGTCCCGGCCGCGGCGTCTTGCCATAGTCGTGCAGGTGCAGGCCGGGGAGCGCCAGCAGCCGCTCACGCGGCGGCCGCTCGCCGATGAGGTTCACCATGGCGCTGAAGCCACGGGCGCGCGTCGCGCCGAGCGGCAGCCCGAGGATCGCGCGCAGATGATTCTCGAACTGGCTGGTGCTCGCGCCTTCGATGGTCCAGTGACCGGAATTGTGCACCCGCGGAGCCATCTCGTTGGCGATCAGTCGTCCGCGACGCACGAAGAACTCGATGGTGAGGATGCCGCTGTAGCGAAAGTGCGCCAGCACGCGCTCGAGGTAGCGCGTGGCGTAGCGCTGCCAGCGCGGCGGCCCGTAGGGCGCGCGTGTCAGTCGCAGCACGCCCGCACCGTGAACGTTGCCGCACAGCGGATAGACCGCGATCTCACCGCGCAAGCTGCGCGCTCCGATGATGGATACCTCGCAGTCGAACGGCACCCACTCTTCGTAGAGCAGCGGTATGTGCCCGAGAGTCGCCCAGGCACGCTCGGCATCCGCCGGCTCGCGGATGACGGCCTGACCTTTGCCGTCATATCCCATGCGGCGGGTCTTGAGTACGCCCGGCAGCCCGACCGCTTCGAGGGCACGCGCGAGCTCGCGGCGGGAGCCGACGGCACGCCAGCGCGTCGTCGGAATCCTCAAGCGCTCGAACAGGCGCTTCTCCGCAACCCGGTCCTGGCCGGTGGCGAGTGCGGCGACGGGCGGGCTGATGCGAGCGCGGTGACGGCGCGCAATGGCGGCGAGACCGGCCACCGAGACGTTCTCCCAGTCGAAGGTGATCACCTCGCAGCGCCGTGCGAGTCGCGCCAGCAGGCGCGTATCGGTGAACGCGCCCTGCAGGAGCGGCGCGACGCGCCCGGCGGGTGCATCCGCCGCAGGGTCCAGACACAGGAAGTCGAGGCCCAGCGGATAGCCCGCCAAAGCGAGCATGCGGCCGAGCTGGCCGGCGCCCACGATGCCGACCGTCATGTGCGCGGAGGCGTACGCGGATCGGGATTGCCGAGCACCCCGGCGGTCTGCCGTTCGCGGAACGACCCGAGCGCCGCGGCAATGGCCGGATGCTTGTTGGCGAGGATGGCTGCGGCGCAAAGCGCGGCGTTGGTGGCACCGGCCGCCCCGATCGCGAAGGTCGCGACCGGCACCCCGGCCGGCATCTGCACGATCGACAGAAGTGAGTCGAGACCGCCGAGCGATTTCGACTGCACCGGCACGCCGAGCACCGGCAGAAGGGTCTTCGCCGCCGCCATGCCGGGCAGGTGGGCTGCGCCGCCGGCACCGGCGATCAGCACCTCGAGTCCGCGCTCGCGGCTGCCGGAGGCATACTCGAACAGCAGGTCCGGTGTACGGTGCGCCGAGACGACGCGCACCTCGTAGGGGATCGCGAGTTGGTCCAACAGCTCCGCTGCCGCCCGCATCGTCTCCCAGTCGGAGGAGGAGCCCATGATGATGCCAACCAGCGGTTTCACGTATTCATTGTAGCGAACAATGCGCGCAGGGCGCGAAACAACTCCCGCGCAGCCGCGCCGCTCGCTCCGGTGCGTTGGCGCTCGGCGCGGCTGGCGGCGATGCGCTCCCGCCACGCGGCGACATCGATCGCCGGGTACCAGTGCGCGAGCTCCTCGAGTGCGGTCTCACCCTCGGTGATGAGCCGTTCGCGCCAGTTCTCGATGCGGCGGAACCGCTCGGTCTCGCGGGCGTCGCGCGCACTGCGGGCGGCGAGTGCGGCGCGGATCGGGTCCAGGTCCACCTGACGCATCAGCTTGCCGATGTACTGGCGCTGGCGGGCGCCGGCCGCACGGCCGCTGATGCGGCGCGCCATGCGCAGCGCCTCGCGCAGTGCCTCCGGCAGCTCGAGCGCCGCGAGGTCCGCCTCGGGGAGGCCGAGCAGCGCTTCCCCGAGATCCTGGGCGGCGTGCGCGGCGCGCTTGCGCGCGCTCTTGCTGGGGCGCTCCGCGCCCCCATCTTCACCGCCGTCGTCGTGAGATTCAGCCAAGCGTGCTCCCCTGCCGGTGCTGCCCCAAGGCAGCGTCGCGGCAGCTGCTAGAATTTAAGCCGAAAGTCCGCGCAAGCCCAACGAGCGATGCAACGCCCCATGTCAACCAACGAAACCTCTGCGACCCGCCCACTCTCTGATGTTGCCGGCCTGGCCCTCGAGGAAGCGCGGCGCCAGGGCGCGACGCAGTGCGAGGTGGACGCCTCGGTGAACCAGGGATTGTCCGTGAGCGTGCGCCTCGGCGAGGTCGACACGGTCGAATACCAGCGTGACCGGGGCCTCGGGGTCACGGTGTATTTCGGCAAGCGCAAGGGCGCCGCCAGCACCGCGGATCTGACCCCCGCCGCGGTGCGCGAGACGGTTGCCAAGGCCTGCGCCATCGCCCGCTACACGGCCGAGGATCCCTACGCCGGCCTGGTCGAACCGGAGGCCCTCGCGCGGGAGATTCCCGATCTGGACCTCGACCATCCCTGGGATGTCACGCCGGAGGGCGCCATCGAGCTGGCACGCTCCTGCGAGGCGCAGGGGCTGGCGGTGGATGCGCGCGTCAGCAACTCCGAGGGGGCGGCGGTGAGCAGCCAGCGTCACAGCGGCGTTTACGGCAACTCGCTCGGCTTTCTCGCCGGTTACTCCGCCACCAGCCACTCCGTGAGCTGCACCCTCATCGCGCAGCTGGGCGAGGACATGCAGCGGGACTACTGGTGGAGCATTGCGCGCAACGCGGGCGAGCTCGAGGCAGCCACCACGGTCGGCCGCACCGCGGGCGAGCGCACGCTCGCGCGCCTCGGCGCGCGCCGTCTGAAGACGCAGCGGGCGCCGGTCGCCTATGCGCCCGACATGGCACGCGGGCTGGTGCGGCACTTCATCGGCGCCATCAGCGGTCCCAGCCAGTATCGCAAGTCCTCGTTCCTGCTGAATGCCGCCGGCGAGCAGGTCTTTCCGGCATTCATCGACATGCACGAGCGTCCCCACATTCCCCGCGCCCTCGCCAGCAGTCCGTTCGACCAGGAAGGCGCGGCCACGCACGACCGCGAGCTGGTACGCGCGGGTGTGCTCGAGGGCTATGTGCTCGGCAGCTACTCGGCGCGGCGCCTGGGACTGAAGACCACCGGTAACGCCGGTGGAATTCACAACCTGCTGGTGGACAGCGCGCAGGGAGGTCTCGACCGCGAGGCGTTCCTGCGCCGGCTCGGCACCGGACTGCTGGTGACCGAGCTCATGGGACAAGGTGTGAACGGGGTGACGGGCGATTATTCCCGCGGCGCGAGCGGCTTCTGGGTGGAGAACGGTGCCATCGCGTATCCCGTACACGAGATCACCATCGCGGGAAACCTCAAAGATATGTACCGCGACATCGTTGCTCTCGGGAACGATGTCGATGCGCGCGGCGGTATTCATACAGGCTCGCTGCTCATCGGCGAGATGACCATCGCCGGCGAGTAGCTCCCCGGGGCCCATCCCGCGAAGCGCGCGGGCGTCAGCGCGAAGAGGATTGTCGCGGAGTGATGAGTGCCGGCCGCGGCACTTCCTCGACCAGTTCGCGCAGCGTCAGCTCGCCGCAGCGGCTGTGGCGCGCCTCCTCGAGGCTCGCCAGCAGCCGGTCGACCGGCGGCACCGGAACGTTGCGCGGCGCGATATGGCCGCTGCTCTGGTTGCGGGCGATGTCGAGGATCTCGTGCACGCCGATGCCGCCGACATCGCGCGCCGGCACCAGCTCGCCGTCCTCGGTCACGATCAGGAGCGCCGCGCGCTCGAGAGCGGTCGCCAACTGTGCGACGGCGATACCGGGCAGGCCGAGCTCGTCGGCGAGGCGGTTGACGGTCCAGCGCCGTCCGCCCGCGACGTGCGCGCGGCCGACGAAGTACATGAGCCTGAGTGCCAGCTGCTCGAGCTCCACGCTCGAGAGGCGCAGTTGCTGCAGGCCGAGGCGCAGGTAGGCCGGGTTCTGCACGTAGAACGACAGCTGTGCGCCGGCGAGCAGGATCAGCCAGCCGAAATAGGTCCACAGCAGCGCCGCGACGATGAAGGCGAAGCCGCCGTACACGATGGTCAGGCGCGTCGAGTACACCACGAACGCCGTGAACATCTTGCCGACCGCGGCCCACAGCACCCCGCCGACCAGCGCGCCGATGAGCGCGGCGCGCCACTGCACGCGCGTGTTGGGAACCATCATGTAGAGCGCAGTGAAGAACGCCGTCACCATCGCATAGGGCGCGAGCGCGATGCCGGTGCCGCGCAGCCGCTGCAGCGGCGGCAGCTTTACCACCTCCTGTACCGGCGCGCTGCTGAGCGCCGCGTGCGTCAGCCCGACAAACACCACCAGCAGCACGGGCCCGGCGATCAGCAGCGTCGTGTACTCGGCGAGCCGCCGGGCGAAACCACGCGGTTGGTCGACGTGCCACAGGAAGTTGAAGCTGTCCTCGACCTTCTTGATGGTGCCCACCAGCGTCCAGGCGAGCAGCGCGAGTCCCACCGAGCCGACGATGCCGCTGCTCACGTGGCCGGCAAACTGCATCACGCGGTCGGTGAGCTCGGCCGCGGCGTCACCCCCGACCGGGCGGAAGAACTCGTACACGATGGGCTGGAAATCGCGGCGGCCGCCGAAGATCTTGACGATCGCGAAGCTGAAGGCGAGCAGCGGGATGAGCGACAGCAGCGTGGTGTAGACGAGCCCCATGGCGCGCAGGTTGATCTCCCCGCGCGACAGATCGCGAATTACCGCGTAGGGATAGCGCAGCACGCGCAGCGACGCTCCGAGCGCTCCGGGGTGCGCCGAGGCGCCGGCGAAGAAACAGCGGTCGAGAAACGCCCAGATGCGCGCCCACATCGCTTAAGGATACAGTGCCGCCGGCCAGGGCGTGATATGAGAGCAGCCACCGGATTTCCGCAACGGATCGTCTGCCTTACCGAGGAGACCACCGAGACGCTCTACCTGCTGGGCGAGGACTGGCGGATCGTCGGCATCTCCGGCTTCACCGTGCGC
>Ga0306926_10002902_pt1 | contig 17591 bp, 14 predicted proteins | sample flu12Cox44000178_FD_203759 | JGI IMG/M metagenome (GOLD analysis project Ga0306926, IMG submission 203759) | Lab enrichment of tropical soil microbial communities from Luquillo Experimental Forest, Puerto Rico - flux8day.12C.oxic.44.000.178 (v2)... | ecosystem: Environmental > Terrestrial >... | reverse complement strand
CCCGGAGGTGCACCCGACCGTGGTCTGGGCCAAGTTCGCCGCGCTCGCCGAGGGCGCCGCGATCGCCACCAAGCGCCTCTGGGGAGGCCCCTGATGGGGACGAAGACGCTGGCCGCCATCGTCGGCCCGGGCAACATCGGCACCGACCTGCTGGCCAAGCTCCAGCGCAGCGAGCACGTCGAGGTCGGCTACATGGTCGGCGTGATCGAGTCCGAGGGCCTGGCCCGGGCGCGCAAGCTCGGCCTGGCCGCCTCGGCCGAGGGCCTGGACTGGCTGCTGCGCCAGGACCCGCCGCCGCAGCTGGTATTCGAGGCGACTTCGGCTAAGGCCCATGCCACGAACGCGCCACGCTACCTCGAAGCCGGGATGCAGGCCATCGACCTGACCCCGGCCGCCCTCGGGCCGCCGGTCTGCCCCCCGGTCAACCTGCACGCCCACCTGGACTCGCCGAACATCAACATGATCAGCTGCGGCGCCCAGGCCACGGTCCCCATTGTTCACGCCGTCTCCTCGGTCGTCCCGGTGCCCTACGCGGAGATCGTCGCGTCGGTGGCGTCCCGTTCGGCCGGCCCGGGCACCCGGGCCAACATCGACGAGTTCACCCACACCACGTCCCGCGCCCTGGAGACCGTCGGCGGCGCGCAGCGCGGCAAGGCGATCATCGTGCTCAACCCGGTCGAGCCGCCGATGATCATGCGGGACACCGTGTTCTGCGCCATCCCGGCCGGCGCGGACACCGGCGAGATCGCCGCGGCCATCCGCCGGCGGGTCGCCGAGGTCCAGCAGTATGTGCCCGGCTACACCCTGCGGGCCGAGCCGCAGTTCGACGAGGCGCGCGAGTCCTGGCAGGGCCATGCCCGGGTCGCGATCTTCCTCGAGGTCCTCGGCGCCGGGGACTACCTGCCCGAGTACGCGGGCAACCTGGACATCATGACCTCGGCCGCGGCCCAGGTCGGCGAGGTCATCGGCCAGCGGCGAGCGGAAAGGGTGACGGCATGAGCACTCCGGCCGGGCGGCAGCTCCGCATCACCGACACGACCCTGCGCGACGGCAGCCACGCCATGGCGCACCAGTTCACCGAGGAGCAGGTCCGCGCCACCGTGCACGCCCTGGACGCGGCCGGCGTCGAGGTCATCGAGGTCACCCACGGCGACGGCCTGGGCGGGTCGTCGTTCAACTACGGCTTCTCCCGGGTGGACGAGATCAGGCTGATCGCGGCCGGGGTCGAGGAGGCCACCCAGGCCAAGATCGCCGTGCTGCTGGTCCCCGGCATCGGCACCAAGGACGACCTGCGCAACGCCCGCGAGGCCGGCGCCTCGGTGGCCAGGATCGCCACCCACTGCACCGAGGCGGACGTGTCCGTCCAGCACTTCGGGCTGGCCCGTGACCTGGGCATGGAGACCGTCGGCTTCCTGATGATGGCGCACAAGACCTCGCCGGCCGAGCTGGCCAGGCAGGCCCGGATCATGGTGGACGCCGGCGCGGAGTGCGTCTACTGCGTGGACTCGGCGGGCGCGCTGGTGCTCGGCGACGCGCAGGAGCGGATCCAGGCCATGTACGCCGAGGTCGGCCACCAGGCGCAGATCGGCTTCCACGGTCACCAGAACCTCTCCCTCGGCGTGGCCAACTCGGTCCTGGCTTACCAGCACGGCGCCCGCCAGGTGGACGGCGCGCTGTGCGCGCTCGGCGCCGGCGCGGGCAACTCGCCCACCGAGGTACTGGCCGCCACCTTCGACCACCTCGGCATCCGGACCGGCGTGGACGTGGGCGGCGTGCTGGCCGCGGCCGAGGAGGTCGTCCGGCCGTTCCTGCCCCGCTGGCCGAAGATGGACCGGTCTGCGATCGTGCAGGGCTGGGCCGGGGTGTACAGCAGTTTCCTGCTGCACGCCGAACGGGCGGCCGAACGCTACGGTGTCCCCGCGCACGAGATCCTGCAGCGGGCCGGCGAGCTCGGCTACGTCGGCGGCCAGGAGGACATGATCATCGACATCGCGGTCCAGCTCGCCCAGGAGCACGACCTGGCCGCCACCGGCGCCCGGTAACCGGTCAATGTACCGCCGAGCGCTTGAACACCCGGATGGATGCGGTCGTGGCGAGCCCGGCCCAGGCGGCCAGCACGAGCAGGCTGAGCGCGGCCTCGGCGGTGGTGCTACCGATGCCCCAGATGTCATGCAGGCCGGTGCCGCCGTGGCCGAGCACGCCGTAGCGCAGCAGCGCCAGGGCGTGCGTGGTGGGCAGGATCCGGGCGATGGCGGCGAGCCAGCCGGGCAGCGCGGTGATCGGGAACAGCGACCCGGCCAGGAACCAGGGCAGGATCGCCACCACGGGGGTGAGCCCGACGTATTCCTCCTGGGTGGGTATCCGGTTGGCCAGGATCTCCGCCACCGCGTACATGAACACGGTGAACGTGAGCACGGCGGCGAGGAACCAGCCGGTCCCGGCCGCGGTGACGTGGAAGTGGCTCCCGCGGGCCCAGCCGGCCACGATCAGCGCGGCGACCTGCAGCAGGCTGACCGCGATGGCGACGGCCATGTTGCCCAGCACGATCAGGCTGCGCGGGATCGGCGCCGCGAGCAGTTCGCGGCGGGCCCCGGCGGCCCGGTCGACGATCACGCCGATGCCGGCGAACGTGCAGGTGAGCGGGATGAGCAGGCCGACGGTGCCGACGATCACGAAGGTGCTGTAACCGGCGCCCCCGGGAATCATCGTGGCCAGCGCCGGCGCGATCACCAGGGCGAACAGCAGCGGCGTGACCAGCGGCGCGAGGACCTCGCGCGGGGTGTGGGCGCTGAGCATGACCCGGCGCCCGGCCAGCGTGGCCCAGGTGGCCAGGAAGCGCGGTCGCGGCGCCGCGACCGCGGTCCCGGCCGGGACGGTGCTGATGGCGGTCATCGTAGGTTCTCCCAACTCGTGGTCAGGCGGCGAGCCTGCTGCCGGTCAGCTGCAGGTAGACGTCGTCGAGGGTGGGCTTGCGGGTCGTCACGGCCTCGGCGTGGATGCCCAGGCCGGGCAGGGCCGCGATGGTGTCCCTGGCCGGGCGGTCCCCGGCCGGAATGGTGAGGGTCGAGCCGACCGCGAACGCGTCGCCCGCGGCCAGGCCGTGGGACCGCATCGCCGCCAGGGCGCCGGCCGGGTCGTGCTCGACCCGCAACTCGACCAGTTCGGTGCCAAGACCGGCGAGCAGCGCGGCCGGCCGGTCCAGGGCCACGATCGTGCCCTGGTGCATGACCGCGATGCGGTCGCAGAGCCGTTCGGCCTCGTCGAGGTAGTGGGTGGTCAGCACGGTGGTCATGCCGGTGCGCCCGCGCAGGCCGCTGATCAGGTCCAGCAGCTCGTAACGGATGCGGGTGTCCAGCCCGACCGTCGGCTCGTCGAGGAACAGCACCCTCGGCTCGGAGACCAGGGCCCGGGCGATCTCCAGCCGCCGCCGCTGGCCGCCGCTGAGGCTGTCTGCCGGGCGGCCGATCACCTCGGACAGGCCGAACGACCCGGCGAGCTCGCCGATCTTCCGCGCCGCGGTGGCCGGCGGGATTCCCCACAGCCGGGCGTGCAGATCCAGGTTGCGCTGGCCGGTCAGCGCCTTGTCCAGGACGGGTTCCTGGAAGACGACGCTGCTGACCGACCGGGCGGCGAGCGGGTCGCGGGCCACGTCGAAACCGGCGAGCCGCGCCGATCCGCTGGTGGGCTTGATCGTGGTGGTCAGCATCCCGATGGTGGTGGACTTGCCGGCGCCGTTGGGGCCGAGCAGGCCGAACACCTCGCCGGGCGCGACCTGGAAGTCGATACCGCGGACGGCCTCAACCCCGCCGGGGTAGGTCTTGGTCAGCCCGCGGACCTCCACGGCGGGCCTGGCGTCGCCGCTGACGGCGCGCAATCGTGCGGACATGGCTGTGCTCCTGGGAGAGTAGGACCGCCTGGTCGGGCGGACGTGGTGTATTCCGGCGACTAGGACGGATCCCCGCCGCGGAATGTGACCGGGCTGGCCGCGTGTCACGTTTTCCGGTCCCGGCACGTCTTGTCGGCAGGTATTCGTGGCGTGCGGGAGTGACCGATGGCTGAGCAGGACTGGCTGGCCGGGCAGTTCGAGCAGAACCGCCAGCATCTGCAGGCGGTCGCCTACAGCATGCTCGGCACGGTCGGCGAGGCGCAGGACGCGGTGCAGGAAGCGTGGCTGCGGCTCGGGCGCAGCGACCCCGGCGCCATCGGCGACCTGCGCGGCTGGCTGACCACGGTGGTCGGCCGGATCAGCCTGGACATGCTGCGGGCCCGCAAGGCCCGCCGCGAGGTGTACCCCGGCAGCTGGCTGCCGGAGCCGCTGGTGGAGGATTCCGCCGAGCGCGGCCCCGAACAGGAGGCGGTGCTGGCCGACTCGATCGGCATGGCCCTGCTCGTGGTGCTGGAATCGCTGACCCCCGCCGAACGGCTGTCGTTCGTCCTCCATGACGTGTTCGCGGTGCCCTTCGACGACGTCGCCCGCATCATGGACCGGACTCCGGACTCGGCCCGTCAGCTGGCCAGCCGGGCGCGCCGCCGGGTGCAGGCGGCCCCGCAGCCCGATCGTGACGTCGCGCTGCAGCGCCGGGTGGTGGACGCGTTCCTGGCCGCGGCCCGGGGCGGCGACTTCGAGGCGCTGCTGGAGGTGCTGGACCCCGACGTGGTCTTCCGGATGGATCTGGGACCGGTCAGCCGGGTCACCCTGCGGCCGCTCACCGGGGCCGGCCCGGTCGCGCGCCAGGTCCTGTCCACCGCGCCCCGGTTCGTGCACCTGGCTCAGCCGGTGCTGGTGAACGGCGAGGCCGGCGTGCTGTTCGGCACACGCGAGGAGCCGGTCGGGGTCATCGGCTTCACCATCGTGGGCGGCCGCATCGCCGCGCTGAACCTGGTCGCCGACCAGGCCAAGCTGCGGCACCTGACGATCCAGCCCTGAATTGGAGGCCTGCCATGTACGCCCCAGCCAGAACACCCCAGAACACCATCCGCCTAGGGCCGCGCGCCAGGCGGCTGATCAGGTCCGTCGCCCGGCTGGTCAACCCGCTGGTACTGCGCGTCGCCGGGCGGCGGCACATGCCCGTCCTCGGGATCGTCCAGCACCGCGGCCGCAAGACCGGGCGCCACTACGCCACCCCGCTGGGCATCCGCCCGGCCGCCGCCGGCGGGTTCGTCATGCCGCTCACCTTCGGCGAGCAGGCCGGCTGGTACCGCAACATCGTCGCGACCGGCTGGTGCGTGATCACCTGGCGCGGCCAGGACCACCCGGTGTCCGACCCGGTGGTCGTCGACCGCGATACGGCGCTGCCCGCCTTCCCACGGTACGAGCGGCTGGCGCTGCGAGCGATCGGGATCAACGAGTTCCTCTGGCTCCGCCCCCGCGCCTGATCGACCGGGCGGCGCTGTTAAAGCGTTACCCCTCTGTGACCATGGCGAAATGGTTTGCCTCTGAGACCGGTGCCATCCTACGGCAAGGAGGCCAACATGAAACTCCCCGCCACCGCCGCGCATTCCGTCAGTCTCCAGCCCAGATCCCGGCGCCGTCCCCGGTTCCGCCATCACCCCGGATGGTCCGCGGGCGCCGCCACCCTCGGCGCGCTGACCCTGATCCTGGCCGGGTGCAGCAGCTCCGGCTCCCCGTCCACGTCCAGTACCGGCACGCCGCAGGCCGGGCACAAGGGCGGCACCTTCACGATCCTGGCCAACTCGGCTTTCGGCGTCGCCGACCCGGCGCAGAACTACACGCTGGAGCAGTGGCAGCTGCTCATCGACACCCACGACGGCCTGGTGGGCTTCGCCAAGGTGGGCGGCGTCCCGGGCTCGAAGATCGTGCCCGACCTGGCGACCTCCGTCCCCACGCCGACCAACGGCGGCAAGACCTATGTCTTCCACATCCGCAAGGGGATCAAGTTCTCCAACGGCCAGACGCTCAAGCCCAGCGACTTCGTCCGGACGTTCGAGCGGCAGTTCACCGTGCCGGGGCCGACCTCGTTCTACTCGGGCCTCGTCGGGGCGAGCAAGTGCAGCACCAAGGGCTGCGACCTGTCCCAGGGCGTGGTCGCCGACGACTCGGCCTACACCCTGACGCTCAACCTGACCGCGCCCGACCCCGAGCTGATGGACCAGCTCTCGCTGCCGTTCGCCTTCGCGGTCCCGGGTAACACGTCGCCGAAGCTGACCGGCAACAACGTGCCGCCGGGCACCGGGCCGTACATGTGGAAGTCGTACAACCCGAACACCCAGGCCGTGCTGGTCCGCAACCCCTACTTCCACGTGTGGAACGCCGAAGCGCAGCCCGAGGCCTACCCGAACGAGATCATCGAGAAGTACGGCCTGCTGGTCTCCGACGAGGTGCGGGCGGTGCAGAACGGCCAGGCCAACGAGGTCTTCGACGGCGACCAGATCCCGTCCGACCAGCTCAGCCAGCTGAACAGCCCGAAGTACGCCAACCAGGTGCACGTGAACACGCTGACCGCCGACTGGTACTTCGCGCTGAACACCAGGCGCCCCCCGTTCAACAACCTCCAGGCCCGGCAGGCCATCAACTACGCGGCCAACCGGGCGGCCTACGTCAAGATCGCCGGCGGTTCGTCGCTGGCCGTGCCGACCTGCCAGATCCTGCCGCCCAACTACCCCTCCTACGCGCCCTACTGCCCGTACACGGCGGGACCCGGCCACAACACGTGGACCGGGCCCGACCTGGCCAAGGCCAAGCAGCTGGTCCAGCAGTCCGGCACGGCCGGGATGAAGGTGGTCGTCAACGGCACGACCGACCAGGTCGGCAAGGCGCTGGTGGAGCAGATGATCGCGGACCTGGACGCGATCGGCTACAAGGCGTCCGCGCAGCTGCTCGCGACCAGCATCCAGTACCCGTTCGTGCAGAATTCGGCCAACTCGGGCAAGTGGAACGTCGGCTGGTCGGCGTGGTACCAGGACTATCCGGCCCAGTCGGACTTCCTGAACGTGCTGCTCGGCTGCGGCACCATCCACCCCAACAGCGACGCCAGCCCGAACATCGCCGCCTTCTGCGACCAGTCCATCCAGGCGAAGATCGACCAGGCCGAATCGATGGCGGCCACCGACCCGACCGGGGCCGCCAAGCTGTGGACCGAGATCGACCAGGCGGACACCAACGCGGCGCCCTGGGTCGACATGTACAACCCGAAGCAGATCGACTTCCTTTCGAGCAACGTCCACGGTTACTTGTGGAACCCGCAGTGGTACATCCTCATCGACAGGCTCTGGCTCTCGTAGATCCCAGAACCTGCTGAAGGAGGCTCATGGCCACGCTGCTTGAGCAGGTCGAGGTCGGCGCCGGGCAGCAATCAGGCGTGGTCGGCCGCAACCCGTGGGCGCTGGCGGGCAGGCGGCTATGGCGCAACCGCGTCGCGATGGCGGCACTCGGCGTGTTCCTGCTGATCGTGGTGCTATGCCTGGCCGCGCCGCTGTACGCGAACAACGTGGCGCACGTGAACCCGTTCCCGCCCAACCTGAACGGCCACACGGTGGTGAACGGGACGGTGGTCCCGGTGATGCAGCAGGGCGGCGGGACCCTGCACCTGGGTGAGACCCCGATCGGGCCGACCTGGGACCCGGGCCACTACTTCCTCGGCGCGGACAGCGTGGGCCGCGACGTGGCCGCCCTGCTGCTGTACGGCGGGCGGAGCTCGCTGCTGATCGGGATCGGCTCGGCGGTCCTGTGCTGTCTCGGCGCCACCATCGTCGCGCTGCTCGCCGGCTTCTTCGGCGGCACGGTCGACGCGCTGCTGTCCCGGCTGATGGACATCATCTGGGCCTTTCCCGTGTACCTGCTGGCGATCTCGATCTCGACCGAGCTGCTCACCCACTCCAGCGGGTTCCAGGTCGGGCCGGTGCACGTCAGCGCGTCCAGCCTGTGGCTGCCCACGGTGATCATCGCGTTCATCTTCGTGCCGTACGTCTACCGCCCGGTCCGCGGCCAGGTGCTCTCGGTGGTCAACAAGGAGTTCGTGGAGGCCTCGGTCGCCCAGGGCGCCAGCAACCTGCGGCTGGTCTTCTCGGAGATCCTGCCCAACGTGGTGTCCACGGTGATCGTGCTGCTCCCGCTGATCATCGCCACCACGATCCTGACCGAGTCCGCGCTCTCCTTCCTGTCCATCGGGGTCCAGCCGCCGAACGTCAGCTGGGGCACGATCATCCAGGACGGCACGGACCTGGTGTACACCCGGCCGTGGGTCTCGCTGGCTCCCGGGCTGATGATCCTGCTCACGGTGCTCTCGCTCAACGTGTTCGGGGACGGCGTCCGGGACGCGCTCGACCCGCGGGCCAAGCTGCGGGTGGAGGGTTAAGTGGCGCGGTGCTGACGTTCATCATCCGGCGCTTGCTGTGGACCGTGCTGGTCATGTTCGTGATCACGGTCATCGTGTACATCATCTTCTTCAAGACACCGGGCGTCGATCCCGCCCGCGCCATCGCCGGCCGCAATCCGAGCGCACAGGTCATAGCGGAGATCCGGGAGCAGTTCGGGCTCAACAAGCCGCTTCCGGTGCAGTACGCCCTGATGATGAAGAGCCTGTTCGTCACCCGGGACCTGGTGTCCTACTCCAACCAGGGCCTGAAGGTGGTCCCGGAGATCGCCGCGGCCACGCCCGCGACGCTGTCGCTCGTCTTCGGCGCCGCGGTGATCTGGGTGGTGGCGTCGATCGCGGTCGGGGTGGCCGCGGCCCTGCTCCGCGGCACGGTGTTCGACCCGCTGCTGATGGTGGCGGCGCTGATCGGCGTGTCCGCGCCGGTTTTCTGGGTGGGCCAGGTCGCCAACATGATCACGCAGGGGAGCCTGCACGACACGTTCCTGTTCAGCTGGGTGCCGCCGCTGGGGTATACGCCGTTCACCCAGGATCCGGCGCTGTGGTTCAAGGGGCTGGTCATCCCGTGGATCACGCTGTCGATCCTGTACATCGGCCTCTACGGGCGGGTGCTGCGCGCCAACATCATCGAGACGCAGAACGAGGACTTTATCCGGACCGCCCGCGCGAAGGGAATCCCCGAACGGCAGGTCCTGGTGCGGCACACGCTGCGGACGTCCATGATCACGTTCGTGAGCCTGTTCGGGCTGGACTTCGGCGCCCTGGTGGCCGGCGGGGCCCTGCTCACCGAGGTGGTGTTCGGCATCCACGGGGTCGGATTCCTGGCCTACCAGGGGTTCATCAACCTCGACCTGCCGACGATCATGGCCACCGTGGTGTACGGCGCGTTCTTCATCGTGCTGGCCAACGCCCTCGTCGACATCGCCTACGCCTGGCTCGATCCGAGGATACGGCCGACGTGACGGGGGAGCCGCTGCTCGAGGTACGCGACCTCAGGGTCTCCTTCCGCACCGAGGACGGCCTGGTCCAGGCGGTCGATGGCGTGTCGCTGTCCCTCTCCGAGGGCGAGACGCTCGGCATCGTGGGCGAGTCCGGTTCCGGCAAGAGCGTCACCATGATGTCGGTGATGCGGCTGATCAACGACCCGAACGCGCGTTTCGAGGGCGAGGTCCTCTTCAAGGGCCATGACCTGATGACGCTGAACCCGGAGCAGATCCGCGAGGTCCGCGGCACCGGGATCGCCATGATCTTCCAGGACCCGATGACCTCGCTGAACCCGGTGCACCGCGTCGGCAAGCAGATCGCCGAGCAGATCCTGGCCCACCAGGACATCTCGAAGCAGGCCGCGCGCGCCCGGGCGATCGACCTGCTGGCCGCGGTCGGCATACCGCAGCCGGCCGAACGGGTCGACAACTACCCGCACGAGTTCTCCGGCGGCATGCGGCAGCGCGTGATGATCGCCATGGCGGTCTCCTGCAACCCGGACATCCTGATCGCGGACGAGCCGACCACCGCGCTCGACGTGACCATCCAGGCGCAGATCCTCAAGCTGCTCAGGAAGCTCAGGAACGATTTCGGCACCGCGGTCGTGCTGATCACCCACGACATGGGGGTGGTGGCCGACATGGCCGACCGGATCGCGGTGATGTACGCCGGGCGGATCGTCGAGCAGGGCACCCGGCGGGAGGTCTTCTACGACGCCCAGCACCCCTACACCTGGGGCCTGCTCGGATCCATCGCCCGGCTGGACCGGCCCAAGCCGCGGCGCCTGGCGACGATTCCCGGACAGCCGCCCTCGCTGCTCCGGCTGCCCGAAGGGTGTGCCTTCGGTGATCGCTGCGCGCACCGGTTCGACCTGTGCGACGAGCGGCCGCCGCTGCTCGCCCGGGTCGACGGCAACCACCTGGACGCCTGCCACCTCGAGCCCAAGCAGAAGAAGGAACTGCGGGAGACCACCATTCACCCCGAGCTGATCGGGACAGCCGAATGACCGCCGACGCCGACGGGGAACTGCTGCTGCGGGCCGAGCACGTCACGAAGTACTTCCCGATCAGGAGCGGGGTCCTGCTGCAGCACGAGGTCGGCCGGGTGCACGCGGTCGACGACGTCAGCCTCGACCTGCGCGCCGGGGAGACGCTCGGCCTGGTCGGGGAGTCGGGGTGCGGCAAGTCCACGCTGGCCCGGTGCATCGCCCGGCTGTACCCGCTCACCGGCGGGTCGGTGGTGTTCGAGGGTCAGGACATCTCCCGGCTGTCCCGGCGCAAGCTGCGGCCGGTGCGGCGTGAACTCCAGCTGGTGTTCCAGGATCCGTACGCGTCGCTCAACCCGCGCAAGCGGGTCGGCGAGATACTGTCCGACCCGCTGCGCATCCACCGGAGCGGGAACCGGGTCCAGATCAAGAAGCGGGTGCGCGAACTGCTCGAGCTCGTCGGCCTGTCGCCGGAGCATATCAACCGCTACCCGCACGAGTTCTCCGGCGGCCAGCGGCAGCGGATCGGGGTCGCCAGGGCCCTGGCTCTGCACCCGAAGCTGATCATCGCCGACGAGCCGGTGTCCGCCCTCGACGTCTCGATCCGCGCGCAGGTGATCAACCTGCTCGACGATCTCCAGGACGAATTGCACCTTACCTACATCTTCATCGCCCACGACCTGGGCGTGGTGCGGCACGTGTCGGACCGCATCGCGGTCATGTACCTGGGCAAGATCGTGGAGGTGTCGCCGGCCGAGGAGCTCTACCAGCGGCCCGTCCATCCCTACACCGAGGCCCTGCTGTCCGCGGTTCCGATCCCGGACCCGGACCTGTCCGACCGCCGGACGCAGATCGTGCTCGAGGGTGACGTGCCGAGCCCGATCCTGCCGCCCTCGGGCTGCCGTTTCCACCCGCGCTGCCGGTACGCCACCAAGATCTGTGCCGAGCAGGAGCCGCCGCTGGCCGAGTACGGCAGCGACGGCCACCTGGCCGCCTGCCACCACCCGCTCAACATCGGCCTCCCGGCGACACCGGCCGCGGCGGCCGATGCGCCATCCGCCGCGGCCGAGGTGCCGGCCGAAGAAGCGCCCGCCTCCGACTGATACGGCGTGGATGCCACATCCACGTCGTTCCAGCAGCATGGCTGGGACATCCACGCCTCATAACCAGGGCGGGCCGGCGGCATCCCTCCGCTTGACGCCGCCGAAATAAAACATCTAGCATATTGATATCAGTTTTTGGTGGGGACCTGCTGGCGTGACGGATTCAACGCACCGGAACGGGGTGCGCACGGGGAGGTGCCTGGCTATGGCATCAATGATCGGCGGCATGATCAGCGCCAGGCGGCGGTCGGCGATGGCCAGCGCGGCCCTGATACTCAGCGCGGGCCTGGCCGTCAGCGGCTGCTCGACCGGCCCGGGCGGCGCGAACGGCGCACAAGCGGAGTGCGCGGCGAGCGGCTCGTCCAGCCCGGCCGCGGCGACCTCACCTGGCTCCGCCGCGACGAGCACGGCCACGGCGGGCTGGACGCTGCCGGGCGCCAACCTGCAGAACACGCGCGACGTGGCCAGCGCGATCAACAGCTCGAACGTCTCCCAGCTCGGCGTCGCGTGGTGCGTGCCGATCGCGCCGGCCAATGCCTACGCGACGACGCCGGTGGTGGTCAACGGCGTGGTGTACACGCAGGACCTGCTGTCGAACGTGATGGCGATCAGCCTGGCCACCGGCCAGGTCCTCTGGACGCACAACTACGACTCGCGGAACGGCGGTCCGGACGGCGTCAACGTGGCCGGCCGGGTCGTGTACGCGGCGACGGACAGCGCCGCGGTCGCCCTCGACGCGGCGACCGGCAAGCAACTGTGGAGCCGGACGCTGATCGGCAACGACCACGAGGGCATCGACATGACCCCGGGCTACGACCACGGCACCGTCTACGTGTCCACCGTGCCGGTCAACGCGTCGACCGGCGTCACCTACGGCGGTGGCGGCCGGGCGGTGCTGTGGGCACTGAACGCCAGGTCGGGCGCGCCGGAGTGGAAGTGGGACGAGGCGCAGGACCTGTGGGGGCACCCGGACATCAACTCCGGCGGCGGCCAGTGGTACGCGCCGTCCTTCGACGCCCAGGGCAACTTGTACCTCGGCGTGGCCAACCCCGGGCCGCTGGGCGGCGTCCCCGGGTATCCGTGGGGGACGATCCGGCCCGGCCCTGACCTGTACACCGACTCGGTGGTCAAGCTCAGCCCGCGGGGCAGGCTGCTGTGGTACTACCAGCTGACCCCGCACGACCTGTACGACTGGGACCTGCAGGACCCGCCGGTGCTGACCACGGCGCACGGGCGGCCGGTGGTGATCGACGGCGGCAAGGCCGGCATCCTGATCGAGCTGGACGCCCAGACCGGGAAGCTGCTCTGGAAGCGCCCGGTCGGCGGGCACAACGGGCACGACGACGACGGGCTGCTCACCGAGGGCGCCAGGCCGGCCTCGCGGCTGGCGTTGCCGGGCCAGGTCAACGTCGAGCCAGGCGCGTTCGGCGGCATCGAAACCCAGCTGGCCAGCAACGGCTCGACCACCTTCACCGCCGTCAACGACCTCCCGTTCATCTACAAGAGCGAATCCGGTCCCTATGTCACGTCCCTGTCGGCCCTGAAGTCGGCTCTGGTCAAGGCCACCGGTGAGATGGTCGCGGTCAACCAGGACACCGGCACGGTCGAATGGGACGACCGTCTGCCGTCGACGCCGTACGGCGCCGCGACGGTGACCAACGACGTCGTCTTCACCACCACGTTCAGCGGCGACCTGTACGCGTTCGACGCGGCCACCGGCAAGATCCTGCTCAGGAAGCCCTTGTCCGCCGGGACGAACGCCCCGGTCACCGTCGACGGCGACTACGTCATCGCGGGTGCGGACGTCGCGGCCCCGAGCCTCGGGCGGCAGCTGATCATCGCCTACAAGCTCGGCGCGAAGGGCACGCTCCCCGACGCGTGAGCAAGTCTGGCAGGATCACCGCCCACGAAAACCCCGGACCCTCTCAGCAGAGCCTCAGCTTGGATCCAGTAACCTCGCCGGGTGCGCATTCACGGGGTCTTCAGGGGCATTGGTTCGTTCGCAGTCAGATTCCGCTGGTTTGTCGTCGTAGCGTGGGTCATAGCGGCCATCGCGGTGCCCCGCTTCCTGCCGTCGTTGTCCAGCGTGACCCAGGGCAACAACGCCAACTTCCTTCCGGCCAGCGCTCCGAGCGAGCACGCCCTCAAACTGGCGGCGCCGCTGGGCGGGTCGACCCTCCTGCCCGTGCCCGTGGTCGCGGCGGCCCAGGGGACGCTCACCCCGGCGGACCAGGCGTGGCTGCAGAAGCTTCAGGGTGACCTGGCCAAGGTCAACACGGTCGTCAAGGTGCGCGACCTCGGTCACTCGCCCGACGGCCAGGCCGCGCAGCTCCAGGTGCTGTCGAACGTCAGCCAGGGCGGGGCCGGCAACGGCCTGACCACGCTGGTCAAGGACCTGCGGAACACGATCGCCCGGGACGGCCCGCCATCGGGCCTGTCCGTGCACCTGGCGGGCGCGGTCGCGATCAACGTGGACCAGCAGGCCAAGTCGGGCAACACGGACAGCCAGATCCAGCTCCTGTCGATCATCTTCATCATCGGGCTGCTGCTGCTGGTGTTCCGCGCGCTGCTCGCGCCGTTCGTCACGCTCATCCCCGCCTTCTTCGCGGTCACCATCTCCGGCCCGCTGGTGGCCGAGGCCGCGCATCACGGGCTGAAGGTATCGCCGCTGGCCCAGATCCTGCTGATCGTGCTGGTGCTCGGCGCGGGCACGGACTACGGCCTGTTCCTCGTCTTCCGGGTGCGGGAGAACCTGCGCGCGGGTCTTGACCGCAAGCAGGCGGTGGTCGCGGCCGTCGAACGGGTCGGCGAGTCGATCACGTTCTCGGCCGCCACCGTCGTCGCGGCGCTGCTGTCCCTGCTCTTCGCCACCTTCGAGTTCTACTCCAACCTGGGCATCCCGCTGGCCATCGGCATCGCCGTGATGCTGCTGGCCGGGCTCACGCTGCTTCCCGCGCTGCTGGCCATCTTCGGCCGGGCGGTGTTCTGGCCGAGCAAGACCCAGGAGGGCACGGGAAAGACCGGCGTCTGGGGACGCGTCTCGGCCCGGATCGTCCGCCACCCGGCCCCCACGCTGGTGGCCGGCCTGGTGGTGTTCGGCGGCCTGGCGTTCGCGGTAACCGGGTATACGGCGGCCGGCTTCGGTGGGGACACCACCGCGCCCGCGGGGTCGGACTCGGCCGCCGGGGCCAAGATCCTCTCCGCGCACTTCCCGAACACGAGCGCCAACCCGACGAACCTCATCTACCAGCTCCGCCAGTCCGCGTGGAATGACCTGCCGGCCCTGCAGACGGCACAAAGCCAGCTCGCGTCCAGCGGTCTTTTCACCTCGGTGACCGGCCCGCTGAACCCTAACGGCGCGACGCTCACGCCGGCCCAGCTCACCGCCCTGCACGACCGTCTCGGGCCACCCCAGCTGCTCCCGGCCACCCCGCCGGCCGGCTCGGACATCCCGCCCATCGGCTATCAGCTGTACCGCGCGACCGCCCTGTACATCAGCCCGGACGGCCATACGGTGCAGTTCGAGACGGGCCTCAAGGCGGGGGACCCGTCGACCACCGCCGCGATGAACGCCATTCCCGCGGTCCGCGCCGAGGCGGCCGCCGTGGCGCGCAGCATCGGCGCCGCGGACTACGGCGTGGGCGGCCAGGCTCCCGCCATCTACGACATCAGCAGCATCTCCAACAGCGACCTGGCCACCGTGATCCCGATCGCCATCGCCGTCATCGGGATCCTGCTCGCCCTGGTGATGCGCAGCCTGGTCGCGCCGCTGTACCTGATCCTCTCGGTCGGGCTGTCCTACCTGGCCGCGCTCGGCCTGTCGGTCCTGCTTTTCGTCGAGATCGCCGGGGACGGCGGGCTCGTCTTCTTCCTGCCCTTCCTGATGTTCGTCTTCCTGCTCGCGCTGGGCGAGGACTACAACATCCTGGTGATGAGCAGAATCAGGGAGGAAGCGCAGCATTTCCCCCTGAAGGAGGCGGTGAGCCGCGCGCTCGTCGCGACCGGGACCACGGTCACGTCGGCCGGTCTGGTGCTCGGCGGAACCTTCTCCGTGTTCGCCATCGTGGGCGCCCAGCAGGGATCCACCCAGTTCCGTGACGTCGGCGCGGGCCTCGCGCTGGGCGTCTTGATGGACACCTTCCTGGTCCGGACCCTGCTGGTGCCGTCGACGGTCGTGCTGCTCGGCCGGTGGAACTGGTGGCCGTCCCGGATGAGCCGGCCCGATTACGCCCTGTCGCCCGCGCCGGCGGAGGAAGCCATCGACGCCCAGGACGTACGGCTCAATGGCCGGGTTCGTGACTCAGCAGCCGAGCACTGATCACCACGGTGCACATCAGGCCGCAGCCGGCACACCAGCATAGGAAGTTCTGGTCCTCCCCGGACCAGAACTCCTGTACGAACCCCGTACCGGAACTCAGATCGGCACCGCACCCCGGGCAGAAGCCCACGGTCATGCCACATCGCCGAACAAGCCCAGCACCTCGTCCCTGATCGGGCTGTAGCGGATCGAGCTCTCGCGCAGCCACATCTGGCGGAACGCCCGGGCGCCGCCGAACTTCTCCCGCTCCATCGGCAACTCGATGCACACGTTGACCGCCGGGTCGCGGAACACGCAGATCGGGTCCTGCCCGGCCTCGACCCGCTCCATCTGCTCGAAGTACAGCTTCCGCAGCATGATCACGCCGAGATCCGAACGGCCCAGGTGCTCGCGGCTCCGGTCGGCGATGGGGCCCTGGGTAACCCAGGCGCAGATGTCCTGGCCGTCCACGTAGTCACGCAGCCACTCGCCCCGCGAGTCGACCAGCGGCACCTGGTACACCGGAACCGACGCCTGCGGCCGAGCCGGGGTGTCGAACCGGTAGGTCTGGTACCAGACGTGCCAGGTGTGCGTGTCGTCCACCGGCACCCGGATCTGGAACGTGGCGATGCCGCCGCCGCCGACCCGCAGCATGCCGGGGAAGACCAGCGGGTGGCCCGTCTTCCAGTCCTCGTCCTGCTCGGTCTGCCCCTCGAGGACCCGGCGCTTGAGGATGCCGTGCTCGAACACCTCGAAGGCCACCTTGACGTGCTTCTTGGTCACCACCCGCACCGGCGGCTCCCCGGCCAGCTCCTTGACGAAGCTGCCGTACCGGCCGTGCAGCCACTCCACGTGGTACGGGTCCACCGAGTTCTCCATGATCTGCACGAAGTTGCAGGGCAGCTCGGCGTGCGCGATGTCCCGCCAGACGTCGGGCCAGACGAACAGGTCGTACCGCGGCAGCAACGGGGCCGGAGCCGGGCCGAGGTAGGCAAAGATCAGCCCGCCGAGCTCGGCGACCGGATACGACACCGCCCGGATCCGCGACGCGAACGTGCTGTCCGCCGGCTCGCCCGGCTGCTCGAGGCAGCGTCCGTCCGCGTCGAACAGCCAGCCGTGATAGCCGCAGCGAAGCCCGGTCCGTTCGGTACATCCGAGGGCGAGGGAGGCCCGGCGGTGCGGGCACTGCTCGGCCAGCAACCCGAGCCGGCCGCCGGCGTCCCTGAACAGCACCAGGTCCTCGCCGAGCAGCCGCCGCCGGACCGGGACCCGGCCCGCCATGTCGTGCGTGGCCACCGGCCACCAGTAGCGGCGCAGCAGGTTCCCCATCGGGGTTCCCGGCCCGACCGCGGTGAGGCGCTCGTTTTTCTCCTGGCTGAGCATTGTCGGCTCCCTGAACAGCCCGTAACGTCTGAAACACTGTGTTTTATTTGAACGTTCGTGTTATCCAGATCCCGGCTGCGGTTCTCGCCGTCGCGGTATGCACCGACCGCTCGCACGGGCCCAAAAGGCCCGTGCTCGCTGGGTCGGTATGGATAACACTCACCGGCGACGCTAGGCAACGGCGCCGGGCCGTGGAAAGCGAGCCGTTCGGCCACGCGGAACGCGGATGGCGTTCCGCCCTGGGGAACGCGCTCGTTGCCAGCGTGAAACGGCAGTGAAACCTTCTGGACATCGGAGCCAACCCAAGGAGACGCAATGGCCACGGTCATTCCCGTCGACGAGTTCATTACCGACGAGTGGTATCCCGGCTTCAAGCCCGGATACACCCACGCGCCCTGGTACATAGACCCGGTTCAGACGTTCCGGAAGGAGGACGAGGAGACCTTCTGGTTCCTCGACTTCCACTGGCCGCGCGGCCTCACCCCGATGGGGCTGGTCTGGAACGA
>Ga0306926_10002898_pt1 | contig 17596 bp, 16 predicted proteins | sample flu12Cox44000178_FD_203759 | JGI IMG/M metagenome (GOLD analysis project Ga0306926, IMG submission 203759) | Lab enrichment of tropical soil microbial communities from Luquillo Experimental Forest, Puerto Rico - flux8day.12C.oxic.44.000.178 (v2)... | ecosystem: Environmental > Terrestrial >... | reverse complement strand
CCAGGTGCCACTGCGCAGGGAAAACAAATCGTAATAATCACCGCCAATGCTGTGGGCTGGTTTGTAGAAGGTTTCGCAGCTCAGCCCAGGTATCGATGGAATTTCTTGCGGAATGAAAGCCTTCTGCACGTCTCGCGCGATCTGCAGATCATTCTGAAAAAACACCGAGTCCGTCTCCGCCTTTTTGAGGAATTGCAGAAAGGTTTCGACATGATTTCGTAGCAGCAAGCCCGCTTCTCTTCCCTGACCCCTCTCCAAGGCATCAACGATAGGCTGATGCGATTCCACGACTTCGGGAAGATCGCTGACAACCTTGCCAATCGCCGCCCGGATTCGTATATCGAAAATCATGGAGTCCCATACCCGCAGCAGTACATCGTTCTGAGAGGCTTCGAGGATCGATCGGTGGAAGATCACGTCGTGCTCGGCGTATGCATCGAGATCGTGATTGCGCACTGCCACACGCATATTGTCGACTGCGCGTTGTTGCACGACTGTGTTTCCTTTGAGCAAAGCCACGGCGGCGTGTCCACCAATTTCTTCCAAGGCAGCTCGGATCGCGTACGCCTCATACATTTCCTTGGGACGCGCTGAGCGCACGAAGGCCGAGGTCGGGCCTGAGAGCCTCACCATACCGAGCGTATGCAGATCAGCAAGGACACCTACAGCTGAGGAACAGTCGAAGTCATATTCCTTGGCGATTCTTGCTACCAACAACCGCTCTCCTTTTTGATAGCGCCCGTTCACCAAGTCTCGCACCAAGCGAATTCTGGCGAGTCTCGAGTGGCCGCCACCACTGGCATCTGCGGTCACAGACTGAAAATCTTCATGGTCCGGCCAAGTCATCTTGCGTGCCCTCCGGAAATATTTCTTAGGCGCTGGCCGAGCCTTATCAGAGGGATCAGGACGTTCGGCACGTTCTTGCTCGACGCTCATACGCGAAACAGCCTCCATAACTCATCAACTTGCGCATCCTCAGACATCGGAATAGCGAGTTCATAGTGAGGCTCTTCCGTTCGACAAAGCTCGCCGGTCCGCTCCCGAGTGAGCCTCAGCGGGACCGCAACAACGTACCGTCAAAAGCGACAGTCCAAGTGGTCCTCGCAGGTACAGCCTTCGGGAAACACTCTCAAAGCCTCCCGCAGGCAGCGTACGTGCATAACTTTCGGGAAGACAGCTGGATGCCAGCGTCACCACGTCATCATTGTTGAGCCGCGGTTTATTTTGTTCCGAGCCCAGAAAGGAAGACTGCAACAGCGTCGCCAGAATCAAATTCAGAATCGGCTGCTCAAAGATGTGGGCTTCCTCGATCAACTCGTAGTCCCTGCTAACCTCGATCTGGTTCAGTCTGTGTTTCATGTTCGACACCCCCGGACCCGTTGTGGTCGGATCGTGCTGAACTTCTGCCTACTCATGTAGGCGAGATCTTCAGTCCAGGTCACTCACTGCTTACAAGAAAAACCCGGAGCAAGGGGCACCGGGTTCATTGATTACGGCCCGCCATCACACCGCCGTCCACATCCCAAATCACGCCGGTAACCCAGCTCGCTTCGTCGCTCAGTAGGAAATCGATGACCGCTCCCACATCTGCTGGCATACCCACACGGCCGATGGGGTGAAAAGCATTGAACCCTGCGAGTGTCTTGCTGATGTCCTCTGGCTTTATGAACGCGCCGTAGATGGGCGTTTCCACCACTGCTGGCGAAACGGCGTTTACGCGAATGCCGTGTTCCGAAAGTTCCATCGCCAAATGCTGTGTCAATGAATGTAATCCTGCCTTCGCCATGGAATAAGCCGAAGAGGGCGTCGCCTTGATGGCTTGCTTCGCCCACATCGAACCAATATTGACGATACTGCCTTGGACCTTATCGTTCACCATCCGTTGCACCACCGCCTGAGTGAGAAAGAAAAGCGACGCGTTTATGTCATGGTATTGATGAAAGTTTTCGCGAGTATGCTTGAGGAACGGCGTTGGAGAAAAATAGCCTGCTGAATTGACCAAATAATTAAATGTTGTGCCGGAGGCAAGCTCTTGGGCAAAGTCCTCCACTTGAGCGCGATCGTAAAGATCAACGACTTTCGTAATAACCTTCGGTGAACCCGCTTGCTTGATGACTGCTGCTGCCGTTTCAAGTTTAACGGTGTCGCGGCCAGCAATAGTCACGGTCGCGCCGCGCCCAGCGAGGCGCTTGGCAGCGTCCAACCCGATTCCCGTTGAGCCACCGATGATGAGTGCGTTTTTCATGGTTTGAGAATTCATTGTTGAATCTCTTTCTGTAATTAATCTTCACTCACGGATCGCGCCGTCCAAGTGCGTTATGATCACCTTAAGCGATGCTCGCAATTTGAAGAAGCGGGCACAACGAGGTGGGGTAAGCACAAGCTGGTAAGTCTTTATGAAAACCAATGAGAAAAAGATTTCGCGTCGTCTGCCGCCACGCCAAGTCGGGCGTATGGTGGAGACCGTCGTTGGCTGCAAATGGTCGCTCACGGTCGTGGATTTGATACAGCGAGGTATTCGCCGCCCGGGCGCGATGGAGCGGACGGTCGAAGGCCTAACGGCCAAGGTGTTAAATGATTGCCTGCGGTTGCTGGTGTCCTACGATGTGCTGGAGAAACGCAGTTACCCGGAAGTGCCGCCGCGCGTCGAGTATTATTTCACGCCATTCGGACGTAAATTCGTGGAGACCTTCAAATTTCTCGATGCATTAGAGAAGCAACTCAATCGCGTCCGCCGAAAGCCCTCCCCAAAACCCGCTAGCTGCTTGATCTAGATTCCAGATCGGACAAATGAAAATCTCCCTGATTCCCCCGAAGTCCTCTTTCTGAAACGCATCCGCAACGATCCACGCTACGCCGCGCTTCTAAGAAAGATGAATCTTCCCAGTTAGCCTGTGACATTGGACTCGCCAATCTTGATCGCGGCACATCAATGCATCAGCCGAGGAAATTGCGGTCGAGGGCTACTCCTTTACTTCGGCACTCCAATCCCTAGCGCGAACTTCAATCCTTAATCCTTCGTCACAATTCGATCCACTCTTGGAAGTGCGCAGCCAGACTTATACAGGAAGGCAGATAATTTGCTGGAATTCGATCACCGCATCGACAACTGTGCTCTTTTGCGAATCAGCTTGGAAATCGGCCTGGGTCCTTGATGATGGTCGGTGCATACTCGCACCTTGATCCTCGCTGCGGGCTCCATGGCGAACAAACTTGAGGATGTCCAAACCAAATGGGGCCTCGGTCTCGACGCCGAGTGTCGTCATAAGGTGCAGATCATGCGGAAATGGCCCGACCACAACCTGCAGCTCAACGACCTGGCGGGATGAGAACATCCGGCGTACTTCGGCGAACTTTCGTCCGTACAGCAAGAGGCAACCAACAGTTCGTCAGTGAAGGAAAATGCGGTGCGCTCCTGTTGGTCGAAGAGATCGAGTGGTGTTTCGCTTTGCTGCAGAGCCGTAAGCTGCACGTCGGTCACGCCGATGGATTTGGCAATGACAAGATGCTGCGCCCAAACCTATGTTCCATCGCAGCGTTGCGCGACGCGAAGGATAACCAATTCTCGCAGTCTGGTATCAAGGTCTGTTTCAGTCAAGAGTGCCAGGACCAGTCGCAGAAGCTGGGCGCCAACAGATGGCTCATGCGCCAGCATTCGGAACGCATTTGACGCTGGCGTCCTCTCAGTGGGCCCACTCTGGCGCATCAACTCTGCGAACTCTGCCGGGGTTGCGTATGGAAGTCGAGCCATAATGTGCATTTCCTCTTCGAGCTTCAGGATCTCGGGGTATCCCGTCCATCGCGAAAGCAGCAGAATTTCAACCGTTCCCTAGTCTTAGTCTAGCTGCCATGAGATGTGCATACCGAACTTGAGCAGTAGGCGGTCGTAGGCTGTGAGCAATCCGTCGAATCGTACGGCGTCGAAGATCTCGTCGGTCTGTTTCCCAGGACTACCGACGAGGTGGCTGTAGTCGTACCCGTCGGGGACGGGTGCGGCGACAGCCCGCCGGAACTGGGGGCAATGTGTGCAATGAGGTAGCTTGGTCCCGGCGCACTCAGGGCAGCATCCCGCGCACCCGTACTCGCTGTAGGAATTCGTGAATTGCATGACTCACTTTCTGCCTATTAAGGCGCGAAATGGTAGGAATTCGATCATCAATTAGAACGGTGTTACACAAACCCAACTTCAGGCACACAACCCTCCCTCACACGGTAGGTTACCCGTGATGGCTGTTGCTTTTACGTCGATGTAGCACCACTGGCATCCAGGAGAATTGCGGAGGCGTCTTCTACAAGCGACGGGAGTGGCTGCCGGCTGATGTGAGTGATGTGCAAGTTGCCGGCGACGGTGAGCACCGAGATGCTCTGCGTGTTGACGTCTCCAGTGATGACGGACGGATACAGTGCTTTGAGTGTCAGGTGTCCAAAGCTGGTCCGCACTCCCGGATCGCCATAATTGCTGATCATGAGGTCATGGTTGTAGAGGCCTTTGGCGTCGATGGTATTTAGGTCATCCGGATCGCCTTCGCACTGCACGACCTCGCGAACGGCATTCAGCCCGAGCGCAGTCACGTCCTTCGTCTGAGATGCACGCATACCTTGCTTTAAAACACGGGCAAATTCCCAGAAAGGAAGGTTGTCTGACGGACGCATCACGGAAGGATGCACGCTGATCAGGACTCCAGCTGCACCCGATAGATCTAACATCGGTCGAAGGTCGATAGGAGAGAAGCAGACCACGGGTGTGGTGCGCCACCGCTGCGTGGAGCATCGTCCGGCGAGAAAGAACGCCGCAAGAAGAGCACCTTGCACCGTCGTACCCTCTGCGCGTGCAGTGGCCCATATGGCGTTTAGATCCTTGGCAGGAAGAAGATGACGTAGCACCCTGGGCCTGGGCAAGCTGAACCGCAAGGTAGAAGAAGGTGCCTTTGCGCGACACAGCTCCGCATATGGTCCAGGTTCACCCAGTCCAAATAGTTCTCCGATGGCCGGAAGCAACGGAAGAGGATCTCCCAGAGTCGCACCCGAGACCGCGGCAATCAAATCCTCGATGATCCGGACATTCGTTCTGCCATCGCATGCTGCATGATGCGCCGAGAACAAGATCACGGATCGTTCAGCACTGTGGCAAAGGGTAAGGCGTGCCAGCGGAGCGTCGACATGTGCAAACGAGGTGACCGGCTCTCGTGCAATCAGGGCATCGAGGTTTGCTCCTTCCAGCGGTATCACCCGTAGCGGCAACGGAGCGCCAGGCAAGGTCTCGAAATAAGGATGTTCGCCGGGGTTCTTGCAAATGCGGGCGGAGAGGAGCGGGTACCGCTGTTGCACAATGGAAAGCGCATCCCGCCAAGCTTCGACGGTTGTGGCGCCTTCCACCTCGGCGAGGATCATAGTCGTACGTGGAAAAGTGTTCTCCGAAAGCCAAAAGTACTCTTCCAAACCGTCGAGGATTCGCAGTTTCTCTCCACGCGATGCTTCCTGATGATGCGCATGATGAAACACAGTCTTTCTCCCTTCATCTACCAATGCGAAGAAAGAGTGTGAAATCGATCACTAATAATGGGTAAACAAATAAAGGCGCAGTAGGTCGATGATCGGTGCGCGTTAGTGTTGTCGAGAAAAAAGTGTAAGTCTGCTCGGAGGTCGCTGGCGTGGACGGGCACCCCCCAGTTCTCCAGTCGAGAGATAAGTCGGATTATTCCGTCTTCGGCACTTCGAGAGGCAGGCCCGACGCCGACCAACCCTCAAAGCCGTCGACAAAAATCCTAATGTCGGTTGAGCTCCCTCGGAGCAGGATGCTGGCGGCAGTCGCTCCCAAATCGAGCAGCGGTACCGAGATGGCGCCGGGCAGATGACCTTTGCGCCACTCGGCCCGGCTGCGAACGTCGACAAGTTGCACCGGCTCGCCGCTCTCCAAGGCTTGGCAGATGCCCACACATCCCACGGTTGGTATGCTGGCCAATTCTATGTTTTCTTGGCGCCATCGAGTTTCGTCCGTTAGGAAAAAGCCGATGACTCGCTCAAGCCCAACCCGCGCCAGTCGTATATGTGCTTCTTCGGCACGTGACTCATCTTCGGCGACCAGTATAAGTTCCTGACTTGGTCTCACCAGCATTGCCGTCCAACTTGAAAAGGGGCCGGTCAGACCAATTTGTATCGCTCCTCGAATGTTAAGCGCGGCAAATTGATCGGCAGGTCGCGTGTCGAATCTCATCTCGCAAATGTTAGGTTAAACGCCAACCTTACAACCCTCCGGTTAACAGTAGGAAACGGCCGACTTCTGCCAATTACTATCCACTGCTTTCCCTGTTCTAAGAACGCGGTTTCTGCGGCATTCCGACGTTCCGCCATCTCTGTGGAATGCTGCGATCTTCTGCACAGGGTCCCCGGTAATTCCCCCGGGTACGAACGTCCCCCGGCAAATCCGGGCAGGTTAACGACACAAGTCACGACACAAACAAGTCGCCACCATCGGGGCGAGGCTTGCGTGTCCGATTTTGCCCTTATCCTGCCCGCATAAGTGCGTGCGAGAGGGAGCCACAACCTCCGGCTAACGATGTTGCCCCCTTTGCGAATTGAGTGCAAGTAAATGGTGGGGGCAGGAACCCCGAGAACCCTCCGCGAGAAAATAAATTCGCGCCCAATTTCCAGGCAATTCGCAAATAATCGGCGCAGCAATCGCTCCCCGCTGCCCGAGGCGAGCTCGCGGTAGTCTTCTGGTAGTCTGACATGGGTTTGTCGCTGCGAATTTTCCTGGCCAATTTTCCAGCGATTAGCAACCGATTCGCGGAGGACTCGCGGACGATTCGGAACCAAGCAAACTCGGTGCAGGCGGGAAGGAAAATCGCGCGAGGGATTATAGTCCGAGGGTTTTCCGAGAATTGTCCGTAACCGCGCCTCGCGACTTCACCGACGCCTTTCCTAATATCCCACCTTCCGTAATAGCTCTTGGAAGCGGGGATCGTTTCGTACGGGGTCCCACCATGGGCTGTTCTTGATATCAAAGCGTATGGATGGATCGTGCTGTTGGACTGTCAGCTCCAATTCGCGTAAGCCGGCCTCGTTGTTACCCAACATGAAATATGCATGAGCTGTGTGCCAATGATCGTCGGCCGGAGGCTTCAAACACTCCCGCAACGCCTCTTGCCAATAACCTTTAGGTCCCTCTTTTCGCAATATGGCCCGTAGACGGTTCGCTTCTGCCGTAGCCGCGGTTTGAGTAGTACGGTCGTAGGGATGAGTCTCATCCTCATGGATCGCATCCTCGAACCGGCCCAGATTCTCGTACACGATGACAGAGCGGTAAGTTGTAGGTACCGAGGTCGGGTCAAGTTTCCTGCTTCGCTCGGCTTGCTTAAGAAATTCTTCGAATCGTCGTCCTCTCATTAGAACTCTTTCCGCCGCCACGCTTGGATTCAGCGAAAGCGGGTCCAAATCCTCGGCCCGTCGGGCCTCTGCCAGGCCCTGGTCGTAGCGGCCTGTGTCCGCGAGGAACATTGCATATGCCGAGTGAGTGTCGGCGTCGTATCCATTCAGCTTCATCGCCGTTTGAAATTCCGCCTCTGCTCCAGCTGTGTCCCAGTCGTAAGCGTGCTTGAGCCAGGCGAGCTCCGTTCGAGCTCCTGGAATCGCGTTGTCCAGGCTCAGAGCTTTCAGGGCTGCTTCGCGGGCGCGCGGGAAAAATACATGAGGGTCATCCCACCCACTAGCTATATTGCAATATGATGCCGCCATTCCAGAGTAGGCGGCGGCATAGTCAGGCTGAATAGCAATAGCTTGTTGGTAAAGCTCTAGGCTTTTCGTCAAGCTTTCAGGGGTTCCATGTGCAGCATAGGATCGGGCTTTTAAGTAGAGGTTGTGGGCTTCGGGGTTGACTGACTTGGGACCTCGGACGTGGGCTTCCTGCTGTGGCGCGATTTTCGCCGATACCAGCGAGGCGATCGCGAGCGCTACTTTCTGTTGCAACTGGAATATGTCGCTTGGCGGACCCTCGTATTCCTCCGCCCATAAATGCCGGTCCGAGCTGACATCAATCAACTGCACGGTAATACGAATTGTCTGTGGTGAACGTGCGACCGAGCCCTCCACGACCGCATCCACCCCGAGATCACCTCCGATCTCCCGAATGGATTTTTGCACTCCCTTCATCCGCATCGCCGATGTTCGCGAGATCACCCTCAGGTCGGTTAGCTTCGCGAGCGTCGTGATCAATTCCTCCGTTGTCCCATCGGCAAAGTATTCCTGTCCCGGGTCTCCTGACAGGTTTTGAAGTGGAAGGACGGCGATTGAATGAATCGCTGGCCGCTGGGATCGGGAATGGACTCCTAATAAGTACCAAATTCCCAGTACGGCCAACGCCAGTGCCAGCAAAGATCCCAGCAGGGTTTTCGATTTCCACCAGGATGGGATTTCGTCACGGTTCTCTTCCGGAGGTAGTGGCGCAACGGCCGAAGGGAGGATCGATTCGCGAGCAGCCGCTGCCAAATTCCTAGTACCGATAACCCTGATGGGACCGACAAAGCGATAACCTTTGCCAACCACAGTCTGTAAGAATCGGGGCCGCTCGGGATCGTCGTGCAGCGCCTGCCGAATCTTCCGCACGGCGGTGTTTATGCCCTGCTCGGTATCGAGGAAAACGTCCTTGCCCCACAGCCGCTCGACAATGGCCTCCCGGCTGACCAGATTGTCCTTGTTTTCGACCAGGAAGATGAACAGCTCCATGGGGATTTTTTCAATCCGGAGAACTCGACCGTCGCGCCGAAGCTGGTAGCGCGAGACGTCTAGTTCCAGATCGCCGGCTATGTGTCGTTCACCGAGCATTCAGACCCCGATTTCAGAGGCTGCATTATATCGCAACCGTTTCCTGGGTAATAACCCTCAATGCTTTAGTGACTTACGGCTCTATAGAAAATTGAGGCTATCTACAGGCGCTCTTCATTGACCGGCGGTGAGACCTAGGGCTGAATGGCGGTTCGGCAGCAACCTAACTTCGCGCTAGGACGCGGGAGCGCAGCGGATTAGCCTCCGAGCGGAGGTACTCGGTGGTTGCCCGAGCCTTGCCGCTGGCTCCCGGCTTCATTTAACGAGCGGAGAAAACTGCGTCTGCAGCACAATTAGGAGGAAAGTCCAATGAAGAATGCTACCCATCTGCTGATGACAACCGCCGTTTTGGGCTTGTTGCTTTTGCATCCAAGCCTGTCACGTGCTGATGACGACGGCTGTGACGGAGGTATTGCCCTGCGTACGAAACTTGTCACAGTGAACAACTCGGGGGTCACGGGAAATGCCAATCTCTGCATCTCAGCTGGCGGCGTCCGTACACGTATTACGGCCGAGAACCTCACGCCAGGGAATCCGTACACTGTCTGGTTTGTCTATTTTGACAATCCGATGAATTGCTTGAATCCCGGGCACTGCACACCTGCGGACACCACAACCCCACTCGCAGACCCGGAAGGTGTTCTAGGTCGTTATGATTCGATCATCGCCACACAATGGCGAGGGATATTTTCTGGACACGTTGGAATGGTGCCTTCCAGCGGATCAGAAATTCACATGCCCATTTTTGCGCATGGAAGTCTGAGCCCGGACGGTCACATTCGCGCTCGCCAACTTCTGACCCCGCAAGACCCCTCTCTGGGTGCACCTGGCCTGGGCACTTCCTCCGATGGGCTGAAGGGGGGGCCGGTGGCCGTTGCGGTATTCGTCATCCCGTAGCGAGGATGATAGGCCACAAGAAACTAGCCGGGCTGATCCAAATTGGTCCGACGGAGCAGCTCGGTTTTCCGCGTGACGCTATTAAGGAAAGACTACTGCAAAGAGGCTAGCTGATTGGGCAGCAGACACGGTAAAAGAATGACAAGTGACGTTGTCCGCCTCACCAGCTAGGTCCGTCGAATCAGTTCTGAGAGAGACGGGTTGTCCGGACCGCACTTTGCCTCGGGCAGTTGATCAAACGAGGCGCTGCGAGGGAGGCAAGAATATGGTTCACCGCAAATTGGTCATATTGGTAGTCGTAACGATTGCCGCTGTGGCTGTCGCCTCGTACGCCGTCGCTGCTGGCAAGATCGGACAGGAGGTAGCCGTTCCGGTCCATTTGCAGGATGGTCAGGAGTTTCAGATGACTGCGGCCCAGTTGGCGGCGTTCGGAAAAACTCTATTCACCGCCATGTGGACCAGCCAGGAGGGTGCAGGTCGTCCCATGACGAAAGGCACCGGAAATCCCATTTCCGATCTCACAAGTCCACTGGTCTTCCCGCGCAACTTCAATCGTATCTCGGGACCCGACACGAACTCCTGCTCGGGCTGCCACAACAAGCCCGACATTGGCGGAGGCGGTGACATTGTAGGAAACGTTTTCGTCTTAGGGCAGCGTTTTGACTTCGCCACTTTTGATCCCCACGATCCGGTGCCCACTCGTGGTGGAGTCGACGAGGTGGGCAGACCTGTCTTTCTACAAACGATCGCTGATTCGAGAAAGACCGTCGGCATGTTCGGTTCCGGCTATCTGGAGATGGTTGCTCGGCAAATGACTGCGGACCTTCGATCCATCCGGGACAGTACGCCTCCAGGGGCCTCTCGAGCCCTAGTGACCAAGGGCGTGTCCTTTGGGATGATCACGCACAATCTCGACGGCACGTGGGACATTTCGAAAGTCGTGGGTTTACCACCACCTGCAACCGCTACTTCCGGTACGACACCGCCGGATCTCATCATTCGTCCCTACCATCAGGCCAGCAACGTCATATCCGTTCGTCAATTCACAAATAATGCATTCAACCACCACCACGGTATCCAGTCCGAAGAGCGTTTCGGAGTAGGTGCGGATCCGGACGGCGACGGATTTGTGAATGAATTGACACGTGCCGATATAACCGCTGCGACCATCTTTCAAGTCACGTTGCCTGTACCAGGCCGCGTGATCCCGAGCGATCCGGAAATCCGCAATGCGATCAGGAACGGAGCAAAGAAATTCGATGAGATTGGTTGCAGCAATTGCCACTTTCCCAGCCTGCCGCTGGACAAGCAGGGCTGGATCTATTCCGAGCCGAGCCCTTACAATCCTGCCGGCAATCTCCAAGTGGGACAAGCGCCGACGCTGTACGTCGATCTGACCGACCCCAATCTTCCGCCTCCACGTCTCCGACCCCACGAGAACGGAGTCATCCAGATTCCCGCCTTCACCGACTTGAAAGTGCACGACATCACGAGTGGCCCAAGTGATCCGAACTGTGAGCCGCTAAACATGAACCGATCCGCGGGTTCCATGGGATTCTTTGCGGGCAATTGTCAGTTCATCACCCGCAAGCTGTGGGGGATTGCTAACCAACATTCTTTCGGACATCACGGCCTGTACACAACCATGCGCGAGGCGACTCTGGCGCATGCCGGTGAGGCGCTCGGATCGAAGATGGCGTTCCAAAGTCTGGGTGCCTACGATCAGGACTCGGTGATCGAGTTCCTGAAGTCGTTGCAGATTCTGCCGGCCGGCACCAGATGCACTGTCGTTGATGAGAATATGAAGTGCGTCCACTTGTCTGAAACTAGCCCTTGAGATGCGCCCCACATCCTCTCCGCGCAATTCATCCGCGAAAATCGCGCCAGGATGCCCTAGGACGCGTCTGTGCCACTGGGATGGCCTAGCAGCCTGTGGCGTAAGTAGTTGATTTCTGGCACGGCCAGCGTCGTGTTCGACTCGGCCGCCCCTTGCGGTTGTGCTACGAGCAAGAACGAACCATTATCTGACCGCTGCAAAGTTTCGTGGCAGGCAGATTCCGTTCGTAAACCCGATGCAGAAGACTCGCCTCACTCCGCCCGCCGTTGCCTGTATGAGAAACTGCAAGTGAATGGCGGGGGCAGGAACCCCGAGGTGCAAGGAATAGGGCAACCCTAAGACCCAACACATTCTCTCCGCAACAAAATAAACTCACGCGAATTTCGGGCCAGGATACCTTGAGACGGTCTGGACGACCCCAACCTTGCGGATAATCTGCAAGTATTTTCCCTGCCAATTTCTGAGCGATTAAAAATACACTCGCAGGGGAATAGCAACCGATTCGCAACCGAACAGGCTAGCGGGAGGCAGGATCGTGCCGACGAAGCTTCAGGCGATGCCCTGGCATTTTCCGGATAATTGTCCGCACTATGCGCTCGCGATTTCACCGACGTCCGTAGGAGCCCTCCGCGAGAAAATAAATTCGCGCGCAATTTCCAGGCAATTCGCAAATAATCGGCGCAGCAATCGCGCCACGCTGGAGCCACGCGCGATACCTTCCCGGTAGTCTGCACTGGTTTGTCCCAGCGAATTTTCCCGGCCAATTTTCCAGCGATAAGCAAACGATTCGAGGACGATTTCTAACCAACCAAACTCGGTGCAGGCGGGCAGGAAAGTCGCGCGAGGGGTAGTCGGACCATTTTCCGAGAATTGTCCGTAATACGCGCTCGCGACTTCACTGACGCCAAAACTCGGCTGTGCGCAAAAAATGGAAAAATCGGGAAAAGTAAATTCGGGAAAAATAAATTCCGACGAGGGATTTTTCCGGAAAAGGGGTAATTAAGAAAATACGCGGGGATGTGGTATCCAGAAAAATAAGGCTTGCCGACGGGCTACCTCCGATCTCCTGCGACCTGCCTTCGATCTACTTTCTACCTTCCATTCCCCGTGTCTTCAGCCTCTAGCCTGGCAGGAAACAGATCCCTGGGTAGCGGCAAACAAGAAACGGGCAAATCTGCTCCGATGACTTCCGGTTTGCCCGTGATTCAGTTGCTATCCGGCCGAAGGCACATGTCAGAGATGCCGACAAACCGGCAAAAGTGGTGCCGATTGTCCTTATCGTCCTGGTTGCAAAGCGACTGGGTTGGGGGACGCCTATAGTATTAAAGGGCGAATGGAGCATTCCCATGTCAAAAGTTTGGTTGGTAACCGGCAGCGCAAGCGGTTTAGGTCGCAACATCGCTGAGGCTGTTCTCGCATGCGGCGATCGCCTCGTGGCCACCGCACGTGATCCTCGTCGTCTGGAAGATCTGGTGAAAAAATATGAAGACCAGGTTCGCACCGCTTCTCTCGACGTAGCCGACGAGGACGCGGCCAAGGCCGCAGTGCAAGGCGCCGTCGCCGCCTTCGGGCGTCTGGATGTCGTCGTGAATAATGCCGGCTACGGCGACGTTGCGCCATTCGAGCAGTTGAGTTCGGAAAGATTCAAAGCTGTGGTTGACACGAACTTTTATGGCGTGGTCAACGTGACCCGGGCTGCTCTCCCGATCATGCGGAAGCAGAGGAGTGGCTGTATCCTTCAAGTATCGTCCCTCGGCGGTCGCCTCGCGCTACCCGGCAGCACCGCCTACCACGCCGCCAAGTGGGCAGTTGGGGGGTTCACCGAATCCCTGGCGCAGGAAGTGGTGTCTTTTGGCATCAGGGTGTGCGCGCTCGAACCTGGTGGAATGCGAACAAACTGGGGAGCTCGCGCACACAAAGACGTGCCCGTGCTTCTCCCAGACTACGAACCATCCGTTGGGGCCGTGATCAAGTCACTTGAGTCTCTGTGGGGCAGAGAGAACAGCGATCCGGCCAAAGTCGCGCAGGTAATCCTTCGTCTGGCCGCCAGCGATCGTTTGCCTGCACATTTGCTGCTGGGCAGCGATGCTATTCAATTCGCCAGTCAAGCCGAGGCAACGCGTGCTGCCGATGCAGAACGCTGGAAAAAAGTTAGCGTATCGACAGATGTCAACGCCCCGGAATCCTTGCCGGCATTGCGATTCTAAGAACCGGTATCAGAAGTCACTCTCGTGTTGGGGTACACTTCATTCCCAATAATTGCCTGCACCAACTGTGGGGTTCTCCGATGAACGAAACCAACTCCAGACCCGACCTCATCGAGTCGCGCTCGGCTGAGGTAGATGGGATGAAGCTCCAATACCTGCTGTCAGGACATGGACCTCACGTCATCCTGCTGCATGGATACACACAAACCTCGCATATGTGGCGTCCGGTCATTCCTAATCTCGCGGATAAGTTCACCGTCATCGCCCCCGACTTGCCTGGAATCGGCGATTCTGCGATTCCCAAAGACGGCCTTGACATGAAAACCGCGGCGATTCGAATTCATGCATTAGCGAAGTCGCTCGGCGTAACCGAAGCGCGCGTTGTGGGGCACGACATCGGCTAATGGTCGCCTATGCTTATGCCACGCAGTTCCCGAGTGAGGTAGAGAAGCTCGTAGTCATGGATGCTTTTCTCCCTGGGGTTCCCGGCTGGGAGCTCGCCTACGATAACCCAAATATGTGGCACTTCCGGTTCCACGGCCCAACACCGGAGGCACTTGTCGCAGGGCGCGAGCAAATCTATTTTGGGTACTTCTGGAACGACCTAGCCGCGGATAAAGCACGCTCGCTTTCTGCAGCCGATCGTGAAGTGTATGTCGCCGCGTATTCTCGCCCCGGTCGCATGCGTGCCGGTTGGGCATATTTCGCTTCTTGGCCGGACACCGCGAACGACTTCGCGCAAATGGCTCAGAGGAAATTAACGATGCCCGTACTCTCGATTGCTGGCGAAAATGCCAGCGCGGCGATTCTCGGGCCACAGATGAAGCTCGTGGCAACGGACGTAATCGTGACCAATTTGAAGAGCACAGGTCACTGGCTCATGGAAGAACGTCCGGAGGACACAAAGAGAGCTATCGTTGCGTTTCTGTGAGGTGCGGCGATAACTCGCCGCAAGCAACTAATATCGTTGCCGCTCAGGAAGGTTTCGGATGACGACGATTAGCGAATTCCGGTGTGAAGTTTGCGGCAGGGTAACTACGGTGCCGGTTCATTGGTTTGTAATTCAATGTAACAGCGATGAGTTGAGGCTGATGAAGTGGAACACCGAGGCAGCCTCTGCCAAGGGGGCGCGACACTATTGTGGTGAGGCGCACGCACAGGTGTACATTAGCCGATGGCTGGAAGCAGCATGCTCACCTCCTAAACCAGATTTCTTAAATAGTCTGTCTTCTGAATAATCAAGCATCGACCACTGCGTGCGAACTCGGCTGTTGGGCAGCATTTAGGGGAAATCTTTATGTACTTCAAGACCGCCGACATTGCGGGACTCACACTCTTCTACCGCGAGGCCGGGGATAAGTCGAAGCCAACTATAGTCCTGCTGCACGGTTTCCCCTCCTCGTCGTACCAGTTCCACGACCTCATTCCCCGTCTGGAGAATCGGTTTCATGTGATCGCGCCCGACTACCCCGGCATGGGCTTCAGCGAAGCGCCGGCTTCCGCCGTCCTGCAACCGACATTCGACGACGTGGCCAGGGTCATCGACACATTGGTCGCACAACGAGCGTCCGGGCCACTGATCTTGTACTTGCACGACATCGGCGGTCCGATCGGAATGCGAATCGCGATGGCCCATCCCGAGCACATCGCTGGTCTGATTTTTCAGAACTTCACAACTTCGGTGGAGGGTTGGAATCCCGACCGCCTGGAAGTCTACAAGCGGCTCGGCGGCCCAGAAACCGAAGAGAAGTTGGCCGAGACTGAGCAATTCGCCACCGTGGAGCGCAGCATGTTTCTCCACAAGAAGGGCGCGCGGCAGCCCGACGCCCTGAATCCAGACAATTGGGGGATGGACGCTTATGCGTTCTCAATTCCCACGAGTCGGGTCTTCATGTCGAGGTTGTTTATGAACCTCGCGACGAACATACCGCACTACCCAGAATGGAACGCCTACCTGAAAGACCAACAGCCAAAGACGCTCATCGTGTGGGGACGAAATGACCCCCTAATCTGGCCGGCGGCCGCTGAATTCGTAAAGAAGGTTTTGCCGACGGCCGATCTGCGCTATTTCGACGGCGGTCACTTTGTGCTCGACGAGTACGCCGACGCAATCGCAGAGGCGATTATCGAAACGTTCGCCCGATAGAGCCTTGGCCTGGTGTCCCAAGCGGATGGAGCACGATTGTGAGGGTGATGGGCTACCTTGAAAAGAGCCGCAAGTTCTTGAAACCGCGTTGGCGAAGAGTCAACTTTCATGCTTGGTTGAACGAAGTGTAGGTCGGCGTACGCCTGCTGCTCATATTGGGCCAACATGCGCGTTTGGAAAAATCGGAAAAATCATGCTCGCCATAGCTGTACTGAGCGCGGTCGCGTGCGCACGGTCCGAGGCTTGACATATTGCATGCTCCACCTCGCGTCATCCCCGGATGCGTACTCGTTGCCATCCCAGGGTGTCCCGCAGATATGAAGGTAGGCATAGGGCGTTCCAGCAAACATGATCCACGCACCCGCATCCCGCACCGTGGTGGGGAGGCCGCAATGTTTCGCATCAAACGGCCAGAGCACCATCCAATGTGGCCCTATGGGAATGGGCAGACTAGTCCGATCAAAGCGCCTGTCGTTGCTGTGTTGTGTGGCGCCGCAAAGCATGTAACACAATCCAGGAGCGCGATTCGTAGGTGCAGGTTTTCGGGCGACGGCATCCCTGAACCATTGCATCCCGAGTTCGTCGACGCACATCGGGGGATCACCAACTTTATTTTCGTTTCCGGGAATACAGATCCAGCCGTTGCTGCCTTGACGGAGGATAGTCATTGCGGCTTCATTGTCCATTTCGGCAACAGTCGCTTCCCGCGTAATCTCTATGGGACCTGAACGCATGGCACGCGCGATCTTCACAGCCTTCTCCAGGTCGTCTTCCGAACGAGGCGAGGCAGTCTGTTGGGGCAGTGCAATCGCGGCATTGCTGTAGCTTGCAGAATCCCCATTTTGTGCAGTCGCACGGCCTTGAAGTATCGCCATAACGGTCCCATATAAGGCGAATCGGCCAATCGCTTCGCGTCGCGTAAGGTTTGTCGTCGCCGCCTCCTGACCCTCCCGAATGATGTGTCATAAAATCCCCTGATGGTCTGCCGTCACGCCACAAGAATTGTCTGAGGGGCAGGGCGGAGCTTGACCGCCATTCTGACCAAGTCGGCGAGGGAATTTGCTTTCATCTTTTGCATTACCTGCCCACGATGTGCCTTAACCGTCAATTCCGAGATCCCCAGTTCGCCGCCGACCTGTTTGTTCAACAGGCCCGAGACCACCAGTGCCATAACTTGCCGTTCTCGAGGAGTGAGTAAGGCGTAGCTCTTACGAATATCACGAATCTCCACTTCTCGACGGAGAGCTGCCAGACTGCGTTGGAGTCCCTCGCGAATTGCACTTACCAAAACGTCATCGATGAACGGCTTCACGAAAAAGTCGACGGCCCCCGCTTTCATTGCTTGCACTATTGTTGGAGTATCTGCGTAGTTGGCAGCGAAAATAACCCGCGTTTCTGCGCGTTCCCTGGCGATCTGCCTCTGCGCTTCGAGGTCGTTCAAATCAGGAACAGAAAGAGCAAGGATGAGACAAGTCGGAACAAAGGGTCGTGGCCGGGCGAGAAGTTCTTGCGCCGATTGAAATGTTTCAAGTTGCCAGACTTCGCGGCGGATGAGTGATTCCAGCGAATGCCGCTCAGAAGGGTCCTCACCCACTAGAAAAACTATCGGCGTGCCGTTCGAGGTGGGTCGTGAATCAAGTGTCTGGCCAAGTAAATGCGCTAAGCCTAAGTTCGTGGAGTTTTTCCCAA
>Ga0306926_10002887_pt1 | contig 17627 bp, 15 predicted proteins | sample flu12Cox44000178_FD_203759 | JGI IMG/M metagenome (GOLD analysis project Ga0306926, IMG submission 203759) | Lab enrichment of tropical soil microbial communities from Luquillo Experimental Forest, Puerto Rico - flux8day.12C.oxic.44.000.178 (v2)... | ecosystem: Environmental > Terrestrial >... | reverse complement strand
TGAGATAAATGCCAAAGACTTTCAGCGTGTGGTATTTCTGGAAGCGATACTGACGCGTTGCAAGAACTGTCAGAAGGGTCGCCACAGCAAAGAAACACAAGATTACAAGACACCGTGCAAAAGGGGTTTGAGTAAGTGCGATGGCTACATCACCTTCATCAGAAAACGGCCTTGCCCCCTGAACAGCGCGCAACAAGTCCATGGCGCAAGGAAATAATCGGAGAGTCGCGTTTGTGAAGGCTGCTGTAGGCCAGAAAAAACCCGGACGGTGCGGTGCGACCAGCAAACATACGAGAGCGGCAACCAGCGAGAAAACTGGCCCCGCGGCCAATCCAAGCACAGCGACTGGGCCGCTTATAGGGGTTATGGGACGCACGCTTTGCAACGTTACGTGGACTGGAATGTCGGCTAATTTGTAGACAGTACAGTGACCTAGCTCGTGCAGTAGAATGGACGCGAGGCTGAGCAACACAATGGCGGAAACGCGTTGCGCAAGAGAAGACCTCAAAGCGCCGCGACCAGTTCAATTTCGACCAGTGCGTCTTTCGGTAGTCCGGCGGCCTGAATAGTCGAACGCGCCGGCGCGTCTACTGGGAAATACTTCGCGTATACATCGTTCATTGCTGCAAAATCGTGCATGTCTTTCAGGAACACCGTGGTCTTCACCACGTGAGAGAGAGTCAGTCCAGCGTGCGTGAGAATCGCCTTCAAGTTTTCCAGCACGCTTTCAGTTTGCTGCGCCACATCCCCTTCAAGAGTATTCGTATTCGGGTCCAGCGCGATTTGTGCGGAGAAGAGGAACCCATTCGCTCGTACGGCCTGGGAATAGGGACCGATTGGCTTTGGGGCATCGTCCGTTACGATTATGTCTTTCATGGCGTGGTCCTCATGGACGGAGCTAAAGAACACCGCTGAAATAGTTGGGCGCATGCCATAGCCTGCATTCTAACTCCAGGTCAGTCGCCTTGCCGGACAAATAGAATTGAGGTCAAAGCAGCGCGGGACTACTGCAATATTACTGCAGTGACCATTTCCTTGAATCCATTAGGAAGCACTCAACGAACCTAAGCCTTTACGTTTGTTGAAGAAAACTGGTGAGCCTGGGGAGAGTCGAACTCCCGACCAACGGTCTTGTAGGAAGGCTTTGGCGGACTCCAACCGTGGCGATGAACATGGTCGGCAGAAGGCTTAGTCGCGTTGGCCCTAGCTAACGCCAATTTGGCCATGCCGCCTCTTTAGTCGGACGTAATTCCGCTGAGTATCCCACGAAACAAAATCGCAGCGCGGGACGTATAACGCAGAAGAGTTCTAGGAATTGGAATTGTGGTCAAGAAGACCCTCAAGCTTTTGGCGATTGGCATCACCTGCTTGGTCGTCGCCGCACTTTCGTTTGCTCTCCTTTACAGGAAATATCTTCAGCACGAGGTAGCACAGGCACGTGCCATCCGACAGCAGAATGGTATAGAAAGCCTCGAAGCTGTGCGTATCGGCGGAATCGAACAATGGGTCGAAGTACGCGGCCAGGACGTGAATGACCCGATACTCCTGTTTATCCACGGTGGACCCGGCATTGCTTTCATTCCGATGTCGGCAGCGTTTCAGGACCCCTGGGAAAAATATTTCACTGTCGTTCAATGGGACCAACGTGGCGCCGGGAAGACCTACGCAACCAACGACAGAGAGGTCCAGCGCCGAACCATGAACGTGCCGCAAATGGAGCAGGACGCTCTGGACATTGTGAACTATCTTCGGCAGCGGTTCCACAGGGAGAAAATCTTTGTAATGGGTCACTCTTGGGGAAGCCTGCTGGGCCTGTGGCTCGCCCATGAGCACCCGGAATTGATTTACGCGTACGTGGGAACAGGGCAGGTTGTCAACATGGTGCAAAATGAGGAGGTAGGGTACGAGGATACTCTGCAAGAAGCGCGTAGCCGCAGCAATCAGAAGGCCGTCCAAGACCTGGAAGGTGTCGCGCCCTATCCTCCACCCGAACCAGATTCACGAAAAATGCACATCGTGAGGGATTGGCAAAGGGATTTGCGGGCTCGGTCACCCGACGCTGCCGGGTTTCTCGACGGCAAGAGAATTATCACGGGACTTGTGTCAACCCCGGAATATTCCTTGATGGATGACTATGGTTTCATCCAGGGCATGCAATTTTCCATGGATGTGCTGCTGCCTGACGTAGCAAAGGTCGACCTGACAAAACTCGGACTCGATTTTCAGGTGCCCATATTCTTTTTTGAGGGCCGCTACGACCCGTATTGCCGTCCCTCCTTGGTTGCCGACTACCTTCGGACAATTCAGGCCCCGCTGAAGGAAATTGTCTGGTTCGAGAATTCGGGCCATTTCCCATTCTTTGAGGAGCGCCAGAAATACTTGGACGAGCTCGTACAGCGGGTCTTGCCACTCGCCGAATGACGGCAAACGCTACATGGCCATCGGCCGGGCGTTGTACGCAGTCTGGAGTACTTCCCAAGGGATTGGAGGAAATGGTCACTGCAGAGTAGGCGTTATCGCAGTTAAATAATCACTCCGCCCCCCTCCACCTCACTGAAAACTAGCAATCGCCTGTGTCTCGTCGTCCATGGCAGGAACTACGTCCAGCAAGTGTACCGCCTCCAGTACCAGCTTCACATGTCCACGTGGTCGCAGTAGCTTTAAACTTCCACCACGAAGCTTGAGGGATTTGAACGCCCGTACGACGCTGCTGATACTCGACGAATCCATCTGGCTGATATCGGTCAGATTGAGCACAATTTTGCTGCTCCCTTCGTCAATCAGCTGCCGAAGTTTGTTCTCTAAGAGGTCGTTAGCACGACCAATTGTCACTCTTCCGTGAAGGTCAATGATTGTGACATCGGAAGTATTTCGAACGAAAAGTTGTAGGCTCATATTGCCCTCCTGCGAGCCCGGTTCCAGTAAGGCTGCGTCTCAAGACAAACTGAAATAGCTGCACGTCTCTCGCCAATTGCCCAAAGCATCGCTAGGTACAGCGATTCCCCTTCGATTCTATGAAATGCATCAGCGCGACCTTTATTGCCGAGCATCAATTGCGTTGAAGAAATCAACATCCGAGTAAAAATTAAACCAGAACTTCTATGCTCGTGCTACATCCCCTTGTTCGTGGTCAACGATTTCTGATGTCACTAATCCTTGTAGCCTCTGGTCCTCCGCGCTTTATCTCTAAATGACTAAAAATTGACTCGCTGTGCATTGATGATTGGCAATATCCGCGCAAGAGTGGTGCTAGCCCGTGAGTATCACTTCAATCCGGTCACGGACTGACGGAGGTTAATTTCAACCTCCGTTGGAAGGAAATCGAAAGAAAAGGAGGAATCCCATGAAAACAAAACTTTTGTTGGTAGCCGCGGCGTTGCTGCTTTCGGTCGTAGTAACCGGCAGCTGTTACGCTCAGCAGACCGTGTTGACCGTGAAGATTCCTTTTGCGTTCCAGGATGGGAATCGCACACTGCCAGCCGGAGAGTATGTTGTGGAGCGCCTGTCCAGTGGCACAGAGCTAGTTCAGCGCCTCCGCCAGGTTGATGGCGAGGCGACGATGATTGTTCAGACAGTGTCAGTGGAAGCGAAGACTGAAAATCAGGACCCTGAGCTGGTCTTCAATCGCTACGGAAAGACTAATTTCCTCTCTCTGATTTGGATGGGAGGAGCCCACGGACGGCAACTATTGAAGTCCGGCTATGAGAAAAGCATTGCACGCGAGCAAGGGAGAAGCGAAATTGCGCTCCTGCTACAGCCAACGTCCGTTAAGCCGTAGCTCTGCCGCTATGTCGAGTAGAGTTCTTTGTCACGAAAGTTTGCGGAGAAATGCTGAAGGTCAAAAAACGACAACGGACATACCAATGGGGAGCTGAATCACAAGAATTCAGCTTCCCATTCGCTTACACCTAGGCAGCATCGCTCCCCTCCAATCCCCGCGTCCCGCAATTGCGGCAGATTCGTTGACTCAACTTACCCCGCAAACTACCATGGCGGCACCATGGCGAAGTCTCAGCCACTGCTGGGCCAGACCATCTCGCACTACCGCATTCTCGAAAAGCTCGGGGGTGGCGGGATGGGTGTCGTGTACAAAGCCGAAGACACCCGACTCCATCGTTCTGTCGCGCTCAAATTCCTACCCGAAGATGTCGCGCGCGACCCACACGCCTTAACCCGCTTTCGACGAGAGGCTGAGGCCGCTTCAGCCTTGAACCACGCAAACATCTGCACCATCTACGACATTGGTGAACAAGATGGCCACGCCTTCATCGCTATGGAGTTTCTGGAAGGGAAAACCCTAAAGCACCGTATTTCTGGAAAGCCGCTTCCGCTTGATGAGGTGCTGAATTGGGGGATTGAGATTGCAGATGCGCTCGACGCAGCTCACTCCAAAGGAATCGTCCATCGGGACATCAAACCAGCGAACATATTTGTGACCGAGCGTGGCCATGCCAAGGTTCTGGATTTTGGGCTGGCGAAGTTGACGCAGACGGGAGAAGCGGTGGCCACGCTCGCCACCAACGCCACAGTGGACATCGAAGAACAACTCACCAGCCCCGGCACCGCTGTCGGCACAGTTGCGTACATGTCTCCCGAGCAGTTAGCTGCCAAGGACCTGGATGCACGCACTGATTTATTTTCCTTTGGCGTGATGCTCTACGAGATGGCAACGGGCATGTTGCCGTTCCGCGGCGAAAGTTCAGCAATCATAACGGAGGCAATTCTAAACCGCGCTCCTGTGCCGCCAGTCCGGTTGAATCCCGACATTCCGCAGGAACTGGAAAGAACTATCGCCAAAGCGTTGGAGAAGGACAAAAAGCTTCGCTACCAGTCTGCTGCGGACATGCGGACTGACTTGCAGCGACTGAAGCGCGATACGGAATCAGGGCGCACGGCGGTTGTGAGCAGTGAGCCACAGGCGACGGGCAAAGTCGTAGCAGCCTCTCTCGTGGCTCCGTCCGCTGTGCAGACTCCTTCCGTTCCGACAGTTACGGTGCCGACTAGGACGCTGAAATGGGTGGCGATTGCGGGTGCTGTGGCAGTTGTCCTTCCCGCCATAGCGGGATGGCTTTATTTCGCGCGCCGAGCACGAGCACTCACTAACAAAGACACGATTGTTGTTTCGGATTTCGAGAACAAGACAGGCGACACCGTTTTTGACGACACGCTGCGACAAGGACTTTCGGTTCAACTGGAACAATCGCCGTTTCTCTCCATGATTTCCGACAGCAAGGTGAATCAAACCCTGAAGATGATGGGCCGACCTGCGGGAGACCGATTGACGCCGGAGGTGACGCGCGAAGTCTGCCAGCGCACGGGTAGCAAGGCCATGCTGACAGGCACGATTGCCGGGCTGGGGAGCCAGTACGTGATTGGGTTGAAAGCGGTGAACTGCCAGAGCGGTGACCTGCTGGCGGAAGCGCAGGAACAGGCCACAGGCAAAGAAGGGGTACTCAAGGCTCTGGACGCTGCGGCAGCGCGTTTGCGGAGCAAGCTGGGTGAGTCGCTCAGCAACGTCCAGCAATTCGATACGCCGCTCGAGCAAGTCACGACGTCGTCGCTCGAAGCTCTGCAGGCCTACACCCAATCCTGGGTAGTGTACCGAGAGAAGGGCGATATTGCTTCCATTCCTCTCTTAAAGCGTGCCATTGAACTCGACCCAAATTTTGCTCGCGCCTACGTTGCACTGGGAGTTCGATACGGTAACGTCTCGGAGACTGGTCTGGCCGCCACCAATTTAAAAAAGGCATACGAACTGCGGGACCGCGTGAGTGAGAAGGAGAAGCTCGCTATCATGGCCATGTACTACTTGGCCGCGACCGGAGAGCTGCAAAAGTCCAATGAGCTGTACGAGACCTGGGCGCAGACCTATCCGAGAGACGCCCATCCACACGTCGACTTGGGCAGCAATTACGTGACGCTCGGAAATTACGAGTCGAGTGTTACGGAAAGCAGCGAAGCACTAAGGCTCGATGACGGCAACCCGAATACATATTTCAATCTTGCACAAGCATACCTCGCGCTCGGGCGATTCGATGACGCCAACGCAACCTTAGACCAAGCGGCCGTCCGAAGGATTAACGCACCGAATCTGTACGAAGCTCGGTACTGGATAGGATTCTTGCAGGACGACCGGAAAGTTATGCAGCGCGAAGTAGCAGCGATGACAGGCAGGCTTGGCGGCGAAGACGTCCTGCTCTGGGTCGAATCAAATACAGAAGCGTGGAACGGGAAGTTGAAGAATGCGCGGGAGCTGACGCGCCAGGCGATGGATTCAGCCCAGCAGAACGACGCCAAAGAGACGGCCGCAGGTTACCAGGTTGTATCGGCTCTGAGAGAAGTAGAAGCGGGCGACCGCAGGGAGGCGCAGGCAGAAGCGAATGCGGCGATAAAGCTGCCTCCCAACCGCGATGTGCGGGCCATGGCAGCGCTGGTTCTGGCGCGGTCAGGCGACACGGATGGAGCCGAAAAGCTGTTGGCTGAACTTGCCAAGACATTTCCGCTGGATACGCTGGTAGAGGGGTATTGGCTGCCTACGATTCGTGCAGCCGTGGCGCTCGGACGCAATGACCCGAAGCAGGCTGTTGAACTCTTGAACGAAACGAAGCCAATAGAGCTGGGTCAACCCACCAACCTCTCCGTGGCATTGGCCCCGGTTTATGTACGCGGTGAAGCCAATCTCGCGCTGGGCGACGAAGACCGAGCAGCTGCGGAATTTCAGAAGTTCATTGACCACCGCGGAGTTGTCATAAACTTTCCTTGGGGTGCACTGGCCCGGCTGGGACTGGCGCGCGCCTACGCTCTACAAGGTGACACCGCCAAGGCTCGCGCCGCGTATCAGGATTTCCTCACGCTCTGGAAAGACGCCGACCCGGATGTCCCCATACTGAAGCAAGCCAAAGCCGAATACACGAAATTACAATAGGTTATCCGCACGCGTGCAAAGAAACAGTCCTAACTCCCGGTAAGTCGCCTTACCGGACATGTTCAATTCGGGCGCTTCGACATGTCCGGCGGGGCTTTGCCCGAGTCTTCGTTCGACGACACGATTCAGGAGGCTCTTTCGGCCACCAGAGCATACACTCGGGCTAATTGATCGAATCCAGCGCCTTTTCGCATGAGTGGCAGATGAAATAGCACGGATCGCGTTTACCGCGAGCAAGTCATTCAGACAACCCGCGAGTTTGACCTCCTAGGCCATACACTGGCTCTTAAGGCAGTAAGCTCTCGCTAGCGTGATGATAATCCCTGTTATCAATACTTATCCGCCCTACACATCTTGATATTCATGTGATTTTCAGACGCAAATGACAGACTCTGCCTGATCTGCGACGTTTCACCGATTGTGAATTGGAGGTTCCCATGCATTCAGACAGTCAAGGCATTGATTCTGATTGGCCTCACAGGTGAAACGCCATGAAATGGATCACTCGTCAAAACGTGAAGGTGGACCGCGTCGCCTGCCCCTGGCTCATCAAGCGGTTCGTAGACGCGGAAGCGAACTTTATTTTCGTCCCCGAAGCCCAGCTTCTCGAATCCGCCCGCCGCGAAGGGGCCACCCCTTTCGACGGCAACCGCATCCCTGAGGTAAGGCTCAATCATCGCGGCGATCGCTGCACCTTCGAAGCCATCCTCGAGGATTTCCATCTCGACGATCCTACCTTGCACCGCTTAGGACTCATTGTTCGGGGCGCCGACGTCAAAGGCCAAGAACAAATCGCACCAGAGAGCGCCGGCTTCGCCGCTCTCGGTATCAGTGACGAAGAACGTCTCGCCCGAGAATTTCCCGTTTATGACGCACTCTATGCTTACTTGCGTCAGAAAGCCGTCTGACTCCATTGTGGACTAAGAGCCGCACAATGTTCGCCCTCGGCATTCTCCGTCGCCGTGCAAGGAAAATTTTCCAGATGCATAAGGAAGATCTTGTCCATAGTTGCTGCACTGAACAACATTTCTGACCGTAAGGCTAAGGAGGCAATTCCATGCTTCTATGTCGTTCGTTCCTGATGCTTTCAATCATATTTGGGACGCCATCCTTTCTTGCGGCCCAAAATTTGGACACGGCAAAAATCGATGAAGCCCTGGGCCGGTCGGGCCAAAAATCCGGCGATATGTATCGAGTTGCCTTTCCTAGAACCGACCTTCACGTACGCGTGAATGAGACGGACATCAAACCGGGGCTCGCGCTCGGCTCCTGGGCGGCCTTCAGCGGTGACAACGCTCGCGCTGTTGTCATGGGAGACCTCGTCCTCCTGGAAAACGAAGTGAATCCCGTGATCCGCAAACTCCGGTCCTCGGGGTTTGAAATCACCGCCATTCACAACCACCTCATAAATGAAACTCCTCACGTCCTCTACGTGCATTACATGGGACATGGAGACGCGCCACAAATCGCCCAGGCGCTCCGCGCGGCGCTCGCGGAATCGAAGACCCCGCTCGAAAAACCCGCCCCGCCGGCTCCGCCTTCCGAGCCGCCCTCTTTCGTCAAGACCATCGAGGACACTCTCGGGACTAAGGGCCGCTGGTCCGGCGGTGTTCTCGGTTTCGGCATTCCTCGCGTCGAGCCCATTGTTGAAAATGGAACGACGCTCACAGGCGCGCAGGGTGTCGCCGAGTCCATCAACTTTCAGGAAGCCGGCCCGGACAAAGTTGCCAGCACCGGCGATTTCGTTCTCACCGCCGACGAGGTCAATCCCGTCATCTCCGCCCTTGCTGAGCACGGCATTGAAGTAACTGCGCTTCACAGTCATCTGCTCACCGAACACCCCCGCCTGTTTTTCATGCATTTTTGGGGTTTAGGGAGCACAGCCTCCGTTTCCCAAGGGATTAAAGCCGGGCTCGACAAGGTTCACGTCAAATGAGCACTTCGAGCAATCAGCGCGGCTCCATCCAGCCGGGCGAATCGGCAGCCGTCCCGGGTCTTTGGGAATTTCTACGCTATTTCCTGAAGCTCGGGACGCTCGGCTTTGGCGGGCCGATCGCGCTCGCTGGACACATGCAGAAAGACCTGGTGGAAGATCGCAAATGGATTTCGAATCAGGACTACTTGGAAGGCCTCGCATTTTCGCAGCTTTCGCCGGGGCCGCTGGCCGCGCAACTCGCGATGTATCTCGGGTGGGTGCGCGCCGGCATGCTTGGCGCAACGCTCACAGGCGTCGCTTTCGTCCTCCCCTCGTTTCTCATAGTGTTGGCGCTTGCCGCCCTTTACGTCCACTACGGCCGCCTCGTTTGGATCCAGGGCGCTTTCTACGGCATCGGCGCGGCGGTAATCGCCATCATTGCGAGGAGCGCGTACAAGCTGGTCCGCGCTACGCTGAAGAGCGACTGGCTGCTGTGGATTCTCTTTACTGCCCTGGCCGTGACCACCGCCTGGAAAGAGGCAGAAATCGTTTGGCTCTTTATACTCTGCGGGTTTATTTCGAGCTTTATCAAGGCACCACCGCGCGTGCGTCTTGCTCGAAATATTCCTGCAATCGCAGCGATAAAGAATGTGTTCGCCGGCGCTCTCAGGCCAGCTTCAGCGGGCGTAGCCGGCACGCTATTTCTGTTCTTCCTAAAGGCAGGTGCGTTCGTATTTGGAAGCGGTTTGGCTATCGTGCCATTTCTGTATGGTGGTGTCGTTGGTAAGTACCATTGGCTAACGGAGAGGGAATTTGTTGATGCCGTGGCTGTTGCAATGATCACGCCCGGACCTGTGGTCATAACCGCTGGCTTCATCGGCTACTTAGTCGCAGGTGTTACCGGAGCGGCCCTTGCAGCCTCAGCGGTATTTGCTCCGCCCTATTTCATGGTGATTGCAGGAGCACCCTACTACCGGCGCTTTGCGCAGAATCCCCAAGTAAAAGCCTTCGTGCAGGGGGTTACGGCAGCCGCCGTGGGCGCAATTGCTGGGGCTGCCTTCATTCTTGGTAGGCGCTCGTTGGTCGATGTGCCAACGGCTTCGATTGCTGTGCTGACATTTGTGCTTCTCAGTTTCAAGAAGATCCCGGAACCCCTATTGATCCTTGCTGCAGGCATCGTAGGGCTTTTGTTTTACAAGGGGTGAGGACTCGAAACGCCATCGAGAATCACCATTGGAGGGCCGAATGCGAAACAAACTTTTGCTACTTCTTGGAATCACCGTAGCGGGAATACTAGGGGTTTTCGCTAGACCGACCGCGCCTACGTTGAAAAAGGTTGCCGAGTACGATCTGCCAGGTCCCGCCGGAAAGCGATTTGACTATCTCACGATTGATGCTGGCGACCATTACTTGATTTCCGCCCACCTCGCGGCGAAACAAACGTACGTGATTGACTTGCGTACAAACAAGGTAGTTGCAACGGTGACTGAGACCCCAGGCGTGGAAGGCGTCGAATACGTTCCGGAGCTTAAGAAGTTCTACACCTCGAATGCGTATGACAACACCATTGGCGTTGTGGACCTGAAGCAGATGAAAGTCGTGAAGAAACTGAAGACGGACGCGAAGCCCGATGGAAGCACCTATGCGGCTCCGTTCCACAAGCTGTACGTTTCAGATGAACGCGGGAAGGCGGAAGCGATCGTCGACGTGACGAACGACGAAATCATTAGGACTCTGCATTTTGACAGCGAAACAGGAATGCCGCAGTACGACCCCATAGCCCGCAAAGTCTACGTGAATCTGCAAGATGACAACATTTTTGCGGTCATTGATCCAACCTCCGATGAAGTCGTCGGCCGCTATCCGGTTGGACGCTGCAAAGGAAACCACGGCATGGCCCTTGACCCGGAACATCGCCGCGCCTTCCTTTCGTGTGAAGGGAATGAACTTATGACGGTATTTGACCTTAACAAGAATCAGCCCATCGCCTTCCTACCAATGGCTGGCGGCCCAGACGTAGTCAAATTCGATCCCGGGCTTGGGCGCATCTATGTTGCGTGTTCGAGTGGCGCAATTTCGATCTTCCAAATGGACGACCCCGATCACTATCGAAAACTAGAGGACTTCCCAGTGCAGAAGAAAGTACACAGCCTGGCGGTTGATCTTGAAACGCATCGTGTATACGCACCTGAGCAAGAAGCTGATGGTAAAGCGGTGGCGCGAATGGTGATTTACGAGGCCACAAGCAATCAGTGATCTGGAAGATCCGTTGACGTGGCATGTCGTGAACCAGACGCGGTCAGTGCTGGCCCTTGGCTCATCGTTCGATTGGCCCAACGAGCTGCCTCGAGAGTCTTATTCTGTTTCAAGGAAGTTGCTCCTTTTGGTGTTGATTATTGCAGCCTCATTGGCCGACCCGGCTTCGGGGCAAAGCCAAGCCTCGCTGCCAGAGAGCACAGTCGTTCATGCCGTGCGCGTAGATCGGGCGCCGACGCTTGACGGCAGTTTAGACGATCCCCTCTGGCAAGAGGCCGAAGTTACCTCGAACTTTCGGCAAAAGGAGCCCTACGAGGGCGAACCTGCTAGCGAGAGGACCGACGTCCGCGTCCTTTACACCCATCGCGCTGTCTATTTCGGAATCCATTGCTTCGATTCCGAGCCGTCGAAAATCATCGCTAACGAACTTCGCCGCGACGAGATGGAGAATTTTTTGTTGGCGCGGTAGTTGGCGCTGAGGCGGAGTTCGTTGTCGTCAGCCAGGACCTCGACGACCACTTCGAAATCCTGATCGACTCCAATCACGACCGCCGGGGAGCTTATGTTTTCCAGATCAATCCTCTCGGCACTCAGATCGACGGCCTCATCGTCGAAGAGCAGGGTGGTACTTCCGGCGGCGACTTCGACCCTGGCTGGGACGGCGTCTGGATATCAGAAGCACGCATCACATCCGACGGCTGGACCGCCACCGTCGAGATTCCCTTTACCACTCTGAATTTCACGCGCTCCAAAGACGTCGTGTGGGGAATCAATTTCAAACGCTTTATTCGTAGAAAAAACGAAGAGGACTTATGGACTGCCTACCGCCGCACCTTCGGCATCACCAAAGTCTCTGAGGCAGGCGAACTCCGTGGCATACAGGACATCGGCAGCGGCCGCCTCTTTATCATAAAGCCCTACGGCCTCGTGCGTTACGACGTCACCACCGGACAAAACCCCAAGTTCCCGCTCACTGGCGGCGTGGACATCAAATACGGCCTCAGCTCCAACCTCGTCCTAAATCTCAGCGGCAACACCGATTTCGCTGACACCGAAGTGGACGTTCAACCCTTCAATCTCACTCCCTTCAAGGTCTTTATCCCCGAAAAGCGCCAATTTTTTCTCGAAAACGCAGGCGTCTTCAGCTTCGACATCGGTGATCAGGATTTCCTCTTTTTCAGCCGCCAGATCGGCGTCGACCCCGTCACCCTCAATCAAGTCCCCATTAACGGTGGCGCGAAGCTCACCGGCACGTTAGGCCGTCTCGAGCTCGGCGTCATGGACGTCGACACGCGCTCAAGCGGCCCCAATCCCTACGCCAATTACGCCGTCGTGCGCCTCAAGGAATCTCTTTGGCCCGGCTCCTACATCGGCGTGATGGGGATCGACAAACGCTCCGGCAATCCCCTCGACCCCTTCAATCAAACCGGTGGCGTGGACACTCGCCTCGTTTTTTTTAAAAACTGGATCGTGGACGCGCACGCCGCTGCCACAAATTCTCCGTTCAACCCCAGCGGCGCCCACGGCAGCGCCGCGGACTACGGCGCTTCGCTCTCCTACCACTCAAATTGGCTCGACGCCATCGCCGAGCGCCGTCGCATAGGCCCGAATTTCAATCCCGAAGTCGGCTTTATCGAGCGCACCGATTCGGATGAAACTTTCGCCGACGCTACTTTCAAAGTCCGTCCCGCAATCCGCAGCGTCCGCGAACTCCAGTTCGAAGGCTTTATTCTTCACGCGCCGGATACGCACGGCAACGTTTCCACCCAGGAGTGGCAGGCCACGTTTCGCGCAGAATTTAACAACGGCGCATACACCGACGACGACATCGCTGACGTTTTCATACAGCGCCTCACCACTCCCTTCCACATCTACAAGAATGTCTTCATCCCCGTCGGCGTCTACAACTTTACCCGCCACCAGCTCACCTACGGCTCCAGTAAGGAACGCCGCTTCACCTACAACGTCTTCGAGCGTTTTGGGAGCTATTACGACGGCACTCTCACTCCGCCTCCGAGACGTGGAACCGTTTTCGCCTACCCCTTTCCAACGGCAATTTCTCCGTCGTCCTCGCCAGCCTCCAAACCAACTATTCATTCAACCGCTTCCTCACCTTCACCAGCCTCATCCAGATGGACACTTCGAACACGCAGGCCGTCAGTGCCAATCTTCGCCTCCGCTGGAACTACCGCCCGGACAGCGACCTCTACGTTATCTACAACGTCGGCACTCAGTTCGCCAGCATCGCCCCCGCCAACCCGCCCCAGGTCCGCGAAACCCGCTTCGCCGTGAAGTGGACGTACTCCTTTTCACCTTGATTGCCTCCACTATAGAAACGTCAACTTTCTAGGATTCAACAACGAGCAGCGCGGTTACTCGGCCTTGTAGACGAGAATGTGCGCCGCTTGCTCGCCTTGCTCGGGAGCGGCGACAAACAACTTCCAGGAGTCGCCGTGCCCACGGCGCGACACCAAGTAAGAGAGAGAATCAGTTTTCGGCGTGGCTGCCGGAATCCAGTTCTCGAGGGGTCGTAGGCGCGACCTGAATTGGCGCATGGCGATGCGGGCGAGGCGCTGAGATAGTTATGTGGAACGAGACATTGCCGTGCGGTTCGTCGGCTGCTTCCACTCGCCCCTCAAGTCGGTTTGCCGCCTCTTGAACGTGCGAGATTGAACCCTTTTGGGCCTGCTTTAACAGAGCTTGAGCGACAGCTAAACACTGTTCAGGAGTAAAGACCTTTTCAAGCGCCTCAGTAATAGGCTTGCGCTTGGGTCTACCGCCCGGATTCCCACTCTGGCCGGGCTTCCAGGGCGTCAGATTCTCGGGCCGTCCCCGGCGCTTCTCGCTGTTCTCGCCGCTGTTCTGAGTGGGCGTTGAGAGATACTATCATGTGAGATACCTGGGGTAAGGGGGTGACGATGCGCCTGCGTCGGGTATGCTTGTTTGCCACTCTCTACTTACTCTGTGGACCCACAAGTTTATCCGCACAGTATCGGGACTCCGAACACATGCACATTGAAATCTCTCCGTTCGGCGGCTCCCGGTTCGGCGGGGTGGTTCAGCTGAACCCCAATCCGTCGAACATCGACTATTTCACCATCAAGAGCTCCTGGGATTATGGGGTTCTCGGAGATGTGTCACTGCTGCCGACACTCCAAGCGGAATTCATGTGGAACCGCCAGCCCACAGAACTGGGCGCTCATAATTTTTTCACCGGAACGACAAGCCAGGCGGGCAACGCCACATTAGACATGTATCAGTTCGGTTTTCTCTATGAGTTTGGCTCCGCCGCACGCAAGACTCAAACCTTTCGTTGTCGGTGGGCTGGGATTCACGCACTTCGCCACGAATGGGATATTGAACTTCGACAACCGTTTCTCGTACAACTTCGGAGTCGGAGTAAAATACTTTTTCACTCGCAATTTGGGCTTGCGCTTGGAAGCCCGGTATTCTCCCTCCCAGACGACATCTTCAAACGCTCTAATTTGCGACCCTTTCTTCGGAGCCTGCTTCGTTGGAACAGTTTCAAACTACGCCCAGCAGGGACAAGCCAACCTTGGCTTGATTTTTCGATTCTGATGAAGCTCAGTTCCGGGCTCAGGCGAATCCGGCCCGAGAGCCTCGCGGCCAACCGCAAAGCCCTGGACAAACTTGACTTGAGAGCCCCGGATGTTTAATTTGCTAAGCGATGTGGTTTGCGAGACAAATCGCTGTGGCAGTGCTAGGGGTCGCTCTTGCAGCTTATGCTTTTGACTGCTCGGGGATGACGACGCCCGAACAGGCGATGCAGTGCTGCAATTCGATGCCCTGTTCGTCGCAAAGCGATCACGGTCAGGACTGCTGCAGGACGATGCCGGCCATGCATGCACCGTTCGTACAGCCCTCCTCGATTGCCACGATCGTTTTGCCGACAGCGCAACCGACAGTTCTGGCAGTGATCCCGCGGGTTATTCGGTTGAATTCTTCCCGGGTTCCTATCTTCGGGAATGAACAAGCTCCGCCCGGTATCAAGACTTCCGATTTGACACCACTCCGGATCTAGTCACCCTTCCTACCCAATTCCTGGCACGAAGAGGTGTGCTTCAAGCGCACCGATTTTTCTATTGGAAGGCAGACTGTGAGACCGCAGAAATTCGTATGCTTTCTGTTGCCAATCGTGTTGTTGCTATGCGTTTCGCCGGCTCGCGCGCAAGGGCCCGCGCCGGAAACTGCTCCGCCGCTCTTTCCGGGAGGTGCGCTTATCTCTTACAACTCAGTTTTCACCACGCGAGGCCTTATGTCCTCGGAGACGATTCCGGCGACGGCGCGACCGACGTTTTCGCACGAAGGCGATTTCAACTTCACTTGGGGCTTCCATCCGAATTTTGATTTGACTGTGATTGCTCCTGTCTTGACCAATCATTTCGCAGTTCCCGGCGGGAGGCTGTTGGCGGACGGAACCGGATTAGCCGACGTGGTGCTTCTCGTGAAATATCGCTTTTACCGGCGTGATTCACAGCGGGGAACAACGCAAGCGTCGGTGACCGTCGGTCCCAAGTTACCAACGGGCCGAACAAATCTGGCGGACGATACAGGGAAGCTCTTGCCAGCCGGCTTGCAACCGGGATCCGGCTCGACGGATTTCTTCATCGCGGCGAACTGGACCTACACCGGGCTGTTCAACCGTCGGCGGCTGGTGGCGGACGAGGATTTTCATTCTTTGATTCGCTCGGAAGGAACGCAAGGGACTCGACTGGGTAGCGCGGTTGAATCGCGATTCTGGCTCTCCTATCGGCCGTACGAATCGAAGAACGTAACCCGGGAATGGTTTATCGGCCCTGCGCTCACCTGGCTGCATTCGCAGGACGACCGGATCGCGGAAGTAACGCAAAACGGAAGCGGCGGCGACGTGCTGCTCGCGGGAATCACGACGTACGCAGGAGTCCGTCCGGGCATGCACGTTTGGGCGGGTATGGACTGGGACGTTGCGCATTCGACGGGCGCAATGTTCATGCCCGTGCGCCGGCACATCAGCTTCGGAATCACTCAGCAGTTTCGATTTCATGTTCTCGGACAATAACAAGGAGGGACGATGGAAATGCGAAAGCTTGCTCTGTTGGTTCTTTTGGGCACTACTCTTGCACCGGCATCGCTCGCGCAGATCAGGCACGTTGAAATGCGCGTCGAAGGCATGACCTGAAATTTTTGAGCCTACGGGGTGAAACAACACCTCGGACGCCAGTCTGGCGTTCAAAGCGTAGATGTTAGCTTGATCGATGGAAAGGTTGATGTGACGCCGAAAGAAGACGGGCAGATTGATCCCTCTCAGCTGCTAAAAGCCACGTACGGTAGCGGCGTTACTGTGGCAGAGATGGGTGTGACGGTGCGCGGGCGGATCGTGAAGGATCCATCAGCGGGCATTGCGTTGCAATTCGAACCGAAGCGATCTTTCGCGGTGGTACCGAATGAGACGTCGAAAGAACTTGAATCGCTAGCGGGCTCGGAAACGATCGTGACCGTTCGCGGCGGATTGTACAAGAAATCGGCCGGGAAAAAGAAGGCAGACACTTCAGCTCCGTTGAAGCTGCTGATTCTTGAAGTACAAAAAAGGGAATAAAGGATGAGCGGATGCCGCGAAAAGTTCTGTTGTTGGTGACCCTCGCTGTGTCCGGACTCGCCGGTTGCAACGCGCAAACGGCGAGACCTCCTCAGCCAAAACAAACTGCGCCTGCCGCCGGCGAGATCGGCTCGCGGCTGCCCGACTTCTCCTTAAAGGATTTGCAAGGGCGCGAGATTTCTTCAGCCGATCTCCGTGGCAAGGTAGTGCTGATCGATTTTTGGGCTACCTGGTGCCAGCCATGCAAGAAGGAAATGCCGGGCTACCAGAAGCTGCTTGACCGGTACGGCTCGCAGGGATTTGTCGTAATCGGATTCAAATTCGACACCATGAAGGACGCGGAAGATCCCATTCGGTTCGCTCGCAATATCGGAGTGCACTATTCGCTGGCTGTGGCGTCCGACGATTTGAAATCGAAGTTTGGCGGAATTGAAGGCTTGCCGACAACAATGCTGTATGACCGTCATGGAATACTTAGGAAGGAAATAATCGGATTCGAATACACGAGCACGATCGAAAGAGCATTGATGCCACTTTTTTAAGGGTGAAGGGCATTGGGGATTTCGACATAAGACAAGAATACTATTTGCTGCCGGTTAGCTGCCAAGCCGCTCTGAGCCTACCCATAGTTGGGCCAGATCTTTGAGGTTGTGTTTGTATGTGCGCGTTACCAGGTATTCCTTGCCGCCTTTTACGCGCAGCCTGTACTCGCCCGTCGGTAAAGGTTGGATCTCCTCAACGGCTGAAATATTCACGACGACTGAGCGGTGAATGCGAATGAAGCCGTAGGGTTTGAGTTTCTCGACCATGGAGGAGAGGGACTCGTGGACCAAATAGGGATTGGGGCGGTGCTGCAAGGAAACGTAATTGCCTTCCGCTTGCACTGCGGAGATGTCGGCTAGATCCAGAAGAAGGATGCTGCCGTTGGCCTTGAA
>Ga0306926_10002886_pt1 | contig 17628 bp, 14 predicted proteins | sample flu12Cox44000178_FD_203759 | JGI IMG/M metagenome (GOLD analysis project Ga0306926, IMG submission 203759) | Lab enrichment of tropical soil microbial communities from Luquillo Experimental Forest, Puerto Rico - flux8day.12C.oxic.44.000.178 (v2)... | ecosystem: Environmental > Terrestrial >... | reverse complement strand
TTATCGTTGGTGTTGATTGAACGATGCGTCCAGCCTTCACGAACGGTTCTGAAGTCCGGTACAGGAAGGCACCCTCGGGCGCAGGGACGCGCCGGACTTCACCGCTTCACTTCAGCGGATCGTCGTGCCGCAACACGCGTTGGAACGCCGCGATGATCGCTGGCTCGGGGCGGTGAATGGGCGGCAGTGTTTGATAGCTCTCCCAGCCGCCACCGAGACTGCGGTAGAGGGCGATGAAGTCCTCGGCAGTGGCGACCTGAGCCGCGGTGTACTGCTCTTCGATCTCATACTCCTGCCGCTGCGCGTCCACCACGTTGAGGTAGTCGGTCAGGCCACGTTCGTAGCGTTCGTTGGCGAGTGTCACGGCACGCTGGCTGGCAACCAGGGCCGCCTCCAGCTTGCTGAGACTCAGCTGCTCCGCGCGGTAGCGCCCGACATTGGTGTCGACCTCCCGCACCGCCTCCTGGACGTGCTTCTTGTAATCGACGAGCAGGGCCCGGGTCTGCAAGTCGGCAATCTCAACCTGGGCGTCCAGCTGGCCGAAGTCGAGCAGCGGCCAGGCAGCGCCGGCACCCAGCGACCAGATGTGCTGCCCGATGGTCGGGAGTCCCGACCCCTGTTGGCGCTGGAAGCCGAGCGAGCCGGACACGAACACCGAGGGGAACAGGTTCGCCGTCGCGATGCCGATGCGGGCAGTCGCGCCGGCAAGCTCGCGCTCCGCCTGCTGAATGTCCGGGCGCCTGCGCAGCAGCTCGACGGGCAGCCCGATGGCAACCGCGGCCGGCACCGAGGGAACCATGGCCGCAACCCCCAGCTCCTTCACCATGTCCTCGGGGTACATTCCCAGCAGCACCGCGATGGTGTACTCGGCGGCGCGCACCTGGGCATCGACGGGAGCCGCCTGCGCTTCGAGCGTGGCCAGCTCACGCGTCGCCAGTGTCACATCCAGCTCATTGGTGATGCCCCGCTCGTAACGGATCCCGACGATGCGCTGCGATTCGCGCAGCGCATCGATGGCGGCGCTCAGCACCGAGGCACGCACCTGCAGCCCGCGCAGATCCACGTAGGCGCGTGCCACATCCGCAATCACGGCGATGAGCACGCCGTCGCGCGCCGCACGCATCGCACCGGTGTCGGAGCGGGCCGCCTCGATCTCGCGGCGGTACTTGCCGAACACATCGAGCTGCCAGAGTGCATCGAAACCCGCAACGACGTTGACGTGCTCGAGTCCGGTGGTGTTGGCCGCCGAGATCTGCGTTTGCGGGGCACGGGCGCGCGCGAGATCATTGCCGGTGCCGCGGCCGGCGCCCGCGCCCGCCTGCGCTACGGGCAGCACTGCACCGATGGCAGCGGCTTCGAAGGTGCGCGCCGCCTGTAGCCGATCGAGCGCCATGATCACATCGGGATTGCCGCTGACGGCGCGCTCGATGAGCGAGTCGAGCTCCGGGTCCTTGAGTGCGTGCCACCAGCCGGTGAGCTCCACCGCTGGCAAGGCGGCGGTTGCCGTGCTCCCCGGCGCACTCGCGGGGATGGCGCCGACCTCCTCGGCGTAGCCCTGCGGGGCAGGAAGCTTCGGAGTGTGGTAGCTGGGACCCACGGCGCAGGCGGCCACGAGGCTGGCGCCGAGTGTGAGCAGAAACACGCGTAGACGCTGCGGCACGTGAGTCACTCGGTCAGTGTTCGGCTGCCGCCATCGGCGCAGGCGTGTCGGGTTGCGCGGCATGCACGCTTACCTGTTCGCCGTCCGCGATCTGACTGCTCACGTTGAGCGCCAGACGGTCGCCAGGGGCGACCCCGGAGCTCAGCTCGACGACGCTGCCGTCGTCGCGCCCGATGGTGACCTTGCGGAAGCTGATCCGGCCGGAAGAGTCCACACGCGCCACGTGCGGCCCGCTGGCGCGGAATACCAGCGCCGCCGCCGGCACCTCCACCAGTCCACGCGGCGGCAGGCCGAAGCCGACTTTGACGTACATGCCCGGCACGAACTCGTCCTTCGGGTTCGGTACGTCGACCTCCACTCGCAGGGTGCGCGCCTGCGGGTTCAGCGCCTGGGAGGTGCGCGTCACCTTGCCGCTGTAGTGGCGCATGACCCCGGCACTGCTCTGCACCTGCACCGGAGCATTGCCGTTGATGAGGTCCTCGGCAGCGCTCTGCGGCGCATCGACGAAAATCCGGATCGGGTCGTTCTGCGTCATGACGTAAAGCGGTGTCGTCGCCGCGGTGCTGCCGGCAGTGACGAGGTTGCCGATATCGATGTCGCGGACGGTGATCACGCCGTCATACGGCGCGGTAACCCTCTTGAATTGCGTCATGGCCTGATACTTGTCGACCTGAGCCTGGGCGAGTGCCGCGTCCGCCTCTGCGGAGCGCTGCCGTGCGACGGCGCTGTCGTGGGCGGCTTTCTTCTCCTCGCGCTCCTGATCCGACACGACGCCCTTGGGCGAATCGCGCCAGCGCACGTAGGTGGTGCGGGCAAAATCGGTCTCGGCCTTGCGCACCAGGACTGTCGCCTCGGCGGCCTTCAGCTGCGCGCGCGCGGCGCCCAGCTCCGCGTCGAGGTCGGGGGTCTCGATCAGCGCCAGCACCTGGCCGGTGTGCACGTGATCGCCAATGTCGACGAACCACTTGGCGACGTAACCGTCGACCCGCGCATAAATGGTGCTCGCGTGCCAGGCCGCCGTGTAGCCGGGCAGCACCAGCCGCTGCACGGCACCGACCGCCTGCGCAGTGACGACCTCGACCGCCGACGGTGCATTGGCCGCCTCCTGCGCCGCCCGCGCGGCGCTGCGTGCCTTCAGCCAGCGATCGGCGGTCACCAACACGAACGCAAGGCCGAAGACGATAGCCACGATTTTCGCCACACGCTTGAGCCGCTCGCCGGTGTGCGCATCGAAACGCGCGGAAGCGGCATGCGAGTCGACATCCTGGGTGTCGTCGCCGTAGTCGGTGCGCCGCACTTCCTCGTCCATGCTGCTGCCTGCCTGTTGATGGGTTTCCTGCACGGTGCGTCGGCCGCTCAGGAAGTGAGTTCGGCCGCGAGGCGTGCCGGCGAGAGCCGCAGCAGCCGATACATGGTCGGTACGAACACCAGGGTCGCGAAGGTGGCGAACAGCAGTCCGCCGATCACGGCGCGCGCCAGCGGAGCGTTCTGCTCTCCGCCCTCGCCCAGGCCGATCGCCATCGGCACCATGCCGAGGATCATGGCACCCGCAGTCATCAGCACCGGCCGCAGCCGGGTGTAGCCGGCGGTCACCGCCGCGATCAGCGGGTCATCTCCTTGCGCCATGCGCTGATTGGCGAAAGTCACGACCAGAATGCTGTTGGCGGTGGTGAGCCCGATGGACATGAGCGTGCCCATGAGCGCGGGGACGGAGAGGTGGGTCTGCGTGAGGTACAGCATCCACATGACGCCGCTGAGGGTGAATGGCACCGCCAGCAGCACGATGAGCGGATCGATCCAGCTCTGGAAGTTGATCACCAGGAACAGGTAGACCAGCACCACCGCGAGCGCAATGCCGGTGAACAGCCCGGTGTAGCTCTCACGCATGGTCTCCACCTGCCCGCTCAGGGTTATATTGATGGTCTGCTCCGGCGGTGGTCGATTGGCCGCAATCACGCGCTCGATGTCGCGGGAGGTCGAGTACAGATCGCGCTGCTGCACATTGGCGTGCACGTCGAAGACCGGCCGGATGTTCAGCTGCGAGGTGACCAGCGGAACGCTGTTGCGGCCGATGGAAGAGGTATTCATCAGCAGCTGCGACTGGCCGCCGCCGGCGCCGCTGCTGACCGGCATTGTCTTCAGGTCCTGCGAGCTGGCGATGTCGTAGGCCGGTTGCTGCACGACCAGCGGGTAGCTGACGCCGTTGCTCGGATCGACCCAGAAGTTCGGCGCAGTCTGGGCACTCGAGTTGGTCGTCACGAGCACGTTGCTCGCCGCCTCGCGCTGCGTGAGGCCCACCTGGGTAGCCAGCGCGCGGTCGACGTCCACCGACAGCGCGGGCGCGTCCGGAACCTGAAATACGTGTGCATCCACCACTCCGGGGATGCGCGCGATCAGCCGCGACAGCCGCGTCGCCAGCTGGTAGGCGCTGTCGGTAGCGGAGGCCGACACACGGATGTCGATCGGCGCCGGCTGGCCGAAGTTCAGTACCTGGTCGACGATGTCGGAAGGCTGGAAGAAGAACTGTAATGCCGGAAACCTCCGCGGCAACTCGCGGCGCAGCATGGCGGTAAGTCGTGCGGTCGAGGCGTGGCCGCGCTGCAGCGAGATCAGGATCTCCCCGTCCATCGGGCCGACGGTCGCGGAGTCTGACAGTGCGATATTGATACCGCTGTAGGGCAAGCCGATGTTGTCGAGAATCACGCTGATCTGATCGTTGCCGACGAGGCGGCGGATGCTGCCCTCGACCTGCGAGAAGTACCGCTGCGTCGTCTCGAGGCGCGTCCCGGCCGGGGCGCGCACGTGCAGCCGCATCTGCCCGGCGTCGACTTCGGGGAAGAAGTCGCGCCCCAGGAACGGGAACAGCGGCAGCGACAGGAGCATGATGGCAAGAAACGCGAGCACGGTGATCTTCGGCTGCGACAGCGCCCAGGCGAGCGCATCGCGGTAGCCTTCGCGCACTCGCCGGAAACCGCTCTCGAAGGCGAGATGTACGCGCCGCAGCGGATGCACCCGCTGTGCCTGGGCTGCGTCCGGCAGGCCGCCGGGAGCCGCGCGCGCGTGCGCCTTCATCAGGTGGAGGAACAACACCGGCACCAGGGTGAAAGACAGCGCCAGGCTTGCGAGCAGCGAGACGATCACCGACACCGACAGCGGCGAGAACAGGTACTTCGCCGTGCCCTGCAGCAGGAATACCGGCACGAACACGATACAGATGCACAGCGTCGACAGGAAGGTCGGGGTGCCGACCTCGGCGCAGCCATGCACGATGGCATCCGCCAGGTGAGCGCGCAGCGCGATGTTGCGCTCGATGTTCTCGATCACCACCGTGCCGTTGTCCACCAGGATTCCCACCGCCAGTGCGAACCCCCCGAGCGTCATGGTGTTGAGTGTCTCGGCAGCGGCGCCCATCAATAGCACCGCGGTGATGATGGAGAGCGGGATCGCCGCCAGGATCATGACGGTCAAACGCCAGTTGCCGAGGAACAGCAGGATCATGAGCGCGGTGAGCCCGGCCGCCAGCGCCCCGCCCATCAGCACGCTGTTGAGTGCCGCCCTGACGAACACCGACTGATCGAAGATCGGGTTGATGCGCACATCGTGCGGCAGCATGTGGCGGATCTCCGGCAGCACCGCGCGGATGCCGTTGATCACCGCCAGGGTCGAGGTTCCTCCGGTGTTGCGGATGGTCATCAGCGCGCCCGGCACGCCATCGACTGACACGGAGTTGGTCTGCACCTGAAAGCCGTCGTGCACGTGGGCGACGTCGCGCATGAACACTTCGCGCCCATCGACCCATTTGATCGGGAAGGAGTTGATGGCCTCGATCACGCTCGGGCTGTTGTTCATCGCGACCAGGTAATCGAAGTCGCCGATCTTCACATCGCCCGCCGGCAGGATGACGTTCTGCGTCTGCAGCGCGTTGCTCACATCTGCCGGGGTGAGCCCGCGCGCCTGCAGGGCTGCGCTGTTGAGATCGGCCATGATGACCCGCGGTTTGCCGCCGTAGGGGTACGGCACCTGCGCTCCGTGCACTACCGCGAGTGCCGGGCGAATGATGTTCTGGCCGAGGTCGTTGAGCTTGGTGTCCGCGAGCGAGCTGCTCGAGAGCGCCAGCTGGATGATCGGCACGTCGGTCGCGCCGTAGCGGATGACGAGCGGCGGAGTGATGTTCGGCGGCATGTACTTGAGCACCACCAGTGCGCTGCTGGCGAGCTGTGCGATCGCGCGGGTGACATCGGCCCCCTCGTGCAGGTAGACCTTCTCGACACCGACTCCTTCGTAGCTGGTGGCCTCGATGCGCGCGATGTCATCGACCAGCGATGCCATCTGCCGCTCGTGCAGCGTCAGAATGCGGTTCTGAATGTCCTGGGCGTCCATGCCGGCATAGGTCCACACCACGCTGCAGACCGGGATGTCCATCTTGGGAAAGATGTCCACCGGCATGCGCAGCGCCTCGCCGATGCCGAGGAGGCAGATGAGGATCAGCACCGCGGTCACGGTGTAGGGACGCTTGAGGACGTAGCTGACCAGCGGCATGGATGGCCCTAGGCGCGCACCGAAGCATCGCCGGCGAGCGGCTGGCGCAGGCGGAAAGTACTGCCCTTGCCGGGCGCACTCACCACCTCGATTTCGGCGCCATGAGCGCTACAGATCGACTTGACGATGGCAAGGCCGAGGCCGGCGCCGCCCTGCTCGCGTGAGCGTGAGCTGTCGACGCGGAAAAAGCGTTTGAATACGTGCGGCAGGGCTTCGGCGGGGATGCCGATGCCGTCATCGTCGACCTCGAGAACCGCGGAGTCCTGCTCGCGTCGGACAGTGAGGCGTACCCGGCCGCCCGCCGTGGTGTACTTGATTGCGTTGTCGAGCAGGTTGACGATCACCTGCTTCAGCCGGGCCGGATCGCCCTCCACCATAACTCCCGGGTCGGAGTGGCAGGCGACACTCACGTTCTTGTCGGTGGCGAGCAGGCTCATCTGCTCGGCGGTGGTCGCCGCGAGCTCCGCCAGATCGAAGCGACGCCACTCCGCAGCCGCCTCGCCCGCATCGAGACGCGACAGCGCGAACAGGCTGTCGACGATCTCCGCAAGCCGCTCGACCTCCTCGAGCACGCTGCCGAGGGTCTCGCGCGTCTCGCGCCCGAGCTGCCGGTCCTGCGCCAGGCTCTCCAGCTCGCCGCGCATCACCGTGAGCGGTGTGCGCAGCTCATGGCTGGCATCCGCGACAAACTGCTTCGAGCCGTCGATCGCCTCCTGCAGACGAGCGATCATGTGATTGAGCGCGACCGACAGCCGCTCGAGCTCATCACCGCTGCGCACCACCGGCAGCCGCTCGCTGAGGTTGTGCTGCGTGATCTCCTGCGCCTTGCGGGTGATGCGCTCGACCGGAGCGAGTGCACGCCGCACCAGCACGAACCCGCCCGCCACCGCCACTGCCACCGTGACCGGCAGGCCGACCGCCAGCATGCCCAGCAGCCGCCGCAGCGTCCCCTCCAGCGGTGCGGCGGAGGTACCCACCTCCACGCGATAGTGCGTGCCATCGCTGGCAGTGGCAGGCACCGTGGCGATCAGCAGCGCACCGCCCGCGAGCCTGATCTTGCGCGCGGTGTTGCCGCCATCGCCCGGCCCGAGCTCCGGCACCTGGGAGGGAGCGAAGCTCTCGCCCCGCGGTGGACCGGACGCATACACCACCGCGCCATCGGCGCGGGTGATTCGGATGAAGCGATCGTTGCTCTCGGGGGAGTAGAGGTTCTCGACTTGTGCGCCCATGGCGGCCTCGTGCTCGCGACTCGCCTGCGCGACCAGGGTGGCGGCGATCTGACGCGCACGGCGCGCCTGGCTGTCGAGCACATTGGCTTCGAGATAGTGACGCAGCGAGACGAAGGTGAGCCCAGCCAGCGCGACGAACACCGCGGTGAGCACCCCGGCGTACCATGTCACGAGACTAAAGCTCAGCGAGCGCGTGTTCACCGCTCAGCGCTCTCGGTGAGGCCGTAGCCAACTCCGCGCACGGTGCGGATCAGCTTGACCGGGAATGGATCGTCGACCTTGCTGCGCAAGTGGCGAACGTAGACGTCCACGATGTTGGTGAGCCCCTCGAAGCTCTGGTCCCACACGTGCTCGATGATCATGGTGCGTGAAAACACACGGCCTGGGTTGGCGGCCAGGTACTCGAGCAGTGCGTACTCCTTCGGGGTGAGCTCGATACGGCGCCCCGCACGTCGTACCTGCTGCGTGAAGCGATCGACCTCGAGGTCGCCGACGCGCAGTACGCTCGAGCGGGTGATCGGGCCGCGGCGCAGCAGCGCCTTGACCCGCATGACCAGCTCTGCGAACGCGAACGGCTTGGTGAGGTAGTCGTCGGCGCCGGCTTCGAAATTGTTGACCTTGTCCTGGGTGGCGGCGCGCGCGGTCAGCACCAGGATCGGCACGCTCGGGTTGGTGCGGCGGATGCGCCGCAGCAGCTCTTCGCCGGGCAGCTGCGGCAGCATCAGATCGAGAATGATGAGATCGTACTGGTAGCTCTGCGCGAGCTCCCAGCCGCGCTGCCCGTCCTCGGCGACATCGACCGCGTAGCTTTCCGCCCGCAGCGCACGCGCCACGAGGTCGGAAACCTTCCTCTCGTCCTCTACCAGCAGCAATCGCATGGGCGCTCCGCAGGTGCCAAGCAAACCACAGCGGCATTAATGCGGCGAAAACCGGCGATTAAAAAGCGTTCAGAATTGCCGCCACGAACCGCTAACCTGCTGATTATGTGGAATTTAGCAAACAGGGGCGGTGGACGGACCTGAGCACGAGCGCTTCAGGTCGCGCAACGCCTGCGGGCCTGGATTATCGGGAGACAGCCCGCTACATCAGCCGAAACGACCGGTGATGTAGTCCTCGGTGAGGCGATGGCGGGGGTTGGTGAATACGCGATCGGTATCGCCCACCTCGATCAGCTCGCCGAGGTGGAAGTAAGCGGTACGCTGTGATACGCGCGCAGCCTGCTGCATGGAGTGCGTCACGATCACGATCGCGTAGGACTCGCGCAGCTCATCGATCAGATCCTCGATGCGGGCGGTCGCAATCGGATCGAGCGCCGAGCACGGCTCGTCCATGAGGATCACTTCAGGCTGCACCGCGATCGTGCGAGCGATGCACAGGCGCTGCTGCTGACCTCCGGAGAGTCCGGTGCCGGGGCTGCTCAGGCGGTCCTTGACCTCCTCCCACAGACCCGCGCGCGTGAGGCTGGTGCAAACGATCTCGTCGAGATGTGCGCGGCTGCGCGCCATGCCATGGATGCGCGGCCCGTAAGCGACATTATCGTAGATCGATTTTGGGAAGGGGTTGGGTTTCTGGAACACCATGCCGATGCGCGCCCGCAGTTGCGCCACATCGATGCTCTCGTCGTGAATGTCGCGGCCATCGAGTTTGATCGCGCCGGCGACGCGTGCTCCCGGGATGGTGTCGTTCATCCGATTCAGGCAGCGCAGGAAGGTCGACTTCCCACACCCCGAGGGACCGATCATCGCCAGCACCTGCCTTCGTCCGACATCGAGCGATACGTCCTTCAACGCCTGCTTGCCGCCGTAGAAGACGCTCACGTCGCGGCACGCGAACACGGGGTTCTCGACTGTCATGCCATCAGCATGCGGCGTGGCCTCACTCGATACCGAGACTCGCCCGCTCGGCTTGAGATTCAGGCCGCCTTCGCCGAGGTGTCGACCGGAGCCGCCGCCCGGCGCGCCCGGACCTGCCGGGGTAGCCGCAGGGACGCCCGAGTCCATGCCATCACCGGCGAGGCCGTTACCGCCGCCGCCCGAGCTGCCGGTGCGACCGCCGGGCTGGTCAGGAAGTGGGTGTCGCGGATGTAATGTCTCTTCGCTCATCGATGGCCTCATCAACCAAACCGCCCGGTCACATAGTCATCGGTGCGGCGGTTCTTGGGCGCGGTGAAGATCTGCTCGGTCGGTCCGATCTCCACCAGCTCGCCCAGGTACATGAAGGCGGTCAGGTTCGAGACGCGCGCCGCCTGCTGCAGGTTGTGCGTGACGATGGCGATACAGTAGCTCTCGCGCAGACTCTGCAGAGTTTCCTCCACGCGCAGTGTCGAGATCGGATCGAGAGCCGCGGTCGGCTCATCGAACAGGATAACCTCCGGCCGTAGCGCCAGGGTACGGGCGATGCACAGTCGCTGCTGCTGGCCACCCGAGAGGCCACGGCCATCCTCGTGCAGCTTGTCCTTGACCTCCTCCCACATCGCGGCATCGCGCAGCGCCTCCTCCACGCGGTCGCCGAGCTCGCTGTGCGAAATACGCCGCGACAGGCGCAGACCGAAGGCAACATTGTCGAATATCGACATCGGGAAGGGCGTGGCCTTCTGGAACACCATGCCGACCCGAAAGCGCAGTCCCGCCACGTCCACGCTCGGCGCGAGGATGTCCTCGCCGTCGAGCCGCACATCGCCCGTCGCGCGATGGCCCGGATAGAGCGCATACATGCGATTGAACACGCGCAGCAGCGTCGACTTGCCGCACCCGGAGGGCCCGATGAAGGCGGTGATCTGCTTGTCCGGCAGCGTCAGGTTGATGTCCTTGAGCGCGCGTGCCTGGCCGTAATAGAAATCGAGGTGGCGCACGTCGAACTTGACGGCATTGACTGGCGCAGCCGCTGCCGCTGTGCCGAGCGCCGGTTGCGGCGTACCCATCAGCGGCCCCCCGCGCCGCGGGAGACGACGATGCGTGCGGCGATGCTGAGGATGAGGATGCTGACGGTGATGAGGAGCGCGCCGGACCAGGCGAGCTGTTGCCAGTTCGGGTACGGGCTCAGCGCGAACTGAAAGATCACTACCGGCAGGTTGGCGATAGGTGCGGCGATGTTGCTGCTCCAGAACTGATTGTTGAGCGCGGTGAACAGGAGCGGCGCAGTCTCGCCGCTGATGCGCGCCACTGCGAGCAGGAGTCCCGTGACGATGCCGCTGCGCGCGGCTGGGTAGATGACGCTCGTGATGGTGCGCCAGTGGTAGGCGCCCATGGCGGTCGAGGCATCCTTCATGCCCTGCGGCACCAGACCCAGCATGTCCTCGGTCGTGCGCACCGTTACCGGTATGGCGATGATCGCGAGTGCCACGGCGCCGGCAATCGCCGAAAAGTGTCCCATGCGTATCACCAGCAGCTCGTAGACGAACAGTCCGACGATGATCGAGGGTGCCGACAGCAACACGTCGTTGACGAAGCGGATGATGATGCTAACGCGCGCGGTGCGCCCGTATTCCGCCAGGTACGTGCCGGCGAGCACGCCGATCGGTCCACCGATCAGGATTCCGATCACCGTCATGACTACGCTGCCGTAGATCGCGTTCAGCAGTCCACCGCTGCTGCCTGGCGGTGGCGTCATGGCGGTGAACAGCTGCAGGGACATCCCGGCCACACCGCTGCGGATCAGCGTCCACAGTATGGCGCCAAGAAAGAACAGGCCCACCGCGGTCGCAAGCCCGGAGAGTCCGAGCGCCACGAGGTTGATGAACTTGCGGATCGCGCGACGGCTCATACGCTCGACAGCGCCTTGTGACCGAGCCGCAGCAGCATCAGGCGCGCCGCCGCGATCACCGCGAAGGTAATAAGGAACAGCAGCGCCCCAAGTGCGACCAGTGACGAGGTATACAGGTCCCCGACCGCCTCCGCGAACTCGTTGGCGATCGAGGCGGAGATGGTGGTCCCGGGCGCGAGCAGCGATGAACCGATGCGGTGGGCGTTGCCGATGACGAAGGTGACCGCCATCGTCTCGCCGAGTGCGCGGCCGAGCCCGAGCATGATTCCGCCGATCATGCCGGTCCGCGTATAAGGGACGACCACCTGCCAGATCACCTCCCAGGTCGTGGCACCGAGTCCGTAGCCGGACTCCTTGAGCACGTCCGGCACCGTCTCGAAGACATCGCGCATCACCGCGGAGATGAAGGGAATCACCATGATGGCGAGCACGAAGCTCGCCGTCAGCACTCCTATTCCGTACGGGGGCCCTTGAAACAGCCGCCCGATGAGAGGCAGCGGTCCGAGCCAGTCGATCAGCCAGGGCTGCACGTGCCGTTGCAGCACGGGCGCCAGCACGAAAAGCCCCCAAATGCCATAGATGATGCTCGGTACGGCGGCCAGCAGCTCGATCGCCACTCCCACCGGGCGCTTGAGCCACACTGGCGCAAGCTCGGTGAGAAAGATGGCGATACCGAAGCTCACCGGGATCGCCAGCAGCAGCGCGAGGAACGAGGTCACCAGCGTCCCGTAAACCGGTGCAAGGGCGCCGAACTGATCGGTGACTGGATTCCAGATCTCGCGCGTCAGAAACCCCAGCTTGAAGTGCGCGAATGCGGGCCACGCGCCGACCAGCAGCGAGATCGCCACGCCGCCGAGCAACGCCAACACGAGCAGCGCCGCCGCGAAGGTGGCGCCGTGGAAAACCCGCTCGCGCAAGCGCTGTGCAGAGGCTTGCGCCGGTTCGATTGCAGCCACGGTGTTCATTGCCAACTGCAACCTGTCACGCCTGCTCTATCCCCGGCCGGGCTCACGCCGCGCCTGCCACGGTCGGCCACCGATCCAACAGGCGCACAGATCCGCACAGCGCCTGCGACCAATCGCTGCCGCAGGCGCGCTGCGCCGTCCGCCTCAGATCGCGGGAACACCCTTGATCTGGGTCTTCCAGGTGTTCCGGACCTGACTGACCAGGCTGTCGGGCAGCGGCACGTAGTCCAGATCGGCGGCCATCTTGGCACCGTTCTTGAACGCCCAGTCGAAAAATTTCAGCGCGGCGCCTGTCGCAGCCGGATCAGGGGGAGTGCTGTACAACAGGATGAAGCTTGCCCCGGTGATGGGCCAGCTCTTCTCCCCGGCCTGATTGGTAAGAATCAGGTGGTAGCCGGGAGCATGCGCCCAGTCGGCGTTCGCAGCGGCAGACTGGAAGGACACGGCGTCCGGCGCGACCTTCTTGCCGGCGGAGTTGATCAGATCCGTGTACGCCATCTTGTTCTGCTTGGCGTAGGCATACTCGACATACCCGATGGCGCCATCGGTCTGGGTCGTCATGTTGGCGACGCCCTCGTTACCCTTGGCGCCGATGCCTGCTGGCCACTGCACCGAAGTGTTGGCGCCGATCGTCTCCTTGAACTTCGGGTAGGAGTTGGAAAGATAGTTGGAAAACAGGAAGTTGGTACCGGAGCCGTCCGAGCGATAGATCGGGGCTATCGCCGTGGCGGGGAGCGCGAGCGACGGGTTGAGCTTCTTGATGCGCGCATCGTCCCACTTGGTGATCTCGCCGAGGTAGATCTGCGCCACCGTGGTCCCATCGAGCACCATCTGCCCGCCCTGCACGCCTTTGATATTCACGACCGGCACGACACCGCCGATGATCATCGGAAACTGAACCAGCCCCGCTTCCTCCAGGTCCTTCGCTTCGAGTGGCATGTCTGATGCGCCAAAAGTGACCGTCTTCGCCTTGATCTGTTTGATGCCGCCACCAGAGCCGATCGACTGGTAGTTGAGGCCTATGCCGGTCTGCTGCTTGTAGGTGTCGGCCCATTTGGAATAGATGGGATAGGGGAACGTGGCACCAGCGCCCGAAATGTCGGCTGCCCAAGCACCGCCGAACGAAACGAGGGCCACGGCGGCCACCGACAGGCGCTTCACACTGAATACGCTCATGATTTCACTCCTGCGCTTTCTGGTTGTTGGTGCCCCGAACGTTGGCGCGCATTAAATGACAATAATGTGACGTTCTCATGACAAACTGGCGCTGCCCCGAGCTGGGCGGTAGGACACGTCCCTATGGCCCCCCACAGTGTTGCCGTCGGTCTTTACAGTGGCGTGACGGCCAGCCGGCCTTGCCGCGTTGCAGCTGAGGCCGTATAACCCGGAGCCAATGTCTCAAGCCCTTGAGCTCACTAGAGATCTCATCGCACGCCGTTCCGTTACCCCAGCCGATGAGGGCTGCCAGCACCTCCTCGCCCAGCGGCTCGCGGGAATCGGTTTCCTGATCGAGCCGCTGAACTTCGGCGATGTCACGAACCTGTGGGCACGGCGTGGCCACAGTGCACCGGTGTTCTGCTTCGCCGGGCACACCGATGTCGTGCCAACAGGGCCGCTCGAGGAGTGGCAGAGCGACCCGTTCGTGCCCGAGATCCGGAACGGCCTGCTCTACGGACGCGGCGCCGCAGATATGAAGAGTGGGTTAGCGGCGATGGTGACCGCCACTGAGGAGTTCGTCGGGCTCGAACCGAAACACCCAGGCTCGATTGCTTTCCTGATCACGAGCGATGAGGAAGGACCTTCGGTCGATGGCACACGCCGCGTGGCCGAGCTGCTCCACGGACGCGGCGAGCGGATCGAGTGGTGCCTCGTGGGTGAGCCTTCGAGCGAAGTCTCCGTGGGCGACACCATCAAGGTCGGGCGGCGGGGGTCGCTCAGCGGACGCTTGACGGTCCACGGGGTGCAGGGCCACATCGCCTACCCGCAGCTCGCCGAGAATCCGGTGCACACGCTCGCGCCGGCGCTCGCCGAGCTCGTGAGCCGCACCTGGGACCAGGGCACCGAGCATTTCCAACCGACCAGCTTTCAGGTCTCCAATCTCAACGCGGGCACCGGGGCGCCGAACGTCATACCTGGTGAGCTGAAGGCCCGCTTCAACCTGCGCTACTGCCCGGTGCAGACACTGGAGAAGCTCGAGATCACCGTGGAAGAGATCCTGCGGCGGCACGGGGTGCGTTACACACTCGAGTGGTACGTGTCAGGTGAGCCGTTTTACACCGCGCCGGGAGCACTCTCACGTGCCGTCGGCCAGGCGGTCGCGCAGGTGACCGGAGCGCAACCGAAGCTCTCGACCGGCGGGGGTACCTCCGATGGGCGCTTCATCGCACCGCTTGGGGCGCAGGTGGTCGAGCTTGGAGTCGTCAACGCGTCCATCCACAAGGTCAATGAGTGTGTACGCGTCGCCGACATCGACGCCCTGCAACGCATGTACTGCAACGTACTGCGGCAGCTTCTGGGGCGCGGTTAGCGTTCCTGTTTCAGGTTGGCGATCACTCCGGCGGTGCCGAGCGCGAGCGCCCATAACAGCACCCACGCGGGCATCGCCAGGCCGAGGAATCGCCAGTTCACGACGCCGCACTCACCGCTGCCGGTGAGGACCTTGCGCACGACCTCCCATACGGGAGTGAACTTCAGCAGCACCGAGAGCGGCGCGCCGCAGGAAGGCAGCGAGCCGGGAGGCAGGCTCTGCACGTACACGTGGCGCGCCGCAACGAGCAGCGTCGCCAGTGCGCTGAGGCCAATCGCAAGCGCATACCCGTAGCGGCCCCAGCCACGCGGGTGATGCAGAGCGGCGGCAAGAAACACCACACCGAGGAGCGCAATGCCGATCCGCTGGAAAATGCACAGGGGACAGGGCTCGAGCCCGAGGTGCAGCTGCGAGTAGAGCGCGTAGGCGATGAGCGCCGCGCACAGCGCGAAGCCTGCGAGATTGACGAGCCGACGTACCGAGACCCGCTGCGGCGAGTGCGTTGCAGGCAAGTGGCGGGAGCTCAGGCCGAAGCCGGCGGGGCAGCGGCCGCACCGTCGGTGGCGCCGCGCAGCTCGCGTTCGACGTCATCGAGGGAGGTGTGGCGGATGTCCTTGCCGTGGACCATGTAGATGACGTACTCGCTGATGTTCTTGGCGTGATCGCCGATGCGCTCGAGGGCGCGCACCACCCACATGACATCGAGCGCCCGACGAATGGTCCGCGGGTCCTCCATCATGAAGGTGATGCTCTGCCGCTGGATGGCCTCGTACTCCTCGTCGACCAGGCGGTCCTGGCGGGCCACCCGCAGCGCCGACTCGACATCCATGCGCGCGAACGCATCGAGAGCCGCGTGCACCATGTCCGACACCACGCGGCCGAGATGCTTGATCTCGCGGTACTTGTCCGCGGGGCGCTCCATGGTGGCGAGGCGCGAAGCGATGTACCCGACCTTCTCGGCCTCATCGCCGATGCGCTCGAGGTCGGTGATGGTCTTGATGATCGCCACGATCACTCGCAGGTCCCCCGCCGTCGGCGCCCGCGTCGCGAGGATGCGGCAGCACTCATCGTCGATGGCCACCTCCATGTTGTTCACCTGGTAGTCATCGGTCGCCACCCGCTCGCCGAGGGAGCTGTCGCCTTCGACCAGCGCCGTGATCGCCTTCTGCAGCTGCTGCTCGACGAAGCCTCCCATGCCGAGCACCTTGCTGCGTACGCGCTCGAGGTCCTCGTTGAAGCGACGTGAGATATGGTGACTGAGATCAGCGGTTTCCATCAGTTGGCATCCCCGGCTCCGCTCGCGTGCCTGCGCGCGGCCATACGCGCGATGATAGCGGAACTGCGGCTTACGGCTAGTCTCGCCCGCAGTGGTAGCGGAATGGGTGCGAGTCCGGCGAGAAACTGGTTGGTCGCGGCCTGCCAGCTGAATTCGCTCGCCGCCGGCACACACGTACGCCGGTCGAGTTGCAGCGCCGCGGCGATAGCCTGGCCGAGATCCTTGTCCAGCACTCCGGTCACGCCCGGCTCGATGACATCAAGGGGACCGGGAACCGGAAAGGCGGCGACCGGCACGCCACAAGCGAGCGCCTCGATCATGACGAGACCGAAAGTGTCCGTAAGGCTCGGAAACACCAACACATCCGCTCCCGAGAGCAGTGCCGCAAGCTCCGGGCCGTAGCGGTAGCCGGCGAACTTCACCTGTGGGTAGCGTTGGGCGAGCGCCGCCCGTTCTGGTCCATCCCCGATCACCAGCTTGCTCCCCGGCAGCTCAAGGGCGAGGAAAGCGTCCAGATTCTTCTCGATGGCAAGCCGCCCCACGCACGCCATGACCGGACGCGGAAGTTGCGCGAGCTCCGGGTGGGGTGGCCGCGGATGGAAGGTGCGCAGGTCGACACCGCGGCGCCAGTGATGAAGTTGCCGGAATCCCTGAGCCGCGAGCAGCGCCTGGAGACTCGCGCTGCTCACGAAGGTGCGCGTGGCGGCGCGATGGAAGCGGCGCAGCCAGGCGTAACTCAGCGCGAGTGGGATCGGCCAGCGCGCGCGCAGGTACTCGGGGTAACGCGTGTGATACGAGGTAGTGAAAGGCACACCGCGCGCCCGGCAATAGCGGCGAACGCCAAGTCCCAGCGGGCCTTCGGTCGCGATGTGGGTCGCGTGCGGGCGAAAGGCCTTCAGCTCGCGCGCCACGTAGTCGCCGGGCGAGAGCGCCAGGCGGATCTCCGGATAACTCGGGCAGGCGATGGTCCTCAGACCCTGCGGCGAGATGACGCGCACTTCATGCCCAAGCAGGCTGAGCGTCGTGGCAGTGGCCTTCAGCGTCGTGACGACGCCGTTGGTTTGCGGCGCCCAGGCATCGGTTGCGAGTGCAATCCTCACGCCGCGTCAGCCAAAGGCGCAGCCGCAGAGCGCAGCGGAGCCGGACACGCGTCCGGCCAGCGCAGCAGCTCGAGCTGCCCGCGGGAGTTCTCCATCAGTGCGGTACACGACTCGACCCAGTCGCCGGTGTTGCAGTAGAGCGTGCCGCCGATGTCCCGCAGGTTGGCGCGATGGATGTGTCCGCACACCACCCCATCATAGCCGAATCGTGCAGCGTGGCGGGCGGCAAGGCGCTCGAACTGCTCGATGTAGCGAAGGCTCGTGCCGATGCTGAGCTTCAGTCGCTCGGTGAGTGGCCAGTACGGACGACCGAGCATGCGGCGCGCGTTGTTCACCCGATGGTTCACGCTCAGAGCCGCTCCGTGCAGCAGATCGCCGAGGCGGCTCAGCCAGCGTGGACAGACCATCGCAGCGTCGAACTGGTCGCCGTGCAGCACCAACAGCCGCTCGCCGCGAGCGGTACGATGCACCCATTCCCGGTGGACTTCGAGCTGCCCGCGCAGCATCTGCGCAAACATCCCGAGGCTCTCGTCGTGATTGCCGGGGATGTAGACCAGACGCGTGCCGGCA
>Ga0306926_10002878_pt1 | contig 17650 bp, 45 predicted proteins | sample flu12Cox44000178_FD_203759 | JGI IMG/M metagenome (GOLD analysis project Ga0306926, IMG submission 203759) | Lab enrichment of tropical soil microbial communities from Luquillo Experimental Forest, Puerto Rico - flux8day.12C.oxic.44.000.178 (v2)... | ecosystem: Environmental > Terrestrial >... | reverse complement strand
GAAGGACGTGCCAATGATGAATCAGATGAAGAAGAAGTATATGCATGATTCGGGCATCATAGCACACGAACCGACCATGTGGCAGAGGGGTAGACCAAGTTCCGTCCGCCGAGTCTATTAGGCTGAGCGCGGCGGCGTAGACGGTGCTTTTTAGAGCTACGTAGCTCTAAAACTACGTAGCTCATAAGAAGTGCGTCGGGGACGTAGAGAGTTATATAGGAGCACTTAGAAGCTATAGAAGCTATAGAAGCTATGAGACTACGCGCGAGGGCGTCGGCGTAGGTCCTCCAGCGGAATGTACGGGCGGCTGTTCGCGCGGCGTATCTCGATCATCTCTCTGATCCCCCGGGGCAAGTCCCAGAAGATCGCCTTTCCGGCTAGCCAGAGGGCGGCTATGAGTAGGCCGACCAGTGGGAGCGCGGTCATAAATAGGGGGTCGTAGTTCATGCAACGAATCTTCTCACGGGAGTCAAGAGGCTAGATGCCTGGGGTTCCAGCGGCCTATCAGGGATGGGTCAGCCAAGCGGCGGCAGCTACGAGGATGCCTGCATCTGTCGTGGCCGCGCAAATCAACATGGAGTCCGGTTTCAATCCTCGGGCGACTAGCCCCACCGGGGCGCAGGGGATCGCCCAGTTCGAGCCGGGTACGTGGTCCGGCCTGGGGATCAAGGGCAGCCCTTATGAGCCGGGCGCCGCGTTGCAGGGCTACTCGAAGTTCATGGGCGGTCTCGTTCAGCAGTACGGCGGCAACCTTAGGAACGCGCTTGCGGCTTACAACGCCGGGAGTGGGAACCTAAAGGCTGGCTTTGGCTATGCGGACGCGATCCTGAAGCAGGCGGGCGCCCCAACCTCACCTTCCTCCTCCCCCGACGCAAATTCTTCAAGTCCTTCAGGTCCTTCTACATCCCAAACCGCGACGATCAACGTCCCCACGTTCGATCAGGCGGGGTACAACCAGGCGAACGCTCGCTACATAGCCGGGCGCTTTCTTCAGTCGCAGAACAGTACGGCCAATCCGTACAGGTCCGGCGGCTCCAATCCTCCTAGCGTCCTGCTTGGGCCGGGGTTGCTGACTTCCAAGCCACCCAACATCGCCAACTATCAGGGGACGAAGCAGGAGCAGGTGCAGCTTCAGAACGCGACGGCTGGCTTGCAGCGGCTTGTGGGAACGCCTTTGGTGAACACTCACGCCGGGGCGCAGGGTGATATGAACCCGATTCCGGGCGCGGTGATGGGTCGCACCGATATGGGCGTGGATGCGAATTTGAAGCCGGGGGCGCCGATTGTTGCGCCCAACGACGCGAAGGTTGTTGCGGTCGTTCCGAACTGGTACAAGGGCCAGCCTTACGTGGCGGTCCAGATCCTCAAGGGGCCGAACGCCGGGAAGGTGATGTACGTCGCGGAGCAGATCAACGGCGTACCGAAGGCGGGAACGATTATCAAGAAGGGCCAGCCGATCACCCGGTACGCGCAGTCGGGTACGGGAATTGAGATTGGCTGGGCGAGTCCGTCCAACCCAACACAAACGTTGGCTCAGGCTACGTCGGGTTACAGCGAGGGTCAGCAAACCGGCGCTGGGAGCAACTTCAGGAGTTACTTGGGAGCTTTAGGTGGCTAGCAATCCGAATCTCAACCTGCCCGTACAGGAGTTCTCCAGCACGGGAAGCAGTTCCAGTTTCGATAACGGCATGGGCATGATCGCCGGTAAGCCCATCGTCAAGGCATCCCGGCCGTTATCGCCGATGATTGTGCGTCTTGCGGCAGCCGTTGCGGCGCTGCGTGCGTCTAAGGATCACGCCCAGACGAAACCCTCCTCGAAGTTCACTCCCTGATGCCCGCAGAGAGCGAAGCGCAGCGCCGTTACCTGTTCGCCAAGTTCGGCGCGGCTTGGGTGAAGCGGCACGGCTTCGATAACAAGGGTCCACTTCCGATGCACGTCAAATCTAAACCTAACCGTCAGCGGCTTGCCGAGTCGCTGGCTCAGAAGAAGAACAGGATGAGCGATGGCTTCTAACAGGGATAAGCTCGCGGCTAAGATCGCTTCGCGCGGTAACGGCCCAGTGTCGGACGCGGTTCGCGCCAAGACGGCGACGTTCTATCAGAAGAACGCGCCCGCCGGTACGGAGAAGGAGCGGTTCCCGATGCCGGACCTAAAGCATGCGCGGCTGGCGCTCCAGATGTTGCCGAGGGCTAAGAATATGCCGCCGGGCGCCGCCGCGAAGGTGCGTGCGCGGGCTAACGCCATGCTCGGTAAGTAATGGCCCGAATGGCCCGTGCGTCTGATCCTTATACGCCGGAGGAAATCGACACTTGCCTTGAGGCGCTGATCGCTCATGCTGGAAATGCAACGGCTGCCTGCGAGTACCTGGAGCTAACGGGTAATCGCACTCCTCACTTCGGCACGCTGCACAGGTGGGCTAACACGTCGCACTTCGAGCGGTACGAGCAGTTGCGTGAGCAGTTCGCTCCGCAACGCGAGGGTCAGCTAGCGAACCACTACCTCGATGCTTCGATTGTGGCTGCGGAGGCGTCAATGCTCGCGGTCGCGCAGGCGAAGCAGCGCTTGGAGGACGGCGTTGACCCTGATCCGGCGAGGACGGCTGCGAACTTGGCGAGCATGGCGCAGCGGCTTACCGATAAGCGGCTGGCGCTTCAGGGGCGCCCGCAGCGCATCTTGGAGACTCGTAACGAGACGGAGATTCTTAGGTCGCTCTTGGCTAAGGGTGTTTTGAAGATGCCCGACTTGCCCGACTTGCCGGACGAGCCTAAGCAGATTGAAGCTACCGGAGAGGAAGCATGAGCCTTACCCCGCTAATCAGTTTTCAGGATGCGGTTACCGCATCGAACCTGAACCCGAACCAGCTTTACGCCGTCTACTACATCGACGGGATTTTCGCTAACCGCGCACGCGTGGCGGCGCGCTGCCCCAAGGCGAAGCTGTTCGGTATTACGGTGTCGGGCCGAACGGGCGCTGACGTGTTCGCGTGCGACTGTGAGCCCGGGGACCTGTCGGCCGCCGAGGCCGAGGCGTGGGTGGCGCAACAGGTGAAGCTGGGTGTCCCGCTTGTCTGCGTGTATGCCAGTCTTGATACCTGGACGCAGCGGGGCTTGCTGGCTGTGCTCGCTCCTTACGGGCATCGGATCAAGAGGTGGGTCGCGGACTTCAACAACATTCCCGCTATCCCATCGTGGGCCGACGCGGATCAGTTCGCCGATCCCGGCCCCGTTGATCTGAATGTTGCGCTAGCCAACTTCTTCGAGCCTGACCTACCGCCGACGCCATTCACGTCCTTCAACGAGGCGTTCAATGCCGGGTTCAGCCGTGGGTTCGATGTCGGCTATTTGCGGCGCCGCTATCGGCCCCTTCCGCCTTACGTGCGTCCGGCTGGGCGGCGCGTGGCTTACAACCTTGGGTTCAACGCAGGGTTCGTCAGGGGTTGGGTTGTGCGATGATCGAGTACGAAGTCATCTCGTCGCCCAGGGGGGATGTGCCTAACGTTCAACCCGGGGATATCGGCCTAGTCCACGACTGGAAAGAGGACTGGGTGGGCGAGCTTATCCAGGCGGGGGAGCGCGCCACCTACGGGCACACGGCCTGGTCGAACATCACCCACAGCTTCGCGGTCATGGACAACACGGGTGTTATCTCCGAAGCCAACGCGCCAGGCGTCCAGTACGAACACATCGGCAAGTACAAGGATGCGGACCTTCACATCGTCCGACCCAAGAATGTGTCGCTAAGCCAGCTTGCTCTATGTATCCGGCGCTGGCATCTTCAGGTCGGGAAGAAGTACGGCTACGCCACGTTCGTCGGCTTAGCGTTCAATGCGCTAACGCGCGGCAGTGTCGTCTTCCAGGTCAACGAGGAGTTGATCTGTTCGGCGCACGTCTCCTACGGGATGCTTGCCTACGAGACGGATCTGCCGGTGCCCTATCAGACGATGAAGCCCGCTGACATTGGGACCATGACGGGACTCGATCTTGGCGAGCCCCCGATGCCCCTCTCGTTCTGGGGCCGATGCTTGGACAAACTGCGGCTGGTTAGCAATCTGCTGTCCCGCCCGTTTCGATGATCCATTGGCTGTCTACGGGATTTAGCACTTATGTTCTTCACGTCGAGCACGGCAACGGCTATCAGTTCTGGTCTGGGTTCGGCGGTCGCTCTTTCGGCCTTGCGATTGTTCTGGGCATGTGGCATCGCTTCAACTGCCACCACCCCTGGTGCTTCCGCACAGTTCGCCACGGCAAGCGGTTTTGCGCCAGGCACGAAGGATGAGCGATGACCAACGGCGAGTTCTTGCAGCTATCGAAGCGCCTGGACGAGTTGCACGCCGATGTGCGCGAGTTGCGCGAGGACGTTTCGGAGATGCGCGAGGAGATGGCCCAGGAGCGCGGCAGGGATTCCGCCATCATGGATTGGGAGCGGAAACGGGACAACTGGCATACGCGAGCGTTTGAAACCGCTTCGGTGGTGTTGGCGGTTGTCACGGTCTTGGTGCTGGCGGGCGTGATTCGCTTTTAGCCTTGACGCATCTCCTGCAACTGCGCTAGGCTTTACGAAGTAGGTTGCTTGAAGCCCCCGGCAGGGAGTCCTTGCCGGGGGCTTCGTCTTTGGGAGGGAAGTAGGCGGGTGGGCGATGATCGCTAGGCGTTTCGAACGGTCGCCTTTGGGATGTGCTAGGATACGCGAAGCAAGCAAGAAATCAGGGTTCTCAGGACAATCGGAGGCATAGGACTTGTGAAGGCGGTAGCTGCCATCAAGCGTTTTTTCGAGGCTGAGCCTTATGGCCGTCAGGTCACGATGGGCGAGTTGCAGGACTTGGCGAAGGAGGATCGGCAGGAGTTGGGCCGTTTCGCCTGCGTCGAGTTGGGCGTCGAGTTTGAGGCCACGGTATGAGTGGCGTGGCTACAGAGCTTCCCCGCTCGTATAAGGGGAACTGGGCGGGCGATGTGCGGCTTTACCGGCTCGATCCTCCGATGGAGACCTATGACGGCACGAAGGCTGATCACGTCATTGTGAGCGCCGTCGAGGTTCTTGGTGTGTCGGAGACGTACATCTTTGCGGCCCGTGAGACCGGCGAAGTGGTGAATTGGGGCGAGCTTGCCGGTTCGTTCCGGGGTGCCCTTGATCACGCGGGGGCACTTCGCGGCGCTGGCTATGAGATTGGCGGCGGGGAATGACAAACCCGAACGGATACGGAGGACAGCTATGTGCTGGAACTCCCGTCGCCTTAGGCTCCCCCGCCTGGTCAGCGGGGGCCGCGTGGAGGGGTTCGCCTTCGCCTCTCGCGCATGCTGGCGGGTGTGCGCTACTTGGCTGCACCTCGCCAGCAATCTTCTTCATGAGTGGGGTGGCGGAACAACGCGCTGATGTGCGTGTAACGCAACCCTGGCCCCTACAAGGCCGAACCTTCCAGGCCGATCCGGTGAGGATGGTGGCGGGTCTAGCTGCGCTTAGCGGCGCAGTCGAAGGGTGTTTAGCGACAACAGGAGGGTTCCCGGGGTTTGGCATGTCGAGCCACAGCATCACGCTCCCCGGGTTGCGGGTAGGCAGACCCGCCCCCACTCTAAATCTGGCGGTGTTGCGTGGTTGAGATAACGACGCGCTCCGCCGAAGTGTTCGTTCGGGTCGTTCAGGCGCTGTGTGCCAATTCGCTTGAAACGAACGTGCGTGAGTTCCCGATCCGCAACCCGGATGGGACGCAGATCGCAACGCTGGTTCTCCATGACCTACCGAAGCGCCCGCGCGATATGCCCAGGGCTTACCGCCCGAAGCAAAAGCTCTCTAAGCGTCAGCGGGCTGCGGCTAAGCACAAGAAGGTGACGACGTGAACGTAGATGAGTACGTTCCTATGGTGCGGGGTCTTGCTCGCAAGATGTGTCGATGGGGGATTGAAGATCCGGAGGAGCTTGAGTCGGATGCTCTTTTGGGTTTGACGTATGCCCTTCGTGCTTATAAGCCGGAATGTGGCCCCTTCTTCCCTTATTTGCATTTGCGTTGTCGTGGGGCGATTGGTCGTGGCCGTCAGCTTCGGAGCGGAACTCCTCGTCCCTTGTGGGATCGCGGCGAGTTTCTACCGCGTCCGGTGGCGCTGGATGCCCCCGTTTCGGCCGAGTCCGAGGTGACGCTGAAGGATCTGCTTGAAGCCCCGGAGGATGCTTACGGGGATTTGAGGACGGTGGTGGCGGGGCTTCCGGCGCGTGAGCGTCTGGTGGTGAGTGGCTTGTATTCGTGGGGTTTGTCTCAGAGCGAGATTGCAGCGCTTCTGGGGTGTAGTCAGATGCAGGTATCTCGTATCAATGCGCGGGCTTTGTCGAGGCTGCGCGAGGAATTGGAGAGGGCATGAAGAAGGTATTCGTTTTGGTTGGCGCGGTTGCTCTTGTTGTGATCGCGGCTGGTGTGTTCGGGGAGTTGCGGGATGGGTCTGCTCGCGCTGCTGCTTCCTGGTCGTCGGGCGATGTGGGCGTCCGGGTTCGCGCTGGCGGTCGTCCTGACAGACTTCCGGTCGGGACGGTTTTGCATATGTCGGTTCCCCGTGGGGCTAAAGCTCCGGTTCATTTCCAGTGGGAGCGTTGCCGGGGTTTTTGTGTTCCTATTTCTGGTGCGACTCACCGGGCGTACCGTGTGCGACGAGCGGATCGGGGATATCGGCTGCGCGCTCGTATTACTTGGCGTGGTAATGGGGTGGCGCTGAGCGCTCTTACTCCCGAGGTGGGGCGTCCCTTGCCGCAGAACACTTCGTTGCCAACGGTCGCGGATGGTGGTCAGGGCGGCGGTACGTTGGCCGGTCCGATTGTTGGGGATGTGTTGACGGGCTCTAATGGTTCGTGGACCGGGGCTGTGCGGTTTACGTATCGGTGGCTTGGTTGCGCGCTGGATACGACGACGAACCAGTATGACCTTTGCAGCCCGATCGCGGGTGCTACGTCTCAGACCTATGCGCTTGCTTCGTCGGATGTTGGCACGGAGCTTGAGTTTGAGGTGACGGCGTGGAACTTTTAGGCTGTGTCATCGCTATCGGCGCCGCTGGCATGTTTGTGGGCTTGGTCGCCTATGGGCTGTGGGCCGATCCGGTTTTGCCGTGGCTTCGTCATCGATGCGATGAGCTTCGGTTTCGGGCGGATGAGCGCAGGCTGAAGAAGCAGCATCACCTTCAGCCGATGCGGCGGGTGTGCGATGAGCTTTCTTGGTATCGCGATTTCTTTGCTGTTCAGGACCCCGGCGCGACTCGCGCTGAGCTTGAGGCGTTCTTCCTGACCGTTTACCCGATGGTTCGTCAGTGGGATCGGGAGTGGGAGGCTGTTCGCGTTGACTAGCTGGGTCGATGAGCAGATCCGGCAGGGCAAGCCTTTGCCACCTAGTAGTTTCCCGTATGGGATCGAGGCTTCTAATCCTCGTAAGCGTGAGGCTTGGGATGCGTTGACTCGGCTGGTGGGTGATCCTAAGACGGCGGCGGGGCTTGGGATGGATATTCGTGAGGAGTGCGGGGGCTATTTCCCCGATGCGGCCACGATCGTTGTGAAGCGGCTGGCTAAGTGGTTTTCCGATCCGGGTGATGCTTTAGACAATTGGAGTGAGGGAGAAGATGGGTAAGGAACCAACACTTATTATCCAGGGTGTCGTTGCGGCGCTTACGGCGGTACAGATGGCGTTGCCGGTCAGTTCGGCGGCGCACGGCATTATCGCCTTGGTTGTCATTGCGCTGGGCGCCGTTATCAACCGCAGCCAGGTGTCGCCCAAATGAGTTACCCCATGCTTGTGGCGGGGCTCGTGCTGTTGATCGCTGGTAGCCACTGGTTTCCGAATGCTGGCACGGCGGGGCTGATAAGCGCTATTGCTGGCACTGTTGGATTGTCGGTGACGTTCTGGGCGGCGTGGAGACAACTCCGTGAGCGATAGCACCCAGATCATCGGGACGACGGGTACAGATTTCACCCCGGAGCTTTTCAACCCTATGACGGGCGAGATTGTCAGCCTGGATGCACCGACGCCAGATATTGCTCGCCTGATCGCTGACATCCGGGAGCTTGAGTCTCGGCTTAGGGAAGCTAAGGCGCTTGCTGGTCGGGAGATTCTGAACAGGATGGATAAGCAGGCTTCTTGGACGTTACGTGGCGACGACTGGGAGGTTGTCGGCGAGTCTCCGGCTGCTGGTGTCGATAAGGAATGGGACGGCGAGGGGCTATGGGAATGGCTTGTGTCGCTTGAGGAGGGCGGCGAGCTTGACATCGAGGCGGTCAAGGCCGCTGTCGAGGTTGTTGAGACTTTCAACGTGAAGCAGGCTGGGGTGAACGCTTTGCGTAAGGCGGGGTTCAACGGGGTGGATCAATTTTGTGTTCAGGTTCCGCGTGAGCGGCGGATCAAGAAGGTGAAGGTTGTCTGATCTTTCGGACCCGGCTGAGCTTATGTTGCGGCTTGAGGCTATTGAGCGCGACCTTGCGGAGCGCATGATTTCTTACGGTCGTGCCACTGCCCGGCATTACGAGCTTGTGCGTGAGCAGAAGCGGGCTGAGGCTTTGGCGATTGTGTCCTCTGATAAGGGGACGGTTACGGAGCGTAAGGCCAGTGGGACGCTCGCTGCGTTCGATGAAGACAAGTTGGCTGCGGAGGGTGAGTATGAGGCGCTGAAAGCCGTGGTGTCGGTGTTGGATAAGCGCGGAATGATCCTGATGAGCTTGCTGAAAGCTCACGGGCGTAACTAACTATCAGGAGGACGTTTTGTCTAGGCAGTATGACGATGAGAAGCGCGGCGTTCTTTTTCGCAACGAGAAGAAGGACAGCGAGAAGCATCCGGATTATCGGGGCTTCATGCAGATCGAGGGCGTGGAGTACAGGCTGGCGGCGTGGGTGAGGGAGTCCGCTAAGGGCACGAAGTACATGAGCCTTTCGGCTACGCCGCCGGAGGATCATGCGCCGCAGGCTGAGTTGAAGCCGCAGCGACAGCCGGTGACGGTGCCCGACGACGACGGTTTGCCCTTCTGATGAGCGATAACCCGTATTTCCTGAGCAGGGGGTCGCATGCCACGGCTGACGAGGGTCGCTGTGCAATGGAGTGGGTGAGTTATCTGGCGGGCGAGCCGCATTCTGATTCGCCTCGGTGTGTCAGTCCAGTTCTCATGAAGTTTTGCATTCGGTTGAATGATGCGCTGGGGGATGAGAGGCGTCAGCGGCTTCGCCCGTATTTGGCGCGCACGATCGGCACGCGTGAGGACGGATTGGATGAGCATCGTGCGTGGCTGTGCGTAGATTGGTTGGTGCGCGTTTACGCTCCTGCGTGGCTTTCTCTTGCGGGGCTGGACGGTGCGGCTTTGCGCTTGCAGGCGCTGCCTCCGATTTTGACTGTTGAAATCGCCCGGTGCGCGCTAGCGGATTTGGACGCTGCCCGGGACGCTGTCCAGGACGCTGCCTGGGCCGCTGCCGGGGCCGTTGTCGGGGCCGCTACCGGGACCGTTGTCGGGGCCGCTGCCCAGGCCGCTGCCTGGGCCGTTGCCGGGGCCGCTGCCCGGGACGCCGTCCAGGACGCTGCCGGGATCGCTGCCGGGATCGCTGCCGGGGCCGCTGCCGAGGCCGCTGCCTGGGCCGCTGTCGGGAACTCCACTGGCTACGCCGCCGGGAGCGCCGCCGGGAACGCCCTGCTTCCGGCGGTTGAGCGGTTGCAGGATTCTGCGTTTGAGCTTCTGGATCGAATGCTTCCGACTGTGCCGGTTCAGCTTCCGGCGGTTGAGGATGCGGCGCTTGTGTGCGGAGTGTCGTTCTGAGGTGATGTCATCATCGGCGGACTTCTTTGCTGAGCTTGGCATCCAAGTCCCCGATGTGGGACAGGAGAACGTGATGGTGGCTTGTTTCGCTAACCCCACGGCGCATGTTCGTGAAGACCGGAACAGGTCGCTATCCGTTCACCTTCCTACAGGGAAGTGGAACTGTCATGGCTGCGGCGTGGCTGGTAATGCTTATTCCGCTGCTCGGATGATGGGGCTGGATCAAAGGGACGCGGCGAATCTTGCTAAGCGTCACGGGCTGTTCAGGGACGATAAGCCCCGTATGCCTACGGAGAGGCAGTTGAAAGCTTGGAAGCTTGAGCTTCTGGGAAACGAGAAGTTGCTGTGGAGACTTTACGACTTGAAGGGCTGGACGCGGGAAGCTATGTGGCGTTGCGGCCTGGGGTGGAACGGGAAGCGGTTGACGTTCGCCTATCGGCAGTACAAGCCGGGATATGGCACGCATTTGAAGGTTGTGGGCTGGGGCGGCTACCTCCCCGGCGGTAATCCTAAGTGTGTCGCTAAGGGTCAGCGGACCCTGTTTCCTACTCCTCACGGGGACGTGGACCGGCCCATGTTCGTGGTGGAGGGCGAACCGGCGGCGATTAGCGTCAGGTCGTGCGGCCATCAGGCGATTGCGATTCCGGGCGCTGGCGGCTGGCGGTACGAGTACGTCCCTTCGCTGGTGCGATTCAAGCGGCTGGTGGTCGTCCCGGATTGCGACGGACCGGGGCGTAAGCTTGCGGAGCAGATCAAGGAATGCCTCCCTCACGCGACGGTTGCCGATCTGGACGGGGAGCGGGAGGACGGCTGGGATATAGGGGATGAGATTGCGCAGGCGGCTTCGCGGTTCGATGGACCGTGGCTGCATAGGTTTGTGGGGAGTCTGGTGTGACCCGACGTGCGGGGCATTGGATCTGCTATCGGCAGGCGGATGGTCAGAAATGCCTTTGGCGGAATGTCAACGCTGCGAAGAAGTGCGAGAAGTGCGGCAAGGATAAGCCTAAGCCCCGTAAGCCTAAGCACATGGTTGCGCTCGAAGCTGATTACGAGCATTACATCAAGATCAGTCCGTTCGGCGAGCGCTGCGGCATTTGCCTGAGGGCGCGTGGATCTAAGCGTCTGGACCGCGACCATGATCACGGGTCCGGTCGGCCCCGGGGCTTGTTGTGCTCTAAATGCAATCGGGCGCTGCCGTATTGGGTGACTCCGGAATGGCTGGACGCTGCTGCCAGGTATTTGAGGGAGGCGGCGCGGTGAGCCGGAATATCACCGAGTACGAGCGGACGACGCTTAGGCGCTGTTCGGACTGTCGTCAGGAGAAACCCTTAGCTGGATTTCATGCCAGAAGGGGGCTGGATGGTCGAGGCGAGGCCCGCGACTGGGAGATTAGGTGCGCTCCTTGCCGAATGATTTGGAAGCACGGGCCGTCTCGGCGTGACGCTGGGGACGATTGGCTGCCGGTTGATCCGCTTAGGGATTGGTTGCATGAGAAGAAGCAGCATTGCTCCTGGTCTGAGCTTGAGCGGGCATGCGGGACGCTAGAGCGAATTTTGTACCGGGTGATGTATCAGAACAAGGGGTATGTGAGCTTGGATTTGGCGGACCGGATTTGTACTAATGCTGGGGTGATGTTGTGGGAGTTGTACCCAGACTTCTAAAGGGCGGGGTCGTTCTCGCTGGCGCCCCGATGGTTTTCGCATTGGCGCATCTGGTGGCGCAGGACATTGTGCTTCGCAGGCTTAGGAGGGAAATGCCGGAGTTGTTTGATGGTGAACTTGCTCTCGCGAACATTCAGGGCGCGATAGCCGACACGATGAAGGAGTTGTACGGTGATTGACGAGAAGACGTTGGCGGCGCTGATCGAGAAGTCTCCGCCGAAATGTGGTGAGCCCTACGAGAAGCGGCCGGAGTTCGCGAACCTTAGCGACGATGGGGTGAACCACCTCCTTGACTATCTGATTGTCGAGGGTCGTGCTCGCGGCTGGCCGTTGAACTGGTATGACTGTCCTTTCCCGGCTCCCCGGGGAAGGATATGATGGCTCGGGGCGTGGAGGTCGCATGAGCGCCACGCAGATACCTGACGACAAGACGCTAGCGGCGCTTTATCGCGCTCGCGAGGCGAAGCTGAAGCGTCCTTTGCTGTTGGCGAAGATGCAGACGCCGGATGTTGCGGCCAACTGCCGGTACGCGGCGGATTGCTGTGAAGATGTGCCGGAGCTTCTGGGTGGTATGTCGGTGCTGGTGTTCCTTAGCGGGGTCGAGGGCGTGGATTTCGAGACGGCCGAGGCGTGGATGAAGGCCGCTGCGATCAATCCGCTGTTGACGATGGCTGGATTGAGGGAATCGGGGGGCGCGATGCTGGCTAAGGCGCTTAGGGTGTTGGCTGAGGAGGAGGAGGCGAAATGAGTTCGGATGAGAATCCCACGATCGACCGGCTCGAAGCTATCGAGACTGCCGCCGAAGTGCTCGTAGACTATTTCGAGCGCTTGCACCCAGAGCGCCGTCGCGCCGTAGAGCATGGACTAACCGTGAAGCTGCTCGCGCTGAAGGAGGCGACTGATGGCTGATGTCTTGACCCTGGAGCAGGCTGCGCGCATAATTCGCGAAGCCATAAAGGACAAAAGCTACGAGGATCTTCCGCTGGGGCAGGACGTGAAGGGCTACCTTCGCGTCAAGAAGAAGCGCCTAACTGCCCAGTCGCAGGATGCGTGGGAGATAGTTCTAGCCCGGATGGTGCGGGCGTTCCCGGGGATGCGGGTCGAGGACTTCGAGCCTCCGCGGGGGACGGAGCTAATAGAGCAGTTCATGGACGACGCCTGGGGGCATCTGAGCGGGCGCTATCAGAACCGCAACCACACGATTCTGAACGATTTCTTCAAGTTCTACCGTCAGCGAGGCAGGCTGGTGGGCGATCCGATGCTGAACATCGAGAAGGCGCGAACGAGCCAGGTGCATCGTTCGTCGTTCTCGGAGGATGAAGTTAGGGCGATCATTGGTAGCCAGGCGGCGCTAAGGGATCGGATCGCGGTCAGGCTGATGCTGCACTACGGCATCCGGCAAGGGTCGATGCGGGCGATTCAGTTCAAGCACTTCGACTATCCCCGACGCAGGCTTACGTTGTTTGCTAAGGGCGGCAAGGTTCGCAACCTAGGTATCCCCGAGCCGCAGTTCTGGACAGACCTTGAACGCTATGTCCTTGAAGCGGGCGCTGGGAATAACGACTTCCTGATGTGTTCCGCTAGGGGGAAGCTGACTGGGGATAGGGTAGAATTGCTAGAGAAGCCGATGAGCAACTGTACTTTCCATTTGTGGTGGTATCGGCGTCTTGAGGAGGCCGGGGTGGTCGAGCCTGGTACGACTACGGGCCAGAAGCCCCATAAGGCCCGTCATACGGCTGGGCAGCGGGTGTTGGATAAGACGGGGAATCTGAAGTTGGCTCAGAAGTTGTTGGGTCACGCGAGCATTCAGACGACCGCTGACGTGTATGTGGACTATGACGAGGAGGAGTTGAGCAAGGCGATGCTGTTTGTTCTGGGAGGCGAGGATGCCTAAGCAGATCGTTGTGGGTGGTCGTGGGCACATCTTCTCTTACGAGAAGATTGAGACGGGCTTAGAGGTGTATTGGAGCGCGTCGGAGAGGTTCGGGGTTGAGATTTGGGACGGCAAGATCAGTGTTTCGATAGTCGGCTCAAGCCGCTTGAAGGATATGAGCGTCGAGCGCGCTCGTGTTCTGTCGGATATGCTGGCCAGGGCGGCTGACGATGTGATGTGGGCCGACTGGGATGCGGCTTGCGAAAACGCTAAGGCAGGGGGAGGAGAATAGTGCCGATTAGCAAGGCTTTTGCTCTTTGCCCTAGTAGAGCATGGATTGCACTAGGGCTATCTGAAGGGGTGGCGTAGTGCTAGAGGTTCAGCAAGCCTACGATGAGGCTGAGGAGGCGTCAATGGCTATCGCGGTCCGCTGGCTTGATGCTCGCGCGAGAGGCCACGTACCTCGCTCCTTGCAGGATGAGTTCGATGACGCGAAGGAAACCCTTCGTAAGGCCCAGAGTCGCTTAGAACGGGCTGAAAAGCGCTCTGAGGGGGATAGGCGCAGCGCCCACGGGAATTACAACTTGGACGCGGGGCCGCTGAAGGTGTTTTTGGGGGAGGCGCAGAAGGGTGACGGGGGGTTGGCTCAGCTTGGGGAGGATGCCGGGTTGGATCGGGACACGCTGGCGCATGTGTTGACTCGCAATAGCGTGGTCCGGCTTAGTACGGCTGAGGCTGCGTTGAACGCTCGCGGCCGGAGGATGGACGAATTCTACTCCTGGGATAAGGCTAAGGGGCGTTGGCAATGAGTGTGGGCCTAGGCCGAGTCAAGCTCTGTATGGAGTGCCGTGGGACGGGCGCGGTCGGCAGCCCGATCAAGAGCGTGTGTCCGGTTTGCAAAGGCACGGGTGATCGCTGATGGGCCAATCCGCGTGCCGACATCAGTGGGACCTCGTCTGGTACGGCAACTGGCACAAGGGCGAGCCGCGCTTGCGATGCCGCTACTGCGGACGCTGGCAATTCGAGCTAAACGTCGCCGAACCAACCGAAGTCGAGGAACTGCGGGCGCAGGTACGCAGCCTCAAACGCAGCTTGGCGAATGTTGATGCGGCGATCTGGGGGTTCTTTCAGATGCGCTACGACCGGCCAGCGCAAGCAGAGTCGCTTCTGCGATCGGCGTTGCCTGACGATTACACACCCTATGGGGCACGCGATGGTTGATCTGGGCCAAAGCGGGGCAACCGATCTGCGGTGCTGCCACTTCTGCAGGGGGCCGATCCCAGATGACGAGCGGGCTGTCGAAGCCAAGACCAGGAACGGCTGGGTGCACTTCGAATGCTGGTACGACGGCTTTCCGTTCAAGCGCGATCCGCAGACGGGCAGGTGTCTCGACGGATGGAAGGCATGACTATGGGCCGAAGCGTGGCAACTGAAACTCCAGAGCAGGTTTTCGAGGCGCTGCTCATCCAGCACCTGGACGAGCAGCGCCGACGCTGGCGCGACCTCGATCTTGAGGGCGCGTTATACGTCCAGGGCCAGGACTGGACCGCTCGTTACCGGAAGGCCACCGAACGTGCGCTTCGGAGGCGAAGCGATGGATGAAATCAAATATCTCGACTTTGAGCCGGACGAAAAACCGCCCATCCTTACAATCAAGGAAGCGGCGGTAGCGGCCTTCCGGGCGGAAACGGATAGCCGTAAGCAGGAGCTTGTCGATATAGCCGGTAAGTGCGCTCAGCGCATTCTGGGCGCTCAAACCATTGGACCTTGCACCGTGAAGATTACGAACATTCGGGACGGGGATGGCGAAGTGCTCTTTAGCGAGGCCGGGTTGTCGTTCCGGGTCAAGATCGTGTTTCCTACTGATAAGCCCGATGAGCCGCCTACAACGGTGGAGTTAGGCGTTCGCGGTAGGTCGTCGGCCCCGACTGCGGGTGGGACGGTTACGTGGCTGGCTATCACGTCGCTGTCGGCGCTGGGGCAGATCATTGAGGACGGGCGGACTACGTGAAGCCTTGCGCTCATTGCGGTAAGCCGGTGAAGATCCCGGATGTGTTCTGGCATCCGTGGATCGGTTACATCCATCGAAGCTGCTGGCAGGCTCACGTTGATAGTCGTTGATCACGAAACGCTGCCATCGTTGCTGTCGGGAGCCGTGATTGAGGTCAACGCGAGGGGCGACTACCACCGGGGTCGTATCTACAGTGTGTGGCTGAAACCCAAGGATAAGCCCAAGGACGGGACCAAGAAGGCGTCCCCTAAGAGGTTCGTTTGCAAGGTGATAGTCCTTGCCGTCAAGCAGGAGCACCAGAAGGTTGGGCGCACACTATCTGTTCTCCGCCACACCGACGCTAAGCCCCGTTTATTAGCCGCTAGTTTCGGTAGGGGCGACTATACGAGTGAGCCGATGTTGGCTGCTAAGGGTGAGCCCGAGGCGTTGTCGCAGGAGGAGCAGGAGGCTATGAGTAAGCCTCTCAGTGAGCGCGATGATGTAGCTCGTAGGTGTCGGGCGTCTTTGGAGAGAACGGATCGTAAGCGTGTGGCCTAATTCCATCCGTACTGTCAGCTACGTTACTTGTAGGTGCCCCGAGCCGCGAGCGGGACGCGGCGGTAGTCCCTGTCGCCTGTAGTTCTCCCCATGCGTAATGAGCGCGTGTATATCGGTCCGTTCAAAGTGAGGCCCGAGGACCGCGAGGCGATAGTAGCTGGAATGGCTAAGCACGGAATGTCGATGGTGGAGTACGTCGTGTTCATGTGCGTTGGCCGTCCACCGTTCGATGAGAAGAACGTCCTCCCGGAGCTTCAGGAGCGCTTAGCCGCCGTGGAGCGCGGCCTTGAGCGCGTGGAGCGCATGGCGGGCCTGGGAGGCTTCGAGTAGAACGCAAAAAGCCCCCGCATCGCATGTGTGCGACACGGGGGCTCGGGGGTTCGGCTAGTAGAAGATTCTCAGTTGTGGTAGTGCGTCGAGCCCGGCGCGAAGCCGGTTAGGCGGGAGCCAATTTCGCCTAAGACTAGTTGCATTAGCTGGTAGGCGGGCATGCCGACTATGCTGGCTTGTTCTTCAAGTTCGTCAATGTCGATGCGATCTGCGATGTGGTTTACCGCGTCGTCCAGCGGCTTCATGTGATCGTCCATTACTTCTTTCCCTTCTTAGGCGGCTTGTGGGCGCCCTCGTTCAGGCTTAGCCCAGTCTTGGTTGAAAGAGCCATCATACCCCTCCGATAGCTGTAGGGGTGGTCGAACGCCCGCTTAGCGTCAGCGGGCGGAACGTTTTCGATAGTGACGTTTTTGTCGGGGTCGCTCTCATCGTCTACCTTGATCACGAGAGTGTTGTTATCTGTGCGCCACAGAAGTGTGACGCGCAGGCCGTTATTCTTGCGGGTATTTATCTCACGCAGCGGCATCGCCTAGATGTTCCCCGGTGTAGTCGTCTTCTTGGAGGCGGTTAGGGCGGTCGTGCCACGCTTCGTAGTTGTGTTGCTCGCGACAGCCCGGTGAGCAGAACGTCTGAGTGTTGCGAGTCGATTCAAAGACCGCATCGCAGTACGGGCATCTGAGGATTTCACCGATCATTTCTACATTCCTCCGGCGCTTGTAGCAGTTAGCTCCGATGAGTCGTCCTCGATAACTGCCAGCGGTGGTAGCGGTGTGTCGATATCAGCCATGCCACGTACCCGCATGAACGCCGCTTTGGGCGCGAGCTTGGGCATGATTGACCATGCTGCCCGGAAGTCCGCCTGGGCGGATAGTTCTTGAGCCCGGTCGCCGTTGATGCGGGCGCGTAGCAGCGCCGAGTAGGTTTCGCGCTCTAGCTTCACCCAGTCGAGATAGTCGCGTGCTAGCGCGTCTTCCTGGGCTTGCCGCAGCTTAGCTGCCTTTGCGCGAGCGGCGGCTAGTTTGACCTTCCGGTCTTCGTCCATTGGTGCTCCTTGCTGTAGGTTGCTTTTACTTCGGTTGCGTCGGTAGTGGCCAGCTGCCACACCCTGAGACACCCTATGCGGGGTGTCCTAGGGTCTAGCTGCGCTAGCGGAAGGGGTCGGCGTGCCAGCCTCGGCGTGGGACAGGGCTATGTCGTCGATCATGTAGATGGATGCCTACCCAATGTTGCCCCCTATCGTCTATGTGTCCTACCTTCAAGAGATATATGGCGTCTCTGAAGTCGTCGGTTGCGCAGATTGGGGCGTATTGATCGGCGTGCTTACCGATCACGACATAGCGATGGTTGGCAATGTGAGTCATCGGTTCTCCTGATAGTTGCAGCCGTCGCACCGTCCGGGTTTGGTGCGCTGCCAATGAGTCATCAGGTGGCAGCGCGGGCATTTTTGTGCGTGGCTTAGGTGTCTTAGCCAGTGGGCTA
>Ga0306926_10002874_pt1 | contig 17660 bp, 22 predicted proteins | sample flu12Cox44000178_FD_203759 | JGI IMG/M metagenome (GOLD analysis project Ga0306926, IMG submission 203759) | Lab enrichment of tropical soil microbial communities from Luquillo Experimental Forest, Puerto Rico - flux8day.12C.oxic.44.000.178 (v2)... | ecosystem: Environmental > Terrestrial >... | reverse complement strand
TGGATAAGCCAGACGTTACAGGTGGATCGAGCGGATTAGAACCGCATCGATCTATGCTCTGGGGAATCGTCGGGTAGTCAGTAGGGCGGATGAGCAAAGCGTAATCCGCCGCCAAGCAGGCTGCGCTCTTTGGCGGAATGCGCTGCGCTTTTCCGGCCTACGCTCGCGCGCCACTGCACTTACATCACACCGCCCGGTCCCAACCCCACCAGGCGCAGAGCGCTTCTCCCATGACGAGACGCTTGTCCTCTTCGCTGAGCCACGGCAGTTCCTCGGTAAACATCGTCACGCATTGGCGCCAGGAGCACGGCATCTTGGTGATGTCGGTGCCCCAGAACATGCGTTGCGGGCCAAAGGCATCGTAGACCTGTCGCAGATAAATGTGCAGTGCCGGAAAGGGATAAGCCTCACTTGAGTAGTGAGGCACGCCGGTTGCTTTGACCGCAACATTGGGAAACTTCGCCAACGCCAGCAACTCCGGCATATGCGTCATCGCCGCCGCATCCTTCAGCGTGCCCGTGCCGCCTCTGCCGCCCAGGTGATCGATCGTCAAGCGAAGTGCGGGATGGCGCTCGGCGATCCGGCCAAGTTCCATCAGCGAATCCGTGGCCAGCGCCGCGATCGGAACCCGCGCATCCTCGGCGGCCGCCCAGAGCCAGTCGAGGGTGCCATCGTGCAGCCAGCGCCGCGCGGGATCATTGAGGAACCCATACCGCAGACCGAGCATGCCGGGCTGTTTTCTCCAGCCGGCGATGCGTGCGCGGGATTCCGGTCGATCGAGCGGCACCGAACCCATAATCGCAAACCGGCCGGGGTAGTTCCGAACCGCGGCAAATGCCATGTCGGTCGAACCGGGGTCCCAGCCGGGCGGATGAATGACGGCGGCATTCACACTGCCTTCGTCCATCAGGACGATGGCCTCCTCAGGGGTGAAGGCCGTCACCTGTCGGTGCGAGAGATTGCTCGGCAAGCCGCTTCCCCACAGGTGGATCTGGGCGTCGACGATCTGCATCGCTTTCTCTCCATTTATTTCTGCAAACGTGCCTGCCCTGCCCGGCGGTCGCCGTCACCGGGGCAACGCAAGGGCCGGATATGACCGCGGATATCGGCGGCGTCGCACAAAGACGAGAGCGATGATGCTGAGCCCGGTGGTGAGCATCATGTAGAAGCTCGGCGAAAGGCTGTTGCCGGTCACGGCAATGAGCCACGTCGCGACAAAGGGCGTGAAGCCACCGAAGATCGTCACGGCGAGGGCAAAGCTCAGCGACACGCCGATGCCGCGAACCCGGGTCGGAAAGAGCTCGGCGAGTTGCGACGGCAGCACCCCGCTATAGCCGGCCTTGACGAGACTGAGCCAGCCGGCCGCGAAGATCGCCGTCGCGAGCGAGGGAGAGGCGACCATCAGATAGAAAACCGGATAGATGGTCAGGAAAAAGAGCCAAGCCGTTCCCTTCAAGATGCCGCTGCGTCCGAACTTGTCGGAGAAGTGGCCGGCGAATGGCGAGGCAATGCCGAGAATGACGGCGCCGACGAGGGTCGCGGTGAAGCCAGTAGCCTGCGGCAGGTGCAGCTCTTTCATCGCATAAGTCGGGATGTAGAGGATGATATAGGCCGAGCTGTTCGAGATAGCTGCGGCACCCATCGCCAAGAGCATCTCGAACGGGTGGTCTCGCACCACGTCGCGCGCCGGCGTGCGGGTCGGCTCGATCTCGACATATTCCGGCGTCTCGTCGAGACGGCGGCGAATATAGAGCCCAACCGGGCCGATCAAGATCCCGAACAGGAACGGGACGCGCCAGCCCCATTCGACGAGCTGCTCCGGCGACAGTGTACTGGTCAGCACCAGCCCGAAGGCCGACGCCAACGCGCCTGTGATCCCGGTGCTGGCCCATTGCCAGCTCGCCACGAAGCCTTTGCGCGAGGCGGTTTGTTCGGCAAGGAAGGTGACGGCGCTGCCAAACTCGCCGCCGACCGAAAACCCCTGCAAAACTCGCGCGACAAAGATCAGGATAGGTGCCGCGAGCCCGATTGTCGCATAGCCCGGCGTCAATGCCGTCATCGTCGTGCCGAGAACCATCAGCAGGATCGAGAGGGTGAGCCCGGCCTTGCGGCCGGCGCGATCGGTATAGGCGCCGATCAGGATTGCGCCGATCGGGCGCATCAGAAATGACACACTGAAAGTGCCGAGCGCCGCCAGCAAAGATGCGGTCGGGTTGTCGCTCGGGAAGAACACGTTCGAGATCGTCACCGCGAAATAGCCGTAAACAAGAAAATCGAACCATTCGAGCGCATTGCCAAGTGAGGCAGCGACGATGACCCGGGTTAGGGTGGGTCTGGCGTGGACTGGTAAGGCAAGGGCGTCGGCGGTCATAACGACCCTCCCCTAGGACAACTTCTTGGTCATATGGAACCGCGTGTGGCCCGGCGGCTCGCAATCGATCCGCGCGGCGACCTCCCAACCCTGCTTCTGGTAGAAGCCCGGCGCCTGAAAGTGAAGGGTGGACAACACCGCGCGGGTACAGCCGCGCCGCCGCCCTTCTTCCTCAGCCATAGCGAGGATGCGGCTGCCGAGGCGGCCGCGCCGCAGGCTCTCCGGTAGAAAAAACAGCTCTACGCGCAGGAGGCCAAGTGACGTGCGGCCGAGCAGGCCGCCGACGACCTTCTTGGTTTCGGGATCGCTGACGAGGAGGGCGAGTGCACGACTGTCCGAGTGTCCGGCCTGCGCCTCGTTGTAGGCGCGCAACCCGTCCGCGATGACCGCGCGCTCGTCGTCGTGCGGTGCATCGGTCAGGGTGATCGTAGTCTCGGCTCGACTGGCCATGGCGTGTCCTCCCTACTTTATCGAGACTGACTCGGACAAATTTCAACGGCGAACGCAAGATCCGTTATTTTACGGCCATGCCAGCACCCGACACCAGGCGAAGGCGAAGAAGGCCGTGGGATCCTCGCCCCACTCTTCCCACTGCGCCGCCAAGTGGATCAGCTCCGCGCCGGAGGCAATCCCGTGGCATGTGACGGCGGCACGCAATTCCTGATCCCGGCATTCTGCGGCTCGGTCCCGTGCGAAGGCCATGACCCGATCGGGCGTCCCGTAGCTGATGTAGTCCGCGAACGCTTCAACGCGGCCGAACCCCGCCTTCTGAAAAAGCCCACGCAGGTGATGACCCATATTCGGCTCGGCGATTCCCGCCGCGCGCCATAGTTGTTGACGGATCTCGTAGAAACGCTGCGGGCCGGCCGTCCACTCGCCCGCAAGAATGAGACCGCCATACTCCACAGACGCCGCGCCAACCACGCCGTCTGACTTCGTGACGCGCCGGAGTTCCCCTACAACACTCGCGGGGTCGCTGAGCGTCTCGAGCATTGAGTGGCAAAGAACTGCGTCGAACGCCGCGTCGTCAAACGGCAGCCGTCGACCATCGGCAGCAACGCAGGCAAGGTTATCAAGCCCGAGTGAGGCCGCGTCGCGGCGGGCAGTTGTAAGGCTATCCTTTTCCAGATCCGCACCGACCACCCAGCCGGCCGGCACGGCCTCCGCCAAGCCCATCGCGATGGTCGCCTTGCCACAGCCGCAGTCGAGGATAGCCATGTCCGGCCGAAGGTGCGGAAGGAGAAAACCGGCGTAGACGTCTGCGCTACGAGCCTTGATCTCGGACTCGATCCGGTTTCTTCTCGGCGCTTGTCCCACTGCACGGACCGTAATGGATCATCATTGTCACGGGCTACGGGCGTTCAATCAAGCTTTGGACCCTTGGCGCACCGCTTCCGGCTGCCGGACTACCAGCAATCGGATCGTGAGTGGCCGTGATGGGCGACTCGCTCGGCGGAGGTAGGCGCTCTACGCCGTCGAACCCGCTTGTCGCGGAATCGCAGCAAAGGAGGTTTCGCGCCGCAGTTGCGCTCTACCCAACCTGCAAATTCGTGACCGGCGCGATGTCAAGTTGTGATCCGGATGGCGTTATTGGAGGAATCAGCCGAGTTCAGCGGTCAACCGATGTTTTGCCGCCGTTCACAGGTGATGGGCCGGCCCACACCATCGCAAAGCTGACCGGATGGCCGACATGGCTCGCGAGACGCGGCTCGCCGAACCGGCGCCGATTTTCCTCGACCCACTCCGCGTCGACCAGTTGCTCGCGCAACTCCATCAAGGCGAGTCCTGCGCGGCACCCCGCTTGGACGTGGTCGCCAATCATATGAACAACGTTGGCGATCGCGACCGGCTCGCCGGCCGGCGCATTGAAATGGGTGGGCACCCCTTCAGCAGCATAAACGGATGGTAATCGATCAGCGCGACCTTGCCGCTCGGACGGATTAGACGCGCGGTCTCAGTATAGAAACTGCCGAGGTCTGCGAGGTGACAGACGGCAAAAGAGGAGATGGCGAGATCATAACACCGCCCGACCAGACCGCTCGCAGCGGCGTCGGCGCAGACCAACCTGTCGTAGATCCGCTTGGCGCCGGCCCACTCGAGCATCGCCGAACTCGCGTCTACCCCGTCCACGCGCGTGACGCCATGCGCCTTTAGCCACGCGCCGATCCGTCCGGTACCGCAGCCCAAGTCGACAGCCGCAGCAATACGACCCCAATCGACTGACACGAGCGAACGCAACAGCGGAAGATCGAGCCGATCGTCCATCGTCGCGTCATAAGAGGGCGCCCAGGCCGCATAGCCTGCCGCCACGTCGCGGGTGCGATAACCGCGGCTGTCGTAGCGCGCGAAAGACGCGCTCACGCTCCTCGGGATCCTCGGCTCGCGGTCGCTCGCTCAGACGACCCCGTCGTCGCGCAGCCGCTTGGTTTCCTCCGGGGCGAGGCCGCACAGCTCGCCGAGCAGCGGATCGGTATGCTCGCCGAGCAGCGGCGGGCGGCTCACCCGGATCGGTGAATCCGACAGTTTGACCGGGCAGCCGACAGTCTGATACGTGCCGCGGGTCGGATAGTCGACATCGACGATCATGTCGCGCGCCTTCAGATGTGGATCGGCCAGGACCTCGCCGGTGTCCTGACAGGCGCCGCAGGGCACGCCGGCGGCGCCGAGAATGCGCATGACCTCGTGCTTGGTACGGGTGCCGGTCCACTCCTCGATGATCGCGCTGAGCGCGGCGCGGTTCTCCCAGCGCGCCTCCTCGGTCGCAAAGCGCAGATCCTCGGCCAGTTCCGGCCGACCGATCGCCTCGCAGAAGGCCGGCCACATCTGCTGCTGCGCGGTGATGAAGGCGTAGTCGTCGGGGCCACCCGGCGCGCAAGGGTAAGTCGTGGAGGGTATCCCGCGGCCCATCTGGTTGCCACGGCGCGGCATCGGCGCGCCGAAACGCTGATGGTCGCGCAGGCTGACCCGGATGATGTTGACGACTGCATCTTGCATCGATACCTCGACATGCTGCCCCTTGCCGGTTGTGTGGCGCTGCTGCAACGCGGCGAGGATGCCGATCGCCATGTGCATGCCGGTGCCGGAATCGCCGATCGCCGGCACAACAAATGTCGGGGGGTTGTCCGGGAAGCCGGTGATGCTCATCGCACCGCCCATCGCCTGGGCAATCGGCTCGTAGCTCTTGAAGTCGCGATAGGGGCCGTAGGTGCCAAAGCCCTTGATCGTGGCGTAGATCAGCCGCGGGTTGACCTCCGAGAGGACCTTCCAACCGAGCCCCAATCTGTCGAGGGCGCCGGGCCCAAAATTTTCGAGCAGCACGTCCGACTTGGCGATGACTTGCTTGAACAGCTCCTTGCCCCGGCCGGTCTTCAAATTGAGGGTCAGGCTGCGCTTGTTAGCGTTGAACAGCAGGAAGAAGAGGCTGTCGCTGTCCTGCCGGTCGCGCATGTTGCGGCGGGCGACATCGCCACCCTTGGGTTCCTCGAGCTTGATCACGTCAGCGCCGAGAAAACCCAGGATCTGGGCGCAAGCGGGTCCCGCCTGGTTGTGCGTCATGTCGATGATGCGGATGTTTGACAACGCTTTTTCCATTTGGTCGGGTCTCCGGAGCAAGCCTCGCGAAACCGCGACTCTAGGTGAATCGGACACCCCATGGAACTTGCAAATCGGCTACAAACTGTCTTTGAGCCCTTGCCGCAAATTGGTGCTCGTCAATGACCTCTACCGCCGCCCGTTCCGGTATGCCGGGACATTTCGGCATCCGCGTTACCGAAGCCGACAAGGATAAGCTCGTAGGCGAGCTCGATGTGGATGACCGTCATCTCAACAACAGCGGCCACGTGCATGGCGGGGCGATGGCGGCGTTCGCGGACGATCTCGGTGGAGCGTTGGCCGGGCTCAACGTCCCGCCGGGGTTTCGCACAACCACGATCGAGTCGAAGACGAGTATATTTCGCGCCTGCGGGCGGGAGCGGCTTACCGGCGTTGCCGTGCCGGTCCATGTGGGGCGGCGCACGATCGTCCTGCAAACCTCAATATACCGCGCCGACGGAAAGCTTGCTGCAATGATGATCCAAACTCAGATGGTTCTCCCGAGGGGGTCGGCCGCATCTAAGGATGAAGGCGGCGGCGAGACTTAGTGACTACCTCAAAAGTCTCGTCGTCGATGATCTGCAGCAGCGGACCGCTTTCGAATCCGTCGCCGGGCGCTCGGCCTTGGCCGCGGGGACTCGTCTTCATGTCCCATTTGCGTCATTCAGGTCCCTCTCAGCCGGTGAAAGCGGTCCTTCGCTGTCGGATGGGCAACGGCGAGGTAACGCTGTTTCCGGTCCTTCCTGGCTTCACCTCGGAGTGGGGAGGTCCGAGCGATTGCAGACGTTTGTACCGGATTTCCCGCAGCATCTAAGCCATTGAAATCTAGGTGCCCGCTACGGCACGAAATTCCCGATTATTGAAGAGCCGAATCGTGAGGTAGTGGTGGTTATGAGGGGGGTGCTCGCGAATTGCCGTCCATGTGCGTCCAGATTCGCAACCTGCCAATGATACCGATCCCCGGCAGGATTGGCTGCGCTTTTGCGACCATTCCGCGGTAATGCCGCTACGCAAATCAAAGCGGGCGCATAACATGGACGCTGGGCGGCCTCGGCCGCCGGATGTGGGCACGCTCGGAGCTGCCTGCCGATCGCGAAAGGGAACCGAGACGCGAAGAGCCGGCCGGCGGGGAGAATGCCACGCAAACAGCGGAAGGGCCGGCTCGCCCGAACTTGCGTAGAGCGTTGAACGTCATGTAGAACGTTAAACGCTATGGAAAGAAAAGCCTGTGGGGGAGGAAAGGTCATGCGCTCTTCTATCATTGTAGCGTTTGTCACTCTGGGTCTCATTACCCCAGCTTGTGCCCAAGAGATCGATCAAAGCACCCGGCAGCAAATCGAGCGGATTGCCGCCGCATATGTCGAGAACTGGAACAAGCATAATGCCGCCGGCGTCGCGGCTCTTTACACGAAAGATGGCGTGCAGGTCACGGCGACCGGTGTGAAAAGTGGACCGCAAGAAATCGAGCAGGCCTACCAAAGTGCGATGAAAACCTTCCCCCAGCATAATGGGCAGACGATCGAGCAAATCTCACCGCTTGGAAACGACGCCGTTATCCGAATTGGCCAGTTCCACCTCGCCGGCGAAGGGCAGAACGGCCCCACGAAGCTCGACGGGCGCTACACTTCGGTCGATGTCCGCGAAGGGGGACATGGAAAATCCGGATTCTGACGGCTATTCCGATGCCGCCTCCCGCACAGGCTGCGGGGAGGTAGGCGTTCCCGAGATCCTGTCCGGCCGCGAGTTGGGCGGCGGTTGGGCGCGACGGCCGGCTTCTGGCGTCCCGGCTCACATTTGGGGCTCGGACGCCGCCCTCGCCCGCGGCGACAGCAAGCGGAAGAGCAGCCGCGCGATCCTGAGCCCAGAGTACCGCCAGCCCCAGAGCGACCCTTCTTCCCGATAAAAAATGGCAAGCCTCAGGCGGACGCTTTCGTTTGGTCGGCTCAACCAGTGTGCCAAGCGAGTTGCGGCGGAGGGCTGCCCGGGAACGGAGCCTCACCCAGCGACCATTTTTTTCCCAATCTATCTATGCAGGGGCGGCATTTTCGGATATTCGTTATCGACCGAGTATTCGTAGCAACGGATGTGTTCAACCTGGGGATAAGCCGCTTCGATTGCCACGAGTGCCTCAGACAACGACTCGAAATCGCCGGTATATTGGAGCCGACTGTTCCATACGCCCTTGTACGCTCTGCTCAGCCTCCCGAACTCGGGCTCGTTGGTTTCGGGAAGGCGGTCGAATAGGCGGTGATCTCAATACTTGGTGTGTCGGATCGCCGCGACTCATCGCGGGTGATTTCGACCCGGTAGGTCAGGTAGGCCATCCTCTGTTCTCTTATCGACTGGTGACTCTATCTGCCCTTTCGCTTGCGAGCCTTGCGGGCGGCATAGCGGGCATCGCGAGCAGCCTGCCGTTCGGCTTCAAGGATGGCTTGCCGCTCCATCCGCTCAGCGAATTCGTTATCGCGGGCCTCCTTCTCGGCTTTCAGCGCTGCCTCCCGAGCGGCCGCCTCAGCGGCTTGCGCCGCGGCTAGCGCGGCAGCCTCGGCGGCCTGCGCCGCAGCGAGGGCAGCAGCCTGACGAGCTGCAGCAGCCAACTTTTCGGCTTTGCGTTCGGCGATGCGGGCTTCGCGGGCCGCGCTGGCAGCCTCCCGTGCCATCCGTCGCTCAATGGCGGCAGGGCTGTCGGCTGCAGACCTCGCCAGGGCTACCCGCTCCAGTTGGGCCTTCCTCGCATCTGCGGCGGCACTCAGCCGGTCGGCAAAACCAGTTTTCTTGGACCTGTCCATCTCAATCCTAGGCGCTCAAAGCGCCTCCCCAGGGGGACACAAATGCCGCCAGCACTTCCAGCCGGACGCAGAATTCATCGATCTTCCATTGCTCCGCCGACCAACGATTATGCCCCACAAGCGGCTGAAATAAAGCCTAAATTATATCCAGGCGGAGCCATGTCCCGTCAGGTGTTCAGGGTCGTGTGCTAATAGATGTCCTCGAGCCGCAGCAGCTTGGTCAGGAGCCCCTGCTCCATCGAGCCGCGGATCGCGCGTTCGACGTTCTTCCCCATCGCGCGGAGGCCGAGCGGATACGGGTCTTCGCCGAAGACCGCGGCTTGTTCTTGCCGGTCGGCTCCCGGGAAATAGAGATAGGCCGACGCGGAGCGCCGAGCCCGTTCGTAGGGGATTTCCTTCGACCGGCGGAAGGCTTCGAACAACTCCAATGCGACCCAGGGATGTTCGCGCAGGATGCCGTTCTGCACGATCACGTGGTGATTGGCCTGGAAAAACCCGGTCCGCCGGTAATATTCGAAGACGACGGCCTTGCCGTCGTCCGGCAGCAATTTGCGCAGGCGCGGGTTGCCCGCGATCTGCGTCCCGCCCCAGCGGTCGATGACCGTCGGATCGCCGGCTGTGACCCGGCTCGACGGACGGATCGCCGTGCAAGCATCGATCTCGCCACGGTCGAGCATCACATCGAGGGTCTGATCGGCTGTGAGCCAGTGGTGGGTGACGCCGACCGGTCCCACCTTGTCGAGACCCAAGGCACCGCCGTGGCTCAATTCCTTGGTGCGTCCGTTGAACCAGACATTGTCCTTGGCCTCGATGCCGTGAAGGTCCTTTAGCGTGTTGCGGAACCAAAGTGCCGCCGTCATGTCGTAATCGGGCACACCGATGCGCTTGCCGCGCAAATCCCCGAGATCGGCAATCCCAGAACCCGTGTTCACGTAAAGATGGGGCCAGTGGTGTCCACGACTGAGGAAGATCGGCAGAGCCGACCAGTCCCACTTCTTGCCGTCGGTGCGCTCGCGGGCCAGCAAGGTTTCGGAGATCGCCATCTCCGAGACGTCGAACTCGTCGTAGAACAGATTGCGCTGAAAGAGCGCGCTCGGATCGAGCGTGACAAAGCCCAGCTCGATGTTCTGCGGTTTGACCGAGCTGTCTTTAAGAGGTTCGACGCGCGGATTGTCGGAAAAGCCGATCGTCAGTCGTAACGCCATGCCTGCCTCGCCCGCGATATGGCCGATCCTATACGAACCGGCCCTTCCCCTGCATTAAGCATCAGGCCTGCCGAAAAGCTCCGCCATCTTCGGGTCAAGATCGACGCATATCGTCTGGCCGGAATTTCGCCTTACCCCGATGCATGTGGCGATTCCCGGTTATTTCGCAGTTACGGGCCTTATCCGGGAAACTCGCCTGCACGAAATTCCCGGTTATCGGCTACCACAATCGCCGTTCCTGCTGCTGTAAGTGTTTGTTCGAGTTAGAATTTTCGGTAAGAAGCCCAAGTCGACTTCGTTTTTCTGTGGGAATTTTCCCGGCAAAACCGGGAGATTTGCGCATTCAGTGCGGCACGTCGCCCCAGACGGCATAACGCTTGCGGGTCTGCCGCTCGCGGCCCTCGTCGACCATCCTCTGAGCCTGGGCCTCCACCAGATCGAGTACGGGGTCGCTGCCGACGCCGACGAGGCCGTGCTCCCCAAACAATGCCTCGATCTCCTCGCGCGGTCGCCCACCGAGGAAGGGCAGCCTTTCGCCAATCGCCGCATATTCCGCGCTGCTGCGGGCATTCTGAGACGGCTCTATCAAAAACCCAGGGTCGAATTGACCGTCGACGACGACGAGCCGCCCGCCCGGCCGCAGCACACGGATCCATTCGTCGATCGCCGCCTCCGGATGCGGCAATGTCCATAGCACGTGACGGCTGATCGCCAAGTCGAAGCTGTGGGAAGGAAACGGCAGCTTCTCGGCATCGGCCTTCTCGAAGCGGACCGAGACACCGAGCTCTGCCGCCTTGCGCTGCGCCTCGGCGAGCATCGCCGGCGCAAAGTCGACCCCAGTGACCCGATGACCGCGGGCGGCCAGCTCGAAGGTCAGAAAACCGGTGCCGCAGCCGGCATCGAGCGCGTCGAGCGGGTCGCGCCCTGTAAGGGCGAGATCGAAGATTCGGTCCCAGGCGGCGCGCTCGCCGAGAGTGCGGATGCTATGACCAAAGCCGTCATCGAAACCCGGCGCCCGGCGGCCCCAATGCGCGGCGACCTGCTCCTTGACGAAATCCATGTCACCCGAGCTCATGCGATTGCACTCCTACGAGATACCGACGACCGCGGCCAGCGCTTCGAGCTTGTTCGGCATAGCGGGAGACCGGGTTCAGAAGGAGATGGTTGGCACCCATCGCGACCAATTCCTCCAGCCGCTCGCGCACCTCTTCTGGCGTGCCGTGGATGCCCGAGGCGTCGGTGCCCTCGGGGTTGTGGTAGACTGTGGTGAACCAGCGGTGGAGTTCCGCCCGCGCGACCCCCGGGCGTTCGTCGATCGCCATGAACACGCGCTTCGAGGTTGGGAAGGTCGCCTGATCGCGCCCGGCCTTCTCCAGAGCCTCCCGCAAAATCGGGACGGATCGGGAAAAGGCGGCAATGCTCGAGCCTCCCGATCCCATCCAACCATCGGCGAGCTTGGCAGAGCGGCGCAGCGCATTCGGATGGCCGACCCCCATCCAGATCGGCATCGGCTGCTGCACCGGCTTGGGCGACATCGACTCGTTGTCGAGATTGTAGAAGCGGCCGTGAAGGGTCGTCTTTTGCTCGGACCACAGCGCGCGGATCACTGCCAATTCCTCGCGGAAGCGGGTGAGCCTGCCCTCCTCGGGCACCCCGAACTGGCGATAATGGTGCTCGCGGCCGAGCCCGACGCCGAGGATTGCGCGGCCGTTGCTCGCGTAGTCCAGGCAGGCCCACTGATGTGCGATCATCAGCGGGCTGTGCACCGCCATCACGACTACCGAGGCACCGAGGCGGATGGTGGTGGTGACCGCCGCTGCGTAGGTCAGCACCACCACCGGGTCGAAGCAGAACACATGGTCCAGAGTATTTTCGGTCACCCATAAGTCCTGGAAGCCCAGCGCTTCGGCGCGCCGGGCGACGTGGCGTACCGCCTCGATATCGACCGGCTCCGGCGAGCGATGAGGTAGGGCCACACCCAGCAAGACCTTGTCCTTCAACGCCATGCTTCACCCTCTGCTCTGTGGGAGCAGACTGCCCCGCCCCCCGGTTAGACCTTTTCGATGACCTCGACCTGAGCGCCGTCGGGGGCCTCCAGAAAGCAGACGCGCCGGCCGTTGTTGTTGGGCGGCATCTCCTCGAGGATGCGCACCCCGTTGGCCTTGAGCTTGGCCATCGTCCCGGCATAGTCGTCGGTATCGACGGCGATGTGCTCGATACCGTAAAGCTGCTTGCGGCTCTGGCTAGCGACCACTCCGGTGATGTTGAGCTGCAGCCCGTGGAGGTCGAGCCGGCAGCCGCGCCCCGGGATTTCGGCGATCAGCTTCGCACCCAGATTGTCGATGTAAAACTGCGCGGTCTTCTTGGGGTCCTCACCCTTTAGGTGCACGTGCTGGACGGCCATAGCCATAATCGTTCTCCTTGCCGTGTCTTGTTGCCCTCGGCGATTGCCGAGCGGGAACGAGCTTGGCAGGACACAAGGTTGAACTCAACCCCCGGCAAGACTCAGACCGGGCAAGAAGGAGGAGATGATGACCGTCGCGCGCGCACTAGCCGAGTTCCTGGCCCTGACCTCCTCGTCCGACCTCCCGCCACAGGCGGTCGAGCATGCCGCAATGCTGATCGCCAGCACGCTGGCCAGCGCGGCCCTAGGCGTGGGGCTCGAGTCCTCCGGGATAATTCGTGATCTCGCGCGGGAGCGCGGCGGGCGGCCCGACGCCTCGCTGTGGTTCCACGCCGGCCCCAAATTGCCGGTGGCCGACGCTGCGCAGGTCAACGCCGTAGCGAGCGACGCCGCGGCATCAGACGACAGCGACCTGCGGAACATCGTGCATGCCGGCACGACTCTCGTCGCCACCGCGCTCGCCGCCGCCGAGCGGACCGGCGCCAGGGGCGAGGACGTGTTGGCGGCGATCGTTCTCGGCTACGAAGCCGCAGGGCGTATCGGCGAAGCGATTACCCCGGGCTTCCGCAGCCGCGGCTTTCACGGCTGCCTCGTCGCGATCTTTGCGGGAGCCGTCGCCGCCGGGCGGTTGCTCGGCCTGGAGGCGGCGCCGATGGCCCAGGCGATCGCCGTGTCAGCGACCTCGATCGGCGGGCTGGCGGCAGCGGCGAACACCAGCGTGGCTCGCGAATACCACGCGGGACTGGCAGCGATGCTCGGGGTCCGCGCTGCGCTCGCAGCGCGGCGCGGATACCTAGCCGAAGAATGCATCCTCGAGGTGCATCACGGGTTTTTCGAGGTCTACGGCGGCGTCGAAGACGCCAGCGCCGGGGCGAGCGTGACGCGCGATTTAGGGGAGAGCTGGGACATCGTCACCGACATGGCGATCAAGCTCGTACCGGGCGGTCATCCTCACCACGCGCTCGCCGAGGCGGCGGGGAACGCGGCGCGAGACGGGCGTATCGCACCGGACGAGGTCGAAAGCATCACGCTGTCGCGCCCTGATGTCACCGCACTCGCCGGTCCCCGCCATCCGACGGACCTGATCGGCATGGCGCACAGCCCGGCCTTTTTCCTGGCCGCTGGCACGGCCGATCAGGGCTTCTCATGGGTCCATGCGACACAAGCAAAGATTGCTGATCCAGTCATCCACCGGCTGATCGAAAAGGTTCGCGTCGGTCCTCCGCCCTCCGACAACAGCGCACGTTACCGGCAGGGTGCCACCGTGACCATTCGCACGACGGACGGCCGCATCTCCACCAGCACGGTCTATGTACCGAAAGGAGCAGGCATCCTCGGCATCGCCTGGGCCGATATCGACGCCAAATACCGCGCCTTGATGCCGCACTCGGGACTCGCCAATCGGGAGGTTGAAGCGAGCCTCGCCGTGATCCACGACTTCCGTAAGGTGCCTGACGTCTCGGTTCTGACCAATTTACTTCAGCGGCGGGAGGCATGAAGGCGGGCCGGATAAAGGGAGCGGCGCCGAGTTGGGGGATCATCCTCGACGCCGCTCCCCGCTCAGGCTTGGCCCGGCCGGATCACCTCCGCCAAGCCGACCTCAATCCTACATATCGAGGGTCAACAAAATGTCAGCGCGCCTCGTCGCTGGCAACTCGAACGATGGGAAACCAGCCACTGAGTCAGAGACGGATTTCGTTGCGATCGGAGCGCTTGCACCAGAGGCGGGCGCCGGCCTTGCGGATCAGGGAGCAACCGATGGCACCAGCGACAACGAGGGCGAGGAGTGGCAGCGCGCCAGCGTCCTCTACGGCGCCGATCGAGATTTCGACCGCGATCGCCATCAAAAACGCCAATACGGGGCTCAGCAGGACGGCGGCGGCAACAACCAAGAACTTAGTCCAGGTAGGAAACCGGCCCATGGCGGGACCCCAGATCGTGGCAACGTGGGCCATTCTGGGCATCGGATGGTCAATAGGATGGTCAATAGATAGTTTATCGACGTCGGTTGCTAGATCTCCCCAAGCTCGCGCAGGCTGGTGTGGCGGTTGCGGCCGATAATGACGTGGTCGTGCAGTATCACGCCAAGCGGGGCGGCAGCCTTCTTGATATCTTTGGTCACGGCGATGTCGGCCTTGGATGGGGTCGGGTCGCCCGAGGGGTGATTGTGCACGAGGATCAGCGCCGAGGCACCGAGCTCGAGCGCGCGTTTGACAACCTCCCGGGGGTAGACCGGCGTGTGGTCAATGGTTCCGCGCTGTTGGCGCTCATCCTTGATCAGCACATTCTTGCGATCGAGGAACAGGATGTGGAACTCCTCGATCTTGCCGTGCACGACCTGGGCGCTGCAGTAATCGATAAGCGTGTCCCAGGAGTTGACGACCGGCCGCTGCTGCAACTCCGCGCGCATCAGCCGCAATGCCGCTTCCCGCGCCGCCTTCACCGCGGCGATGCCCGCGAGGTTGAGCCCGGCCGCGGCCAGTGCTTCGGGTTCGGCGCTCATCATTTCGGCAAAGCCGCCGAAATGTCCGAGAAGCGCCTTCGCCACTGGCTTTACATCGCCACGTGCGCGGGCTGCGAACAGGATGACCTCGAGCAATTCGTAATCGGGCCGCGTTTCGGCGCCATTGGCGATCATCCGCTCACGAAGGCGCTGCCGGTGGCCAAAATAGTGCGGCAACACGGCCCCTTCGGAGAACTCATTTCCGCCCTGTCCCTTGGCGTCAGGGATCAGGGCGACCCCGTCCATACTCCCATCTGTGCCATAGATCTCGCGGCACAGCGATCTTACGCGATCGTCCTCGCGGGCGTCGAAGATCCACACACGCCGCAGGGCATCCCAGTTTCCTCCGAGAAGACGGGCCCGCGCCGGGAAGTTTGGGTGGTAAGGAGTGCCGACAACGATGCGGCCGCCCTGTTCAACAATCGAGACAGGCATTCAGCCACCTTTAGCTGCACCGACGGCTGAAACCTGGCACCGCGATCGTCAATATGTCGTCATTCGACTCAGAGGACGCATAGAACCCTTGTTGCTTTTGTCAAAGCGGCACCAAACGCGCGAGCCGGTAATACCTCGCGGTCGGGGCCTTCTCGTGCATTGCTCCTTTGGTCCCGGCAGTTTCTGGGGTTGCGCCGATTGTGCCGGGATCGGCAGCGGCAAGTCGACCAGCTCCGCACCCTCGTCTGCAGCATAGTACCGACGCCGGAAAGAGCCTCGAGGCGGGTGGAGTGCAGCGATTATATCAACGCCCAGCCCGCAAATGATAAACTACGCCCCGCAACCCCCGAGTCGACGCCGCAAGGCTAGATGAGCGAAAGTGCGGTAACGCGTCGATTTCTCCGCAAAGTCATGAAGAAGCTTCAGGCGATCAATCGTATCGAGCTGGCCTATAGTCGGGTTGCCGCGGTTGTCTGAAATATTAAAGGGCTTAGCGATCTTTCGCTAAGCCCTTTTATGTTTTGGTGGAGCCAACCGGAATCGAACCGGTGACCTCTACAATGCCATCGGACAGCGCTCCGGTGAAACCCCCCGCATTCTCTCGAAATCTCCTTGCGAACCGCCGCATTCTTCCGCATCGAAACGCAGCCTTTTCCGAGATTCCGTGTTCAATCGAACATGCGGGAACTACATTGCGCAAACCTTCCGTAACAAGGAGTTGTCTACTCAAGCTCGGTCACCCCGGCGAAGGCCAGAATGCGCCGCACCACCTCGACCGGTACGGGCGGGAATAGCTCGGTGGCGATTTCTTCGGCGGTGCAATCCTCGGCGTTATCGAGGATCGCCTGCACCATGAGCCGCGTTCCCTTCACCACCCATGCGCCGCTGCATCGTCCGGGAACGCTCTCAACGTCCGGACATTGGCTCCAGTCGATCTCGCTCATAGGTATCGATATGGGGACGTTTGCCCACTAAATTGAAATTTTATTTCACGATTCTATTTTGTATAATTGTGGTTTGTGCTATTGTACACAAATGAAACGTAAGAACCTTGGCATCCCTGAAGACATCCATCGCTCCTACAAACTGTACGCGGCGGCTCACGGCACCACAATTGTCGAGCTGGCCGTCAAAGCACTTCTCCAATATGCGGGTGACAAAGGTATCGCCATCCGCAGGAGACTGAAATCGTCATGACGAAAACAGAAACCAAAACGGATGCGCGATGAGCAACATATCTGCCCTGATCGACGTACTCAAAATGGAAGATACCGAAAAGAAAACGCGCGCCGCTGTCATTATAACGCTAGGTATCGCCATCAACCACGAGTTTGGTTCTAATGCCACGGAGCCGCTGGTTTATGAGCTTGTGAGAATCCTAGACCCACAGAACGCGATCCTTGAGAACGAACATTATAAGAGGATGGCCAATGTCCGGTAAGCCACAAACGACAAGACGGCAGCGATTGAAAAACTTCGGAGCAGGGCTGGCGATTATCATGACGTTGCCAGTCACTGTCCCGATCATCTTTGTATGTGCATTCTTTATGTTAGTTGAGAGATTAGAAACTTGGGCATATTCCTTGAAGGGTGACCGATGACTGATTCAAAAACTACCCCGGCGACAATGGTCAGTAAACCACAGCTTTTCTTCGCGTGCCCTCATTGCGGTGCCGACGATCAACATTCCGTCACGCATTTTCTGTCAGACAAAACCACCCATAGCTTCGGGCCCTGGCAGTGCGATGCTTGGTTCACGGCATATGGCATCCAGCCACGAAGTCCGTATCTATTACCAGCCTCAAAGAGCAGCCGAAGCCGATTAAGGGATATCTCCTGCTTCGCGTCGCTCCATCGAAAACTGAAGCCGATCTGGTTTGTCGTCGAAAACGACATTCACACCCGTGATGGCCTTCGTTCACTTGCGGAAGAGATGGAGAGCAAGCGCTACTGGGTCGATGAGCATACATGTCCGACCAACATCGTCCCCGTCGAAGCGATCATCGAAGGGCATGGGCCGAGTTATGATGATGACCCGCACGGCGTCCTCCAGTTCGCTGCTTGGGCACCGCGACCATCTGACCTACCGGATGGAGAGGACCCGGATTGGTGCATCCTCTTCCCGCAGCTAACCACTAAGATAATCCTGATTACGCACTATCTTCAGCCATCAAGCCATGGTATGAAACAGGAACATGTGGCTGTTTCTGCGAGTTTGAACGATGGCGCGCAACACGGTGCAATTTCACAAAGGGGCTCAGCGAGCCCGAGTTTGAGGTTCGTTACGGAACAGAGGATCAGTGCCGGGAGGCGGTGATGCGCTGGCGCTGGCCATCCGGCTTTGCCTGCCCGGTTTGCGCAG
>Ga0306926_10002873_pt1 | contig 17668 bp, 13 predicted proteins | sample flu12Cox44000178_FD_203759 | JGI IMG/M metagenome (GOLD analysis project Ga0306926, IMG submission 203759) | Lab enrichment of tropical soil microbial communities from Luquillo Experimental Forest, Puerto Rico - flux8day.12C.oxic.44.000.178 (v2)... | ecosystem: Environmental > Terrestrial >... | reverse complement strand
CGGCGCCGGCCCCTTCCCGTGCAGCCAGTACCGCGCGTACACCGGCCACGAGCCGGGGCCGGGGACCCCGGCCGCCCCGGGGGGGCGGGCAGCCCCCCCGTGAGCGGGGGGCCCGGGGGGTACGGGGGGGCGGGCAGCCCCCCCGTGAGCAGGGGGGGTCTGGGGGGGATCGTCCCCCCGAGACAACACAGCATTCACCGTGCCGAATGCCGGCAAATCGACAAAAACCGTGCCATCCTCCACCGGCAGGGGATCGCCGTCAGACTCCTCGAGCAGGTCGGTGAGCCACGCCGCCGCGACCCCGGGGAACCGTACCCGCGCGGTGACCGGCCGCCCGCTGGTCTCCCGCAGCCGCACGGTCATCGCGGCGTCCCGTCCGGCCGTCCCCGCCAGCGCCTTCACCCGCCCGGAAGCGAGCGGGTTCCCGCGCGGCTTGAGCGCGCCGAGCGTGACGGTGGCCGGCTCCACCGACAGCCCCCCGGCCCAGCCCGCGCCCGCACCGGCCACCGTGAGCAGGTCGTGGTTGTAGTCCTCGGCGGCCAGGTTGAAGCCCGTGGTACGCCAGTCGCCGGGGCCCGAGGCGAGCGCGTACTCGAAGGTGTGGCTCCAGTGCTGCCAGGCGAAGCTGCTGCCGTCCGGCGTCGTGCGACGGTCCCCGTCGATCCAGATCCCGGACGGCCAGGCGCTGCACGAGCGCATCAGCGACAGGTGCAGCGTCCCGTCCGGCGTGACCACGCCGCCCGGCGTCCCCCGGTTCAGCACCGCGACCGAACGGTCCGCCAGCGGCACCGGCCCTTCGAGTCCTTGGGCCCCTTCGACCCCTGTGAGCCCCGCCTCGCCGTCCACCGGATCGCCGGCGTCCAGCACCGCGTCGGCCAGGTCCGCGATCAGGTCCGTGACCGCCGCCGCCAGGTCGCCCGCCACGATCAGCACGGGCAGGTCGCCCGCCCCGCGCACGTCGGCGTCCGGGCCGAAGGCGTCCGCCCGGTCCCGGGACCCGGGCACCCACAGCCTCGCGGCCGGCGCCGAGGCCAGCCGGGTCGCCAGCGCCTTGGCGTACCCCGGCCCGGCGGCGGCCAGCACCTCGGCGGTGAACGGGTTCACCTCGGGGCCGCCGACCGCGATCCGGACGTCGGGCAGGTTGGAGTCCACGTCGATCGCGCCGTACCTCGGTCCGTCGGCCTGGCTGCAGGTCGCGGTCACGCCCGCCGCCGCCAGCGCCGCCAGCAGGTCACGGAGCTCCTCACCCAGCCCGTTCGGCCCCTCAGGACAGACGACCTCGGCCACCCCGATCGCCTGGGCCAGCCCGCCGCGGTCCATGACCCGCGCCGCCGAGCCGAGCCCGAACCACTGGTGCGCCGGGTTGTCCAGGGTGTACCAGTGGTCGGCCGAGTCGACGTCCACGACCCCGAACGACCGGCCGATCACCGCCGTGGCGGTCTGGTAGACCGGCAGCCCGCCCGGCACGTCGGCCGGGAAGCGCACCCTCAGGAGACGGTCGCGCCCGGTGTAGGAGTCCACGTGGGTGCGGAACTCGACCCGTCCGGCGTGGTCCCAGAGCACCGTCTCCTGGGTGACGTCGAGCCCGTCCAGGGTGTACGAGGCCACCAGCCGCGAGCCGAGCTCGCAGCGCTCCCGCCGCACCGTGGCCGGGACCGAGGCGGAACCGAGCCCGGGTCCCTTGGGCGAGAGGTGCCAGGGACCCTCGCCGTGCCTGGGGTGCTGCGCGTACTCGTCCTGGATGACCAGTTCGTTGCCCGGGCCGGCGAGCACGGCGGCGCCGGTGCGCTTGTCGGTGACGCTGACCGTCCCGCCCCGCGCGGGATCCGCGGCGACCAGGTACGCGGCATTCTCGATCACCGTCCCCCCGGACCCTTCAACGTCCCGCCACCCGGCCGCGTCGGTGTCCGTGGCCTGCAGCCGGTAGCTCCGCAGCCCCAGCGCGGGCACGGCGGAAGCGAGGAACGTCAGGGTCACCTCGGCCAGCGACCCGTCGGGCCGCCGCCGGATTCCCTCGGCCACCGACGGCACCGGCGTCCCGTCCTCGTCCCGCACCTCCAGATGCCGGGTGCCGTCGCCCGGCACCCGTACCGTGACCCGCGCCACCCCGTCCCGCGGCCGGGCCAGCCCGTTGACCACGGTGACCGCCAGATCGGGACCGTCGCCGGCCAGGAACGCGGCGGCGTCGCGGCGGGCGGCCGAGCCGAGCTCCCAGGCCTCCCGCCAGCTGCCCAGCAGGTCCAGGTACACCTGGTCGGACTCGACCCCGGTGATGCCGTCGTGATGGGCGCCGTAGGCCAGGATCCGCCACGCCTTGTCCAGCGCCGCGTGCGGGTACGGCGCTCCGGCCAGCCAGGCGAGGGTGCCGAGCCGTTCGGCCTCGGCGACCGCGGTCTCGATCGCGCGCTGCCCCTGTTTGGTGTCGATGTAGGAGACGTCCTTGCCGGTGTACACCGGGTTCATGTCCCTGGTCTGCGGGGTGATCCACGCGCCGGACCCGGGCCCTGAAACCTCGGCGCGGACGGCGTCGAAGAACTCGCGCGGCACCGCGGTGGTGAACCTGGGCCAGACGTAGCGCTGGTTCCAGTCGCGGTGGATGTCGGTCACCCAGCGGGCCGGGATGACGTGGTCCGAGCCGACCGGCAACAGGACGTTGCGAGTGGTCGCGACCTGCGCCAGCCCGCGGAACTGCCCGTACGCCTCGAGTTCGGCCGCCTGCAGGTCCGGCGGTGAGTGCAGCCGCCAGCCCGCGCCGTAGTGGTGCGCCATGTACGCGGTGAGCAGGCCGCCGCCGTCCGGTGAGATCCACTCGAACTCGGTGCCGAACTGCATCCGCCGGTCGCCCCCCTCGGCGCCGGACGGGCCCCACTGGTGGAACGGCCCGCGCGCCCACGCCGAGGAGGTCAGGCCGGCCGCGGCCATCAGGCCCGGGTAGCCCGGGTCGTGGCCGAATACGTCGAGCATCCACGCGCTGCGCGGGTCGCCGCCGAACACGTCCCGCTGGAACCCGATGCCGTGCACGGCGTTGCGGATGATGGCCTCGGCGCTGATCAGGTTGGTGCTCGGCTCGTTGTAGTTGCCGCCCACGATCTCCACCCGGCCCTCGGCCATCAGCCGCCGCAGGTCCTCGCGGTCCTGCGGGAAGGCGTCGAAGTACGGCTTGAGGTAGTCGATCTCGGCCAGCACGAACTTGTAGTCAGGGTCCCGCCTGGCCTGGTCCAGGTGCGCGCCGACCAGCTCGAAGGCGCTCCTGACGTCCGGCAGGCTGCCGTCCTCGTCGGGCAGGCTGAGCCGCGCCTCGGTGAACTGGCCCTGGGTGTTCCACCACACCGGGTCGTAGTGGAAGTGGCTGACCATCCACATGGTCCAGCCTGGTTCGGCCACGGTGAGGCCGGCCTCGACCTGGGTGAGCCCCGCGTCGCTGGTGACCGTCACGGTGACGTGCCGCGTGCTGCCCGGCTGGTAGGGTGCGGCGATTTCCACCGGGACCTCGAACGCCTTCTGTTCGCCGGGATTCAGGTCGCTGATGCCGAACGGGCCGGGATCTCGCACCCCCGGACCCTGCACGCTGATCGCGGCGGACATCGCGGGGGTGGCCAGCATGCCCGGCCCCTCGTTCACCAGCGTGACCCGGATCAGCTGCAGCGGGCGCTGCGCGGTTCCGGTGAACAGGTCTGTCGATTCGACGCTGACGATCCGCATCTGCCCATCGTTACACGACCCCGGCCGGGCGGGGGCACCTGGCGCGGCCGCGAGCCGATACTGTCCGGTCTATGGCCATCCAGTGGTCCGGCCTGGGACCGGAACTGCTCCTTCGGCTCGACCGCGACAGCGGCCAGCCGCTCCGGTCCCAGCTGGAGAGCGGGATCCGCGACGCGATCAGGGACGGCAGGCTCCAGCCGGGGGAGCGGCTGCCCTCGTCCCGCGAGTTCGCGCGCGAGCTGGGGGTGTCCCGCGGCCTGGTGCAGGAGTGCTACGGCCAGCTGCTGTCCGAGGGATACCTGGACAGCCAGGTCGGCTCGGCCACCCGGGTCGCGGCGCGCGTCTATCCCGCGATCTCTCCGGGGGGGCTCGGGGGGGTCGTCCCCCCCGGAGAAGGAGCCAGCAGAGCCCGCGCGCCCGCCGCCCCCGGGCCGGCCCGCCGTGAGGCGCCGGGGCCCCGGCTGATCGCGGACTTCCGGTCCGGGGTCCCCGACCTGGCCAGCTTCCCCCGCGGTGACTGGGTGTGGGCGATGCGGGAAGCGTGCCGGGAGGTGGCGACGGCCGACCTGGACTACGGCGACCCGCGCGGCAGCCGCGCGCTGCGCGAGGTGGTCGCGGGGTACCTGCGCCGGGTCCGGGCGGTCGCGGCCGGCCCGGAGGACCTCATCGTCTGCACCGGCTTCGCCCAGGGGCTCAACCTCGTCCTGCAGACGCTGGGCCAGCTCGGCGTCGGGCGGGTGGCCTTCGAGGACCCCGGCTACGGCGACGACGAGACGAGCACCTCGGTGCGTTCGGCGCGCCTGGCGGGGGCGCAGGCGGTCCGCGTACCGGTCGACGACCTCGGGGTCGACGTGGCGGCGCTGGCGGCCGGCGGGGCCCGCGCCGTGGTGGTGACCCCGGCGCACCAGTCGCCCACCGGGGTGGTGCTGGCCGCGGCGCGGCGGCACGCGCTGGCCGAGTGGGCCACCCGGCACGACGGCTACATCGTCGAGGACGACTACGACTCGGAGTTCCGCTACGATCGCGAGCCGGTCGGCGTGCTGCAGGGCATCGCCCCGGACCGGGTGTTCACCCTCGGCACGGTGAGCAAGTCGCTGGCGCCCTCGGTCCGGCTGGGCTGGGTCGTCGCGCCGCCGGCGCTGTCCGGCGCGGTGGCCGAGGCGAAGCTGCTCAGCGACCGGGGCACCTCCGGCCTGGACCAGCTCGCCCTGGCCGCCCTGCTCAGGTCGGGGCGCTACGACCGGCACCTGCGCAAGATGCGCGGCGTGTACGCGCGGCGGCGCGCCGCGCTCATCGAGGCGCTGGAACGGCACGCGCCCGCCGTCAAGCTCACGGGTCTCGCGGCCGGCTTCCACGCGGTGGCGCACTTGCCGGAGGCCGCCGACGAAGACGCCGTCGTGGCCGAGGCGCTGCGCCGGTCGGTCGGCCTGTACGGCATGGCGCCCTTCCGCGCCACCCGCGGCGCGGCCCCGCCGCAGCTCGTGCTGGGCTTCGGGCTGGTCAGCGAGCGCGCCATCGAGGCGGGCATCGCCGCGGTCGCCGACCTCCTGCGCTAGCCGGCGTCAGCCGGCCTTGGCGTGTGCCCCGTATCGGCGCCGCCCACCCGGAACGCCCGCCCGTACCGAGCCTTTACGGCGTGGATGCCACATCCACGTCGCTGGAACGGCGTGGATGCCACATCCACGCCTTATCTTTCGCCCCATGCGGCCCGGCTCGATGATGCCCGCGGGTACCGCGATGCCCGTGCGAGCTGTGGTGCACGAGTAGACTGCCAGCCCGAACGGTGCCAGGTCATCGCGCCTGATACAGCCGTCGGGCGAAGGCCCTGGTTGCGGCGGCGGGATCGTCCGCCTCGGTGATAGCGCGGACCACGACCACGCGGGTGGCGCCGGCGGCCAGCACGTCGTCCAGCCGGTCCAGGCTGATGCCGCCGATCGCGAACCACGGCCGAGCCGGATGCTGCCGCGCGACGTGGGCCGGAAGGCCCAGGCCGGTCGCCGGGCGGCCCGGCTTGGTCGGCGTGGTCCACAGCGGCCCGGCGCAGAAGTAGTCCACGCCGGGTTCGGCAGCGGCCGCGTCGGACTGGACCGGGCTGTGGCTGCTGCGGCCGATGAGCGGGCCCGGGCCGAGGATGCGCCGCGCGACCGGCACCGGCAGGTCGTCCTGCCCCAGGTGGAGCACGTCAGCCCCGGTGGCGAGCGCGACATCCGCGCGGTCGTTCACGGCCAGCAGGCGGCCGTGACGCCGGCACGCGTTCGCGAACACCTCGAGCAGGGCGAGTTCCTCGCCCGCCTCCAGGCCCTTCTCCCGTAGCTGGACGATGTCCACCCCGGCGCCGAGGACCGCGTCGAGGAACTCCGGCAGGTCGCCCCGGGATCGTCGGGCGTCGGTGCACAGGTAGAGCCGCGCGTCCGCCAGCCGCGCCCGCAGTTCGCTGGTCATCGGCCCATCCAATCACCGGACCGGACCTGCCCCGGCCCGGGACCTGTGCCCGGCTGTTATAAGGTGAACTGTCGGAAACAATTTCCGAACACGGGAGCCTGCAAGGGCTGAGAGGGAGGCTGTGTAGCCACGGAGGGATGACCCCCTCTACGCGCCTCCGACCGTCGTACCTGATCCGGGTAATGCCGGCGAAGGGAGTGCTCGTGGCCGTGACCGCAGATGTCGTCATCGCGGGCGGCGGTGTCATAGGAACCGCGATTGCCTGGCGGGCCGCCGCGGCCGGGCTCGATGTCGTCCTGGCTGATCCGGCGCAGGGTGACGGGGCGTCGCTGGTGGCAGCCGGGATGCTCGCCCCGGTCTCCGAGGCGCTGTTCGGCGAGGGCGCCCTGCTGCGCGTCAACCTGCTCGCCCTGGCCAGGTTCCCCTCGTTCGCGGCCGAGCTCGAGCAGGTGACCGGCCGCCGGGTGGGCCTGCGCCGCGAGGGCACGCTGGCCGTCGCCTACGACGCGGGCGACTACGCCGCGCTGATGCGGCTGACCGCGTTCCGCCGTTCCGCCGGGCTCGATGCGGAGGAACTCGACGGCCGGGCCTGCCGCAAGCTGGAGTCCTTCCTCACCCCGGACGTGCACGGCGGGGTGCTGTTCCCGGGTGACTGGTCGGTCGACAACCGGCGGTACGCCGCCGCGCTGCGCGAGGCGGCCGCCGCCGCCGGGGTGCGGGTCGTGCGGGACCAGGTGACCGCGGTGCTGACCGGGGACGGCGCGGACGGCGCCGACGGCCGGGTGCGTGGTGTCGCGCTGGCGGAAGGCGGCGAAGTCAGCTCGGCCCGGGTGGTCGTCGCCGCCGGGAGCTGGTCGGGCGGGGTGGACGGCCTGCCCGCGCAGTTGCGGGCCGCGGTCCGGCCGGTCAAGGGCCAGCTGCTGCGGCTGCGGCACCCGGACGGAATGCCGCCCGTGCTCACCCACACGATCCGGGCCACCGTGCGCGGCGCGGACGTCTACCTGGTACCGCGGGCTGACGGGGAGGTGATCGTGGGCGCCACCCAGGAAGAGCGCGGACCGGACCGGACGGTGACCGCGGGTGCCGTGCACGACCTGCTGCACGACGCCATGAGCGTGCTCCCGGTGACGAGCGAGCTGATCCTGGCCGAAACGTGCGCCGGGCTGCGGCCGGGCACGCCCGACAACGGCCCGATCGTGGGCAGGGTCGGACCCGGTGCCCCTGGTGGCGTGCTGCTGGCCACCGGGCACTACCGCAACGGCATCTTGATGTCGGCGGCGACCGCGGACGCGATCGTCGCCTGCCTCACCGGTCAGCCTCCCGCGGCGGAATGGGAGCCGTTCGGCCCCGGCCGCTTCCTTGCCGGGGAGGGGATGCGGTGAGCGTCCAGGTGAAGCTCAACGGCGAGCCGCGCGAACTGCCAGAAGGCAGCACGGTCGCGCAGGCCGTCGCCGAGCTGTCCGCGGCCCCGTCCGGCGTCGCCGCGGCCGTCAACGGCGAGGTGCTGCCGCGCGGCTCGTGGGCCGCCACGCCGCTCCGCGACGGCGACCAGGTCGAGGTCGTCACGGCCGTCCAGGGAGGATGACAATGAGTGACGCAGATGTGCTGAGCCCGCCGCAGGCTGGCCCCGAGCCGAAGGCTCCGGCTGGCCCCGAGCCGAAGGCTCCGGCTGGCCCCGAGCCGAAGGCTCCGGCTGGCACTGAGCCGAAGGCTCCGGCCGGTACCGAGCCGTGGGTGCTGGCCGGGCAGGAGCTGAGCTCGAGGCTGATCCTGGGCACCGGAGGAGTGCAGAGCCTGGAAGTGCTGCGCCGGGTGCTCGACGCCTCGGCGACCGCTCTCACCACCGTGGCCATGCGGCGGGTCAGCCCCGACGGAGGAGGCTCGCTGCTCGGCACGCTGCGCGAGGCCGGGGTGCGCATCCTGCCGAACACGGCCGGCTGCCACACCGCGAGCGAGGCCAGGCTCGTGGCCAGGCTGGGCCGGGAGGCCCTGGGCACCGACTGGGTCAAGCTCGAGGTGGTGGCCGATGACCATACGCTGCTGCCCGACCCGGTCGAGTTGCTCGACGCGGCCCGGCTGCTGGTCGCCGACGGGTTCACGGTGCTGCCCTACACCAACGACGACCCGGTCCTGGCCCGGCAGCTCGAGCGGGCGGGCTGCGCCGCCGTCATGCCGCTCGGCGCGCCGATCGGGTCCGGCCTCGGCATCCGCAACCCGCACAACATCGCGATGATCGTCGAGCAGGCGGGCGTCCCGGTCGTCCTGGACGCCGGGATCGGGACGGCCAGCGACGCGGCCCTGGCGATGGAGCTGGGCTGCGACGCGGTCCTCATCGCCTCGGCCATCACCCGCGCCGCCGACCCCGAACGCATGGCCGCCGCGATGCGGCTAGCGGTGGTGGCCGGTCACGCCGCCCGGACCGCGGGGCGCATCCCGCGCCGCTGGCACGCCCGGGCGTCCAGCCCGGTGGACGGGCGGCCGGAGCTGCCGTCGTGAACGCCGGCGTGCCCCGCGTCCTGACCATCGCCGGAGTGGACTCCGGCGGCGGGGCCGGGGTCGCGGCCGACCTGAAGGCCTTCGCCCGCTGCGGCGCGCACGGCATGGCCGCCATCGTCGCGCTGACCGCCCAGAACACCGTGGAGGTCCGCGGCATCCACGAGGTACCGCCGGACTTCGTGCGGGCGCAGATCGACGCGGTCCTCGACGACATCGGCGCCGACGCGGCCAAGACCGGGATGCTGTTCTCCGCCCCGCTGATCGAGGCCGTCGCCGAGACGCTGGCGCCGCGGAACCTGCCGCTGGTGGTGGATCCGGTCATGCTGGCCAGTTCCGGCGGCAGGCTGCTGCTCCCGGACGCCGTCGGGACGCTGGTCGGGCGGCTGTTCCCGCTGGCCACGGTGGTGACGCCGAACCTTCCTGAAGCCCAGGCGCTCACCGCTATGATGACCGAGGACCGCGCGGCGCTCGCCGAGCGCCTGGTCGCCATGGGCGCGCGCGCGGCCCTGGTCACCGGGGGGCACGGGGCCGAGCCGGTGGACCACCTGTTCGACGGATCACGGCACATGGCGATCCCGGTCGCCCGGCACGGCGTCGCCGCGACACACGGCGCCGGATGCACCCACTCGGCGGCGCTCGCGGCCGGCCTCGGGGCCGGGATGCCGCTGGCCGAGGCGGCCCGCCGGGCCGCCGTGATCGCCGGCCAGGCGGTCGAGCATGGCCTGCCCGGGATCGGCGCCGGCGAGGGTCCCGTCCACGTCCTGCACGAGTACCGCGCCCCCGACGGTGCCGACCACGATAGGGAGACCTCGCGATGAGCGACAGCTTCAGCGCTGAGCTGTGGCACGGAGTGTCCGGCGTATACGACGCCATCCTGGCTCACCCGTTCCTGACCGGGCTGACCGACGGCAGCCTGCCGCATGAGGCCTTCGCCTTCTACGTCGTGCAGGACGCGATCTACCTACACGGGTACGCCCAGGCCCTGGCCGCCGTGGCCAGCCGGGCGCCCACGCCGGCGCAGGCCGAGATGTTCGCGCGGCACGCGGCGGACGCGATCGCGGTCGAGAAGACCCTGCACGGCTCGCTGCTCACCAACCTCGGCATCGACCCGGTGAGCGCCGAGCAGGCCGAACCCGCCCCGACGAACCTCGCCTACATCAGCTACCTGCTCGCCGCCGTCGGCAACGGGTCCTATGCGGAGGGGGTCGGCGCGGTCCTGCCGTGCTACTGGATCTACTGGGAGGTCGGCAAGGAGCTGCTGCGCCGCGGCTCGCCCGACCCGCGTTATCAGCAGTGGATCGACACGTACGGGAGCGAGGAGTTCGGTGACGTGGTGCAGGCCGTGATCGACGTGACCGACGAGATGGGTCCCGGTCTCGGGAAGGCCGAACGGGACCGGGTGCACCGCCACTTCCGTAACACGAGCCGCTACGAGTGGATGTTCTGGGACATGGGCTACCGCAAGGAGGCCTGGCCCGTCTGATTCCGCCGCCACGCGTGACCGGAGCGCCTGCTCTGCTGTTCCTGCTTTCTCCGGCCTATTCTTCGGCGGGCGCCCCGAGACGCTGCTGGGAGCGCTCGTCCTGACCGGCCGGCACCTCGGCCGGGTCGGTCTCGGCGCGGCCCCGGCGCAATGAGGTCCAGGCGAGCCTACGGTCGGCGTGAGAATGCCTGCCGGCGTGTCGGTCCTGGGCAGAGCGCTTGTGACGGGCAGAATAAGACAAGGTCCCCTCCATGTATGAGATGCAGGGGACCTTGCCTGGCGTCGCCGCATCAGGTCAGCCATGGCCTGGCCTTCCCAGCGCGGGCGCGCCGCCCGCCAGAGCGAGGAACCCGCGTTCGGCTCAGGTTGCCCTGCTCCTCCCACGTCCCGGAGTTACCCCCGGGGCAGTGCCCGTTTCTAACGGTGAAAGCATTTCTACTGCCTTGGCGCGGGACGGCGCAAGACCCGCGACGCATCTTTTTCGAGCTCTTTTCCAGTCCACAGGCTGTCCACAGAACATGGTTGGTTATCCGCATTCCACCGCGGTTTTCCACCGCCTTCTGCACAAGTCATCCACAGGCTACCAGGCGTTACCCAGAGGAACGCTGAGTTGCCGGCATGGCGTCGTACCTGAATTCCGTGGCTTTCTTAATTCGATTTCCTGAATCCGCGGGCGTTACGACCGAGATTATCCGGTGAAATTCGGCCCGGCTTTTCTATGAACCGGTGCGGCGACAGGCGCGCGCCCGGGCAGATCGAACGGGATCGTGGCCCGGCCGTGCGACGATGAGGATGACCAACCGGGGGCGTCGTCACTGGCGCAGGCGAGTCCGGAGTTCCTCGTCGCGGCCTGACGCTCAGGCCGCGACGGATCTACCCGGGCAGCCGGACACCGAAGCCGGTGGCGGCCAGCTTCAGCAGGACCTGGCCCGGGGCCTGGAGGGCCGAGACCTTGGCCGCGCTCAGCTCCTCGAGCCGGGCCAGCAGCGCCGCGTAGGCGTCGGGACCCTGCCCGCGGGCCCGGTTCAGCGCGACGGCGTTGGCCCACACCTTGGCCCGCGCCTCCCGCAGGAAGCGCTGGGTGCCGAGCTGATTGAGGGGCCTGAGCAGCCGGTCGAGCAGGGGAGGGGGACCGGAGAGCCTGGTCAGCTCGTCGTCCTCGGCGGCGACCCGGGAGGCGAGCACGCCATCGATCGCCTGGTGGTCGGCCTCCCGGCGGGCCAGCAGCGCCGCGTCGCCGAACTCCTCGTCGGTGATCACCGCCAGCAGCGCCTGCGGCAGGTCGTAGTTGATGTGGGCGTTCATGCCCAGCAGCACGTGCCGGAGCGCGGGCAGGTCGGCGGGGGCGCCGAACGCGATGTCCCAGGGCCGTGAGGGTCGCCGGGCCGCCAGCGAGGCCTCCAGGGCGTCCAGGTACAGGTCGGCGAACGCGACGTCCCACCGCTCGACCCAGCCGGGATCGCCGAAGCCGCCCCGCTTGATCTCGTCGGCCACCGCGATCGTGGTCCGCTGGTAGGTGGCGTGGAAGTAGCGCCGCTGGTCACCCTCGGCCTCCAGCGGCTCGAGCATGGACGCCATCCGGGCGATCAGCTCATCGATCACGCGGCCATTATGACCGCCGCGGCCGCCACCGGCCCGGGCGGAGGCGGTAGCCGGCGTGGCGTGAGCAGGATGCCACCTAGCCGTAGATCCCGGCGGGGCGTCGCGCGGGGCGCGGAATCGGTGTTCTCGGTCAGCTTGCTGTCGCAGCACCCGCCCCGCATCTGCGAAAACGGACACCAGTCACTCCGGTACCGCCCGTACCAGATCATAAGGCGTGGATGCCACATCCACGTCGCATCAACAGCATGGCTGGGACATCCACGCCTTATCGAGCCGGCCCGCCGGAAATGTCAGACCCCCTCGGCATAATGGCGGAGCCGGATAACCCCAGACACCCATCGCGAGCGGCCGCGACCGCGAAGCGCTGACTCCGTGCGCGCGGAAAACTCAAGATATGTCTTGACAGAGGCCTGACTCGAGATACATCGTATTTACGACACGCCCTCAGCATGCACCGAACGGCACCAGGAGGCATCATGCACCCGGAAATCGCGAAGACCCTGGTCGCGCAGCATCACGATGAGCTGGTGCGGGATTCGGAGTCCGGCCGCCGCGCCGCCCGCCGCCGGTTCCCGCGATGGCACGTCAGCTGGACCAGGACCGTGCTGGCCCCGGCCGCGGCACCAGGCGCGACGGGCGCGGAGGGTGCGAACCGCGCCGGCCGGCGCGGTTCGTCCCTGGTGATCATCATCTCGGCCCACCGGTCGGCCTGACGTCAACCGGGGCAGGGGTCAGGCCGTGCGGCCGTCCTTGGCGGCCTCGCCCACCGGGACCATCCTGGCCAGCTCGGCGGACGGCACGGGCGGCTCGCCAGCAGGCCCGGCCGCGAGGTCCCGCTGCGGGCGCAGGCCACTCAGCGCGACCAGCGCGCCGACCGCGGCCACGCCCGTGATCAGGATCAGCGCAGGCCGGTACGCGGCCAGGGTGGCGGCAGGGGAGGCCAGCTGGCCCGCGCCGGAGGCGTCCACCACGGCCGTGACGATCGCGAGCACGACGGCACCGCCGACCTGGAAGGACGTCTGGAACAGGCTAGCCGCCAGGCCCTGCTCGGCGTCGGGGACCCCGGCCGTGGCCGCCACCGTGAGCGAGGAGAAGCCGAGCCCGAAGGCCAGCCCGATGAGCAGGATCGCGGGCATCATCACCGCCGGGTAATCCGGGCTCACGCCGGCCCGCAGGAACACCACATACGCCATGAGCAGGCAGCTGAAGGCGACCGCGGTGAGCGGCGCCGGGCCGAACCGACCGAGCAGCGGGGCCATCCGGGTGGACAGGACGACGACCATCACGCCGGCCGGCAGGAACGCGAGCGCCGTGCCAATCGCCGACCAGCCCGCCAGGGTCTGCAGGTACTGCGTGACCAGGAACTGGAACGAGATGTAGCTGCCGAACAGGGTCACCGCGCCGATGTTGGCGCGCCGCAGCGCCCGCGAGGCGAAGATGCCGAACGGTACCAGCGGGTCGCGGCTGCGCCGCTCGATCGCGGCGAACAGCCCGAACAGCACGGCGACGGCGGCGAACGATCCGATGGTCCTGGCCGAGGCCCAGCCGGCCTGCTGGGCGGAGACGACCGTGTAGACGAGCAGCAGCATGGCCGCGGTAATGGTCAGCGCACCGGGGATGTCGAACTTGCGGCCGCCCCGCGTCGCGCGCTCGCCGCGCGGGATGACCCAGATTCCCGCCGCGAGCACCACCGCCGCCACCGGGGCGGGCACCAGCAGCGTCCACCGCCAGCTGACCTCGGTGAGCAGGCCGGACAGGATCAGGCCCAGCGAGAAACCGCTGGCGCCGAAGACCGTGTACACGCTGAACGCGCGATTCCGCATCGGTCCCTCGGGGAACGTGGTGGTAAGCAGCGACATGCTGGCCGGCGCGGTGAACGCGGCCGCCACCCCCTTCACGAAACGGGCCGCTATCAGCAGCCCGGGGTCGCTGGCCAGGCCGCCGAGCAGCGAGACGAGGGCGAAGACGGCCAGCGCCGCCAGGAAGACCCGCCGGCGGCCGAGCAGGTCGGCGGCCCGGCCGCCGAGCAGCAGCAGGCCGCCGTAGCCGAGCACGTAGCCGCTGACGATCCACTGCAGGGACGAGGTGCTCAGGTCGAGGGCCGAACGGATGGACGGCAAGGCCACGCCGATCATCGAGACGTCCAGGGCATCGAGGCACAGAGCGCCGCCGAGCACGAACAGGATGGCCCACAGCTGCGGCGTCCAGGCCTGGCTGTCCCCGTGACGGGCATCGGAGTGACGTGCTTGTACTTCGGATGAAGTCATACGCCAGACTATATGTATGTACATGCACTATATGCAAGAACAATTAATGCACTTGCAAATACTTAGTCCGGGCGCTAGCATGCGCCCATGAGCGTGACGCAGGACAGCGTGGTGACCGCCTGGCGGGAGATGTCGGCTTGCCACGCCGCGGCCTGCGCCGCCCTCGAGCGTGAACTCGGCGAACGGCACGGGCTCGGGATCAGTGACTTCGAGGTGCTGGAGCGGCTCGCCGAGAGCGACGGGCGCAAGTTCCGCGCCCAGGATCTCGCCGAGGCCGTGCACCTGAGCCAGAGCGCGCTGTCTCGCCTGGTAGACCGGCTGGCCCGGCACGGTCTGGTCGAGCGGTGCGGCTGTGACGTGGACCGTCGCGGCGTCTACGTGGTGCTGACCGAGGCGGGCGAGCTGCGCCACGCCGAGGCGGTGCCGACCCACCGGGACGTGCTCGCCCGCCATCTGCCTGCCTCGATGCTCAGCGCGGCCAGTAGCGGCAGGTAGCGCCCCCGTATAGGGTTAGTCCGTCCAAGGCGGGTTTGTCAGGTCATGCCCGGCGGCGGACGCCAAGGGTGGGGGAGCGGAGATGACCTATGCCTGACCGGCCGGCCACATTGCGAGACGTCGCGGCCGCTGCCCGCGTCCACCCGGCCACCGCCTCGCGCGCGCTCAACCCCGAGACCCGCATCCTGGTCAGCGAGGACACCGCGCGCCGGGTGACCGACGCCGCCGCGAGGCTCGGCTACCGGCCCAACCCGGTCGCCCGCAGCCTGCGCACCCGGCGCTCGCACACGGTCGGGGTGCTGATCCCCGACCTGAACAACCCGCTGTTCCCGCCCATCGTGCGCGGCCTGGAGGACAGGCTGGCCGCCGTGGGTTACGTGGCCCTGATCGGCAACACCGACGCCGACGCCAGCCGCGAGCGCACCCTGTTCGAGCAGATGCGGGCCCGGCACGTCGACGGGTTCGTGCTGGCCACCGCCACGCTGCACGACCAGCTGCTGGCCGATGCGGCCGCGGCGGACGTCCCGGTGGTGCTGATGAACCGGCTGGCGCCGGACTTCGCCTTCCCCTCGGTCTCGGTCGACAACGAGCAGGGCGCGCGGATGGCGGTCACCCACCTGGCCCGGCTCGGCCATACCAGGATCGCGCACGTCGCGGGCCCGCAAGAGGCGTCCACCGGCGTGAGCCGCCTGCGCGGGTTCCGGGACGGCATGGCCACGCACGGCCTGGAGGTGGACGAGGGCCTGATCGCGTACGCCACCAGGTACACGGTCGAGGAAGGCGCCCGTTGCTGCCGGGAACTGCTGGCCCGGCCGGGTGAATTCACCGCGGTGGCCGCCGCCAACGACATGCTGGCGGTGGGGTGCTACACCGCGCTTGACGAGCGCTCCCTGCGGTGTCCCGAGGACATCTCGGTGATCGGCTTCAACGACATGCCGTTCATCGACCGGCTGCGGCCGCCGCTCACCACGGTTCGCTTCCCGCACTACCAGCTGGGCACCGAGGCCGCGCAGCTGCTGCTCGAGCGCATCAACGGGAGCGAGGGGCCGGTGAAGATCCTCTACCTCGCGCCGGAGCTCGTCGTCCGCGGGTCCACCACCGAACGCGCGGTCAGCCCGCCGTTCCGGCTGCGTCCCGCGCCCTCTGGGCACGCCAAGCCGGCAATCGATTGCTAAGGGGCCAGGCGGCCCTGAGCAGGCCTGTCGTCACTGGCCCGCGTCCTCACCCTCTCCGGCCCGGACGGCGGCAGCGAGCCAGAATGCCCCCGAAGCGATTTGATGCGGCTTTGGTAACAGGTTGGGCACCCGGCATTGACAAAGGAGCGGCGCGGGGACCAATGTCGGGTATGCAAACGATTGTGACCAGATTGTCGTAGCTGGATTTTGTCTGAGCCGGCACCGAGGGAGGGGACCTGGCAACATGGCTGGACGTGATGACGCGCACCGGCTCGGCTGGCTGGGCACCGGGCGGATGGGCATGGAGATGGGTCGCCGGCTTCTGGAGGCCGGCTGTGATCTCGCCGTCTTCAACCGCTCCATGGCCAAGGCCGAGCCGCTGGTCCGGATGGGGGCCAAGCCCGCGGGCAGCGCCGCGGAGCTGGCGGCCAGGGACATCGTGTTCATCACCGTCGGCTCGTCCGACGACCTTGTTTCCGCGGTGCTGGGCCCGGACGGGCTCATGTCAGGACCCGGGGCGGGCCCCCGGGTGCTCGTTGATTGTTCCACGGTATCGGCCGAGGCCTCAGCCAGGGTACGGGCCGAGATCGCCGAACACGGCACGGCCCTGCTGGCCGCGCCGGTGATGGGTAATCCCAAGGTGGTGCGGGCCGGGAAGATGACGGCTGCCGTCTCCGGCCCGCGCGACGCGTTCGACCTGGCGGAGCCGTACCTGGAGGTGCTGGGCCGCGGCGTCACCTACGTGGGTGACGGCGAGGAGGCCAGGACGGTGAAGCTCTGCCACAACCTGATCCTCGGCGTGGTGGCCCAGTCGCTCGCCGAGATAACGGTTCTCGCGGAGAAGAGCGGGATCAGCAGGCAGGCGTTCCTCGAATGCCTCAACAAGAGTGTGATGGGTTCGCTGTTTACCGGCTACAAGACGCCGGCCTATGTGAACCTCGATTTCGAACCCACGTTCACCGCCACGCTGCTGCGCAAGGACTTCGACCTTGGCCTGGCCGCCGCGCGGGAACACGAGGTGCCGATGCCGGTCGCTGCGGTGGTCCACCAGCTGATCCAGGGTCTGGTCGGACGCGGGTACGGCGATGCCGACTTCGCCGCCCTGCTGCAGCAGCAGGCGGATTCCGCGGGCCTGCCGCTCGTCAGCGAGCACGCGGACGTGTCTGACGGGCTCGGCACCAGCGGCACCTTAACCGTAACCATCCCGAATAACGAGGAGGAAGGAGGCCCCGGGCGTGAGACCCCCCCACCCCCCCTGGCTCTCCAGGAATTACCTCGCCCTGAGCGCGGCCGCCGTCCTTTCGGCCTGCCTCGTAGCGGCTTGCAGCAGCAGTACCAGTAGCCCTAGCAGCACCACAGGAAGCACGAGCCCCACGTCCAGCCCGACCAGCACCAAGCCGATCGTGATCGGCGCCTCGCTGTCCCTGACCGGCGACTTCTCCGCCGACGGCCAGGCCTTCGATCGCGGCTACAAGCTCTGGGCCAGCGACGTGAACGCCGCCGGCGGCCTGCTCGGCCGCCAGGTCCAGCTCAAGATCCTCAACGACAACAGCTCGCCCACCCAGGCGCAGACCAACTACCAGACGCTGTTCGCCGCGGACAAGGTGGACCTGGCGTTCGGCCCGTTCTCCTCGCTGCTGACCACGCCGTCGGCGTCGGTCGCGGCCAGGTACGGCTACGCCCTGGTGGAGGGCGCCGGCGGCGCGCCGACGGTGTTCGAGAGCCCGGCCAACCAGTCGGCCCACAACGTCTTCGACGTCAGCCTGCCGATCGAGGACGAGCTGATCCCGTTCGTCAACTGGGTCGCTTCGCTGCCGCCGAACGAGCGGCCGAAGACGGCGGCCTACCCGATGGCCGACGACCCGTTCGCCGACCCGCCGGTCCAGCTGGCCCAGCAGAGGCTGCAGGCCCTCGGCGTGAAGACGGTGTACTCGAAGATCTTCCCGGCCGAGAACGCCTCGTACAAGCCGGCCGCCGACCAGGTAGCCGCCACCGGCGCGCAGGCC
>Ga0306926_10002871_pt1 | contig 17671 bp, 13 predicted proteins | sample flu12Cox44000178_FD_203759 | JGI IMG/M metagenome (GOLD analysis project Ga0306926, IMG submission 203759) | Lab enrichment of tropical soil microbial communities from Luquillo Experimental Forest, Puerto Rico - flux8day.12C.oxic.44.000.178 (v2)... | ecosystem: Environmental > Terrestrial >... | reverse complement strand
CACCCATCACTTCCGTGGCGGCAAATACTTCTTGTCAATCGACGCGACCACCACATAATTCGGATCCACCATCTCCGTCAAATGCAGCCGCCCCACTTTCGAAAACAATTCATACGCGTCCAGTTCCGACAGTCCGTAATCGCGGTGTATCCAGTGCACCATCTCCGTCACCGCAATCCGCACTGCATCATCCACCGGCCGGTAAATCCCCGCGGCCATGATCTCGTGCTCGTTTTCGAACCGCGGCCAATCCGTGCTCTTCCCTTTGACCAATTCAAACTGAAACCGCGCCTTCATCGGCACTTCCACCGCGCTCCCGGCCACCTCTCCGTCGCCCATCGCCGCGTGTCCGTCGCCAAAGTAAAATAACGCCCCGCGCACATTCACCGGCAAATACAATGTGTTGCCGGGTGACACCTCTGGGGCGTCCATATTCCCGCCGAACTCCGCAGGCACAATCGAGCTGCGTACTTCCCCATGCGCCGGAGCCACCCCGATGCAGCCCAGAAACGGATGCATCGGAAACTCCACACTGAAATTCGAGTCGAGCGCCTTGAAAGTAATCATTTTCCGTTGCAAATCGATCGGGTAATACCACGCCAAATCCGGCAGCGGAGCTTTTTCCAGCATCGGCGTGTAGTGCGTCGAATTTGCCGCGCCGAATCCCGGTCCGAACGTGCCGACTCCCTGCTTCCCAGTCACCTGTAAATCCAGGATGCGCACCACCAAAGTGTCTCCCGGTTCCGCGCCGTCGATATAAAACGGCCCCGTCAACGGATTGTCGATTTTGATATTCGCAAACGAATCGCCCGGCTTCTCGAGGGCATTCCCGAAGCAATCGAGCGAACTGGCCTCCAGGATCCCGCCCGCTTTCACGTGCGCCACCGGTACCGCTGGTCCGAAGGTTGCTTTTACATTCTCCATCGTCCCCGTAAAGCGCACGACTTCGGGCCCTCCCCCCGGGGTCTGCGCCCTAACCCCTGTCGCCAAGCACAAAATCGCAGAGAAAAGCGCCAGCCGCATCCCCGCCTCCATTCCACAAACTCGCAATGCATTATACTCAGGGCTCGCAGCCGCGGCGAAAAACCCGGAGTGCCATGAAAAAAGTTGTCGCTGCCGTGATCGAGCGACCCGACCGCCGCATCCTGATCGGCCAGCGCCGCAGACAGGACTCCTCTCCCTTGAAATGGGAATTTCCCGGCGGCAAAGTGCGCGGGGACGAAGATCTGGAGGCGGCCCTCCGCCGCGAGTTATGGGAAGAATTGGGCGTGAATCTCCTGAAGAGCCGCGAGATCGCCAGTGTGCGTCATCAGTACGCGAACACTCCCGAAGAACTCGAGATTCATTTCTTCGCGGCCAGAATCGACGACTCCGAACTCCGGCCGCTTACTTTCGAGCAAATTAGATGGGTATTACCAAAAGAATTGGGCGATTACGATTTTCTGACCGCCAACCGCACTCTTATCGCCCATCTCGCCACGGGCAGGATCAAACCCGTCGAAGCCCTCGAATGAGCCACAAATCAACTCACAATGTCCACTGACAGGGACGGCTTGCCCTGCCGCAGCCAGGGTCTTCCAACCGTGCCTTGCTCTTTTCTTCGATTTACTGCCCTCGCTTTTTGAAGGTGCGTCGATTTCTAGTGCGCCATCGTCGGTCCAAAATACTGATAATGCCCGGTAATCTTCCAATTGAACAAAACGTCTTCCATCCTGGGCCCTTGGCCGATGTTGTGAACAATCATGTACCGACCGGTCTGCGGCGATTTCTGGTCCACTACCATTCCGATGTGCGGGACGTTTCCTCCCAAATCCCAGGTAACGAGATCGCCCGGAGAATAATCCCTGACGTCTTCCGTGAGCGGTAACGCCTTCCCTTTGCGACTGAAGAACACCCTTAAATTGGGGACTCGCCGGTGATCAATATTGGTATCGGTGTGAAAGAGCATCCATCGTGCACGGTTCGGATAGCTCCAGAAATTTGCCTGCATGTCCTCATGGACTTCTTTCTGCAGGTCGACTCCCACAGCTCGATAAATGCGAATGATTTCATCCGTGCAAACGCCGGTGTCGGCAGCAACATCCCCGTTGGGGTAAGGAATGCGCACATACGCCGGGTCATAACGAACCCGATGGTGGGTACGCTCGATAGCCGCAGCTACCAGTCGCTGCGTAAATGCGGCGTCCGGACCGTGGTTATTGGCAACCCCGTGCCCGGCAAAGACGAGGCCAACCAGCAGAACGCTGAGAACCAGCAGGACAGTAGACCGCCACGGCCTGGGCATGGAACGGGTCCCTTCCTCACTTCCTGTCTTCTTTGCTTTTTACCTCTAGCTCGTCACCGGATTCGGCTTATCCGGATCGATTCCCAATTCCTTGATCGCGTTATACACCGTGGCTTCGCCCACCAGGCCGTCCAGCGCCAACTCGTGCAACGTCGCCAAGGCAATGAACCGCGCGTCCACCTCAAAGAATTGTCGCAACGAATCGCGCCCTTCGCTCCGGCCGAATCCATCTGTGCCCAGCGTCGCCAGGCGCCGCGGCATCCATTTCGAGATTATCGCCGGCAACACCTTCAGGTAATCCGTCGCGGCCACCATCACGCCCTGCTCGCCCTCCAGGCACCGGGTCACATACGGCACGCGCGGCGTGTCGTTCGGATGCAAACGGTTCCACCGTTCCGTCTCGATGGCGTCCAGATACAGGCTCTTGTAGCTCGTGACGCTCCACACATCCACGGTCAGTCCGTAATTCTTCTCCAGAATCTCCTGCGCCCGCAGAACTTCGTTCAGAATCGCTCCGCTGCCAAACAACTGCGCTCGCAGCTTTGCCTTCTTGTTCGTGGCCGCGCGCACCTTGTACATCCCTTTCAGGATTCCCTGCTCCACGCCCTTCGGCATGGCCGGCATCGCATACGGTTCGTTCATCACCGTAATGTAGTAAAAGACGTTCTCGTCGTTTTTGTACATGCGGCGAATCCCATCTTCGATAATCACCGAAATTTCGTATGCATACGCCGGGTCGTAAGCCAGCAAATTCGGCACCGGCAGCGCCAGTACGTGACTATTGCCGTCCTGGTGTTGCAGTCCTTCGCCGGACAGCGTGGTCCGGCCCGACGTGCCGCCCAGCAAAAATCCCCGCGTGCGCATATCCGCCGCCGCCCAGATAAAATCCGCGATCCGCTGGAACCCGAACATCGAGTAATAAATGAAAAACGGAATCGTGTTGATCCCGTGCGACGCGTACGCCGATCCGGCCGCAATAAACGACGCCATCGATCCGGCTTCCGTAATTCCCTCTTCCAGGATCTGCCCGTCTTTCGCCTCCTTGTAATACAGCAGCGTGTTCACATCCACCGGCTCGTACTTCTGTCCCACACTCGAATAAATTCCCACTGTCCGGAATAGCGACTCCATACCGAATGTGCGCGCCTCATCCGGCACAATCGGCACAATCAGCTTGCCGATTTCCGGGTCCTTCAACATCTTCCGCAGCATGGCCACAAACGCCATGGTTGTCGACACTTCGCGCCCGTCGCTGCCATCGTGAAATTCCCGGAACAGTTCCGTGTGATCCGCCATCAACGGTGCTGAACGCACCTTCCGCTGCGGCACGTATCCGCCCAGTGCCTCACGTCGCGCCCGCAGATATCGGATCTCCTCGCTATCCTCGCCCGGCCGGTAGAACGGCACTTCGTGAATATCCTGATCGCTCAGCGGAATGCCAAATCGCGAACGGAACTCCCGCAGTTCATCTTCGTTCAGCTTCTTCTGCTGGTGCGTAACGTTTTTGCCTTCGCCCGCCTCGCCCAGCCCATATCCTTTAATCGTCCGCGCCAAAATCACCGTCGGGCTGCCCTGGTGGTCGACCGCCGCTTTATACGCCGCATACACTTTGCGCGGGTCATGCCCGCCCAGCCGCAAACGCCGCAACGCCTCATCCGGTAGCGGCTCTACGAGCTTCAACAACCGCGGGTCGCTCCCAAAGAAAAATTGCCGCACATATTCGCCCGACGACACCACCAACTTCTGGTAATCGCCGTCCACCATTTCGCCCATGCGCTTCACCAGCAACCCCTCGGTGTCGCGCTCCAAAATCGGGTCCCACTCCGAGCCCCACAAAACCTTGATCACGTTCCAGCCCGCGCCGCGGAATGCCGACTCCAGCTCCTGAATGATCTGCCCGTTCCCGCGCACCGGCCCGTCCAGCCGCTGCAGGTTGCAGTTGATCACGAAGATCAGATTGTCGAGCTTTTCCCGTGACGCCAGGGTGATCGCTCCCAGCGATTCTGGCTCGTCTGTTTCCCCGTCGCCCAGAAATGCCCACACCTTCGCGTCGGTCCGGGGCTTTAGCCCGCGATTTACGAGATAACGGTTAAAGCGCGCCTGATAGATCGCCATCAGCGGGCTCAAACCCATCGAAACGGTGGGATATTCCCAGAAATCTGGCATCAGCCACGGATGCGGATACGACGACAGGCCGCCGCCCGGCTTCAACTCACGTCGGAAATTCTCCAACTGCTGTACGCTCAGCCGTCCTTCCAAAAACGCCCGGGCATACATCCCCGGCGCCGCGTGCCCCTGAAAATAAATCGTGTCGCCTTCGAAGTTCTCCGACCGCGCCCGGAAAAAGTGATTGAATCCGACCTCATACAACGTCGCTGCCGAGGCATACGTCGAAATGTGTCCACCGATGTTGTGTTCCACACGGTTCGCGCGCACCACCATCGCCAGCGCGTTCCACCGAATCAGCGATTTGATGCGCCGCTCGAGTTGTTGATCGCCCGGGAACAGCGGCTCCAGGCGCACCGGTATAGTGTTTGCGTATGGAGTGTTCGCCGTGAACGGCAGGTCGATACCGCTGACCGTCGCGTGTGCGCGCAATCGTTCCAGGATTTCCCGCGCCACGTCCGGGCCGCTGGAAACCAGGACCGAATCGAGCGATTCCAGCCATTCCTGGATTTCAACGTCTTCTATATGCCGTGGTGCGAACGTGTCCTGGTCCATTGGAGCGGTTGTCTTTCCTTCCTCTTGCCCTGAGTCCTCGAAGGGTTCGTCCGAGTCCCCAAAAGCGTCCTCGGAGCGGCCGACCAGTAGATCGGTTCGGCGAACCCCACTACAGGCCATCCACCGTAAGCGCTTCGTCTTGTTCCCTAACCTTCAAGAATACACTGCAGGGCAATCTTATGCACGACTCCTCTTAGGCTTTTCTTTTCTTGGCACTACATTCTTTCGAACCGTTGATTGCCGATTACCGATCCCTCACAACGACCGGCCACCATCGAGGACCAACACATGCCCGGTCACAAACTCCGCGGCGATCAAATACATCACCGCGTCCGTTATGTCGCCCGGTCTTCCGGGCCGTCCGAGCGGAGCCTTCTGCACATAATCCTGCTCCCACTCCGGAGGATCCCCCGGCATCGTGATCGTCCCGGGCGCGATGGCATTCACCCGCACTGCCGGCGCCAGTTCCTTCGCCAGCACCTTGGTCAACATCACCACACCCGCCTTCGAAATCGAATGCGGCGCAAATTCTCTCCAACCGAGCAACCCGCCAAGGTCCGCAAAATTAATGATCACGCCTCGGCCGAACTTTGCTAGGTGCGGCGCAGCCGCCTGCGAGCAAAAAAATGGCCCCTTCAGATTCGTATCGAGCGACGCAGCCCACCCTTCCTCGGTCGTCTCGGCAAACTTCGTCTGCAGAAAATTCGCCGCGGTGTTCACCAGAATATCCAGCCGGCCAAAGCGTCCGGCCGCGTCCGCCACCATTTTTCGTATCGCGCGGACGTCCGTCATCTCCGCCGAAAATGCCGCCGCCCGTCGTCCCTGCTTCTCAATTTCCTCTACAACTTCCTGCGCTTCCTTCGCCGACTTGCCGTAATGCACAGCAACATCCGCGCCCTCCCGGGCCAGCCGCAGCGCAATCGCTTGCCCCAGCCGTTTTCCTGCCCCTGTCACCAGAGCCACTCGCCCCGCTAACTCATTGTTTTTCCCCAACATGATAAAACCCCATCCGAGGACCATCCCAGCAAGAACACTTTGAAACTAAGTATTTTGTGCGCCCACCTTTAACCGATCAACACAGCCAAGACGATGACCGACGTCAGCGCGAACAGGGCAACTCGTCAACACTTCTGTCATGGCGCAAACTTAGCACGAGACGTTCGAAGTCATAAGTTCTAAGTGCGCACTCCCCCCTAAACACGTTGGGGTCCAGCAGCTATGCCGGACGCCGACCGAATGCACGCTACCTACGTTCGCGGTTTAGAAAGTGGTACGAGTTGCCCAACACCAGCGACTGGCGGCGGCCGACATGCACCGTGCTGGCGAGTTGCCATGCGTATGACGCGCACACCCAATTTTCCGGTACCCCGTACCGTTAGCTGTCTCGCCTCGCAGCTTCTCTCGCAATAGGGTTTTGCCATTGATGCTAAAATGCCGGCGGTTCTCTAAGGAATCTCAATGATACTTGACGTTCTGGCGATCGCCGCGCACCCCGATGATGTGGAACTGACCTGTGGTGGGACCCTTCTGAAAATGGCTCAAAAAGGGTACAAAACCGGCATTCTTGACCTCACCGCCGGCGAAATGGGCACTCGCGGCACTCCCGAAACCCGCGCCAAAGAAGCCGCGGCCGCGGCCAAAGTCCTTCAAGTCGTCTTTCGCGGCAATCTCGGCATTCCCGATTCCGACGTGCAGCCCAATCGCGAGAACAAACTGAAACTCGCCCAAAAGATTCGCGAACTTCGCCCCCGCACCGTCATTCTTCCCTACTGGGAAGCCCGCCACCCTGACCACTACCACGCTTCCACCCTCGGCTACGAGGGCTGCTTCCTTGCCGGCCTGAAACATTTGCCCCTCGAAGGTGAGCCTTATCGCCCCTTCAAAATTCTCTACGCCACCTCCTTCGAAGGCATGCCCGCAACCTTTATCGTCGACATTACCAAACACTACGACGCCCGGCGCCGCGCCATTCTCGCTTACGGCTCGCAATTCCGTCCTGCCAAGAGCGAAAAAAAACAGAAGGTCTACCTGGCCATTGATGAGTTGGATCCGAAAATGGACCTGCTGGCCCGCCATTACGGTCAGTTGATCGGTGTGAAATACGGCGAGCCCTTCCTGCAAAAGGAATTCATGGCCGTCGACGATATTGTGGTTATCCCCGTGCGCTCAATCTGAGCCGCCCCGGCCCCTACGGCTATCCCGAATCGTCATCCATGGCCGGTGCGAATCCGGGTATATTTTGCCCACCCGATGTCCGCTCCACCTTGACGCGTACCAGACTCTGGTCTTCCGCTCCGGACTTGCGTAGCACCACAATCGTGCTCAGCGCTTCCGTGTAAACACGTGTAACCAGATAGGTTTCGCCAGTTTCCAGATTCTTCCAGAGTTGGCCGATCTGAATCTTTTTTGCGCTCATTGGATTGCTCTGAATGTAGATAGCCCGCGCACCAGTGTCAACTCCTCCTTCACCCTATGCGCCTAGCCCTCGCCTTTGCCTCCACCTCTGCGCTCGGGCAGGTCAGGAAACCTTCGTATCAGCGCCCACATCTTACGATTTGGACCGAGCTTTCGTCTAACCGCGGGTGTATACTCCGAAAATCACGGGGAGGTACGGTCATGAGCAACAAAACCCACATAGGCCTCGGCCTCACTTTCGCCGGCCTGCTGACCCTACCCACCCTCGCGGGCCAGCTGGGCCAGGCCCCCGCTCCTCCACCTCCACCCCCCGCGCAAACCACTCAGGCGCAGACACCGCAAAATCCTTGCCCGCAGCCGCAAGCGCAAGGGCAGACTCCCGCGCCTCCCGCCAATACCGACGCGAAAGATCAAGGCTGCACCGACCCCAAAGCGAACCCTGCGGATACCGGCCAGTCCGGATCCGATCAATCGGCCGACCAGCAAAAAACCGTTCACCCGAAAAACTCCAAGGAGGATGTCGACGCCATCGGCAACCGCAACGTCGGCAAGGGCGTGAACTTCTATTCGCTCGAGCGCGAAATCGCTCTCGGCAAGCAGCTCGCACAGGAAGTTGAACGCACCTCCAAGATGATCGATGACCCCGTGGTCACCGAATACGTCAACCGTGTGGGCCAAAACCTCGTGCGCAACTCTGATGCGCAGGTTCCCTTCACCATCAAGGTCATCGATTCCGACGAAGTCAACGCCTTCGCTCTCCCCGGCGGCTTCTTCTACGTGAATAGCGGCCTCATTCTCCGCGCACAGGAAGAATCCGAACTCGCCGGCGTGATGGCTCATGAAATCTCGCACGTCACCGCGCGCCACGGCACCAAGCAGGCCACCAAGGCCGACATGATCCAGATCGGCGCGATGGCCGCCATGATTTTCGTCCCCTACGGCTGGGCCGGTTACGCTATTTACGAAGGCATGAACCTAGCCATTCCGCTCACCTTCCTCAAGTTCTCCCGCGACGCCGAGCGCGAAGCGGACTTCCTAGGCATTCAGTACATGTACAAGGCTGGCTACGATCCCAACTCCTACGTCACCTTCTTCGAACGCATTCAAGCCGACGAAAAACGCCGTCCCGGCACCATCCCGAAAGTCTTCTCCACGCATCCCCCAACGCCGGAACGCATCAGCGACGCCCAAAAGGAAATCGCGCGCATCCTCCCGGAAAAGGACGAGTACATCGTCACCACCTCCGAATTCGACAGCGTGAAATCGCGCTTGCGCAACGTCATGTTTGCCCGCAAGGCCCAGCCTGTACCCAACAAGCCGACTCTGCGCACCAAAACCGAGCAGAGCAAGACGCCGCCACAGACCGGCGGGCAAGGACAGGGCACGGGGCAGGGTCAAGACCCCAACAGTTCGGACGACGATCGTCCCACTCTGAAGCGTCGGCCCGACTCCGATCCTAGCTCCTCCCCAACCTCACCTTGAGCCGGCGGGTCTTTAGACCCTTGCTTTTTGTTGAGACATTGAAAAGGGCAAACCGAATTGTTCGCCCGCTTTTTTTGATTTGCACTATTCGATAACGTCCGACACTATCCTGCTGGCACCTACTAAAAACTGCGAACTGCCACTACCGATGGCCGGCCTTCTGGTGCTCTTCGGGAGCTGCCGCGATGCCCATGCGTCGCAGCTCGTCGGAATAATACTTGCGGAACAGCACGTCCCACTCTTCGCTGCCTTCCAGGATCTCTTTCTTCTGCGAAGTGATCCGCTTGCGCACCTCCAGCTCGACCTTTTCTTCTTCTTTCAGGACATTCGTCATGGTCTGCACCATGTGCTGCCGGATGGTATCGCGGTCCTCGACGAATTCCACGTCGTTGCTCTGCACCAGCAACTCGATCAACTGGTGCGAGATGCGTACCACCTTTTCTCGGGTCAATCGCATAAGTCGTTCTTAGTCCTCTTTCCTTCTTTACCGCAGGATCAGCTTGCGGTCGCGCGCAAGCTGGCCCTTCACCTTCTTGAACATCTCCTGGTACGAAATTCCGGTGCGCCGCATTTCATCCTGGTATTGCGTCAGAATATTACGCGTTTCCTCGTTGACCTTATCTTCGATGGTAATCTCTTCCGTCATGCGGTGGCGCACACGCATGATCACCGCTTCCACGTCTTTCTCCTTGATTTCAACGAGGTTACCTTCGATCAACCTCTTCACCACTTCCGAAGCCATGTGTCCCATGTAATCGCGGTTCAGCAGCATGTCCGTGTTATTCCTTTATTTTGTGACCGAAGAAATGAGTTTATCCGGCGAGCGCGGAATTAGCAAGAAATGCAACAAAAACCGTTGACTCTCTGGCACCACCCAGCGCAGCAAATCTCCCCAAAATCCCGAAAAGCCGCGGCGGTGACGCTTCCCGACGCCTCCTGCCTTACAAACACCGGGACACTCCGTTAAGCAACATCCTCACAGACAGTTACAACGAAAATCACAAAAGTCGTTTGATTCAAGTAGCTCGATGCTGTACCGGATCTGAAAACGTTTGAAGGGGCGGCAATGCAGAGTTTTTCGTGGCATAAAATCCAGCGTCGGCTTTCCCTCGTACCTCACGGCAAGATTACCCATTTCAAATTTGCGGGGGACGGCGCATCATGGTGATTGCCCGGTCCCAGAAACGGAACTGGGATGAAGAAAATCGCTTTGCTGGTGCCGCTGGTTCTAGGGTTTGCTGCAGGTCATGCCGCGGCCCAGGACGTCACCTACAACTTCGACCGGGACACGGATTTCTCCAAATTCAAGAGCTACAAGTGGGTCGACATCAAGAGCGGGCAACAGGTCGACTACGCCACCACGCGGCAAATCGCCTTCGTGATTGAAGCCGAGATGGCCAAAAAAGGCCTGCTCAGAACGGATTCGGAGTACGCTGACCTTTACATCGGTTACCAGACGGCCCTCAGCAGGCAGACAGCGTGGATGGCGTACCACGACGGCTGGGGCTACGGCCCGGGATGGGGCGGCGGATTGGCTACGCTTGCTGAGGCCTCGATCCACACCGGTCAGCTCGACCTGGACATTTATGCGGCAACAGAAAAAAAACTGGTGTGGCGCGGCGCCGTGTCGAACGCGGTCGATCTCAATCTAAATCTCGAAGAGAGTGAGAAGAGGATCCAGAAGTCCGTGGAGAAACTGTTGAAGAATTATCCGCCTAACGCCGCGAATCGCCCACCCGACCTGAATGAGGAGCGACACAGTTCCGGTAATCGCAATCTTCATGCCGCTGCTCATTGCTTTTCCTGTCCTCTTGGAAACCTCGGCGTGTTTCTTCGCGCGCTGCCGCGAAATCGGGTGCGACCTGATTAAGTAACCGGTACCAGATCGTTCGTGAGTTTGCAGTATAAAGTTGCCTGCTACAATGATTTGGACCGTGTGGGCGGTTAGCTCAGTTGGTTAGCGCGCCTGCCTTACAAACACGACATCTTGTTCTGACCACTCCATTTCCTGCTTGCATTTCCGTTGTTTCCAATAAACTGGGGAATCTGCTTCCCGTTCAAAGCTAACTCCAAAGGGGTCTTATCTCGGCCATAAATGCACGGCTCGTGCACGGTAACGCAGTGTTCGAAGTCCTTTTTGCGTGCAAGGCCCTGCTCCCAGAATCCGCGAAGGGAAGGTCCATTTTTCGAATAGTCCCAGGGGCCGGAGCCGTGGCGCTTCCATTCCTGTTGGGCGCGCATCATGGGCTGCTTCTTCCCGCCCAACGCATCGGTAGCGAACAAGAGGCAACAGAGCACATGCGGCGATATTTGAGGCGAGATCGCGAAGAGGGAAAAGTAACGGGCCGGGCCTCTGCTATGAATTCGCCCCCCCTTTAGGAGGCCGCCACTTCGCCTGAGAATTTTATAGCTCCGAAACAAGAACGGTCCCGAGGTAGGATGTTTCTGCAAAGGCTCAAGGATTCGGGCGGAGAAACGACTTGCCCACTAACCGTCGAGTTCATCGATATCTTCCAATACCAGATTGGCTATTCAGCTACCGGAAGGAATGGTTGCGACCAGATGTAATCGCAGGTCTGACTACGGCTGCCGTGGTCATTCCTAAGGCGATGGCCTATGCAACGATTGCGGGACTTCCCGTCCAGGTTGGGCTCTACACCGCCTTTGTCCCCATGATCATTTATGCGGTGCTTGGGAGCTCTCGGCCCCTCAGCGTGAGCACTACCACAACTCTTGCTATCCTCACCGCAGCTGAACTCGGCCGAGTGGCTCCTGGCGGCAGTGTGATAGACCTCTTGCGCGCGTCCGCAACCCTCGCACTTCTGGTAGGTGCGATCCTTGTTGTGGCTTCACTGCTGCGGCTCGGTTTCATCGCCAACTTCATCTCTGAACCGGTGTTGGTGGGATTCAAAGCGGGCATTGGGCTCGTCATTGTTCTCGATCAAGTGCCAAAGATCCTGGGCGTTCATTTTGCCAAAGGCTCTTTTCTTCACAACATTCTCGCCATTTTTAAAAGCGTGCCGGAGGCATCACTCGTTACCGTGGCTGTGGGGATTGTTATGATCGTCGTCTTAGTCGGGCTTGAACGATTCCTGCCGATGGTCCCAGCACCTCTCGTGGCCGTGGCTTTGGGAATAGTGGGTACACGCCTCCTGGGCTGGCAGTCACATGGAGTCGAGATCGTCGGTCGAGTTCCGCCGGGTTTGCCGTCTCTGACGTTTCCTAATTTCTCGCTAGCACACGAACTCTGGCCGGGGGCATCGGGCATCGCGCTGATGAGTTTTACAGAGACTGTCGCTGCCGGCCGCGCGTTTGCGAAGAGTGAAGAACCTTCTCCCAAAGCAAACCAGGAACTGCTGGCTACCGGATTGGCAAACGCAGCTGGTGCCCTACTTGGCGCCATGCCCGCGGGAGGTGGCACGAGCCAAACTGCCGTGAATCGGTTTGCTGGAGCCCGCACACAATTGGCGGAATTGGTGACCGCCGTGGCCGCGCTGGCCACTATGCTTCTGCTTGCGCCCCTCATCGCACTAATGCCCCAAGCTACGCTCGCTGCCGTGGTCATTGTTTACTCCATCGGATTAATCAAGCCCGCGGAGTTCGGGACAATACTCAAAATAAGAATGACTGAGTTCACTTGGGCATTAGCTGCTTTTGCAGGCGTAGTAGCACTTGGGACACTCAAAGGTATTGTCGTTGCCATCGTTCTGTCGCTCGTGGGCCTTGCCTACCAGGTCGCTGATCCTCCCGTCTACGCACTGGGACGCAAACCCGGCACCAATGTCTTCCGCCCACGCACGAAGGAACATCCGGAGGATGAAACCTTTCCGGGCCTATTGATTCTTCGGCCCGAGGGACGCATGTTTTTCGCCAACGCAGAGCATATTGCGGAGAAGATGCGGCGCTTGGCAGATGAAGCGAAGCCAAAAGTAGTAGCTATTGACCTCAGTGCCGTACCCGACCTCGAATACACTGCACTGAAGGCGTTGATCGAAGCCGAAAGAAGACAGCGTGATCGCGGGGTGCGTTTCTGGCTTGTCGGCCTGAACCCAGGAGTGTTGCGGATGGTCCAGAAGTCGCCATTGGGAGAGGTTCTAGGGCGAGAAGAGTTGCATTTCAACCTTGAGGCTGTCGTTGCGAAATTTCGAGCAATTTGATCATTTGCCCGTCGACAATCGGGCCATGGACTTCGACCGCCTCCTCGACTTCGCGCGCCAGCGGCTCACTCCAAACGGCTCTATCGAACGTGCTCCGGAATCGACCTTCCCCCCCAATCTACCTTCATCGGCCGAAGCACTTCCGATGGAGAACTTGCGTTATGCAGGACTAAACGGTTGAATGTCTCTCTTTGAGGTGTTTCGGGTCTGTACCTTGCTACCCGACAGACCGAATAGCCGCCAAACCAGCAATAGAAACGACGACCGCCAACCAATCTTCAGATCCTGTGGGTCAGGCCCGAAGAAAACAAAAACATACCAATGCGCGTTGAAAATGAAAGCGGAAGCCGCGATCCACGCGGATATGCGGCGCACTGTGCGCGACCCAAACCAAGCAACCCACACGGAACCAAGTATAAATAGCAGCGTGGTTGCTGCACTTACCGCGGCAATCACCGCTTGTTACTAGTGTTCAAATCCGACACCGGTAAAGCCAAACCGCCCCTGACGCAACGCGGAAGGCTTGCCAGCCGGGCAGGCCGTGCGGCGAAGGTCGTCCCTTGGCCTATTACGGGCAGAAAGTTAGCTGTAACAACTGACAGCTTGTAATTTTTCGGGTTCGGAAGATACTTCGCGTCCGTTGTAATCTCCTTCATCCTCACCGTGTAGCCTATGGGTGGGTCGGCTCTGGGCGGGAGTCGAAAACACCGTTGTCAAAGGCTGCACGGCAGGATGACGGACCCCACTTGTTCGCCAAAACTCCATCCGCCGTCTAAAGCGCAATGACACCTAACGGCGAGCGCAGAACTCGCTACAGGAATCGAGTTCGGAAGGGTCGCCCACGACAGCACAGTTGAAGCAGCGGCCTGTGAGCAGGAAGACATATATCGTGAGGCTTCGGAGTTAGCCCAATGAAATTGTCTTAGGCCCCCGGTCGTATCGATGATGCAGTCCACCGAGTCTATCTTGAGAAATAACGCCGCGGGCGTTTGCGCACAAATCCCCCGCGCCGGAGTTCCCTTCCCTACTCCCAGATGCGTGCGGTCCTCGCAACCCCTGCAAACCTTGCTCAGCGGACACCAGATATTCTCCAAGACGTACTCAAAATAGGCTCTCATTCTACTATTTCTTAAGAGCTACCGGAGGCCCGCTCACTCGTCATTACGTTGGGCCAGTTGCAAGGTTAAGAGCCGTCGCACCTAGCGTGCCCTTTAGCCCCTCCCGGACAAGTCAACGTCGGTGTTTCTCGTTTTCACCTCCCGCTCCGCGGTCGATTCGAAGAACGTTCGCAACGAGATCAATTTCGCACTGAATCATGGAAAACCATTCCCGGCCGTGTATCTCGAGGAAACTCCGTTGCCGCTAGGGCTTGGACTTCACGTTGGGTGATATTCAGGCAATCATGAAGTGGCAGATCACGCAGGAACATTACTTCAGGAAAGTTTCTTCGGCATTTCCCAGTGCGGTGTTCGACCGACTAAAGACAGGCCAGCCGCCGCTGCCAACGCCGCAGAGCTTTCCTGTCGTATGGACGTGCCGTCTGAAAGAAGCCGTCTACAGTCCAATCCGAGGATTGATTTCGACTGGGTCACAGGAGTCTCCTTTCCCGTGACCACACTACGTCAGTTACGGCACAACTTTTCCGCTCGCCTCACGCGCAGCTTCCGCCGCGCAGCGGCTTAGTCCTTGTCGGCTATCCGGACACGATCCCGTTCGCACTACTCATTACTCGGCGTCCGTAGTCTGAGGAATGGCAACAAACTACCCTTTGTGGGTAGGACGGAGCCCAAATTGTACACACTCGGGCAAGCTCCGCAAAGCGATGGTTTTGGCCAAGTGGCGCGTTTCCTTTGCTACAGATGCTGTCCGGGATATCTCGTCCTTTGGGGCCGGCGCTGCAGATAATGTGTCTGTTGGCGAGGTGATTGCTTCCAATCTTGCGGGTGAGTCTTTAAAGAAGACCAATGATGACCCTCGATGCCACGGAGAAGGCGTCAATGCGTGGACACAGGAACCTGGTCTGGTTCAGCTTGTGTGTTCTGTTTTGCAGCTTCCCGCATCCAGCTTTGTCCCAAAAAGCGCCGGACTTGCCGGGAACCGGGGTTTCTGCAGGTCAACACAACACCGATCGGCAACCCTCGGGCAGTATCAGCGGAAAAGTCGTCGATCAATCCGGGGTCAGCATCGGCGGAGCGGTCGTGAAGGTTACCCTGGATGGCGAAGCGACAAGCCAAGAGTTGCAGTCCGACGACGATGGACAATTCTTCTTTGGCAATGTCCCTCCGGGGCCATTCCAGCTCACGATCACTTCCGAAGGTCTTGCACCGCAAGACTTTTCTGGAACCCTGCATCCTGGAGAGGCGTACATTACGCCGCTGGTGATGTTGGTTGTTGCCACCCAAGTGACGGAGGTACGGGTTGGCCTCACGCCAATCGAACTGGCGCAAGAGCAGATTCGCGAGCAGGAGAAGCAGCGTGTGCTTGGCATTATCCCGAATTTCTACGTCAGCTACGTCCCCAATGCCGCTGCTCTCAATTCGAAACAAAAATTCGAGTTGGCCTGGAAGTCGTCTGTGGATCACATCACTTTCCTAGGAGTTGGCGGGCTAGCGGCAGCTTACCAGGCGACAAACCGGTGGAGTGGCTATGGGTCAGGCGTTGAAGGCTATGCGAAACGCTATGGAGCGGTCTACGCCAACGTAGTTGCAGGCACCTTCATTGGAAGCGCCATACTGCCATCCGTTCTGAAGCAAGATCCGCGTTATTTCTACAAAGGAAAAGGCAGCACGCGGTCGCGTTTTCTTTATGCGCTCTCCAGCGCATTTATCTGCAAGGGCGACAATGGCCGGTGGCAACCGAATTACTCAAATGTGGGCGGATATTTCGCGGCGGGAGCAGTCTCCTATCTCTACTATCCGGCAAGCGAACGACACGGAGCGAATTTGTTGATCTCAAGCGTGCTCATCAGATTTGGTGAAACTACTATCGCCAGTATCTTTCAGGAGTTCCTGGTTCCGAAGCTGACGCCGAATCTTCCTACTCCCGCTCCAACTCAGCCCTAAACCAGCTAGCAAAACCTTGGTCAATCTCTTGGGGTCGCTCGTTTGGCCTCGTTATCCAGGGCCTGGGGATCGATATGCTCACGTAATAAGGGTCCGTGCCACTATCGGATCGCTTGGCCAAGTGCGGGACGTAAAGTTCCTGAGCGGCTCGACCTCGTATGGTCAAACAACTGGTCCCGGTCACTGCACTGAGCAACAACTCATTGCGCAGCGCCCGTCGATGTTAAATGAGGCGCGGGAGGTCCTTTGTCAGGGGCGATTCCCGGCATCCTTAATATATTGTGCTCATTGTGAGCCTATCGCCCGCTGTCCCGTCGACTTTTTATGCCGCTTCCCTCTCGTAATATTTCAGCAGGCCGCCCAGTCGTTCTCGACACCGCACTGCTCCCTCTTCCCTTCTTGCCTTGGTCTGAAAAGGTAGCAGTCAACTTCAAAAACGCAGGAAATGGCGGCCTTTTCAACGTTTTTGAGGTTCCTCAAATGGAAAATGAATGGACACTGGAAGATGGAAAATGCACACCGCATGGTCCACCGCAGGTATATCCGTAAATACGGCGTAAGGGAGGACTTATCAAAGAATCGGTTATGCAACACTTCCCACCAGCGGACTTCTGACTCGGAATAACTTCCGGCTAACCTGTCAGAACCATCGCCACGACAGGAATTGGCCAAATCAGGTTTGCGGACTATCCGTGCGCATACGTGCCGCTGGCGCTTGGCAAGTCTTCAAACTGATCCGAGGTTGTTCGAAGGAGTAAGGTTACCGGTCACCTGCGCGAAGCACTATTCGTATCTCAGCGCCACCATGGGATCGACGCGCATCGCTCGCCGCGCCGGAAGGTAAGACGCCAGAAAAGCAACGGTACCGAGCACCACGGCCACGGCGGCAAAGGTCAGCGGATCGGTCGGCTTGACGTCGAACAAGACGCTCGACATCCAGCGCGTCACCACGACCGCTGCCACGACGCCGATGCAAAGCCCAAGCAGAGCGAGTCGCACTCCTTGGCCTACAAATAAGCGCACAACAGCGAGGCGTTGCGCGCCGAGCGCCATCCGCAGACCGATTTCGCGAGTGCGCTGTGTCACTAGATAAGACAGAACACCAAAAATGCCCGCTGCCGTAAGCAAAAGCGCGATGCCGCCGAAAGCCCCGAGCAGGAGTGCGTTGAAACGGTCGCCTGCGGCCGAAGTCGATACGACGTCCCCCATCATGCGGAACGCGGAAGTCGCCTCGTCCGGATCGATCGCGCGAATGGCTTGGCGCACGGCCGTCGTGAGCAGGGCCGGATCGCCTGCGCTGCGCACCACCACGTTCATTCTCATGAACGATCCCGGTGTGAACATTGCGGGGCGAAGGGACTCTCTCAATGCAAAGTGCTTGTTGCCACCCACGATTCCGACAATCTCACGCGCCACGAACTCCGGCTTGCCCTCAAACATTTTCAAATGCTTGCCGATTGGATTCTCGTTGGGGAAAAACTTCTTCACGAACGGCTCATTGACGATCACAACCTTCCGGGATTCCAATGAATCTTGCCGCTCAAAAGCCC
>Ga0306926_10002870_pt1 | contig 17671 bp, 16 predicted proteins | sample flu12Cox44000178_FD_203759 | JGI IMG/M metagenome (GOLD analysis project Ga0306926, IMG submission 203759) | Lab enrichment of tropical soil microbial communities from Luquillo Experimental Forest, Puerto Rico - flux8day.12C.oxic.44.000.178 (v2)... | ecosystem: Environmental > Terrestrial >... | reverse complement strand
CGAGCCAGATCAGAAAGGGGTTGAGCGGGATCACTGCAAAATAGACCGCGAGCCACCAGAAGCAGATCCGGGCGTCGGTGTCGTCGATCGCGAGCAGGCGGAGATCCGCCCGCTGGGGCGAAACGACGATCATCAAGACGGTGATCAGAAGTCGCCATTTTAGAGCGAACCAGACCAGCTGGTCAGCGCTCTCTCCGAGGATCGGCACACCCCGCGAAATCCACAGGAGCGCGGCCCAGAGGAGAACGCCGAGTAAAGCTAGAGAGGCTAGCTCGGCCAAAAACCGAATGACCCCAACCCAGAAGCGCGGTGTCGGTCTTACCTCGGAAACACGGGTCTGCTGACGATCAACCAGCGTGCGGAAGGCTACCCCGATCAGCGGCGCGGCCACGAGACCCGCGATCGCGACTATCCAAAACCAAAGCGCCGCTTCTGGCGTGCCTCCGTCCGCCTCGACCTGCTCAATCCAGATCCGCGGCATCCGGCGGAGAAACGGGAGTGCCTGAACCGCTTGCTTACTTCCCTTCCAGGCCTGTGCGGCAACGTTCGCGACGTTGAACACAGGTTGAGCGGCGGCCTCAGAAGTAGCAGTGGCTTGCGTCACCGGGTGAGCGCCCTTGGCGGTCAGATCGGCGATCAGCCCTCTGACTGTCTCGGGCGATGTCGACGGCGGCAGCTGCAGCTGGAGCACGATGGTCGCGTCGGCAGGCTCTGCCGCTTGGCCGAGCGTCGTCGCGCATAGCAGAAGCGCTAGCGCGGGAACGAAGGACCGGGCAGCCCCGGGCCAGCCCTTAACCAGAAGCTTCCAGATCACAGCCGCCATCTCCACGATCCGCGTTCATGATCTGTTTAGCCTGATATGTCGGACAACAGGCACGAAATTCTCCAGTCCACCCAAATAACGAACCGGGGCGCCGTCGCCGCTTGCCACCCCACCCAGCCGATCCGGGGTGTCGTCACGAAGGACCGCTTCGCAGCGGAAGGACTACTTGTCGAGCCAGAGGTCCTCGAAGCGCGAGTTATTGTAGATGCTGTTGACCATCGCAACAAACCCCTTGAACTCTGGCTTCCGACAATACGCGGCGGCCGGGTAAAACAGGATCGGCCTTGCGTCGTCCTCGGCCAGCTTGCGTTCGATCTCCCACACCAGCTGCTTGCGCTTATTAACGTCGGACTCGGCGGATTGCTGGTCGATCAGCTTGTCGACTTCGGGATTGCAATAGCCCGTATAGTTGCGCTGGGCCCCGCACACATAGTTCTCGTAGAACGTCGGGTCGGGATCATCGACCGCGGTTTCGGTGACGTTGACGGCGACCTTGTAGTCTTTGCGAGCCAGCATCGGATACCATTGCGTCGTGTCGAGCGGCTTGAGTTCGCCGTCGATATAGACCTCTTTCAACTGGTCGATCAGGATCACCGCCGGATCGCGGTACCCCGCGACGTTACGCGTCGAAACGGCGACGGCGAGGTGCTTGTCGGGCCCATAACCGAGCGTTTCCATGATTTTTCGGGCTTCGGCGCGGTTTTTGGCGATGTCGGGGTCATAGCCCGGCAATGTCGCCAGCACCTCCGGCGGCATGCCCCAAAGCCCCTCAGCTAAGGGCTGCATGACGCCGCCGATCTTACCCTGGCCCTCGTTGATGATGTCGTTGAATGCCTTGCGGTCCAAGCTCAGTGTCATCGCCCGCCGCAGCTCGGGCTGGTCGAACGGCGAGGCGGTCGGGTTCACCAGCATGTTGCGAGGTACATTGGGAATATTCACCTCACAGATCGCTTGCGGTGCCTGCGCCCTGACATCTTTCAGCTGCGGGATCGTAACGCCGAAATACACGTCGTGCTGGCCGGCGAGGAAGGCGAGCAGCCGCGTCGAGACGTCCTTGATTATCGTGTACTCGATGCCGTCGAGATAAGGCCGGCCCTTTTTCCACTAATCAGGGTTCCGCGTCACCGTGATCGACTCGTTCGGCTTGAACTCGACGAACTTGAACGGTCCGGTACCGATCGGGTGCAACCGCAGCTGCTGCGGCGAGACGTGGCAGGGGTAGATCAGCGACCAACCGGTTGCCAGCATCGCCAGGAGCGAGGCCTGCGGGCGCTTCAGATGGAAGGTGACCATTTTTGGCGATGCGAGCGTTGCGCTGTTTTCCCGTAACTTGAGTAACGGCACCATGCCGCTGCTACTATTGCTTGGCTTTGACATCGGCTTCGCGCCGGATCTTTTCATTCTGGTAATGACCCGCAAGGCGTTTCAAGCCATGAAAATTGGGGGAGTCGCGCCGAGCCCGGGGACAGTTCAATCGACGTAATCGATCTCGGTCACCACTTCTTGGGAGACATTCGATGGACCACAAGCGTCTCATTGTGTGCTGCGACGGCACATGGAACGACGCCGATTCAGCGGCAGAATTCACCAATGTCGTAAGAATCGCACGTGCGATCAAGCCGATCGACACCCGCTCCAGCCCAGCTATCCCACAGATCGTGTATTATCATTCTGGAGTTGGCACGAGTGACGCTTTGGATCGCGTTGTCGGCGGCGCAGTCGGGCTCCGGCTATCACGAAACGTGCGCGATGCCTACGCCTTCCTCGCGGCCAATTACTGCGAAGGGGACGAAATCTTTCTGTTCGGCTTCTCGCGCGGTGCTTACACGGCGAGCAGTGTCGCCGGCCTTATTGGGTGGGTTGGCCTGATCCACAAGGCCGACATGGACGATTTTGCCCTGCTATGGGAGGGTTATCGCCTGAGAGCTCACCCCGGACAGCCAGACGTTCGGACCCATTTCCCAAATCGTTATCCAATCGCGTCAATAAAATGCGTTGCAGTGTGGGACACGGTCGGCGCCCTAGGCATACCCGGCCACCTCGGGGAGATGTTTACCCAATTTTATCAGTTTCAGGACACCAACCTTGGGCCGCACATAGAGGCCGCACATAGAGAACGCCTTTCATGCGCTCGCGCTCGACGAGCATCGCGAAGACATCCTGCCGCCGTTGTAGAACAAACTGCCGAATGCGCCTAGTAACCAGCGACTGGAGCAGGTCTGGTTTCCCGGGGCACACTCCAACGTGGGAGGAGGCTATGCGGAACACGGGCTCTCCGATGTCGCATTGGCTTGGACGGCGGACCGGGTAGAGCCGTTTCTTGAGCTTGACCACACCTATCTGACCTCCCGGCAGGATCAGGGGAATGGCTGGGGCCTCGGCAAGATCTATGATTCGGCGGCAGAGTTCTTTGCATTCCGTCACAAAATCAACCGCCCGGTGCTTGGAAGCGGAGAGGGCAACGAGACAATCCACGAAAGCGTCGAGGTGAGGTTGCGGGGAGCAACGAGTGACGGGTTGTACAAGCCAGCGAGCCTGATCAACGGGCTACCAAAGGATAGCGTGGCCCAACTGGGAGCGGTGGAGCAGGCGCTGCGTTGGCCCGCGCCCGACCCGACGCAGACGGGCCGGACTCCACGAGCAACGCCCTCGCTCGTCGACCGGCTGATGCACGATATTGGCGGAGGGTGATAAATGCTCTGCTCTGCGGCTGACAGTCTCCTCGATTGTCGTAGTCAGCGGTTTTTGATGCCAAACCTGAATCGCCTGAAACCACGGCACAATATCGCGTCACCGCTCCTCAGTGCACTGCTGCTGGGCTGTCAGGTCCAGTTCGTCTCGCCCTACAGCGCGGATGTGCAAAAGCGCGCGTCAGACATGATCTCCGAGGTCAGCGCGTGGGAACTGCAGATGCGGGAGACTGCGGGCACACCCGACGCCGATCCACGCCAACCCAATATCAGGGCTCAATTTGCGAAGTGGGATGGCGAACTCGAAGCGATGGCGGCGGTCGAAACAGCCCTGAACCCTGAGATCATAAACTGCGATAGACTCGCAGCGGCTGTCACCCAGTCAAGTAAGATCCAAATCCCGCAAAAGGCACTCCCTGGGATCGTGATCCGGGTACCTGGGTTCACCCGGCGCCTATCTCAACACGGACGATCACCGCAGCCAATACGTCCTCAGCCTGCAGCAGTTTACCCAGGAGTATGAGACACCCGGGACATATCCCAATGTCACCTTGCAAATTCGCCACCCGGAAGGTCGGTCATGACTGCTGTAAAAGGCCGATATATTTTGCGCCCTATGTGAGGCGCATCACACTTGGGTCGATGGCGGCCCTCGTAGGCTTGGGGAATGGCGATGCAGCCGCAGATCCAGACGGCGGTGCTGGTCCATCCGGCGCAAGCGGCGTCCCCACAGTCGATCCCGCTCGTGGTCAACCGGGGATGGCAGCTGGCCGGCGGGGAGCATCCTGAGGCTCCCCGACCCCGCCGGGAGTGGCGCCGCGGTCTACGCCGATGTCCGACGCATTTTCACGACGGCGGCCGCGCTGTCTGCGCTGGTTCAGGCCGAACGCGTCCCAAACAGAAGCAAGTAAAACGCTGAATAGGAGCTTTTGCGATGAGCGATGTGGTATACGATGTGCCGCTGATCCCGCAGCCTGACAAGCTGAGCTGCTGGGCGGGGTCGATGGCGATGCTGCTCGGTTTCCGACGTCAGGCGAGCTATCCGCCCGAGCAGCTGGCCAACGACGTCGGCATGAGTCTGCGGACATCCTATGGATGGGATCTGCTCGAGGCCGTAAAAAACCGCTTTGGCTTTGTCGACGTCCCGTTGCCCTTCAACGCCTCGCTTTACCCCTCGCCCGATCAGTGGGCGTCTTGGCTTACTGCCAATGGTCCGCTCTGGGTGACAACAGTCGGCGCGCCTTCTCACGCCATCATTGTGCGGGACATAACGGGCGACCTGACGCCGGCAGGCACGCAAATGCTGATCAATAATCCCTGGGATACGGGTACGACCTTCACCGGTGATCCGATCGATTTCTCACTGGCGAATGTTGGCATCGCTTATCAGCAGACCTTTGCAGATCTCGCCAGTGATTTCGGCAATCTGGCGCTGTCGGATTACGGCTCCTGGCGCGTGTTGTATCTCGCGTCGCAGTGAGGGCGTGGTGCGGAGGTGGCGCGCCCGTGCTCGAGTATATGTTTGCGAGAGGGGTGAACTACCTCACCCGCCAGATCAACGCTGGACCTATCCCTGCGGGCGTGTGAATTATTCGTCTCACGGCCCGCTCAAAGTCCAGACGGATTCGGGAGAGAGGAGAGGCATCATGATCGAGTCTGCTGCAAAGGGAAGTGCGCTATCGTCTGGAGGGCTCGATGAGGCCGCGCAGGCCGCGGGAGTGTAAAAGGAGGAGGTCGGCGTGCGGAGGCGGCACCGCCGAATTTTTTCGGCGAATGTGAGGTCGGTCAGACATCAGAAATGGCTAATACGATGATTATAGTGGCAAACGAAGTTTCGGTGGGTGCCCGCGGGCGCACCCCGACGAACCGAGAATAGTACGAGCCATGACCGCCGAGGCCTTCCGCCATCACGTCCCGTCCCGGGCCGTGGGCCTCGCTCTCTTCAAACAGACGCTCGCTTGTATAGGCAAAACGCTGGGGTACGTACGGGTGCTAGCAGCGTATGCGAGCATTTTCATTGTGTCGATCGCCACTTTGGCCCTGATAGAAATCCGCCGAGCCAATTTGAAGGATTTCGACGCGCTGATCGCAATACTTGAGCAACGAGAACTCTATTTCACCAACAAACGTCTCGAACAGGAGCTGACCAGTCTTGCAAGAAACATTGCCCAATATCGGCAACTGGACACTGCACTGCCGTGCTCCGGCAAACCCGGCGAGCATGTGACAGTGCAAACAGACGCGATGGGAACCGTCCCCGAAATTGCGTGCGGATCGAGTTCTGATATTTGCTGAGCCCGGAGACGATGCGGCCGGTATGGCCCCCCGAAATCCCGAAGACCATCTCGATCCCGGCTTCTTCGAGCACCCGCGCGACGAGTGCGCTCGCCGGCATTTCTTCGGTCAGCATTTGTTCGATGGCCATCGTCGCATCCTCCCCCGCGTGTGAATGGCAAAGCTTGCCTCGTTCAGCGCTCTAAGACAACGGCTCCCGGCTTGTGCACGACATCCCCTCGCGGCTATCACTATCCCGTCCTTGTGTCCGAGGCCCGGGGCGGGCGCGCCAGGGAGGGTCGGGGTGCCGATACTCAACATTCGGGACGACGAGATTTATTACGAGGTGCACGGGAGCGGCTTTCCGCTGATGGTCTTCGCGCCGGGTGGGCTGCGCTCGGAGCTCGCTTTCTGGCGGTACAGCCCGTCGAACCCATCGGCTCCTGCCGTATGGATGGATCCGATGGCCGTATTGGGCAAGAAATACCGGGTCGTCGCGATGGACCAGCGCAATGCCGGCCGCTCGCGTGCCCCGATCTTCGCCAGCGACGACTGGCATATCTACGCCGCCGATCACCTGGCGCTTGCCAACCATCTCGGGCTCGACCGGTTTCATGTCATGGGCGGCTGCATCGGCGCCTCCTTCTGCTTGACGTTGTGCGAGCTCGCCCCGAGCCGGATTACCTCGGCTGTGTTGCAGAACCCGATAGGCCATGCCGACAATCGCGACGTCTTCGCCAATCTGGTCCAGGCTTGGGCGAAGGGCATCCGCGAACAGCGCCTCGAGATCGAAGAGCACGTCCTGAACAACTTTGGCGACAACATGTTCGGCGGCGACTTCGTATTCAGTGTCCACCGCGAATTCGTGCGCCAGTGCAAGACTCCGCTGCTCGTCATGCCGGGCAACGATCCGCCGCATCCGCAGGTGATCGGCGAGGAGATCATCGAGCTGGCGCCCAATGTCGAGGCGTTGCGCCAATGGAAAGGCCCGGAGCATCTGCAGACCGCGATCGAGCGCGTCAAAGCCTTCCTGGACCGCCATACGCCACGATAGGAGGATCCGATGGCTGACCTCCGCGCAGACTATGTGATCGTCGGTGCCGGATCGGCGGGCTGCGTCGTCGCCGACCGGCTGAGCGAGGACGGCGCGCAAGTCGTCCTGCTCGAGGCCGGGCCGACCGACTGGCACCCGATGATCCACATCCCGGCCGGCGCCCTGCACCTGCGGGCCAATCCGCTCGTCAACTGGAATTACTATGCAGAACCCGAGGCGGAGATCGGCAACCGGTCATTGCATTGGCCGCGCGGCCGGGTGTTGGGCGGCACCAGTTCGATCAACGGCATGCTCTATGTTCGTGGCAACCCGGCAGACTATGACGGCTGGGCACAGATGGGCTGCCGCGGCTGGAGCTATTCGGACGTCCTGCCCTATTTCAAAAAATCCGAGCGCTACGCACCGGGCGACACACAATACCGCGGCAAGAGCGGCCCGCTGCTGGTCGAGGATTATCGGACCATCCTGCCATTGACCCATCGCTTCGTCGAAGCAGCACAGCAGGCCGGCTTCCCGTTGACCCGCGACTACAACGGCGCGGTGCAAGAAGGGGTCGGCTATTCGCAGATGACCCGCAACGGCCGATTTCGCGGGTCGACGGCACGTACCTTTCTCGCCGAGGCGCGGCGGCGGCCTAACCTGCGGGTTGTGACCAAGGCGATCGCGACGGGGCTCGTAATGGACGGCAGCCGTTGCCTCGGGGTCACCTTCTGGCAAAACAGGCAGGCCAATCGGGTGCTGATCGCACGCGAGGTCGTGGTGTCGGGCGGCACTGTCAACTCGCCGCACTTCCTCCAGGTCTCCGGCATCGGGCCTGCTGCCCATCTGCAGTCGATCGGCATCGCGGTCAGACACGATTTGCCGGGTGTCGGCGCCAACCTCTCCGACCATTTCGCCGCCCGCATAACGCATCGGGTCAAGGACGAGGTCTCGATCAACCAAATGGCCCGCGGCCTCAAGCTTGTCGGCGAGGTCGGCCGCTATGCCGCGACCGGGCGGGGGGCGCTGACCTTTGGCGTCACCACGGCGATGGTCTTCTGCCGCAGCCGCGAGGGGTTGGAAAGCCCGGACCTGCAATTGCTGTTCACGCCGGGGAGCTACGACCCGAACAGTATCGGCCGCCTCGAGCGCGAGCCCGGCATGACGCTCGTGGTGTGCATCGCCCGACCGGATAGCCGCGGGACGATCATGGCGCACTCGGCCGACCCTCTCGATCGGCCATCGATTCGCCCGAACTATTTGTCCGCGGCGAGCGACCTGCGCGCGCTGCTCGCCGGCGTCGCTCACGCGCGGCGGATCTTCGCCGCCCCGCCACTGGCCCGGCACAGCGCGGCGGAAACGATGCCGGGAGCCGACATCCAGTCGGACGGGGCGCTGATCGCGTTTCTTCGCGATGCCGGCACGAACCTCCATCATCCGGTCGGCACCTGCCGGATGGGAGAGGACCCGACGGCCGTCGTCGACTCACGGCTGCGCGTGCGCGGGTTAGAGGGATTGCGGGTAATCGACGCCTCGGTGATGCCGACCGTCACGACCGGCAACACCAACGCGCCGACGATCATGATCGGCGAGAAGGGGGCGGCGATGATCCGCGAGGACGCCGCTGCATTTACGACAGCCGGGGCAATACCTTCTCGGTCAGCAGCATGAAGGATTGGTGGCTCAGCGGCGCGCAAAGCAGATAGTCGAGACCGATCTCCTCGCGCAACCGAAGGATCTCGTCCCCGACTTTGTCGGGTGTGCCGTGTAGGATTACCTCGTCGAGATAGCGCTGGATTGGATCGATCCCAGCCGGCGTGAAGCTTCCCTGTATGACCGGCCGATGCCGCGCGCCGAGGTAGGAGTTAACAATCCATTCGGCACCACTGCGGGCGACATCCACCGCCTTACCTGCATCGTCCGCAATCGCGACCAGTCGCGCAATCGGGATGTCGCGGCCGACCTCGGAAAACCCGGAAGCAGCCAGTTTCTCGGCGTAGTGTCGCCGCTTGACGCCGATCTCGGAGCCTGAGGAGTGCGGGTCCATCAGGATCGAGAACCCGCGGGCTGCAGCCCAATCGATCGCCCCCTCCGAGCTTGCCGCCATCCACACCGGCGGATGCGGCTGTTGCGCCGGCTTTGGCAATACTTCGACATCCTCGAAATGGAAGTGCTGGCCAATGAATTTGAGCTTCTCGTCGGTCCAGGCTCGCAAGACGATCTCGACGGTTTCGCGAAAGCGCGATGTGCTCTCCTCGGGCGGTACCCCAAAGGCGGTGAACTCGACCCGTGCAAAGCCGCGTCCGGCGCCCCAATTAACCCGTCCGCCCGATAGCACGTCGAGCAATGCCACCTCCTCGGCGAGCCGCAGCGGGTGGTAGAACGGGGCGAGCGACACCGCTGTCCCGATCCGCAGCCGCTGGGTGCGCGCCGCCGCCAATGTCCCGACCATGTGCACCGAGGGGCAGACGCTGAAGCCGCTGAAGTGATGTTCGGCGAGCCAGACCGCGTCACAACCGGTGCGGTCCATGATCTCGATCCGCTCCAAGGCGCGGGCGTAGACCGTCGCCAGATCGACGCGCCGCTCGGGCCAGCTGAAGAATTGCAGAACGCCGAGCTTCATTTGCCGCCTGCTTCGACGGTGCGCCAGAAATCGAGGGCCGACCGCGCGCAACGCTCGGGCTGCAGCAGGTTGACCCCGTGGCCGTACCCGGCAAACAGCTCGAGCCGGCCGCGCGGCAAGGTCGCGGCGAGAATTTTCTGCTGCTCCGAGGCGATCCGGCTCTTGTCGCCACTGAGCAGCAGCACCGGGGTCCTGATACGCGAGAGCAGCGGCTGCACATCGATCGCTTCGAAGCACTCGTGCAAGGCAGCGGCGATGTCGGGTCGCGTCTTGTCCATCTCGGAAATGCACCATTGGCGCAGCAGTTCGGAGGCATGCTCGATGTCGAGACGATAGCCGAGAGTGCGGCGGCACCATTCGCCGACCCCATAGGCCCGGATCGCCGCCGCCGTGTTCTCCCGGTCGAGCGCGTAAATCCCTTTGATCTCGTCAGAGATCCGTGTCGGCGTGTTGCATAAGACGAGGCTGGCAACGCGCTCGGGGTGTGCCGTGGCGAGCAGCAGCCCGATGATCCCACCTGAAGATTCGCCGACCCAATGCACCCGCGACAACGCCATCGCCTCGAACACTCCCAGGATCTCGGCTTCGATGTTCTCGGGTGTAAAACGGTAGCCCGAAGCCGGCACATCGGAGGCGCCGCAGCCGAGCAGATCGGGGCGATAGATGCGGCGGCTCTCGGCGATCACCGGAACCCAGCGGTTCCAGAATGTCGCATTGCGCGCAAAACCGTGCATCATCAGCACCGGTGTCCGCACCTCCCACGGCCACAGGTAATCGTCGACGGCACAGTGCAGCGAGAGACCCTCAGCGAGGCGGATAGTCGTCATTAGAGCGCTCCATTGGTTGGCGTGGCGCGCGTGAATATCGCCAGAGGATAGCACGTGTCAGGCCCCACGCGCGCCACGCCAGATCGAAGCAAGGGCCCGGCAGAGACCCCGCGAACCCGTCGAAGTCGACCGGAGCGCCCTCTAGCTGCGCCCGGCCAGCGACCGGAACCATCTCGGTTTTAACGATTGGGCAACCGTGTTCTGGCATGACGGGTGCATGCACGAGCAGCAATTGATTCGGCAACAGGCCAACGAAGCGCGGTGGGATTTTGCGATCGAGGATGATCTCGACTTCATCACGAGCCGGATCGCGTCGCAGCCGACTGCGAAGGGATCTGGCGCACTCTGGGCTCAGCATCATCAGCCGAGCCGCCCGGACGACAATCTGACTCGGGAAAAGTGATCATCGGGCAATTATGACGCCACACACCGCCCGCGCCGCCGACGATTTCGAAACGATCCGCCAGCGCATGACCGCGCTGCGTCTTCAGCGCGACGGCAAATGCGCGATCCGCGAGGGCAAGTCGAGTGGGGATTGCTGGTGCTACCAGGCCGGCCCTGACGGCAGCACTCTGCCGTGCCCGCCACCGGTCGGCGATGGCCCAAACCCATAGGATTTGCGAGCACTGCGGCGGACCAGTTCCGACCCGACGCCCGCACGGCCGATGTCGTGAGTTTGGCCGGCCTCACATGCCGCGCCCATTCGTCATCATCGCCGTGCTGCTGTTCCTGTGTACCGATACGGCGGCGCATCCGCCCGATGCCGAGTTTGCCGATTGGTTCCGCAGCCTCAAGGAGCCCGGCACGGAAGGAACGCCGGGCGGCGTCGTCTCATGCTGTTCACCGGCGAACGATTGTCAATTGACCGACTACCAGACGGATGCCGAAGGTCGCTATTGGATTACTGCCGAGGGCGAACGGATCCAGGTACCGCCCGACAAGATCCTGCAGCGCGCCGATAACCCGACTGGACGCGGCGTCGCTTGCTTGCGCCATTTCGACGGGCATCCGGTCGTGCGCTGTTTTGTCAGAGCGTCCGAGGGCTGACCATCCCGGCATAGGGGCGCGATGCGTGGCCGATCTCAACGACGACAAGGCCGGCAAGCGGATGGACGGCATCGTTGTGCTTCTCCGTATCGCCGCGCTCGTTCCGGCCATAGTTGCCGACCGCGGTCCAGGAGATCGGTCGCGGCCGTTCCGAAGCACCGGCACGCCGATAGTTCCGAGTGGCTGGATTTCGTTGCGATTCTGCGCGGTCGTTCCTTATGCTCGCCAGGCCGCGAGTTTTCCCAGAGCGACGGTGCCGCGATTGCCTCAATCTTCGACCGACCGGGCGCTCGATCGACATTCGCTGCCGCGCTACGTGCGGTCGCGCGGCACAATCCTCAAGATTATCGCGCTTTTCGCCCTGATCGGCGCCGGCGTGTATTTGCGCGGATCGCCGTGGAGCTCGTGGAACCGGTTTCACGAGTTGTCTCTGGGCGTTGCGGTTGCTGTCTATGTCGCGGCCGTGGTGCGAGGTCGATTGCGCGACGCCTTCATCGTTGTTGCCTCAGTCGGGCTTGGTCTGACCGTCGCCGAAGCCTACGCCCTGGTCGTGTCGGCACCGGCGATAGAAATCAACGCCCCCGGCTATTCGGTGCTTCGCTCGATTGTCGGGTGGGGGCCAGGACAGCCCGGCGTGTATCGCGCTCGCAAGCTCGACGGAAGGTCAGGCAGCGTTATCTACGACGTCGGGTACACGATCGATGCCGACCGCAACCGGCAGGTGATCTCAGCGCCAATGGGTCCGACCGTCGCGTTCTTCGGGGATTCGATGACGTTCGGCCAGGGCGTGCCGGATACCGACACGTTGCCACAGGCATTCGCGGATGCGACCGGGTATCGGTGGCATGTCCTCAACCTCGCCTTCCCCGGTTACGGGCCGCAGCAATTCCTGCGGGCGCTCGAAACCGACATCTTTCGAGACCTGCTGACCGAGCCGCGCCTATTCGTGCTCCTGACCGCGCCGTGGCACGCCGAGCGGTCTTCCTGCCTGAGCGACTTCGCGGCGGACGGGCCACGCTACGTGCTGGTCGACGGAATGCCCCGCTACGAGGGCACCTGCCGCGGGAATTGGCCGTTTCGGCTAAGACCGCTGTGGTCGCGCACTGCGATGTACAGCATGTTTTTCGAGCCGGTGTTCGGCGGAGCGAGGTCGGTGGACATCGATCTGTTCGTCAGTATCCTGGTCCGCGCAGGGCAACTCGCGCGCGAGAAATACGGCGTTCCGACCCTGATACTCTATTGGCCGGACGAGGCCTATGCCCGGCGCGCAGGCGTTACCGAGGCGCAAATCATGGGGCGTTTGCGCGAGGGAGGGCTTGTCGTTATCGATGCCCGGCTCGATCCAAAGGATTTCCCGGGACAGGAGTTGGAAATTCCGGGCGACGGGCATCCGACCGGCGTCGCGAACCGGGCCCGCGCTCTGCTAGTGCGCGATGCCTTGGCCGGCATGACCCGTTGACACGATCACGCGCCGGCGGCGCGGCGATGGCATCAATCGGGCTCGAACATACCCCTGTAATCGATGCGGAGCGAAGCGTCTTGATCTTCCTTGCGCGCGACACAATTGCCGGCAACCAGGAGTTCGATGTCGGTTCCCATAAAGCAGCGGAACGCGTCTTCCGGGGTACAGACGATCGGCTCGCTTCTGACATTGAAGCTGGTGTTCACGAGAGCCGGGCAGCCGGTGCGCGCCTTGAAGGCGGAGAGCAGCGCGTGATAACGCGGGTTCGTCTCTCTGTGAACTGTCTGGATACGCGCCGACATGTTGACATGAGTAACGGCCGGAATTTGCGAACGGATGGTGTTGAGTCTATCGATCCCAAAAAGCTTTTCGTCTTCGTCCGACACAAGATGACGCCGATTCTCAAGAACGTCGGCAACAACGAGCATGTAAGGGCTGTCGCTATCGATCTCGAACCACTCGGCCACGTCTTCTCGTAATACTGAGGGCGCGAAGGGGCGGAAACTCTCACGGAACTTGACCTTTAGATTCAGCTGCCGCTGCATATGGGGCGAGCGCGGGTCGCCGAGGATCGATCGGGCCCCGAGGGCGCGGGGACCGAACTCCATCCGTCCCTGGAACCAGCCGACAGCCTTCTCCTCGATCAGCGCGTCGACAGTGTGCTCTATTACCGCCTCGTCCTCCACAATCTTGAAGACCGCCCCAGCATTGCGAAGCCGGTCCGCGATCTCTGCATTTGAAAAGGCGGGCCCAAGATAGGCCCCCTGCATCCCGTCGATAACGTTTCCAACTCTTCGCGGCAGATCGAGGAATTCATGATAGGCGGAGAGTGCAGCGCCGAGCGCGCCGCCGGCATCCCCGGCGGCCGGTTGAATCCAAAGCTCGTCGATCACCCCGTCGCGCAATATCTTGCCATTGGCGACACAATTGAGCGCGACGCCGCCAGCCAGGCAGAGCCTGCGCAGCCCGGTTTCCGCAACCAGGCTCCGAACCATGCGCACAATCGCCTCCTCGATCACCGCTTGAACCGAGGCAGCGAGATCCATGTGACGCTGCTCGAGCCATTCGTTAGGGGCCCGCGGCGGCCCGCCGAACAAACGATCAAAGCGGCGGTTGGTCATCCGCAGTCCGACGCAGTAATCGAAATATTCCTGATTGAGGCGAAACGAGCCGTCTGGTTTGAGGTCGATCAAATGCTCAAGGATAACATTGGCATATCGTGGCTCGCCGTAAGGCGCCAACCCCATGACCTTGTACTCGCCGGAATTCACCTTGAAGCCGGTGTAATAGGTGAACGCCGCGTAAAGCAGCCCGAGTGAGTGGGGAAAGTGGATTTCCTTCAGCGTGTCAATACCGTGATTTCGGCCGATCCCGACGCTCGTGGTGGCCCATTCTCCGACACCGTCGATGGTGAGGATCAACGCCTCGTCGAAGGGCGATGGATAAAAGGCACTAGCCGCGTGGCTCCGGTGATGCTCGGCGAACAGCAGCTTGCTGTGCCAGTCGAAGCCCGGCGCCCGCGCCTTGAGCCGCTTGCCAAGCAAGTCCTTCTGAAACAGTTTCTCCTTGAGCCACAGTGGCAAAGCCATGCGGAACGAGGCAAAACCGCGGGGCGCGAAGGCGAGATAGGTCTCGAGCAACCGTTCGAACTTTAGAAACGGCTTCTCGTAGAACACGATATAGTCAAGCTCGTCGAGGGACAGGGCGCCTTCCTCGAGACAATAGCGAATCGCATTCTCCGGGTAGCGCGCATCCTGTTTTTTGCGGGTAAAGCGCTCTTCCTGCGCCGCGGCAATAATATGGCCGTCCTCGACCAGCGCCGCGGCACTGTCATGATAAAAGGCGGAGATCCCGAGAATGCGCATTCGGCGCACCCCGTCTCGTCAAAACAACGTGTAAATAAACGGCGCGATCACCGAGCCCTGGCTTGCTATCAGCAGCGCGCCGAACAACGCCATGGTTATCATTATGGGGGCGAGCCAAAATTTCTTGCGAGTGCGCAAGAAATGCCAGAACTCGACTATAAAGCTGCCCATCCGAATTCCCTCAGAACTGCCGCCTCATAGTCGAGGCCCCGCCTGCCGGCGGCTCGCGCTCGATCCAGTAAGTGGCTGCACCTCGATCGGCTGCGAGACCCAATGGACGTTTGCCAACTATTCGCATAAAAAACGCCATCGGGGTGACCACTAGAAAGAAGAGTAGCGCCAAGATGACGGGATTCACCACTCTCGCAATCGCGGTGCCTACTTTCAACCAGATCCCGTTGAGCGTAGACAACCGCGAGGGCGCAATAATTCCAAGCAACAGCAGTAAAGAACCCGAGACAAAGATCAAGCATGCAACCCAAAAGATTGCTCCCGCCACAAACGCTTTTGCTGCACCGATCAGCATCAAGATGCTGCCGACGGTGCAGCCGAACGCTCGGTCGCTGCCAGCTTCGGTCGGCTCTTCATCACGATAGTTTTCGTGCAGCGAAGAATTCTGGCTCAATGACGTCTCTGCCCGGTGAACGGCTTGTAGCTTAAGCCCTGTCTAGTATCCTAATCAAAGGATTCCAAAATCTTCTTACGGGGGAGTGATTGGACCGTCAAGTCATCCCCACGAGACGTTGTTAAGTCAAACGTTCAGACAGCGGCCGAATCGCAGACCCGGCCGTCACAAGCAGCCGTCAGCTCGCGCTATTTCGCTGAATTTTGGCGGCAGGGTGCGAAGAGCGCTGCCTGAACTCTCAACAAATCCTCACCAAGTGGCATCGAGACCGAGATGCGCGAATACTTGATGCCGAAGCTCGGCCAACTGCGGATCGCCGCGATGGCGGGGATAGGGCCGTGTGTTCACGATTTCGGCCTTGATGTGCGCGGGGCGCTCGCTCAACACGATGACCCGGCCGGCAAGGAACAGCGCCTCTTCCACATCGTGGGTCACCAAGAGTGCACTAAATCCCGCCCGCTGCCACAGCGAGACGAGCTCGCCCTGCATGGTGATCCGCGTCAGCGAATCGAGCTGGCCCAAGGGCTCGTCGAGAATCAGCAGCTTCGGATCGTTGACCAGTGCGCGCGCCAAAGCCGCGCGTTGCGACATGCCGCCCGAAAGCTGGTGCGGATAGGCATTGGCAAAGCCTGTGAGCCCGACTAGGCGTAAAGCATCCTCGATGCGCTCGCGATGGGTGCGTAGCTGCCCGCGAGCCTCCAGTCCGAGCGCAACATTGCTCCAAACCGTCCGCCACGGATAAAGCGTGGGATCTTGAAAGACGACGACGCGCGAGGGATCGGGCCCTTCGATTTCCTCGCCCTCGACGAGCAGACTGCCGGCGCTCGGAGAGTCGAGCCCCGCGACCAGCCGCAGCAAAGTCGACTTTCCCCACCCGCTCGGTCCCAGGAGGGCGACAAATTCGCCGCGGCCGATGCGCAAGCTGATCCGGTCCAATACCGGCAGCGGTTGCCCCTCCAGGTCGAAACGATGGCTCACTTCACGGATCGTCAGCGTTGTTCCGCGGACCGGATCGTTATTTACCGTATATGCCCTTTCCGAGGGGGCGGCCGCGACTACCATCGTACCAAACCCTTCTGCCACGACAGTAGCCGGTCGCGCAGGCGGAACAGCAGCGTGATCAGTCCAGAGCACAAAAGGGCCATGATCAACAAACGCGGCATACATGTTAGCGTAGGCGGCCCAACCCTGCGCCCATTGCAGGTACCAGCCGAGACCCGCCTTTACGCCCAGCATTTCCGCAACAACGAGAACCGCGAACGAAGTGCCGAGGCCCATGAACAGGCCGACAAAGACATGCGGCATTGCCGCAGGAATGGCCACTTTGAGCACCAGGAAGCGCTGGCTCGCACCCAATGTCCGCGCGATGTCGTAATAGGCGCTGTTTACGCCGGCGACACCCGACCAGGTGAGCACCGTGACCGGGAACCCGGTAGCGAGCGCAATCAGGAATATGCTGGCGCTATAGCTGGAAGGGAAAATGAAGAAAGCAAGCGGCAACCAAGCTGTCGCGGGCAGCGGTCCGATGAACCGCAAGATCGGATGGATCCAATAATTGGCGAGCCGCGACCAGCCGATAGCCACACCGGTCACGAACCCGACTGCCGCACCGAGAAAATAGCCGGTAGCCAGCAGACGAAATGAGGCGAAGATGCAGGCGCCCAGGCGCGCCCGATCGTCGATCACGACTTCCAGAATGGCCTGTGGCGGCGGGAAGAACGGCAGCGGGAGCCAGCCGAGTTTCGCCGTGACAGCCTCCCAAGCGGCTAAAAACAGCGCAAGCGCAACGAGCCACGGTGCGAGCCGTCGCGCGCGCTGCAAACCGGCAAACCAAACCCCGGCAAAGACCGCCAATGCGAGGGCAATAGCCAATGCCCCGCATAGGGCGGCGAGGTCGTCGGTGTAATCCCAGTCGCTGTCGGGCTTATCTGGCCAGTACGTTATGAGTGCGGCGACCGCGAGCCACGCCGCTGCCGCAGCCAAGCCGCCGATTAACGATCGAGCGGCTGGGCTCGCGAGAAAGCCGAGAGCCGGTTTCGGCCCGCTCGAAACCTCATCTACGACGGAGCTCACTGCAGATTTTGCCGCGTGGGCTCAGCTTAAAACATCGAGATAGATCCGCTCGGCAAACTTGGTTGAATCGGTGCTCTTCTTCATCACGTTCACCGCCTTGAGTTCATCGGTGTAGAGCACAAGCTGTTTCTTGAGCGCGGCTCCAACGGGATGATTGTGGTGCGTATGGCTACGATACATAGCGGCGAGATCCTCCACGGATCCCTTGCCGCCGTAGCCCGAATATACCACTGCGGCATCGCCGGGATCGCTCGCGACCCGGTCTGCCCCCTCCAATATCGATCGAGTCAGAGCGGCCGCAACGGGTAATTCGCTTCGGATGAGACTGC
>Ga0306926_10002869_pt1 | contig 17672 bp, 18 predicted proteins | sample flu12Cox44000178_FD_203759 | JGI IMG/M metagenome (GOLD analysis project Ga0306926, IMG submission 203759) | Lab enrichment of tropical soil microbial communities from Luquillo Experimental Forest, Puerto Rico - flux8day.12C.oxic.44.000.178 (v2)... | ecosystem: Environmental > Terrestrial >... | reverse complement strand
GCGACGAATGACCGCACGCGACATGCAGGCTTGGACCGCAGTGCGGATGATCGGCGAGAGCGCGTCAAAAACGCGTTCGACAGACGCGAAGGAGATGCTCGATTTCCTCAAAGGGCCCGATTTTGCCTTGGCCGCGTTCAAGGGCCAGCGATTGACGCTACGCGACTGGAATCTTCAACTTCGTCAACCCATTCTTCTGAGCGACGGCAGAATGATCGTTTCGGTCTCTCCGCAAGAAGGATTTCTGCACCAGGTTTCCGAACTGGATACGCTCGGGATCGACCGTCCCGAAAGTCAGTGCAGGCTCAAATAGCCGATGACCGAGAAAAACAGCATCGGACGTTCTCTGCATCGACGGCGTTCCCACTTCGCCGGCACACGCAATTGCCTGCTTGGGGTGGGCATGTTCGTCCTCATCGGCGGCCAGGCGAGCGCCTTCACTGCCTATGTCTCGAACGAGAAGAGCAATACCCTGAGCGTGATCGATACCGACAAATTCACCGTCGTGAAGACGATCAAGGTCGGTCAGAGACCGCGCGGCATCGAATTAACTAGAGACGGGAAATTCATTCTCGTGGCCGTCGGAGATGACGACACGATACAAGTCATCGACGTAAGAACACACGAGATCGTCGCCACTCTGCCCTCCGGTCCAGATCCCGAGCTGTTTACGCAGGATCACAGTGGCAAGATCCTTTACGTGGCCAACGAGAACGACAACACGGTCACGATAATTGATTTGGAGCGGCGCGTCCCGCTCGGGGAGGTACAGGTCGGGGTCGAGCCGGAAGGCATGGGCCTCAGTCCGAACGGCAAGATTCTCGTCGCCACATCGGAAACGACCAATATGGCGCATTTCATCGATACCGAGACGCGCCGGATCGTCGCCAACGTGCTGGTCGATGCACGGCCCCGTTTCGCGGAGTTCAAGCGCGACGCCTCCGAGGTCTGGGTTTCATCCGAAATCGGTGGAACAGTGAGCATCATCGACCCGGTGAAACACGAGGTGAAGAAGAAGATCACCTTCGATATACCGGGGCTGCGGAAGGAGGCCATCCAGGCGGTCGGAATCAGCATCACCCGAGACGCCAAGACAGGATTCGTGGCACTCGGTCCTGCCAACCGCATCGCTGTGATCAACGCCGCGACGCATGAGGTTCAGAAATATCTTCTCGTGGGCCAGCGCGTCTGGCACATGGCGTTTACCCCGGACGAAAAATATCTTCTGACGACCAATGGCGTGTCGAACGACGTCTCCATCATCGATGTCGCAAATCTCAAGATTATCAAGACGATCCAGGTCGGCGAGCTTCCTTGGGGTATCGCAATTTCGCAGCAGTGACATTTTCGCCATGACGACCGCCGAGCCGCCCGCCGTCGCCATCGAAGGCGTGAGCCATTGTTATGGCAAGCGTCAGGCGCTCAACGACGTGACCTTCTCCATTACGCCGTCAGCCTTTGCCGTTCTGCTGGGCCTCAATGGAGCTGGAAAGAGCACATTGTTCTCGCTGATCATGCGCCTCTACGCCATCCAGCGCGGCCATATCCGGATTTTCGGGCGCGATGTCGGACATGCGTCGAGCGAAGCCTTGCGCATGGTCGGCGTAGTATTCCAACAACGAACGCTCGACCTCGATCTCTCCGTGATCCAGAATCTGACCTACCATGCAGCCTTGCACGGCATTGGTAAACAAGACGCCTGTGCGCGCGCCGCCGACGTGCTCGCGCGCATCGCGATGTCGGAGCGCGCGAATGACAAGGTGCGCAACCTATCCGGTGGCCAGATGCGACGCGTCGAGATCGCCCGCGCGCTCTTGCATCGGCCCCGTTTGCTTGTGCTCGACGAACCGACGGTCGGTCTCGACATCAAATCAAGAGCGGATATCCTCGGCTATGTGCGTCGACTGGTCGCCAAAGACGGCGTCTCGGTGCTCTGGGCCACCCATCTCATCGACGAGGTCTCGGACGACGACGACGTCATCGTGCTGCACCAAGGGCGGGTTCTGGTGCACGGGTCCGTTTCACGCATCAGGAACGCCGCAGATGCCCAAGATATCCGCACCGCGTTCACTCGGCTGACACAAGGCGCTGACGCCGCAAGCGAGGCCCCATGACCGCCGAATTGGCCGTTTCCCCCAAGGTCACCGGATTTCTCCCCGTCCAGTACGCTATCTGCCTCAAGGGGATCGTTTGGCGTGAAGGTCTGCGCTTCCTTCATCAGCGTGAGCGCTTCGTGGCCGCACTCGTGCGTCCCCTTGTCTGGCTCTTCATCTTCGCCGCCGGCTTTCGGCAAGTACTCGGCGTGTCCATCATCCCGCCCTATGAGACCTACATACTCTACGAAGTTTACATCACCCCGGGACTGATGCTGCTGATCCAGCTCTTCAACGGCATGCAGTCGTCGCTGTCCATGGTGTACGATCGCGAGATGGGCAACATGCGCACGCTGCTCGTTAGCCCGATGCCGCGGTGGTTTCTTCTCTCGTCGAAGCTCATTGCCGGCATGGCCGTATCGTTGCCGCAGGTCTACACGTTTCTGGCCATCGCCTGGTTTTGGGAGATCGAGGCCCCGCCGCTCGGATATATCGCCGTCTTGCCGGCCCTGGTCCTGTCGGGCCTGATGCTGGGCGCGCTGGGCATGCTGATGTCATCGGTCAGCAAGCAACTCGAAAATTTCGCCGGCGCGATGAATTTCGTGATCTTCCCGATGTTCTTCGCGTCATCCGCGCTCTATCCGCTGTGGCGCGTGAGGGAAGGAAGCCCCTTGCTCTATTATGTGTGCCAGCTCAATCCATTCACCCACGCGGTCGAACTCGTCCGCTTTGCGCTTTACTGCCAAATCAATTGGATTTCGCTCGCGGTTGTCGGCGGATGTACAGCTCTGTTCATGGTCGGCGCGATTCTCGCGTACGATCCCTCCCGAGGGTTTCTTGCGCGACGGGGAGAGCCTGGAGGCGGCACGTGAAACGTTGGGCTGTCGCTATGGCCGCTGCCATCGAACTGGTCTTGCGAGGAATGGCGCTCGCTGCCGATCCACGCTTTCCTGATTGGCCGTGCAATCAGGTCAAGGTGCCGGAAATCTCCGTTGCTGCCGTGTGGGCAGGACCGGCCATCGACGACGTCGGGAACGCTTGGGAGGAAGACGCCGCGATAAAGGATTTGGTCGCAAGGCTCGCGGCGCGCCGTACGCCGCTCGAGGACGCGCAGAAGGCGATTTCAGATATCATCACGGGCACCGAATCCGAGCGGCAGAAAAAGGCGAAACTCATATTTGCGGGATTGTTCAAGACTCTCAATCATGAGCGCAGCGAAGTGATGCGAGGGATCGAGCGGTATTTTCGCAAGCAAAGGGAATTTTCCGATCAAATCCGATCCACGATTCTCCAGCTCCGCGAGCTTCAGGATCGGTCTGATGCCGACCAAAGCAAAATCGATGAATTGACCAATCGCGTCGAATGGGACACGCGCATTTTCGAGGAGCGCCGCAAGACGATGAACTTCGTTTGCGAAGTGCCCGTTCTTATCGAGCAACGCCTCTTCGCCCTCAGCCGTGTAATCCAACAATCGCTTGAATGAGAGGCGGTCACCTTAGACTAGAGCTATCTATCTAGGGACCGCGCCATCGGTGATAACTCGATCGTTGTCATCGAGTAGCGGCACGCCGAAACTCATCAGCAGTCCATTGATGGCGGGCTGGTTCTCCCGAATGATGCGATTGAGCTGGCGCTTCCACTCTTGATCGGCATAACGCACGCCCATGGCGATGCGATAGGCCATGCGAGGACCGGTTGTCTCCTTGACCAACGGCACGACGGTCACGGCCGGGTTCGTCCGTCGGGCGTAGTAACCGGCCATTGGGCCCCAGAGGATTCCCGCATCGATTTCACCGATGGCGAGATCATGCATCATCGCCGCGGCCGAGGAATCGACGCGGGTGTCGATCATCAGCGGGTAAGGCTTCGCATTGGCCATGAGACCGTTGGCTGCCATATTGTTGCCGGGAGGAGTCCCCGCCACGATGCCGATGCGCTTGCCCTTGAGGTGCGGATCGCCCAGCGTGTCCACGCCCTCAAGGTCATGCCCCTGTTTGAACACTAGAGCATAGGCCGTGCGGTAATACGGATTGGTGACCTGCACCAGGTCATCGCCCTGCGGCACGCCCATGATAACGTCGCATTTGTGGGCCGCGAGCGTATTGCGCACGAAGCCGGTTGCCTGCGGATACCAGCTATATGACAACCCCTTGCCGAGCTTGTCGGCCAATAACTCGGCGAGCTTGTTCTCAAAGCCCTCACCCCTTTCGGTCGAAAACGGCATGTTATTCGGGTCGGCGCAGACCCGGAGCCCCTTGGGATCAACGAGTTCAATCGACAAATCCGGGCGATCCACGGCTTGCGCGAGAAGTTTTCCGGATAGAAACATGGCCGCGATTGCCGCGCACGAAACGCACGAGCTCAACCGCAGCCACTCTCCCTTGGCAAAATTCATCGTCGATCTCTTCTTGTCGGACCTTGGGTGTGCCGGGACGCCTCAGAACTCTCGCCCGTCCCCTGCACCGCTTTAATTGGTGTGTCCGAGACAGCTGTTTTCCGCTTGGGTGGCCGCCTCGGCCTTGTCTTCGTGCTTTTGCGGTCTTCCGCGCGGAATCGCGTCATTGGCCCGCGCCCGCAAATAGACGAATATGTCCTCAATGTAGCACATGACGTTACGATTGGTGCCGAATGACGGCATGACGCTCTCCTGCGCCGTATTGACGTTCTTACGCCCATTAACGACAACGTCGGCGAAGTCAGAATAATTCTTCATCTTCAAGTAATGGCTGAGTGCCGGGGCGTAACTCGATCCTTCGCCGTCGGGACCGTGACAGACATGGCAATCCGAGTGATAGCGGCGGAAGCCTGAATAGGTGGACCAATCCACCGTCCCGTCACTTTGCACCTTGAATGTTGGATTGCCCTGCTTGTCGTAATACTTCCCGCTCTCGTTCTTGATCGGGGTCGGATCACCGGCGCCATCGCCGAACGCAAGACTTGCGCCGACCGCGAACGGTCCTCCGGCCAGCATGATAGCCAGAACAATATGTCTCACGGGTCTATCCCTTGCGAGGGCGAATTGCCTGTTGTCGTCGAGCGCTCGAAAGGCGGGCGCGACTAGCACGGTCATAGCTCCCGGTCTCGGGGCAGACCCGAGATCGGGAGCAGGAACGCGCTGAGCGACCGCTCGCTTTCAGGGCAGTGCAAACACCGTGAGCTGGCCGCCGAGCGATGTGTAATTCTTCAAGGCGGCATAACCACCAACGGCGCCCAGACCTTCGGTGGGCTCCGTCAGGCCAGCGGCAAGACCGATACCGGCCCAGCCACCGACGCCGGACAGAACCGCAATATACTGCTTGCCACCATGCTCATACGTGGTCACGTTCCCGATGATGCCGGACGGCGTCTTGAACTTGTAGAGTTCCTTGCCTGTCTTGGCGTCGACGGCCTTGAGATAGCCTTCGAGCGTGCCGTAGAACACCACGCCGCCCGCGGTCGCCAAGGCACCCGACCAGACCGAGAACAGTTCTTTGTTCGACCAGACGATCTTGCCGGTCTTGCCATCCCAGGCAATGAAGTTGCCCATGTTCGATTCACCGGGAGGCGGGTACATCGACAGAGTCGCTCCGACATAGGGTTGGCCCGCCGTGTAGCTCACCCGGAACGGCTCATAGTCCATACAGACGTGGTTGGTCGGCACGTAGAATAGACCAGTGTCCGGCGAATAGGCCGCAGGCTGCTCGTCTTTCGTGCCAAGCGCCGCCGGGCAGATGCCCTTATGGTTCACGTCCGCCTTCTCAGTCGAATACTCAGCTACGACCTTCGGCCGGCCGTAGGTTGGTGACGACTTATTCATGTCGACGCCGCTGGTCCAGTTGACCTTCGGGTCAAACTTCTCGGCCACCAGCAACTCGCCGCTATCGCGATCGAGGGTATAGCCTAGCCCATTGCGGTCGAAGTGCGTTAGCAGTTTGCGGCTCTGGCCGCCGATCTGCTGATCGGTGAGGATCATCTCGTTGACGCCGTCGTAGTCCCACTCGTCATGAGGCGTCATCTGATAGACCCACTTGGCCATGCCGGTATCGGGGTTGCGCGCAAAGATGGTCATCGACCATTTATTGTCACCTGGCCGCTGACTCGGATTCCAGGTCGAGGGATTGCCCGAACCATAATAGATGAGGTTCAGTTGAGGATCGTAAGAGATCCACCCCCAGGTGCAGCCGCCCCCGGTCTTCCACTGTTCGCCTTGCCAGGTCTTGAGGCTCGAGTCCTTGCCGATCGGCTTGCCGAGCTCGGTGGTTTTTTCGGGATCCACCAGCATATGGTCGTCCGGCCCTTGCGAATGAGCCCGCCATACCGGCCGGCCGCTCTTCAAGTCATAGGCGGTCACGTGGCAGTCGACCCCGAACTCGCCGCCCGAGATCCCAACCAGGACCTTGTCTTTGATCACCATCGGGGCTGACGTGCCTGTCTCGCCTTTCGACGGATCGCCATTCTTCGCCTGCCAGACCACCTTCCCGTCCTTGGCATCGAGCGCCACCAGCGTGGTATCGGCCTGATGCAGGAAGATCTTGCCGTCGGCATAAGCGAGGCCGCGATTGACCGTATCGCAACACATGACAGGAATGACGTTCGGATCCTGCTTGGGCTCGTATTTCCAGAGGATCTTGGCGTCGTTGTTCAGGTCGAGCGCATAAACCGGGTTCGGGAACGGCCCATGAATGTACATGACATCGCCAATCACGAGCGGACCGCCTTCGTGGCCGCGTAGAACGCCAGTCGAAAACGTCCATGCCACCTGCAGCTTGCCGACATTATCGGCGGTGATCTGCTTGAGCTTGGAGTAGCGTTGGTTGGCATAATCTCCTGTCGGCATCACCCAGTCCTTTGGGTTCTGCGACATTCTGATCAGCTCATCGTTGGCATGAGCCGCGCCCGTAGCGAAGACCGCTACGGCGCTCATGCAAGTGGTGAGCAGGAAATTGCGCATCGGTATCCTCCCTGCGACAGTACCGCGGGTGACCGACGCAAGAGCACACGCTGTGCCGCGAGTCGGCACCCACTCGATGGGAAGAGCTTCCGGCAGCGTGTCACAGCGCAACGAGGCGCAAGGCACGTCAGTTTTGGTACTTACGCCCCGCCTAGCTTACGAAGATACGTCAGGATTCCCGTTGTGCTGACGTCGTTGAAGCCGGAAGCCGCAAGAAAAATCTATTCCCGGCCCTGATCGATCGCAACCAAAAACGTTCAGGCAGTCATTTCCCTTGCGCCGGCTACGGAGCGATGAAATAATTTTGCACGTGAAACGTCGCGAATCGATCGGCGCTGACTTCGTTACCGTCGCGTCGAGGAGGAGGGTTTATTGCCCACTCAAAACCGCCCGGCGTTGCCCACCTCGGTGAAGCTTTGCGCTGCCCACTCCACCAACGCCCGCAGGCCCTCGCCCTTTCGAGCTGAAAGGGGCAAGGTTCGAACGGTGCAGGTGGCGCGCCACGTAGATAATCCATCCGATGTCCGCCACTCACCTCCTGCCGTTGGCCGGCAAGCCGAACGCATTTGCGGGCAACGGTCATGCCGCCGACGCAGACCGGACACTCAAAAACAGCGTACCTCGCCTTCGGCTTGTGCGCGTCTGAGTTCGTTGATCGCTGCCCTTGCCTGTTCAGGCGATTGGAACATGCTTCCGAACCGGCCCGGCACCTGTGAAAGGCTCAAGAACGTTTCGGCTGCAACATAGCGGTCGTAAGGCAGGATCGACGCGATAACGTCGATGGAGCAGGAACACTTCTCCAACGCCGGCCGCGTGTCCCCGTTCGTCTTCATGCAAGCGAATACATAGTCGGCGCGTGCTGCAGTCGGATAGTCATTAAGTTCGGCAGCGCCGACGGGTAATTCCGCCGCAGCAGCCGCCACAAGCGCCAAACCCAACCGTCGTGCGCTCCGCAGAAACGTCATCGTCCCTTTCCTTTGATGCGTAGGCCAATCATGCGCCCTGCAAGAAACGATGTCATGCGCTCAATCGTAGCCTCAAGCGCCGAGGTCTTGTTCCGGCGAAGGCCGTGAAATCGTAGTCGTAGAAGTGGCCAGGCCTATCACCCTGGGGGATAATGAGTTCGGCCATTTGCCATCGATGCAACAGCCGCTCGGGACGACAGACAGCCGAGATAAGGCGAGACGATGATGCGCGCGTTGGTCCGGATCGGTGCAATAGGAGTATTCGCGCTCGCGTACGCCGTTCCTGCATCTGCCCAAGGCATGATGCAGCACGTTGATCTGGCGTCCCCGGAGATGGCATCGGCGGAAATGACGCGCGCGGACGTCGAGGCTGCCATCGCCTCTGCAACGCCCCTCCAGCCGGCCGATCTCGCGGGCAAGAAGCTGTCGGGGCTCGACCTTTCCGGCCTCGATTTCTCCGGTGCCATCTTGCGGGGTGCGAGGCTCAACAAGACCAAACTTCGCGATGCAAAGCTCGACCGAGCGACTCTCGATCAAGCGTGGCTCGTGGAAGCCGATCTCAGCCAAGCGAGCCTCATGAGCGCGAGCATTTTTGCAGCGCAAATGCAACGTGCAACGCTCGATGGAGCCAATCTCTCAGGCGCCCGCATCACGGCCGATTTAACCGGGGCAAGGCTGGTCGGCGCCTTGCTCACCGGCGCCAACCTCAGCGCCGATATGAAGAATCAGTCGATGGGGCTCATGCGTGCAGTGCTAAAATCCAGCAATCTCGAGCGGGCAGTCCTGCGCGACGCGAATCTGTCGCGCGTGGACCTCGAGTTTGCGTCTCTCAAGAATGCGGATCTGACCAACGCCTCACTGCGCGGCGCCGCCTTGGGCGGCGCGACGCTCGTCGGCGTTACGATTAATGGCACTGATTTCAATGGAGCGGATCTCGCCTCGACGAGGCTGGTTGAGCCGATCGGGCTCGATGCCGCCAAGAATCTCAACAAGGCACGGAACATCGACCGGCTCCTACGCGAGTGAGCTGTTCCTCGCTTACCCCATGACCAATGCATCAACCTCCGGAGGCAAGAAATGGTGCGCGGTGGTGTGTTGCTTGCTTCGATCGCATTTGTACTCGTAGGCTCTTACGTGGCGGCTCAGGACCGCAAGGGCATTCGATTCTGGAATCTCACCCTGTACACGATCACGAGTTTCCAGATGTCGTCGGCGGGAAAAGACGCCTGGGGTCCCGACCAATGCAAGAATGATCGGGATGGAACGGTTGATCACGACGAGCGCTTGCGAATCACAGGCATCGAACCCGGCCGCTACAATGTAAAGCTCGCCGACAAAATCGGCCGCGTTTGCATCGTGAGGAACATCGAGGTGAAGGACGGTGCCGTGTTCTCAATCGAGGAAAGGCAATTGACGGACTGCCGCAGGTAATGCGTTTCTCCTTACGCCGGGAAACGCCCCCCTTGCGGCCGGACAAAAAACCGGCCGCCCATGTTCGCGCTGCGCGTCAGCCATCAGACCGTCTATTCTAGGCCGCAGCCAATTGCGATCAGGCTGCAAGCTTCCCCGACGCCTTGGCAACGTGGGTAGCGATCGCATCCATCAAGGCCGGCGACAGGCAGTCGTAGGGTTCGAGACGCAATTCCTTCAATCGGGACCGGACCGCGCCCATCTGGTCGGGCGGAGTGCCGGACTCGATAATCGAGGAGACAAATGCCGCGAACTCGGGAGGCGCCCAGCCCTGGTCCTTTGAAAGCTCGGTGTGGATAAAATCGAACCCGTAGAACGGATGCTTCGTGTTCTCAATGCGGCCATACATGTGCACGCCGCAATCTTTGCAAGCGTACCGCTGGATGGCCGCATTGGCATCCGCGACCTTGAGCTTGTCGGCATTCTTGGAAACACGCAGCTTGTCGCGCGGCACCACCGCGACTTGCGAGAACAGGGCGCCCGCGGGCTTCCAGCATTTGGTGCATCCGCATACGTGATTGTAAGCGCACTGCGACGTGACGGTCACCTCGACGGGATTGCTCGCGCATTTGCACGCGAGTGTTCCTCCCGCGAAGTTCGGCGAGCCGGGCCTGACGCCGCTGTCCACTGCCGGATGAATTGAGATCGTCGCCATAGCATGTCCTCCCAAAGTTGGTTTTGGTAACGGCACAATTGCCGCGCCGCAGGACGGGTCACGTTCTCGTGAGGCAGTTCGCTCCGAAGACTTCAAAAGCTGCCTTCCGAGCGGCCACTCTTGCGAGAAGGCTCAATTTCAGTCAGGTTTTCTCTGTGTAATGCTTTTCAATCGATACTTGAAGTTTTTTCTCGGGATGGGAACTCGAATGGCCCTGGGGCGGGAACCCATATGAGCGCCCCACCACCATCGTTGGGACGGGTCAGTGGGAATGTTCATGCGGCCATTAGCTTCGCCGCCGTCGCACCACTTGCGGGGCCCCGCTCTCGGCGTTGATCTTCGCCCCGGCATCCTCCGCTTCAGCTCGTGCCGGCCGAAACATCGAGGAGGAAAACCGTCATGAAAACGCGTGCCGCTGTCGCATTGGAGAAGGCCAAGCCGCTCACGGTCACGGAGGTCGAGCTTGACGGGCCGAAGGCCGGCGAAGTGCTGGTCGAGGTGAAAGCCACCGGCATCTGTCACACCGACGAATTCACGCTGTCCGGCGCCGACCCGGAAGGTCTGTTCCCGGCCATTCTGGGCCACGAGGGCGCCGGCATCGTTGTCGACGTCGGGCCGGGAGTGACGAGCGTGAAGAAAGGAGACCACGTTATCCCGCTCTATACGCCGGAATGCCGGCAATGCCCGTCGTGTCTGTCACGCAGGACCAATCTGTGCACCGCCATCCGAGCGACGCAGGGCCAGGGCGTCATGCCCGACGGCACCTCGCGCTTCTCGCTCGAGGGCAAGAAGTTGCACCATTACATGGGCACTTCCACATTTTCGAATTTCACCGTGCTGCCCGAGATCGCCGTCGCCAAGATTCGCGAGGACGCTCCGTTCGACAAGGTCTGCTACATCGGCTGCGGCGTCACTACCGGCATCGGAGCCGTCCTCAATACCGCCAAGGTCGAACCTGGCTCGAAGTGTGTGGTGTTCGGGCTCGGCGGCATTGGCCTTAACGTCATCCAGGGCCTACGGCTTGCCGGCGCTGACATGATCATCGGTGTCGACATCAACAACGGCAAGAAGCAATGGGGCGAGCGCTTCGGCATGACGCATTTCGTTAATCCGAAAGACGTCGGCAGCGATCTGGTGGCGCATCTCGTGAACATGACAAAGCGCGGCGCCGACCAGATCGGCGGCGCCGACTATACTTTCGATTGCACTGGCAATGTCACGGTGATGCGCCAGGCTCTGGAGGCGTGCCATCGCGGTTGGGGCCAGTCCATCGTCATCGGCGTCGCGCCAGCCGGGGCGGAAATCGCGACTCGCCCATTCCAACTGGTCACCGGCCGCGTCTGGAAAGGCACGGCATTCGGCGGCGCGCGCGGCCGCACCGACGTGCCGAAAATCGTCGACTGGTACATGGAGGGCAAGATCGAGATCGATCCGATGATCACGCATACTATGCCGCTGCCGGACATCAACAAGGGATTCGACCTGATGCACGAAGGCAAGAGCATCAGGAGCGTCGTCGTATACTGAGCGCGTCATCGCCATCGAGAACCGCCCGATGACGCGATTCCAGGCGGCGATAAACGTAAGGCGCGTCGGTGCGGATTGCCGCGAGGTCTGCGACTTGCGCATGGTCGGGAGCGAGGTGACAAATCGGATCGGTTGCGGTGGCATCGCCGGTGAGCGCGAAGGCCTGGCAGCGGCAGCCGCCGAAATCGAGCTCCCGGCGTGGGCAGCTTGCGCACGGCTCCTTCATCCATGCGGTGCCCCGGAAGGCATTGAAGGCCGGGGAGTTCGCCCAGATGTCGGCGAGCGAATGCTCGCGCACGTTCCAGAATTCAAGGCCGCTTAGCGTCTCCGCCGCGTGACAGGGCAGCACCTTGCCTGCCGGCGTCACGTTGAGCGAACGCCGGCCCCAGCCGCCGACGCACGGCTTTGGATAGCGGGCGTAGTAGTCCGGCACCACGGCGTCGATGACGATGCGGCTGTAATGGCGCGTGCGTAACTCCTCCACCGCCGCCGCCGCCCGCTCGACCTGCTCGCGGGACGGCATCAGCGCGGCGCGGTTCTTGAGCGCCCAGCCGTAATATTGCACGTGCGCGATCTCGATGCGGCTTGCGCCAAGCGCAAGCGCGAGATCGACCATGTCGCCGATCCTGTCGATGTTTGCCCGGTGCACCACCGCGTTCACTGTGAGGAGGAGATTGTGCCGCACGACCGCGGCCGCGAGAGCCCGTTTTCTGGCAAACGCACCCGTATAGCCCGCGATGTGATCGGCAGATTGAGCCTCGCTGTCTTGGATGGAGATCTGCACATGATCGAGCCCGGCCTCGACTAATGCGCCGAGCGTCTTGGCCGTGATCCCCACCGCGGAGGTGATGAGATTGGTGTAAAGCCCGGCGGCATGGGCGCCCGCGGTGATGTCGACCAGATCGCGCCGCGCGCCGGGTTCACCGCCCGACAAATGCACCTGCAGAACGCCTAGTCCCGCCGCCTCGTCGAAGACGCGCAGCCAAGTCGCCGTGTCGAGTTCGTCCTCTCTAGCATCGAGCACGAGCGGGTTGGAGCAATAGGGGCAGCCAAGGGGACAACGGTGAGTCAACTCGGCGAGCAAGCCGAGCGGCTTATGCACCATTGCGGGACCTAACGACGCCACGTAACGGTTGATCCTACGCTCGGGCCGGGCGTGCCATAGTACGTCGGGTCTCCCGACCCGTGGCACTCATGCGCTGGAACGCGGGCAGACCCGAGTTCCCTCTGTCATCCATGCCCGTTTGGCCTGCTTGCGCAGTCAAGGACGCACATGTCCGGGACAAGGCCGGTTATGACGATGTGTATCACAATTCCAAGAATTTTTGTCGGCTAAGCCGTGCACCCCGGTGGCCGCGACGATTTCTCGCGCGGGCCCGCGGATCTAGCACGAGGGCGGTCAGTCGCCCTTTGAGGACGGACGTGTATGGGCCGGGATCAGAACTCGGCCGGCAGATAGCCGTTGATCTCGAGGCCGATGCAGATCTCAACGAGGATCGGGGTTGTCCAGGCCATTGGTAGCCGTCTCTAGAGTTTCTGAATGGAAACAAGGTAGAGCGGGACAGACCGCCACGCAAGCACCCCGCACGGTATGGGGGCGCTACACTGTCCGACCGAGGGGCGCATCTTCACCCGTGCCAAGTGTGTGCGGACCCGATTGTAATAGGCTACATAAGCGGGAAGAATCTGTCACAAACGCGCCTCGCCAAAGACCACTAATCCGGTCCAAGCACTCGCGGCGTAAGGTGACAGTGCGGTCAAATCGAAAGGCCAATTCGCCTCAGATGATATTGCGTGCTCGGGTCCGCGTCGTGGCGTGGACGCTCATCCTGCTGGTGGCGTTAGCCGCTCCCGGTGCGACATCGCGTGCCGAGGGCGAAGTGAGCCCCGTCCAGCCGATCCGCACCGCCAAGGAGCGGCTCGGCGGCAAGGCGAGCGATGAGCAGCGGATCGACAATTGCAAGGTTCCGCGTGAGCTGCGCGGTCCGAAACCGCGCCCGGACGAATGCGGAGACACCGCAAGCACGAAGGCGAAGCACTGAGAGCACTCCCAGCCCAAGGCGCGCGGTAACTCGACGGCAGGCGCAGTTCGCCTCAGACATGGCAGTGCTTGGAAAAGCGTGAAATATTGCGCCCGAAAAGATGAAACTCCGGGCAGCGATACTGCGTATTCATACTGTGTTACCAACGGAGAATTGTGGATGGGTCTGATCGAATTGGTCGTGACCGTCTGCGCATTGTCTCTACCTAGTCAGTGCGAAGATCAGCATTTTCCGTTCTTGGCTGACACGTCGCTCAATCAGTGCGTCATGAATGCGCAGCCCTACATCGCGCAGTGGATCAACGAGCATCCAAAGTGGGTTGCCGTGCGGTGGCGGTGCAACTATGCCGGCTCCAAGGAAAAAACCTAATCGCACACGGTCATGGGGTCGGCGACCAGTTCGTTGGAATTGGTGACCGTCTTCTCATCCCATGTCGGCTCGGCTAAGCTCGGCGTTATCGCTGCGACGTTTCTGGGGACTGATGGCAAGTAAACGAGCTAGACGCATTAAACGCCGCACCTGGTCAAAGGCAGACGTGCGACAGCTGAAGGCGCACTCTCGAAGCGAGTCGCCAGTAAAGAAGATTGCAAAGGCCATGAAACGGACGGTGGGGGCGCTTCGGCAAAAGGCGCTCAGCCTCGGGTTGCCGCTAGGCCACCGCCGGTGAGCCCAGGCTTCAAGTCTCGGTGACGATCGGTCGCGATGCGGCCGCCGCGTAAAAATCCCGGGAGGGGAGCGGCCCGATCAGCGGCCTTGCCGCTTTCCGATGGGCTTCCTTAGACTAGGACCCCCAGCGCATTAGAGACAAGCGCAACCGACCATGCGGATCAACGCCGACTTCAGCAAGCGTGCCTCGGTCCATGCTGGAAAGTCGGACTGGGTGCAGTCGCCAATGCCGGGCGTCGAGCGCAAACTGCTTGACCGGGTCGGTGACGAGGTCGCTCGCGCAACGTCCATTGTTCGATACGCGCCAGGCACCGCCTTCTCGCCTCACACTCATCCAGGCGGCGAAGAATTCTTCGTTCTAGATGGAATCTTTCAGGACGAGCGCGGCGACTATCCGGCGGGCAGCTACGTCCGCAATCCGCCGACCTCGCGCCATACGCCGCGTTCGCAGGCAGGCTGCACGATCTTCGTGAAGCTCTTTCAGTTCGATGCCGCAGACTGCTCGCACGTCAACATCGATACGAGGCTCGTCGACGCCGTGGCGCCGGCGGGACGGCAGGGTGTGAGACTCATTCCCCTTTTTAACGATGGTCGGGAAGACGTGCGCATCGAGGAATGGCACACTGACGCGACCGTTCTGCTCGACGTTCCGGGCGGTTTTGAAGCTCTCGTCCTTGAGGGAGGTTTTGAAGAAGGCGGCGAGATGTTCGCTCAGCACTCCTGGCTGCGACTGCCGAAAGACTCCCGTCTGACCGCCGTCGCTAGCGCTGCGGGCGCGCGGCTGTGGATCAAGACTGGACATCTGCAGCACATCCTTCCGCACGCATAACGGTGGCCTAAGGGGTGTCAGAAGATTTGCGTGGGCTACGGACTACATTAGCTGGTTTCGCGTGGCGACCTCCCGGTAGAACGATGCGCTCAGCTTCGGCGTGCGCTGCTGGGTGGCGTAGTCGACGTAGAGGAGTCCGAAACGGGTGCCGAAGCCGTCGGCCCACTCGAAATTGTCCATTAGGCTCCAATGGAAATAGCCGCGTACCGGCACGCCCTCGGACGTCGCGCGCTGCAATTGCGCCAGGTAGCTGCGCAGGAACATGATGCGATCGGTGTCATAGATCAGCCCGTCGGCGGCCGGCACGTCGGTCGCCGAGCAACCGTTCTCGGTGATGTAGATGTCGCTCGCGTTCCAGACCTTGGCCACATTTCGCGGTCCCCAGTAGAGCGCCTCGGGAGCGATCTTGAGCCAGGACGAATTCATCGTCGGATACTTGGCCGGGAATGGCACCGAGACGAAGCCGGGAGCGGCGTCGGATGCGCGGACATAGCTGCCCGGCAGATAGACGTTGATGCCGACGAAATCGACCGGAGTACTGATCGTCTTTATGTCCTCGGCGGCGACCCTCGGGGCGTCCGCACCGGCAGCCGCCAGGAAGGACTCGCGGTAGCGGCCTTCCATGATCGCGGTCAAGTAGGGCGCATTGAGCTCGCGGGTGGCGAGCTCGGCCGCCGCGATATGCTCAGGCGTCTCGACGACAGGCACGCAAACGCTCACATTCTCCGCAGGCCCGGTTTGCGTGCCGGCGCGCGAGCGCGCGCGGATCGCCTGGACCGCAAGCCCGTGGGCGAGCAGCGCATGATGCCGGACCTGGTTCAGCCGGCCCGGTGGCAGCTTCAATCCCGGCGCGAATACGCCAGTCGCATGGCCCAGTTCGACGAACGTCGCGCACTCATTGAGCGTGAAGAAGTGCCTCGCCCGATCGCTGAGCTTTTCGGCGACGTAGCCGGCATAGTTCGCGAATGCCTCGGCGGTGTCGCGCGTTTCCCACCCGCCGCGATCCTGCAGTGCCTGCGGCAAGTCCCAGTGATAGAGCGTCGGGAACGGCGCGACAGCGTTGGCGAGGAGATTGTCGAGGAGCCGGTCGTAGAAGTCGAGGCCCTTCGGATTTGGCGCGCCAGTGCCCTGCGGGAATATCCGCGGCCACGAAATCGAGAATCGATACGCAGTGGCGCCGAGTGCCCTCATCGACCGCACGTCGTCTCGATACCGGTGGTAGTGATCGTTGGCGATGTCGCCGTTGTCGTCGTTGCGGATCTTTCCCGGCACATGCGTGAACGTGTCCCAGATCGATGGGCCGCGGCCATCCTCACTGACGGCGCCTTCGACTTGATAAGCGGCGGTGGCAGTGCCCCACAAAAATCCCGCGGGAAACGCGCGCGATGATTCGCGACCGACGGCCGCACCATTGCGCGGCGGAGCGCCGAACGGGACGGCGGTCGCCGACGCCCCGAGGGCTGACGCACCGACGGTGGCAAGTTGGCGTCGCGTGAACCGTATGGGCATGGGCAACTCCGCAATTAAACCGCGCCCCATCATGAGTCTGGCGTCACCTGGCGCCGTCGCGCGGTTGACGCCCGCACGGTTCTTTGGAGATCGCCATGGGTTTCAAGACCATTCTCGTCCCGGTCGAACAGCATGATCTTATGAATTAGACGTCGGAGACGCTCTCCTTCTCGCGCGGAAAATTTGACAGCTACATCGAAGGACGCGCTTCACGACTTGCGATCCCCATTGCCTTCGCACTAGGCGATGTAGGCCCTCTGCCGATACCGGGATTGGAGCAGGAAACACCATAGTTTGGATCAGCCCTCCGGAGGAAGAACGACACAAAACAGTACCCCTTTGTTCGGGCCTATTTGCCTGGGAGCACAGACATGAGCGCCACCATCCGGCGCGACCACATTGTTGATCTTGTCATTGGGAACCGGCGTCCATTCGCCGTCCACCTTGACCTCGTAATGGTCGCCGACCATGCGGCTTTGCGTCGGACGACAATCCATAAGACTACAGCAACTGCCTTTGCCGTCGTTTCTGTTCAGCTTTAAGTAAAACTCCTTATGCCACTGATCGTGGCCGAGCCCGTAATATCCTTCTTGCGCCGGCGCGGGTACGCAGAGGAATACGGACAATATGCAGACTATCGCTACCCTTTCCCGTATCCGGGACCAAGAGCGATACGCTGTGTGGAAGCTTCTCACGGCAACGACTCATTCGATCACCTCGCCGGGGAGCGCTCGAATTTTGTCGGTTGCGCAACCGGGAGGTCGGCCGGCTCTCGTCCTTGAGAATTCGCTCGACGAAGATGCCGACCTGTCGTCATGCGGAACATCGGGGGTTTCTCCAACCGCCAGCGTCGGTCGCCCTACCGCACGGTGAGCTTGCCTCAGAGAGGCTAGGTCTTTGGGGCAGACCTGAATTGCTCTGAATCGAGCATGAGCCGTCCGCTGCTCACCTGCCTCAGGCCTATTAAACGAAGAATAGCACACCAC